>Ga0207426_1000347_pt1 | contig 85420 bp, 85 predicted proteins | sample AraplaMF_Cvi_mMS_FD_184265 | JGI IMG/M metagenome (GOLD analysis project Ga0207426, IMG submission 184265) | Arabidopsis root microbial communities from the University of North Carolina, USA - plate scrape MF_Cvi_mMS (SPAdes) (version 2) | ecosystem: Host-associated > Plants > Roots > Endosphere...
GCTGCCATTGGCCGATAGGCGGGCAATCTCGCATCGATCGTCGAGGGAGAGCTGTTTGTAAGTCCGCCCCATGGCAACACCTCCAGTCGGAAGTGTTGCACTTCGTTTGTGAACTCAGGGGACCCATTACCCCAGGGAGGAGTTGTGGCGCGAGAACGGTCACCGCGAGTCTTCGCCAAATCGAATTCGGTGGCTATGGGTCCCGGCCTTCGCCGGGACGACTGCGGAGTGTGTGGCGGCGGCGGAACATAAACAGCTCCATCCTACGTTCGCCGCGACAATGAACCTGAAGCTCAGCCCTTCTTCGCCGGCTTGCTCGGCGTCGGGTTGAACAGCTTCTTCAGATCGTTCAAGCTTTCCGACAGGCGCGGCCATTCGCAGGAGAACGAGCCCTTGGTGCATGCGCCCTTTGGTCGCTGGCCGACGCTCTGCTGCACCTTCGGCCGCTCGACCGGCACCGGCACGCGCGCGGTCTCGGTTCGCAGCGCGACCTGCTGTAGCTGCTGGACCTGTTGCTCCTGCTGCTCGCGCTGCTGACGCGCGGTGGCCTGGGCCGCTTCATTGCTGCGGCGCTGGTTGGCGAGGTACGCCGTGTAGGTTTCGTCGATCTTCCTCTGTTCTTCCGGCGTCGGGTTGGGACCTGCGATGTCGAAGGTGCGGTCCTGGAGGAAGTCGTAATAGGTGTAGCCGCCGCCCGGCTTGCGGCGGCCGGCGAACTTGGCGTTGCAGTCGGCGAGCGCGGATGTCCTCTCGGCCTTGGTTGCGGCCTTCTCGGCGGCATCGGCGCATTCCTCGAAGTCGACGGGGGCGCGCTTCCACCATTGTGCCTGGGCATGCGACGACGTCAGCAGAAAAAATCCTGCTGCGGCAACGAGAAGCGCCGCACGACGCGATGCAACGACGACAGACATTCTACGAGAGCATTCCTTACGAGACTCAACTCGGACTGAGTCGAGCCGGATTTTTGCCCCTTTATCGCCGGCTTGTCACCCATGGAACCCGGGATTTTCATGGCTGGGATGCTGACATTTTTTGCTTGACGTGGCACGGGAGTCACAGCCGCGCGGCACGTGTTGCGTTTAGACTTTTATCGATCTGAATCCGAGGGGGAATCTCCGTCATGCGCGCGCTGGCCCGACTTGCCGCACTCGCCCTGGTGCTGAGCTGCGGCCACGCCTCCGCGGCGGACGAGGATGCACCCAACCGCAAGCCAGTGAAGGCCATCGGCGATGCGCGGCTCTCGGTCGGCGGACGGGGCATTTTGCCGCTTTACCTCTCCCGCGACTGGTCGATGCCGCTGCCGGCGGTCCTGCGCGCGGTCGTCGTGCTGCATGGACGCCTGCGCAATGCCGACGAATATTACATATCGGCCAACAACGCGCAGGCGGCGGCGGGCGACGACGGCAAGAGCGCGCTGATGATCGTTCCCCAATTCCTGGCGGAGGTGGACATCGAGGCGCACAGGCCGCCCGCGGACACGCTGCGCTGGTCGCTGGAGGGATGGGAGGGCGGCGATGCCGCGCTCGCTCCGAATCCCGTGTCATCCTTCGAAGCGCTCGATGCGATCCTGGCAAAGCTCGCGGACCGGCGCGTCTTCCCGAACCTGAAGCAGGTCGTGGTTGCCGGGCATTCCGGCGGCGGCCAGGTCGTGCAGCGCTACGCGATCGCGGGCAAGGGCGAGGCGCCCCTGCTGCGCCAGCACATCGACATCCGCTATGTCGTCGCCAATCCCTCGTCCTATGCCTATTTCAGCGGCGAGCGGCCTCTGCCGAAGGTTGCCGCATCCTGTTCCGGCTACGACAACTGGAAATACGGCATGCGTGACCGTCCGTCTTATCTTGCGGACGCGACGCCCGCGGCACTCGAGCAGCGCTATGTCGAGCGCGAGGTGATCTATCTGCTCGGCACGCTCGACACCAACCCGAAGCATTCCGCATTGGACAAGAGCTGCATGGCCGAAGCGCAAGGCGCCACGCGCTATGCGCGCGGCCATGCCTATACCGATGCGATGGCCAAGCGCGATCAAGGCACGCCCAATCATCGGGTCTGGGATGTCGCCGGCGTCGGGCATGACGGCGACAGGATGCTGACCTCGAAATGCGGCCTTGCTGCGCTGTTCGACAGTCCGGGCTGCGGCGCCGAGCGCTGACGTCTTGAAGGCGCAGCTCTCGCTGTTACACTTCGTCCCGCGAGCGCCTCGCCCCGGGGCGTCGCCAAGAAGACGAAGTGGAAACGCCTGATGCTGCTGCCCCTGTCCGACGAGCCGCGCTGGTACGCTCAACGCAAACCGCAAGGCACCCTGTTGCGCGACGAGCGCGCGGCGTGGATGAAGGAAGGGCGCGCCTTCCGGATCATGCCGGCGAGAGCGCGGGCGCACGCCGAATGAGAAAATCCACGAAAGGACTGTTTTGACATGACCATCACCATCGCAGCGAACAGCGTGCCCAAGCCGCCGGCCGAGATCATCGAGGGTTTTCGCGGCGCGCCGACGTCGGTCATCTCCGACAATCTCGCCCGCCTGCCCGGTGCGGTCGGGCTGAAACCCTATCATCGCGGCGGCAAGTTGGTGGGGACCGCCTTCACGGTGCGCACGCGGCCCGGCGACAATCTCGCCATCCACCGTGCGCTGGAGCTGGTCGGGCCCGGCGACGTCATCGTGGTCGATGGCGGCGGCGACGAGACGCGGGCGCTGGTCGGCGAGATCATGAAGAACATCGCGCAATGGCGCAAAGCGGAAGGCTATGTCATCGACGGCGCGATCCGCGATGTTGCCGCGTTCGCGGCCGACGACTTCCCCTGCTACGCCCGTGCGGTGATCCATCGCGGCCCCTACAAGAACGGCCCCGGCGAGATCAACGTGCCCGTCACTGTGGGCGGCAGCGTGATTTCGCCCGGCGACATCGTGGTCGGCGACGAGGACGGCGTGGTGTCGTTTCCTGCCGCCGGTGCCGCGGCGCTGCTGGAGGCGGTGCGCGCTCAGGTCGCGCGCGAGGAGGAAACCATGAAGGCGATCCGCGAGGGCCGCTATCAGGGCTCCTATGGGAAGTCCTGATCAAACGACAACAAAGGGGAGGACGGCGTGGGCCAGAAGGACGAATTTCACAACATCGACAATCCCGACGACGGGCTGTTCCGCGAGCTCGCGGCAGGGGTGACCACGCGCATCTTCTCCGGCGAGCAGGCGATGCTGTCGGTGGTGACGCTGGCGCCGCACGCACAGGGCACGCTGCACCATCATCCCGAGGAGCAATGGGGCGTGCTGCTCGACGGCTCGGCCATCCGCGTCCAGGGCGATGAGGAGATCCCGGTCAAGAAGGGCGATTTCTGGCGTACGCCCGGCAACGTGCCGCACACCATGCGCGCCGGCCCAGACGGCGCCCGCGTGCTGGACATTTTTAGTCCGCCTCGGCCAGAATACAGAAAAGCGGGGTCGGGCTTCGGAACGACCTAAAGCGCTCAAAAGCAAAAAAGCAAAGCGCAAAACAAGAGGGAGGGGACCATGACGATCACACGACGGGCGCTGCTGGCCGCGCCCGCCATCCTGGCGATGGCACCGGCGAGCGCGCAAGCTTCGAAAATCACGCTCGTCGTGCCGTTTCCGCCGGGCGGATCGACCGACGCGATGGCGCGGCTGCTCCAGAGCAACCTGCAGACCAAGCTCAACCGCATCGTGGTGGTCGAGAACAAATCGGGCGCGGCCGGTGCGCTCGGCGCGGCGCAGGTTGCCAAGAGCCCGGCCGACGGCTCGACGTTCCTGGTCACCTTCGATTCTCACGCGGTGATCCCATCGATCCTCGACAAGCCGCCGGTCGACGTCGAGCGCGAGCTGATGCCGGTGCTGCTGATCGGCACCGCGCCTTACGTGATCGCGGCCGGCGCCGGCCGTCCCTACAAGAGCTTTGCCGACGTCATCGCCGCCTGCAAGGCGACGCCCGGCGCGGTGAAATACGCCTCCGTCGGCATCGGCACGCTCGGCCATCTTGCCATGACCGTGCTCGGCAGCAAGGCCGGCGTCGAGATCATGCACGTGCCCTATCGCGGCGGCGGCCCGGCCATGAACGACGTGCTCGGCGGCCATGTCGATCTCATCGCGGGATCGGCGGCGCTGGTCGCGGCCCAGCTCGGCACCAACATGCTGCACCCGATCCTGCAGCTCGGCCGCGAGCGGCTGCCGAACCTGCCGGATACGCCGACCGCGATCGAGGCCGGCTTTCCGGATTTCGAGACGCTGGCCTGGTGGGGCGTGTTCGCGCCCGCGGGCACGCCGCCCGATATCGTGTCGGCCATGGCGACGGCCTCAAAGGAGATCCTGAGCGAGCCCGCGACCGCCGCCCAGCTCAAGGAGACGCAGCAGATGACGCTGCTGCTCCAGGACGGCCCCGCCTTCAAGACCTTCTTCGACAAGCAGGTCGCCTATTGGGGCAAGGTGGTGAAGGACAACAATATCAAGGCGTAAGGCCGCCGGCGGACGTCTGTATTGGCTGCGGCGAGGGCTTCCGATTTGGCTCTCGCTTTGATATGTACAGCTCTAGGCAACCCGCCTCGCGGCGGGTTCCGCGGTCCCGTAGCTCAGCCGGATAGAGCGGCGGTTTCCTAAACCGTAGGTCGCATGTTCGAGTCATGCCGGGATCGCCAGCCTCTCCCCATCGCAGCGTCGAATTCAGCAACGGACCCTTGCCACGATGACGTCGCGTCGCTTGATGACGCGGTCGACGCGATGCGCAAGATTGTCGTAGGGCGGGGTCTGTACGACGTCGAAAGGCGCGGTGTCCTGGACGAATGCCGCCATGTCTTCGCGCGTGAAGCGCGTCGAATCCCAGGAAAAGGCCATGCAGCCGCCCGGCAGCAGCAGCTTGGCCCAGGCGGGTAGACAACCGCTCAAAAGGTCCTGCAGCGGGGCGTTGTGCTGAATGCCGTAAGGCAAGTCGGCGACGATGAGGTGAGGTTGACCGAAGCCGGATGTCAGCTCCTTCGCCGCGGCTCCGCCTCCGCTCACCAGCATGCAGCGAAGAGGATCATCCCTTCCGATCTGAAAGGTCCAGCGGTGCGCATTTCCCAACTTTCGGAGGCGCTCCTGCGTCTTCGACATCGATATCCGGTTCTCGCGACAATATTGCATGACGAAGGTGGCTGTGGACTCGATGTCGCTCTGCTCGAGCTCGACACCGGCAACACTGGCACCGAGCGACAGCCCGACGAAGAGAGTCGTTCCGCCGCCACAGAGCGGATCGAGCAACTTCAGTTCGCGCCAATCCAGGTCGCGGAAGTCGGAAGCGTTCTTGGCGATGTTGCAGACGAATTGCGTGAAGAACTCGCTCGTCTTTCCCTTGTAGCGCCTGATGGAAGGTAGGTCCCGGGACATGGCAAAGGGATAGCTGACCGCGACCGGCCGGAGCAACGGGCCCTGCACGGGGGCGATGGAGTCGAAAAGCTCGAAGACGTTCCCGATCATCGCCATGCTGGCGAGCTGTCGTTGATGCTGCTCCGTCAGGTGGCCGTCCGACTTCGTGAACCTGACGTAGTCCTGCCCGGCGATCTGCTCCAGCGACACATTCGACAGCGTCTGACCGAGCGGCGAGGCCAGGAGTTCGGCGGTAGCGAGGTCGCGGGCCAAATTGGAGTACTGACTGCTTCTCTGTGGCGCGACCTGCGCGACGAAGGTGTTGGTAGAGGTCATGGTCGTTACGTAAGCCACTCTTCTGCTGGATTCGAGGCCGGAACGGCTGCCGGTAGGCCCGCCTAGGCGTCAACACTGGCCTTGCTCAGTGTGCCTCGGAGGATACGAGGAGCGGGCAAATTGCCGGTAAATCGGTCGAGAGCGCAAGCGTCGTTCTGGCAATTCTCCCGAAAATGCCCGCCGGGAGCGCGAGCATCTACCTATTGCCGGATCGCCACCTCCTGCTTTCCCTAGATCGCCGAGCCTGAGATCCGCGCGAAGCGCTTGCGGTATTCGGCGGGCGTCACGCCGACATGGCGGGCGAAGGCGCGGCGCAACGTGTCCGCGTCGGCAAAGCCGCAATGCAGGGCGACCTGCTTGGGCGCTTCGTTGCCAAGCTCCAGCAGGCGCCTTGCCGCGTTGACGCGGGCCTCCTCGACCCAGGTCGCGGGCGTGATGCCGACTTCGGCACGGAACAGCCGCGCGAAGTGACGCGGGCTGATGTCCATGCGCGCCGCAAGGCTGGCGACGCTGTGATCCAGTCCCGGGTTGGCGGCGACCCAGCGCTGCAGCTCCTGCAGCGCGGCGCGGCCGGCGGGGACGGTCTCGCCCTTGCGGGTGAACTGCATCTGTCCGCCCGGGCGCTTGAAGAACATCACGAGCTGGCTTGCGACCTTCATCGCAATCTCGCGGCCGAGATCTTCCTCGACCAGGGCGAGCGCGAGGTCCAGCCCCGCGGTCACGCCGGCGGCGGTGCGGAGCTTGCCGTCGATGACATAGATCGCGTCCTTGTCGATGGTGACCGACGGGAATTTTTCGGCGAGCCGGTCCGCGACCGCCCAATGCGTCGTGACGCGCTTGCCATCGAGAAGGCCCGCCGCCGCAAGAAAGAATGCGCCCGAGCAGACCGAGCCGAAACGCCGGGTCCTCGCCGCCCGCCGACGGAGCCAGTCGATCACCAGTCCGTCCGCCGGCACGTCGGCGGCGTTCGGGCATCCCGCGATCAGCAAGGTGTCGATGCTCTCCTGGAAGCCGCGATCGATGATGCGGTCCGGCATCAGGCGCACGCCTGAGGAGCTGCGGATCGGACCCGGCTCCGCGCCCGCCACGAACAGCACATAGGCCTGATATCCGGCCTGCAGATTCGCCTCGGCGAAAACGTCGAGCGGGCCGGCAACGTCGAGAAGCTGCACCCCGGGCAGCGCAACGATCACAATTGTCCTCGATTTCGGCTTCGCGCCCATGTCCGGCTCCCATGTCCGCCTTGGCAGGTATTTGTCCGTTTTAGACGGATTACGTAAATTGAGGACAATCTAACTTGGACTTACTTTCCCGGCTACCGGAGAAATTCAGGAGACCATCATGCAAGAGATCACCGGAGCCGCCGCCATTCCCGACAGCAAGCTGGCGCGCACCATCACCGACTACATCCGCGACACCGAAACCGATCTGCTCTTCAACCATTCCAGCCGCGTCTATCATTTCGGCGCGCTGGCCGGCATCCGCCGCGGGCTGACATTCGACCGCGAGCTGCTCTATGCCGGCGCCATGTTTCACGACATCGGCCTGATGCCGGGCCATGGCAGCAAGCATGAACGGTTCGAGGTCGACGGTGCGCATGCCGCACGCGATTTCCTGCGCAGCCACGGCATCTCCGAAGCGGACGCCTACACGGTCTGGACCGCGATCGCGCTGCACACCACGCCCGGCGTGCCGCAGCACATGCATCCCGTCGTCGCGCTGGTGACCGCCGGCGTCGAGATGGATGTCCTCGGGCTCACCTACAAGGACTATCCCGACGCGGAGCGCGAGGCGGTCGTGAAGGCGTTTCCGCGCACGCCGCACTTCAAGGAAGACATCATCCAGGCGTTCTACGACGGCATCAAGCACAAGCCCGAGACGACCTTCGGCAACGTCAAGGCCGACGTCATCGCCGACAAGGAGCCGCATTTCCATCGCGGCAATTTCTGCAGCGTCATCCGCAACTCGCATTGGCACGGCTGAGCGGCATTCGCGCAAGGACAGTGCGATCTCGAAATCGACTGCCGACGACGCGTGCGAGCCTGAGATTTCGCACGCGGGCAGCAGATACCGATAACCCCATATTCAGGAGCATCCCATGGCCGATGAGCCAAAACGTTTGACCCATGCGACGGGCGCACTCGTCAGCGACAACCTCAACATCATGACGGCAGGGCGCCGTGGCCCCGCGCTGCTGCAAGACGTCTGGCTGATCGAGAAGCTGGCGCATTTCGATCGCGAGGTGATTCCCGAGCGGCGCATGCACGCCAAAGGCTCCGGCGCGTTCGGCACCTTCACGGTGACCCACGACATCACCCGCTACACCAAGGCGAAGATCTTCTCAGGGATAGGCAAGCAGACGCCGATGTTCGCGCGGTTCTCGACCGTCGCCGGCGAGCGCGGCGCGGCCGACGCCGAGCGCGACATCCGCGGCTTTGCGCTGAAGTTCTACACCGAGGAAGGCAACTGGGACATGGTGGGCAACAACACGCCCGTGTTCTTCTTCCGCGATCCCCTGCGTTTCCCCGATCTCAATCACGCGATCAAGCGCGACCCGCGCACCGGGATGCGCAGCGCCGACAACAATTGGGATTTCTGGACGCTGCTGCCGGAGGCGCTGCATCAGGTCACCATCGTGATGAGCGAACGCGGCATTCCCCGAAGCTACCGCCACATGCACGGCTTCAGCAGCCACACCTACAGCTTCATCAACGCCGCCAACGAACGGACCTGGGTCAAGTTTCACTTCCGCACCCAGCAGGGTATCGAGAACCTCCAGGACGACGAGGCCGAGACGCTGGTCGGCAAGGACCGCGAATCCCATCAGCGCGATCTGTTCGGCAGCATCGAGCGCGGCGAATTCCCGCGCTGGACCCTGTTCGTGCAGGTCATGACCGATGAACAGGCCAAGGCGTTTGCCTTCAACCCGTTCGATCTGACCAAGGTCTGGCCCAAGGCGAGCTTTCCGCTGATCGAGGTCGGTTATTTCGAGCTGAACCGCAATCCCGAGAACGTCTTCGCCGAGGTCGAGCAGGCGTCCTTCTCGCCCGCCCATGTCGTGCCCGGCATCGGCTTCTCGCCTGACAAGATGCTGCAGGCGCGCTTGTTCTCCTATGGCGACGCGGCGCGCTATCGCCTCGGCGTCAACCATCATCTGATTCCGGTCAACGCCCCGAAATGTCCGTATCACAGCTACCATCGCGACGGTGCGATGCGGACGGACGGCAATCTCGGCCGGACGCCGACCTATTTTCCGAACAGCCACGGCGAGTGGACCGATCAGCCCGATCTCAACGAGCCGCCGCTGGAGATCGACGGCGCGGCCGCCCATTGGGATCACCGCGTCGACGACGATCACTATCAGCAGCCCGGCGATCTGTTCCGCAAGATGAACGCGGCGCAGCGGCAGACCCTGTTCGACAACACGGCACGCAGCGTCGGCGGCGCGGCGGTCCATATCCAGGAGCGGCACATCGCGAACTGCACGAAGGCCGACCCGGCCTATGGTGCCGGTGTCCGCAAGGCGCTGGAGCGCCTCGCGACGGTTCGCCCCGCATAGGCCGCTTTCGACAGGATCCCGGGCAGAGACGGCTTCAGGTCCACGGGCCGGAAGCGTGCTCCTCCCGGGATCGCCATTTTGTCATGGGTCATCGTCTTCGTTTACCCGGGACTCCGGCGCAAAAATTGCTAGAAGTGTGAGGCTTCCTTCCTTTCGGCTGGCCCATCGTCAGCCGCCTCATCGCGACATCCGGAGACCAGAATGCCTTTCGATTTGATCCTGCGTGGCGGGCGGGTCGTTGACCCCTCGCAGAAGCTCGATGCCGTGACGGATGTCGCCTTTTCGGGCGGCAAGGTCGCGGCGATCGGCACCGGGCTCAAGGCCGATCCCGGCACCGATGTGCGCGACGTTTCGAAATACATCGTGACGCCGGGGCTGATCGATCTGCACACCCATGTCTATTGGGGCGGCACGTCGCTCGGCATCGATGCCGAGGAATTCTGCCGCCTGTCGGGTGTCACTACGGCGGTCGATACCGGCAGCGCCGGCCCCGGCAATTTCGCAGGCTTCCGCAAGCACGTGATCGAGCCGAGCCAGGTCCGCATCCTCGCTTATCTGCACGTCTCGCATGCCGGCATCTTCGGCTTCTCGCACCGGATCATGGTCGGTGAGAGCGAGGAGCTCAGGCTGATGAACCCGATCGAGGCGGCCAAGGTGGCGGATGAAAACCGCGATCTCATCGTCGGCATCAAGGTGCGCGTCGGCCTGCATTCTTCGGGCACGTCGGGCGCCGTGCCGCTCGACATCGCGCTCGAGGTTGCGAACGAGGTCGGCATGCCCTTGATGGCGCATATCGACCATCCCCCGCCGAGCTACGAGGACGTGCTGGCGCGCCTGCGTCCCGGCGACGTGCTGACCCACGCGTTCCGCCCCTTCCCCAACACGCCGGCGACGGCGCAGGGCACGGTGAAGAAGGCGGTGCTGGACGCGCGCGAGCGCGGCGTGCTGTTCGATATCGGCCACGGCAAGGGCTCGTTCGCGTTCAAGACCGCGCGCGCCATGCTCGCCAACGGCTTCTATCCGGACACCATCTCGTCCGACATCCACCAGCTCTGCATCGACGGCCCCGCCTTCGACCAGGTGACGACCATGTCGAAGTTCCTGTGCATGGGCATGGAGCTGTCGGACGTGATCGCGGCTTCGACCGTGAACGCGGCGATGGCGCTGCGCCGGCCCGAGCTCGGCAGTCTCAAGCCCGGCAGCGCCGGCGACGCCACGCTGATCAGCATCAAGCAGGGCCAGTTCGACTATGAGGACGTCGTCGGCGAGCACCTGATCGGCGATCGCAAGATCGCTTCGGAGGGCGTCGTCATCGGTGGCCGCTGGTGGCATCCGAATTGACGCAGCGCTAAGCCTGCTCGCGATAGAATTGCAGCAGGCGCGCGCCCGCAGGTGAGAGCCAATCGGGCGCGCCCATGATGTACCCTTCGACGCGACCGCCGGTTCCGACGAGATAGGTGATGGGCATGCCGAGGATGGAAAACATCGCCTTGGATGCTTCGGCCGCGGCGCCATAGGCGTCGGCATAGCAGGCGAGGTCTTTCACGGTGAGCCCGCCGAGAAAGCTGCGGATCTTGCCCAGGTCCTTCGTGTCCGTGCAGATCGCGACGATGTCGAGCCGGTCGGGCCGCGAGGCTTTGAGGCTTGCGAGCGTCGGCAGATCGAGCTTGCAGGCCGCGCACCAGGTCGCCCAGAAATTCACCAGCGTGATGCGGCCCGGCTTCGCCGTTACGATCGCATCCCGGCCGTGGAGGTCCTGAAGCTTGAGCTGCGGCATCAGCGCGTGTGGCCGCACCAGCGTGAATTGGTTGCGGCCGGCCTCGAACACCGGCGGCCAGTTCTCCTGCGCGCGGGCGGCGTGCGGGACAACGACAGAGGTTGCCGCGGCGATCAGGATCGATCGCCGCGACATCGCAACACCTTCGCGCGCGTCGTCACGCATGGATATAGGCCCAGCCCTTCAGTTGCAGATCGACGACGCGACCGATCCCGAACGGGACGAGGTTCGCGCCTGGGATCAGCGGGATCGAGATCTGCTCCTTGGCTTCGGCGATGGTCTTCGACGAGGCGCACATGCTGTAGGTGAGGTTGGGCACCGACTGCCGCAGCGTCGCCAGCGGTTCGGCCAGCGGCGTCTTGTCGGCGCGGAAGACGTCGATGCCCTTGCCGTTGGCGACGACCTCGATCAGCAATCGCGCGCCCCGCTCGGCAAAATGCTTTGAGAGGTTGGCCGAATAGCTGATCGCATGACCCATGACATAGGGCTCGTTGCTGTCGATCAGGATCACGACAGCCTCAGTGAGGCGATCCTCTTTGGCGGCGGCAGCGCCGCCGGCGGTGAGGACCGCGGTGCCGGCAAGCAGTCCCCTGCGGGACCATCCGTTGGCTGAGATCATGGCGGTGACGCTCCAGCCGGTCAGAACTGCCGCGCTGCGATCGGTGCCTTGCTGTTGCGTCCCCACAGCACGAACAGGCTGAGCGCGAGCAGGACGATGTTGAGCGGTGTTGTCGCAGCTTCGCCGCGCGAGAGATGGAAGGCGAACGCGAATACCTGCAGCACGGAGCAGCCCAGCGCGGCCAAAACCGTCAGTCGCGGCAGGATCCGGGTCAAGGCCGGCAGAAGAATGCCGATGCCACCGGCGAGATCGACCAGGGCGACGGAACGGACGAACGTTTCGGAATACTCGCCCGCAAATGGCATCATCGCGGCCAGTTGGGGAATCGGCGTGGTCAGCTTGACGAACCCGGCCGAGACGAAGACGGCGGCGAGGACGATCTGGGCGGTCCAGAGGCCGATGCGGAGGGCGCGGCCGGGGGCAGGGGTCTCGAAGGTGGTGGCGGACATGGTGGTTCTCCAGGGATTGTGAGGGTTGCCACCATTTGATGATTTCTCCATTTTTGATCATTATATGCTTCAGGATAGATTCATTTCCCCGGTGTTGATGATCTCATGGATTCCTTGGTCAGCATGAGGGTGTTTTGCCTGGTCGCCGAGCTGAAGAGCTTTGCGGCCGCGGCGCAGCGCCTGCGCATCTCGCCCGCCATGGCGAGCAAGCATGTGATGCAGCTCGAGAAGCGGCTGGGCACGCGGCTGCTCAACCGGACCAGCCGGCGCGTCAGCCTGAGCGAGAGCGGCACGCTCTATTTCGAGCAGACGCGGCAGATGCTGGATTCGCTCGACGAGGTCGAGGCCGCCGTGAGCCACGCGACCGTCGTGCCGCGCGGCACGCTGCGGCTGACCGCGCCGGTGTGGATGGCGAACACGATCTTCGCGAGCGTGCTGGCGGATTATCAGGCGCGATATCCGGATGTGCGCCTCGACGTCGATCTCAGCGGCCGGCTGGTCAACCTCGTGGAGGAGGGATTCGATCTCGCTCTGCGCGCGACCGCCGCGCCGGACGAGGCGCTGATCGCGCGCCCGATCACCAACGTTCCCTTCTACATGGTCGCCGCGCCGGCCTACCTCAAACGCGCAGGGCGGCCGGCCAAGCTCGCCGACATCGCCGGCCACGCGCTCTTGCACTACGCGCTTTATTCCGGCGAGAGCTTTTCCTTCGAGGGCGAGAACGGCCCCGAGACCATCAAGCTCGACCCGGTGCTGCGCAGCGCCAACGAGACGCTGCTGCACATGGCCGCGCTCGAAGGTATGGGCCTCGCCTTCCTGCCGAAATGGCTGGTTGCCGCCGACATCGCTGCGGGGCGTCTCGAACACGTCATGCCGGACCACGTCGTCTTCGTCGGCAAGCTGTTTGCGGTCTATCCGAGCCGCAAATATCTCTCCGCGAAGGTCAGGACCTTCATCGACTTCGTCGCCGCCGACAAGCGGATGAGGTAGCGCCCAACGACCACGAGATCGGCAGCGTGGGACGCCCCGTCAGTCGCGTCCCGCCTCCATGATCGCCTGGGCGAGGCGTGCCGGATCGGAGAAGCACAGCTCGTGGCTTCCCCGCACCTGCACCAGGCGGAACAGGCCGAGCTTCTCCGACAGGCGTGGATGCCAGCCATAGCTGTGCGGCAACGCGGTGTCCTCGGTGCAGTTGATGTAGGATTTGGCCAGCGGCATTTCGGCCGGGTTGGTCTTGAGCGCAATCTTGTCGCTGAAGGTCGCGAGCGGATGCGGATTGAGCACGTCATAGGCCCGCTGTGCCGTCTCCAGATCGGCATCGTTGATGAAGGCCTCGCGCCAGATCGGGAACGGCAGCACCACCGAGCCGTCGCCGCGCTCGGCCGCGATCGCGTCGAACAGCCCGACATAGGGCGGCGGCACCATGTCGTTGAGGCTCTCGCCATTGTTGGGCACGAAGGCATTCCAGTAGACGAGACGGCGGATGCGCTCGGGCGCGAGGTCGGCAACCCCCGTGATGACCATGCCGCCATAGGAATGGCCGAGCAGGATGACGTCCTTGAGATTGTTCTCGGCGAGGTAGTCGGCGATCGACTGGATCGCTTCCTTCAGTCCGCTCGTCTTGGCATCCCCCGGGCGGTTGCCCCTAATCGTCGGCGTGTAGACCTGGTGGCCATGGGCGCGGATCGGCGCCGCCACAGGCTCGAACTCCGCACCGGTGTGCCAGGCGCCGTGAACGAGAACGTAGGTCGACATGTTGTGGCCCCTCCTGAGGACGTGTGGTTAGATCGGTACGACGTGGGTCCTTTGCGGCGCGCGCGGGGCGCGGCAGGACAACTCTTGTTGTATGAAGTGTGAACTAACCGGCCATTTTTCGCTTGGCTGGGAGTGAACCCGATTGGTCTCGGAGTGAACCGATGCAGCAAATCGAGCGCGCCGTTCCGTCACGCCAATCGGCCTGGAATACCGCGGGCGTGCGGCCGAACGAGCAATTCGCCTACTACCGCGAGGCGATCTGCCAGGCGTTCATGAACCTGACGCCGGAGCCGGCGGTCGCGGCCGGCTTTCCGGCCAGCGTCGGGCACGTCCGTCTCGGCGATGCCGCGATCAACCGCGTCAGCTTTCCCGAGCATGTGGTGCGCCGCTCCGCGGCCGACATCGCGGCGTCCGACCGCAGCTGCTTCTACCTGAATTTGAAGCTGGTCGGCCGCTGCCGCATTCAGCAGGACGGCCGCGAGATCAGCCTCTCGCCCGGGCAGGTCGGAATCTTCGACAGCGACCGGCAGTTCGCCCTCCTGCACGATCACGGTCCGCAATTGCAGGTCGCCTCGTTCTGGGTGCCGGCAGGCGTGTTGCGCGAGCGGTTGCCGGCTTCGTTCGACGTCACCGCCTGCCGCGTCTCGGACGATCCCATCGTCGGTCACCTCATCGTTGAAACGGCGCGCACGCTGAGCGATGGCGCGCTGCGCATGACCGAGGACGAGGGCGTGCGGCTGTTCCGGGCGCTGATCGAGCTGGTCGCCGTCAGCCTGTCGCGGAGCAGCCGGGCGGGTGCTGCGGAATCGGAGAGCCTCGCGGAGGCAACAACGCTGGCGCTGAAGCGCGCCATTCACCGGCGGCTGCGTGAGCCCGGCCTCAGCGTTGCCGATATCGCCGATGCCGTCGGCATCAGCGAGCGCTACGTGCATAAGCTGCTGGCGCGATCGGGCTCTGGTTTCACCGACTACGTGATCGAGCATCGGCTCGACGGCGCGGCGCGGAATCTCAGGGATCCCGCGATGGCGGATCGGGCGATCGGCGCCATCGCGTTCGACTGGGGTTTCGCGGACCTCTCCCACTTCACGCGGCGCTTCAAGCAGCGGTTTGGCTGCCGGCCGCGGGACTGGCGCGGGCGCTGAACACCCCTAAAGCGACCTGATCACAAGGATCTGGCGATCAACAGCTTCATGATCTCGTTGGTGCCGCCATAGATCTTCTGGATGCGGGAATCGATGAAGATGCGGGAGATCGGGTATTCCTGCATGTAGCCGTAGCCGCCGAACAGCTGGAGGCATTCGTCGGCGGTCTGCACCTGCTTGTCCGAGCACCAGTATTTCGCCATCGACGCCGTCACGGTGTCGAGGTCCCCGGCGACGAGCTGCTCGATGCACCAGTCGACGAAGACGCGGGCGATCATCGCTTCGGTCTTGCGCTCGGCCAGCGTGAACGCGGTGTTCTGGAAATCCAGCAGCGGCTTGCCGAACGCCTTGCGCTCCTTGGTGTAGTCGACGGTGAGCTTGACGGCGCGCTCCATCGCGGCGACGGCGCCGACCGCGAGCGCGAGGCGCTCCTGCGGCAATTGCTGCATCAGCTGGACGAAACCCTGGCCTTCCTCCTTGCCGAGCAGGTTTTCCGGCGGCACCGTGACGTTGTCGAAGAACAGCTCCGACGTATCGGAGGCGTGCAGGCCGATCTTGTCGAGGTTGCGCCCGCGCTTGTAGCCGTCGGCACCTGCCGTCTCGACCACGATCAGCGAAATGCCTTTTGCCCCGGCCTCTCCGGTGCGCGCGACCACGATGACAAGGTCGGCAGCCTGGCCGTTGGTAATGAAGGTCTTCTGGCCGTTGATGACGTAGGAATTGCCCTGCTTCTTCGCCGTAGTCTTGACGGCCTGGAGGTCCGAGCCGGTGCCGGGCTCGGTCATGGCGATGGCGCCGACCATCTCGCCGGAGGCCATCTTCGGCAGCCAGCGCTTCTTCTGCTCCTCCGAGCCGTAATTGAGGATGTAGTGCGCGACGATGGCGCTGTGCACGGAGACGCCGGTGGTCAGCTCCGGCACGGTGCTTTCGAGATCATCCAGCACGGCGGCGTCATAGGCGAAGGTGGCGCCGAGCCCGCCATATTCCTCCGGCACGCTCGCCAGCAGCGCGCCCATCTCGCCGAGCCCGCGCCAGGCGAAGCGGTCGACCATCTTCTGCTCGCGCCATTTCTCGGCATGCGGCGCCAGGTCCTTGGCAAGATACTTCCGGAACTGGTCGCGGAAGACGTCGAGCTCTTCGGTCATCCAGGAGGAGCGGTAGGACATGATTACCTCGGTTGATGCGCAGTTCCGGCTTGGTAGGCCAGTCGGCGACGGCAATTATTGTGTTTTCAGGCTGCGCCGGTGACGCTACCAAGGCGGCCGTAACAGCGTCTGTCGGGATGGCTGATTGTGGCAACCAAAACTCAAGAGCTCAAGCTCGACATCGAGCGCATCGGCACGGTCTCGGCGATCCTGACGCAGCCGGACGGCGCGCGGGCCTGTTATGTCTTGGCACATGGCGCCGGCGCCGACATGCGGCATGCGTTCATGGCGAAGACCGCAGCGGGCCTCTCGGATCGCGGCATCGCGACGTTCCGCTTCAATTTCCCCTACATGGAAGAGAAGAAGGGGCGCCCCGATCAGCCCGCCGTCGCGCACGCCGCCATCCGCGCGGCCGTCGCGGAGGCGGCAAAGCTTTGCCCCGGCGTGCCGCTCGTCGCGGGCGGAAAATCGTTCGGCGGACGCATGACCTCGCAGGCGCAGTCGAAGGCGCCGCTTCCTGACGTGAAGGGACTGGCCTTCCTCGGCTTTCCCCTGCATGCCGCCAAGAAGCCGTCGTCCGAGCGCGCCGAGCATCTCGCCGGCATCGCCATCCCCATGCTGTTCCTGCAAGGCACGCGCGACGAGCTTGCCGATCTCGGCCATCTCAAGCCCGTCATCGCCTCACTCGGGGCGAAGGCGACGCTGCATGAGGTCGAAGGCGGCGACCATTCGTTTGCGGTGCTGAAGAAGTCGGGCCGGACGAATGAGGAAGCCCTCACCGAGGTGCTCGACACGCTCGCGGGCTGGATCGACCAACTCGCCTGAGCTTCAGGCGGAATAGAGCCCCTTGTCGCGCGCTTTCTGGATCGCAAGCGCGGCGATCAAATCGAGCGTCGGCGTGGACAGGCCGGCGGCGCGCGCGAAGGCGGCAGGCGCCCTCACCAGCACGTCGATCTCCATGGCGCGGCCGAGCTCGTAATCCTGCAGCAGCGACGGCTTGTGGTTGGGGGCGGGACCGCTGCGCGTCACGCGCTTCACCTCGGGGATGAAGTGCTGGGCGATGTCGTTGGCCTCGTTCAGCATGCGCGGAATGACGTCGGCAAAGGCGGGGTCGTCGCGTACCCCACGCGCGGTCTGGCCGGTGAGCAGGCACAGCACCGACAGCGACATGTTGGTCAGCAGCTTTGACCAGATCGCCTCGCGGATCTCGGCCACCGGCGGCGATTCCAGCCGGGCGTCGTTGAAGGCATTGCGAAGCTTCGTGATGCGCTCGCAATTGCGGTCGTCGCATTCGCCGATCAGGAGGCGGTTGCGGTCCGGGGTGAGGTTGTGCACCACGCCGGGCGCGGTCACCTCGTTGGAGGAGAAGATGACGCCGCCGATGATGCGCTCCTTCGGAATGCAGGCGCGCAGGCGTCCGCCCGGATCGAGGAAGGAGATGTCGGGCGGGGTCGGATGCCGCGGCGGCAGGCCGATACCGTACCACCAGGGAATGCCGTTCTGGGCGAAGACGATGGCGGTATCGTCCTGCAGCAGCGGCTTGATGCTGGAGACCAAGCCCGTCAGCGCGGTCGCCTTCAGCGTGGAGATCACGACGTCCTGCGGGCCGAGCTGGGCCGGATCGCCTGATGCGTTCACCTTGGCGGACACCTCGGAATCGCCGACGCGCAGCTTGAGGCCGTTGGCGCGTGCGGCTTCCAGATGCGCCCCCCGCATCACGCACGAGACGTCGTGACCGGCGCGCGCCAGCCGTACCGCAATGTGGCTGCCGACGGCGCCCGCGCCGAAAATGCAGATGCGCATGTTGATCCCGTCCCTGTCCCTTGAATGCCGCCCGGCGGCAGCATGACACAAGCCGCCATGCGATGGGCGCGGCCGCCCCACGCTGGAAAGATATGGATCGGTATGCGTTCCCTCGGCCATAGTGCGCGGCAAGCAAGATGACCGGAGGATCGCCGATGACTGCCAGCCCCGTCCTGTGGACCCTCGATGAGCGTGGGGTTGCGACCGTCACGTTGAACCGGCCGGAGGTGAACAACGCCTATGACGGCGCCTTGATATCAGGCGTGCTTGCGGCCATGGACGAGCTGTCCACGAAGCCGGCCTTGCGCGTCGTCGTTCTCAAAGGCAACGGCAAGCATTTCCAGGCCGGCGCCGACCTTAAATGGATCAACGGCGTGCGGCCGCAATCGCCAGAGGCCAACGAGGCGGCCTCGCGCGCCACCTTCGAGGCCGTGCAGCGGCTCAACACGCTGCCGATCCCGACGGTCGCCCTGGTGCAGGGCGGCTGCTTCGGCGGCGGCACCGGCGTGATCGCGGCCTGCGATGTCGTGATTGCCGCGGACAACGCGCTGTTCTCCATCACTGAGGTGCGCTGGGGCCTCACCGCCGCGATCATCATCCCGCAGCTCTGCGACGCCATCGGTGTCCGGCAGGTCCGCCGCTATGCGCTCACCGGCGAGCGCTTCGGCGCGGAGGACGCCCGCCGCATCGGCCTCGTCCACGACGTGGTGCCGCTCGCCGATCTCGAGGCCGCCGGCGCCAAGATGGTCGATCAGCTGCTCGCCAATGGGCCGGAGGCGATGGCCGAGACCAAGAAGCTCGCGCTGGAAAGCTCGTTCGGCGGCATGGCGGTGGACGATGCCGCCTACACGCGGCTCGTGCAGCTGCACTCGCTCAAGCGCCAGAGCGCGGAAGCAGCGGAAGGGCTGGCCTCGTTCGCGGAGAAGCGGGCGGGGAATTGGGGCGGCGGCAAAGCCTGAGCGTCAGCAGCCGCGGCAGATGTTGTTGATGCTGCGATAGACGGCGTCGTCGTCCTGCCGCATCTGGCGCAGCGTTTCGAGCGTCGTGCCATCGCTGGCGGGCGCGGCCGGCTTGCGCTTGGCCGCGAGCTCTTCCTCCTGCCGCTTGTAGCAGGCCTCGCGCTCGGGCTTGGCCTGGATGAAGCGGCAGTTCTGCTCCAGGGCTGCGGCGGGGGTAGCGGAGATCGCGAGGGCGGTGAGGGCGTATTTCACAAATGTCGAATCCATGGCGGCTCTTCTCTCAGGTTCGTCATTTCCGAGCAACCGTGTTGTGACAGGCCTGGTAGCCCGGATGAGCGAAGCGACATCCGGGGATGCCGCGGGCGGTCCCGCATATCGCTTCGCTCATGCGGGCTACGGCACGACGCCGCCTACAGCGGCGTCGCCAGCGACGTCTTCAGCAACGTCAGCAGCGCCTGCACCGCGGCCGCATTGCGCCGTCGTTCCGGAATTGCCGCCTTCACCCACAATTCCGGGATCGGAAAGTCGCGCAGCACCGGCTTCAGCCTGCCGTCGCGCAAGGCGCCCGCGACCAGATAGTGCGAGATCAACGTGATGCCGTTGCCGGCGATGGCGCTGCGCGCCAGTACGAGGCCCTCGTTGGAGGAGAGCAGCGGGCTGACCTGGATGCTGATGCGGCCGCGCGGCCCGTCGAAGACCCATTCGGGGCCGGTCGGCGTGAAGCTCAGGCAGCGATGCTCGACGAGGTCGCGCGGATGCTTTGGCGTGCCGTGCTTCTTCAGATAACCCGGCGAAGCGCAGAGCAGCCGCTTGAGCGGACACAGCGGCTCGTCGACCACGCCGCCGAAGGAATGCGGGAAGGCGCCGATGGCGATGTCGAAGCCTTCCGCGACGGGATCGACCGGGCGATCGATCAGCACGATCTCCAGCTTCAATCGAGGGTTCTGGGTCTGGAACGCGCTGAAGGCGTCGGCGAGCCGTGCCACGGTCAGCGAGGTCGGCGCCTTGATGCGCAGGTGATCGACGAGATCGTGGCCCTTCTCGCCCATGCGGGAGAGCAGGTCGGTGGCATCGGTGACGACGCCGCGCGCGCGATGCACGTAGCGCTGGCCGGCTTCGGTGAGCCGTAGCTGCCGGGTCGAGCGATGAAACAGCGGCGTGCCGATCCGCGCCTCCAGCTGCGTGACGCGTTTTGCCACCACCGAGGTCGAGACATTGAGTTTTCGCGCGGCGGCCGAAAAACCAGCCGCATCCGCGGTGGCGAGGAAGGCCTGGAGGTTCACGAGGATGTCCATTTTGACCTTTCTCGATTCGCGAAAGCTGATCGCGTATTTTGGTGGATTGTAGCCCGACCCGCGTTAATTCATAGTCGCCTGCAAGCAATGAATTCCGGGAAGGGACGCGCCATGCGGGCCACGACGATCGAAGAACCGGCACGGAAGGTGCCGCTCTACGGCGAATATGAAGTCGTCGTCCTCGGCGGCGGTCCCGCCGGCATCATCGCGGCGGCTTCAAGCGCGCGGGCGGGGCGGAAGACGCTGCTGATCGAGCGCTACGGCTTTCTCGGCGGCATGGGCACCGCGGCCGGCGTCACCAATTTCTGCGGCCTGCACGGCAATGTCTACGGCAAGGCGCACCGGCTGGTACAGGGCATGGCGTCCGAGCTCCTGGCACGCATCGACCTGCTCAATGGTCTCAACACGCCGCATTTGATCCTCGGCAAGGTCTTCGCCCAGGCCTACGACACCGCGGCGTACAAGATCGCGGCCGATCAGCTGCTCGCCAGCCACAAGGTGAATATCCTCTTCCACGCCCTCGGCGCCGGCGTGGTGATGGGCGATGACAGCCGCATCGATGCGCTGCTGGTCGAAACCAAGGCCGGCCGGCAGGCGGTGCGCGCGGACATCTTCATCGATTGCTCCGGCGACGGCGATCTCGCGGTCTGGGCCGGCGCGCCCTTTGAGGTCGGCGACGAGCACGGCCATCCGCTCTACCCATCCATGATGCTTCGCCTCAACGGCATCGATCCGGAGAAAGCGGGCGATGCCTGGCGCACCATCCCGCAATTGATGGAGAAGGCGGTGGCCGCCGGCACCCACACCTTCCCGCGCAAGAGCGCGATCGTGCGGCCGCAGAAATCCGGCATCGAATGGCGGGTGAACTTCACGCAGGTCGCGCGCGAGGACGGCCACGCCATCAACGGCATCGAGCCCGACGATCTCACCCGCGGTGAGATCGAGGGCCGCAAGCAGGCGCTCGCCGCGTATGAGTTCTTGCGCAGCAGCGTGCCGGGGTTTGAGAAGTCCTACATCGTCGACCTGCCGCCGCAGCTCGGTATCCGCGAGACCCGCCGTATCAAGGGCGGCTACCAGCTCAGCGGCGAGGACGTGCTCGGCTGCGCCTCTTTCGAGGATTCCATGGGCGTCAACGGCTGGCCGATCGAGGCCCATGTTCCCGGCGATGTCGTCTTCACCTTCCCGCCTATCCCGGAATCGCGCGGCTATAACGAGCTGCCCTACCGGATGCTGGTGCCCGAGGGGGTCGACAATCTCCTCGTCGCCGGCCGCTGCGCCTCGATGACCCATGAGGGGCAGTCGGCGGCGCGGGTCTCCGGTGCCTGTTTCGTGATGGGCGAGGCGGCTGGTTCCGCCGCCGCACTGGCGCTCTCCGGAAACCGCATTCCCCGCGAAATCCCCATTGAAAAATTGCAGGAAACGTTGAAACAACAGGGCGCCTTCATCGGGCGGGACCAGGCGGTGCCCGAGGGGCTGTAACGGACTGCAAGAGAAACGACTGCGGAGGAAACGGGATGATCGGAATGGTGCGGCTCGCGGTAGCTAGCCTGGTGGCGATCATGGCGACGGGCACGGCGCACGCCGAGGATGCGCTGAAGGCCAAGGTCGGCGTGCTCCGCCTGTCGTCCTCCGCGCCTGTTTTCATCGCGCAGGACAAGGGCTATTTCCGCGAGGCCGGCCTGGAGGTCGAGCTGAAATTCTTCGACGCGGCGCAGCCGATAGCGGTCGCGACGACCTCGGGCGACGTCGATTTCGGCGTCACCGCCTTCACCGCGGGACTCTACAATCTCGCCGGCAAAGGCACGCTGAAGGTGATCGGCGGCATGAGCCGCGAAAAGCCCGGCTATCCCCTGATCGGCTATTTCGCCAGCAACAACGCCTATGCCGCCGGCCTGAAGACACCTAGGGATCTCGCGGGCAAGCGCGTGGCGATGACGCAGGTCGGGTCGAGCTTTCACTATTCGCTCGGCCTGCTCGCCGACAAATACGGCTTCAAGCTCGCGGATGTGAAGATCGTGCCGCTGCAATCGCTGTCGAATGCGGCGGCCGCGCTCAAGGGCGAGACCGTCGACGCCGCGCTACTGCCGATCTCCACCGCGCGAAAGCTGATGGACGAGGGCGGCGCGAAGTTTTTGGGCTGGGTCGGCGACGAGACGCCGTGGCAGCTGGGCGCGGTGTTCGCCTCGCCGAAGACGCTGACCAACAAGGCGCTGGTGACGAAATTCCTCGGCGTGCTCGCCAAAGCCGACCGCGAATATCACGACGTCATCCTGGCTTCGATGAAGGATGGCGTCGCCCCGATCAACGACAAGACAAAACCGCTCTTGGAGATCATCGCCAAGTACACCAATCTGCCGGTCGAGCAGGTGGTCGGCAACTGCGCCTATATCGATCCCGACGGCAAGCTCGACGTGAAGAACGTCGACAACCAGATCAAATGGCTGCAGGAGCAGGGTTTCGCCGACAAGGGCTTTGACGCGGATGCTATCATCGCCAAGGATTATGTGAAGGCGGATTGATGCTTCCGTCATTCCGGGGCTCGCGAAGCGAGAACCCGGAATCTCGAGGTTCCGGGTCTGATCCTTCGGATCATCCCGGAACGACGGAGAACGGGATAGACGAGACAGAATGGACCTGATCGCCAGCCACATCACCCACCGCTTCGGCGATCTCGCCGTGCTCGACGACGTCTCCTTCACCGTCGGCGCGGGCGAGGTGGTGGCGATCGTCGGTCCCTCCGGCTGCGGCAAGAGCACGCTGCTGTCCATACTGGGTGGCCTGCTGCAGCCGACCTCGGGCGCGCCCGAGCTGCGCGGGGCGCCGCCGGCGGACAGCCTCAATCCGCTCACCTTCGTGTTCCAGGATTTTGCGCTGCTGCCCTGGGCGACGGTCGAGGAGAATGTCGAATTCCCGCTGCTGCACAACCAGCTCTCGGCCGCGCAGCGCCGCGCGCTGGTCGAGGATGCCTTGCGCCGTACGGGCCTGACCGACTTCCGTAAAACCTATCCAAAGCAGCTCTCCGGCGGCATGCGCCAGCGCGTCGGCATTTCGCGCGCGCTGGCGGTGAGGCCCGCGATCCTGCTGATGGACGAGCCGCTCTCGGCGCTGGATTCGCAGACGCGCGAGCTGCTGATGGAGGATTTCGTCCGCCTGCTCGCCGATGGCGGCATGGGCGCGGTCTATGTCACGCACAATCTCGAAGAAGCCGCGCGGCTCGCCGATCGCATCGTGGTGCTGTCGCGGCGGCCGGGGCGCATCCGCGAGGTCGTGACCGTGCCGATGACGCGCGCGGCGCGCGGCGAGGCGGCAGCGCGCGAAAAGCTGCTCGCGCTGCAGAACCAGATTTGGTCGCTGATCCGCAACGAGGCGATCGATGCCGAGCGCGAGGTCCAGCATGCTTGATCGCGCGCCAAGCGATGTGACGTCGAAGGACGACGCCACCCGTCGCGTCCGCTTTCGCGGCGCCGGTTTCGTGCCGGCCTCGAGCCGCTTCGGCGGCTGGATCGCGCTCGCCCTCGTCATCGCGATCTGGCAGGCGGCCGGAAGCGCCGGCCTCGTCAATGCGCTGTTCCTGCCGACGCCGTCGGCGATCGCGCGTGCGCTCTACGAGCTCGCGATCTCGGGCGCGCTGTGGCAGCATTTGTCCGCTTCCCTGTTGCGCATCGGCGTTGGCTGGATCCTCGGGACCGCGGCCGGGGTCGCGGTCGGTTTCGCGATCGGCTTGTCCAGGCTGGCGCGCAGCGTCGGCATCACCTTCATCTCGGCGCTGTTCCCGATCCCGAAGATCGCGCTGCTGCCGCTGTTGATCCTCTGGCTCGGGATCGGCGAGGAGCCGAAGATCGCGACCATTGCGCTTGGCGTGTTCTTCTCGACCGCGATCTCGGTCTATAGCGGCGTCGATGCGGTGCCGCGCAATTTGATCCGCATGGCGCAGAGCTTCAACGTTCCGTTCGCCACCATCGTGCGCAAGGTGATCTGGCCCGGCGCGCTGCCCGCGATCCTCGCCGGCTTCCGCATCACGGCGTCCGTCGCGCTATTGCTCGTCGTCAGCGCCGAGATGATCGGCGCGCAATACGGCATCGGCGCCTTCGTGCTCCAGGCCGGCAATCTGATGCAGACGGATCAGCTCCTCGCCGGCGTCGTGATCCTGTCGGTGTTTGGCCTCGCGATCGGCAAGATCATCGGCTGGCTGGAGACGCGGTTGCTGCACTGGCGGTAGCCGCATTCGCCGCTGCCGTAGGGTGGGTTAGCGAAGCGTAACCCACCATCTGTTTTCACGGGAAGAAACCGTTGGTGGATTACGCCTTCGGCTAATCCACCCTACGAATCCCTCACGCATTCCCGCGATCTTCCCTGAACAGATCCAGCTTCTGCTGCACCGGCCGGTCCGAGAAGCTGAACAGCACGGCATCGTCATCGGCCTCGTGCGTCACCCAGTGCCAGCTCGGCACCACGAACAGATCGCGCGGGCCCCATTCGAATACGGCGTCGCCGATACGGCTGCGGCCGCGGCCCTCGATCGGGCAGAACACCGTCGCATCGGTCGAACGGTAGCGTGCAGTGTTAAAACCCTTCGGCAAGAGCTGGATGAAGGTGCCGATGGTCGGCATGGCGAAATCGCCGGTCTCGGGGTTGCTGAACTTCAGCTTCAGGCCGTGGCAAGCGTCCCACTCCTGGCTCGTGCGCGCCTTCTCCAGCGCTTCGCGGGTGTAGGCATAGGGATAGCTGAAGATCGGCGAGGTCTTCGACGATCGCTTGACGTCGACCGGCAGCAGATTGTGGCCGTAGCGCGCAAAGCTGTCGCCGGCGGGTCTGGTGATCTTCTGCTGGTCCTCCTTCGAGCCTTCCGCGAAGGAGCAGTCGAAGAACTGCACCAGCGGAATGTCGAGGCCGTCGAGCCAGAACATCGGCTGGTCGGTCTCGTTGGAATGGTCGTGCCAGGTCATCGACGGCGTGATGATGAAATCGCCGGGCTCCATCGCGGTGCGCTCGCCGTCCACCGCCGTATGGGCGCCCTTGCCTTCGAGCACGAAGCGCAGCGCCGATTGGCTGTGCCGGTGCGCGGGCGCGACGTCGCCGGGCACCACCATCTGCACGCCGGCATAGAGCGAGGTCGTGATTTTCGATTGTCCGCGCAGGCCGGGGTTCTCCAGCACCAGCACGCGGCGCTCGGCCTCCTTGGCGGTGATCAGCTTGCCGGCCTCCGTCATGTAGTCGCGGATGACATCGAACTTCCAGAGGTGCGGCCGGCAGGCGCTCCGCGGCTCCGGCGTGATCAGATCGCTCATCACCGTCCACAGCGCGGTGAGATTCTCGCCGTCGATCTTCTTGTAGAAGGCCTCGCGTTCCGGCGTCTTGGTCACGGCTTCCATGGCGGCGCTCCCGTTCGTTTTGTTGATTGACAGTATACTGACGATCTAGGTAGCGTCAATGTGACGAACGGAATACAACAATGTCGTTCCGGGGCTCGCGAAGCGAGAACCCGGAACCTCGAGATTCTCAGGTGCGCAAGTGGGCACCATAGTTCGATGCTGACGCATCGCCCGGGAATGACGAGCAAGAAATGACAGGGAGGGTCTCGATGAAGCTGCACGGCTATTTCCGCTCCAGCGCCGCCTACCGCGTGCGGATCGCGCTGAACCTCAAGGGCCTCGGTGCCGAGCACCTGCCGCATCACCTGCGCAAGGGCGAGCAATGCGCGCCCGCCTATCTCGCCATCAATCCGCAGGGCCTGGTGCCGGCGCTGGAGGACGGGGAAACGGTTCTGACCCAATCGGTCGCCATCATCGAATGGCTCGACGAGACTCATCCCAATCCACCGCTATTGCCAAAGGATCCGCTGCGCCGCGCAAAAGTGCGCGCATTCGCGCTGGCGATCGCCTGCGACACCCATCCGGTGCAGAACCTGAAGGTGCTGGCGCGGCTGCGCGAGCTCGGCCTTGCCGAGGAGAAGGTTCAGGACTGGGCCGCCTGGGTCAACCGCGAGGGCCTGTCGGCTTGCGAGACGCTCATCCGGGACGAGCCGGGCCCGTTCTGCTTCGGCGCTGCGCCGACGCTCGCCGATCTCTGCCTGGTGCCGCAACTCGCCAATGCGCGCCGCTTCGGGGTCGATGTGTCGGCCTATCCGCGCCTGCTCAAGGCGGAAGCGGCCGCCAAGGCGCTGCCGGCCTTTGCCAATGCCGCACCGGAGAAGCAGCCCGATGCCGAGTAAGCCTGCCGCTCCGATCACGATCGACGCGGTCTATGCTGCGCCGGGCTATCTGTTCCGGCGCATGCAGCAGATCGCGGTCTCGATCTTCATGGAGGAGTGCAAGGCGTTCGATCTCACGCCGGTGCAATATGCGGCGCTGATCGCGATCCACACCCATCCCGGCATCGACGCGACGCGGCTCTCGGCCGTGATCGCCTTCGACCGCTCCACGCTCGGCAGCGTGATCGAGCGTCTCCAGGCCAAGGACTATATCGAGCGCAAGCCGGCGCCCGAGGACAAGCGGATCAAGCTGCTCTATCTGACCAGATCAGGCGCGGCGATCCTGCGCGAGATCATTCCCGCCGTCGAGCGCGCCCAGGCGCGCATGCTGGAGCCGCTCAAGCCCGCCGATCGCAAGACGCTGATGGGACTGCTGACGCAGCTCGTCGACCTCAACAACGAGGCCTCACGCGTGCCACTGCGCGCCGAGGACGCGCTGGAGCATCTGGGCAAGGGCGGGTGAGGGGGGCGTTGTCCGCTCGGATCTCGTGTCCCGGACGCGCTGCAGCGCTCTTGCGCTGCTGCGCAGAGCCGGGACCCATGCGCAAACAGGGCCAAGCTAGGCATGGGCCCCGGCTCTGCAGCGCATCGCTACGCGCTGCACTGCGTCCGGGGCACGAGGGCGCGCCTCACATCCTGAGCAACGCCTGCCGGTCGATCTTCCCCGTGCCGGTCTTCGGCAATTCGTCGATGAAGATCACCTCGCGCGGGTATTTGTAGGGCAGCAGCTTGGCCTTCACATAGTCCTGCAAGCGCCGCGTCGCCTCGCTTTGGTCGGCCGCGCGGTTGTTCATCACCACCACGGCCTTCAGCGTCATGCGCCGGTCCGGCAGCTCGGCGGCGAACACGGCGCATTCGCGGATATCGGGGTGGTCGGCGAGGCAGAGTTCGACCTCGAGCGGGTAGACCCACTGGCCCGAGATCTTGATGAGATCGTCGGCGCGGCCGCGGAAGAAGTGAAAGCCGTCGGCATCGCGGACGAAGCGGTCGCCGGTATAGATCCAGCCGCCCTCGCGAATGGTCTCGGCCGATTTGTCCGGCCGGTTCCAGTACAGCGGCGTGTTGGAATCGCCGCGCACCCACAAGATGCCTTCCTCATTGTCGCCGACGTCGCGTCCGTCCTTGTCGCGCAGCGCGACCTCGTAGCCGGGCACGCGCAGGCCCGCGGCGCCGAGCTTCTTCCGCTCGGGACGGTTGGAGAGATAGATGTGCAGCACCTCGGTCGAGCCGAGGCCTTCGACGATCTCCAGGCCCGTGAGCGTCTTCCAGCCGTTGAAGACTTCGGCCGAGAGCACTTCGGCTGCGGACAGCGCCATGCGCAGCGAGGAGAAGTTCGTCTGTTGCGCGCCCTCCGCCTTGGTCAGCGACGTGTAGAGCGTCGGCAGGCCGAAGAAGACCGTCGGCTTGTACTGCTCGATCGCGGCGAAGATCGTGGCCGGCTTCGGCTGGCCCGGCAGCAGCAGCGTGGTTGCACCGGCCGAGAACGGGAAGGTGACGGAATTGCCGAAGCCATAGGCGAAGAAGATCTTTGGCACCGAGAAGCAGATGTCGCCGGGCGCCAGCTTCAGGACATTCCGCGCAAAGGCGATCTCGCTATAGGCCATGTCGTGCTGCAGATGCACGATGCCCTTGGGCCGGCCGGTCGAGCCGGACGAATACATCCAGAACGCCATCTCGTTGCGGCCGGTGGCGGCTTCGGCGAGCTCGGCCGGGAATGGTGCGAGCCAGCTCGCCGCCGCGACCGCGGCAGGCGCGGCGTGCTCGCCGACCGCGCCATTGACGACGACCAGCGTCTGCAGCTGCGTGTCTTTGCACGCCTCCGCATTGAAGCGCGCGCAGAACTCGGCCTCGGCGACCGCGACGGCAGCGCCGGAATCGGCGAGATAGAATTGCAGCAGGTCCGGCGGCGTCAGCGTGTTGATCAGCAGCGGCACGAAGCCGGCCCGCACGGCGCCGAAGAACGCTGCGGGGTAGGCCGGGGTGTCGTCGAGGAACAGCAGCACCCGGTCGCCGCGCGTGAGGCCCAGCGAGCTGAAGGCATTGCCCCAGCGGCAGGCGTCCGCGCAGAGCTCCGCATAGGTGCACGTGCCCGCAGGGCCAATGAGCGCGAGCTTGTCGCCGCGGCCTTGCGCCAGATTGTCGAACAGCACGCGGCTGGCATTGTAGGCTTGCGGAACGGCAAAGCCGATCTCGCGCGCGCCCGCGCTGTCGGCGGGCACCTGGTCACGGATCTCGTTGCTCATGCGGTGGCCTCGTCGGCCGCATCCCCGCCGTCGCCTGCACCATTCTTGGCGGCCTCGTAGCGCGCCATGAAGCCCGGCGACATGTGGCGCAGCCGTGCATCGTCGATGCGGCCCGAGCGGGTGATGTAGCTATAGGCGAAATCCAGCAGATCGAGCTGCATGTGCTGGGCGAAGTGCTCGTACCAGAACGCGCTGGTGCGCGCCGCATTGATGAGCTTCTGCACCACCGGCTTTCGCTCAGCCTGGTAGCGAAGCAGCGCGGTGGTCAGATGTGCATCCGATTCCAGCGCCTTGACCAGCGCGATCGCGTCCTCGATCGCGAGCCGCGTGCCGGAGCCGATCGAGAAATGCGCCGAGTGCAGCGCGTCGCCGATCAGCACCATGTTCTTGAACGACCAGTGCTCGTTCCAGACCCAGGGGAAATTGCGCCAGACCGATTTGTTGGACACGAGGCAATGGCCGCCCAGCGTGTCGGCAAACACCTCCTCGCAGACGCCCTTGGACTGCTCGACGTCCTTGTAGGCGAAGCCATAGGCCTGCCAGGTCGCGTGATCGCATTCGACCAGGAAGGTGCTCATGGTCGGCGAGTAGCGGTAATGATGGGCGTTGAAGGCGCCGCGATCGGTCTTCACGAAGGTCTGCGACAGCGTGTCGAAGCGCTTCGACGTTCCGTACCAGACGAACTTGTTGGAGGAGTAGGACAGCGAGGTGCCGAAATCGCCCTCATAGGCGCGGCGCACCAGCGAGTTCAGCCCGTCGGCGGCGACGATCAGGTCGTGACCATTGAGCTGGTCGATGGCGTGAATCGGTGTATCGAAGCGCTGCGTGACGCCGGCATCGAGCGCACGCTGCTGCAGGAATCTCAGCAGCTCGAGCCGTCCGATCGAGGAGAAGCCGACGCCGTCGATGGCGACGCTGCCGCCGGCGAGGTTCAGCGTGATGTTCTCCCAGCTCTCCATATGCGGGGCGATCGCATCGACCGTCTCGGGGTCGTCGGTGCGCAGGAATTCCAGCGCCTGGTCGGAGAACACCACGCCAAAGCCCCAGGTCGCGTCGGCCGGGTTCTGTTCGAACAGGTCGACTTGATCCTCGGGGTGACGCTTCTTCCAGAGATAGGCGAAATAGAGCCCACCGGGCCCCCCGCCAATCACGGCGATCCGCAACGTCTGCCTCCCTAATTGACAGTATACTTACTATCTAGGGGTAGACTAATGTGCCTCGGCCTGCCGCGCCAGCGGAATTATCGCCAGGGCGCGGCACACCAAAGCTCACTTTCCGGACACGCGTTCGAGGCGTGCCCGAAACCGTCAGGCGTGAATCATAACCAAACCGCGCCGGATTGACTACCCACGGGTCAAACGCAGCGCTTCACGTAGACGCCGTTCACCAGCACCGGGGTGCAGCGGACCACTGGAACCGGCTTGCGGACGACGACGGCTGCGTTCGGCCCGGCGCAACCGGCGCGATAGACGCCGCGGGCGCACACAACCGCATTGGCGTCGCTGGCCTCGAACGTCATGGTCGCGGCGAAGGCGAGGAGAGCGGAAGCGATGAGCAGCAGTGAACGAATGTAGTCCTCCCGGTCTTGTGGTGATTGAAATCGGCTTTGTAAAAGGTTTGTCGTCGCAGGCGCGCGAAAATTCATTCGCGCGCTTCGTCATGGTCACGCGCCCGGGCGCGTGATGGCGCCCTGCTCTATCGCGCCGCGAACGGGGCGAGCACGTCCTTGCACGCCGGCGACAGCGACGCGGCGTTGTTGGAGATGCATTGGATGATGCGGCCGCCGCCGGGCGCGACACCGGCGCAGAGCGAGCGGACGTCGGCGCCGCAGGCGGAGCGGACGATGAACAGCTCTTCGCGCGGCAGCAAGGGGCGCAGTACGATGACGGCCGGCGCCGCGGCGGGCGCTGCCGCTGCAGCCGGTGCGGAACCAGCAGCAGCAGGCGCGGCGGCCGCCGCACCGCCGCCCATTGCTGCATTCACGGCCTTGGCGCAGCCCGCCGACACCTTCGCCTCGTTCTTCTCCAGGCATTCGAGCGCGGGCGCGCCACCCGGTGGCACGCCGGCGCACACCTTGGGATAGTCGCCGCGGCAGGCGCTCTTGATCGCGGAGACCTGCGCGGAGCTCGGCTGCTTTGGTGCCGCGGCTTTCGGAGCGGCGGCAGCCGCCGGCTTCGCCGCGGGCTCGGCGGCGGGCGCAGCTTCCGTCTTTGCCGGTTCGGATTTGGCTGGCTCGGATTTGGCCGGCGCCGCTTCGGTCTTCGGCGCGGAGGCCGGCTCGACCGCGCGAACCGCGGTCTGGCATCCCGACGACAGGCTGGACATGTTCTTGGCGAGACATTGATACGCTTCGACGCCGCCGGGCGTCACGCTCGAACAATGCGCCATGAAGTCCGAGCGACATGCGGACCGGATGGCGCTCTTCTGGGCCTCGGTCGGTGCCTGCGCCAAGGCTCCTGTTGCAGTTGCGAAGAGTGTTGCCGCGAGCAACGCCGTGCGCGTTGATGCATGTTTCAACGTGTTGAACATTGGGGTGAATTCCTGCCCTGTCGGTAACGCCGACGATTTATTAAAAGTAATGCAAACAATCGTCGCGGGTGATGCCGCGTGCGGCATCATTGGCCGCTTCAGCCTCTACCGCAAGTAGATATTGCCGCTTCAATTGCGACGTAACTGAGAGGTTGGCCCGGATCCGGAGAGCCGCGTGAGCGAAAAGTGCGCAGTGGCTTTCCCTCGCGACAAACGCGAAACGCGTTTGCGCGGAGGTCATGCTCGAACAGGCGATACGTCGCTAGAGCTTCACCATGCGCTTGCCGCGGTTCTCGCCGGCGAGCAATCCGATCAGCGCTTTCGGCGTGTTCTCGAGACCGTCGATGATGTCTTCCTGCACCTTCAGCTTGCCGGATTTCACCCACCCTTGCAGATCGGCGAGCGCGCGCTGGCTGTCCTTCATGTAGTCCATCACGATGAAGCCCTGCATCACGAGCCGCTTCACCACGATCAGCCCGGGCACGCCGCGCGGGCCGTGCGCGGAGGGCGCGCCGTCATATTGCGAGATCGCACCGCAGCAGGCGATGCGGCCGTAATTGTTCATCTGTGGCAGGCAGGCTTCCAGAATGTCGCCGCCGACATTGTCGAAATAGACGTCGATTCCCTTGGGCGCCGCCGCGCGCAGCGCCTTGAACACGGCGCCGTCCTTGTAGTCGACGGCGGCATCGAAGCCGAGCTCGGAGGTCAGCCAGTTGCACTTGTCGGCGCCGCCGGCGATGCCGATGACGCGGCATCCCCTGATCTTGGCGATCTGGCCGACGATCGAGCCGACCGATCCCGCGGCGGCCGAGACCACGACGGTCTCGCCCTCCTTGGGCTTGCCCACCTCCAGCAAGCCGAAATAGGCGGTGAGGCCGGCGATGCCGAACACGCTGAGCAGGTGCGTCATCGGCTCGAGCTTCGGCATCTTGGTCAGATGCTTCGCCGGCACGGCGGCAAACTCCTGCCAGCCGGTGTCGCCGAACACGATGTCGCCGGCAGTCAGGCCCGGTGCCTTTGAGCTCACGACCTCGGCAATGGCGCCGCCCGCCATCACGCTGTTGGCCTCGACGGCCGAACGGTAGGTCGCGCCGTGCATCCACGCCCGGTTGGCGGCATCGAGCGAGATGTAACGCACGCGCAGCAAGGCCTCGCCGTCCTTCGGTTCCGGCATCGCGCCCTCGACCATTCCAAAATGTTCAGGACCGAGCTTGCCGCTGGGCTTTTCCACCAGCAGAATCTGGCGATTGGTGCTGCCGCTCATGGCGTTCCCCTCTTCGTTTGTTTGACGATTATTGATGCAGCCGCCGCAAAGGAAACGTGCAAGCCGCATTCGTTGTGCGCTGCATGAAGGCTAGATCGCGCGTCCTCGTTTCGCAACGGGAACATTGCGTCATCGCAAGCGCACGCGAAGCGTGTTGCGTGATCGTCATATCTGCGACATCATGAAGCGGCCGGTGTAGTGGGGGTCTTTCAATGTCGAACAGGTTTACGCAATACATCCTGGCCGCGATGGTGCTGGGCATCGTCATGGGCTCGGCGATCTACAACTTCCTGCCCGATACCCGCGGTGAGTGGGCCTCCGCCATCAACCTGATCGCCATGATGTTCCTGCGACTGATCAAGATGATCATCGCGCCCCTGGTGTTCGCGACCCTGGTCGGCGGCATCGCCCATATGGGATCGGGCTCCAAGCTCGGACGCATCTTCGCCAAGACCATGGGCTGGTTCATCAGCGCCTCCTTCGTCTCGCTGCTGCTCGGCCTCGTGATGGTGAACCTGCTGCAACCCGGCGCGAACTTCCCGGGCACGCTGCCCCAGGCGGGACAATCGACCGGCCTGCCGGTGTCGGCGTTCTCGATCGAGAAATTCCTCACCCATCTGATCCCGACCTCGATCGCGGATGCGATGGCGCAGAACGAGATCCTGCAGATCGTGATCTTCGCGGTGTTCTTCTCGGTGGCGATGGGCTCCATGCCCGAACGTTCGAAGCCGATTCTCGCGATGATCGACGATGTCGGCCACATCATGCTCAAGGTCACGAGCTACGTGATGCTGTTCGCGCCGCTCGCGGTGTGGGCCGCCATCACCGCGACGGTCGCCAAGAACGGCCTCGCCGTGCTCTGGAAGCTCATCGTGTTCATGGGCGGCTTCTATCTCTCGCTGGCGATCCTGTGGACGATCCTGGTCATCGTCGGCTTCATCGTGATCGGACCGCGCTACAGCCATCTGTTGAAGCTGGTCCGCGAACCCCTGATGATCGCGTTCTCGACCGCGAGCTCGGAGGCTGCCTATCCGAAGACGCTCGAGGCGCTCAACCGCTTCGGCGCCTCGTCGCGGATCTCGAGCTTCGTGCTGCCGCTCGGCTACTCCTTCAATCTCGACGGCACGATGATGTACTGCACCTTCGCGGCCGTCTTCATCGCGCAGAGCTATCACATCGACATGCCGCTCGGCACCCAGCTCGCGATGCTGGCGACGCTGATGATCACCTCGAAGGGCGTTGCCGGCGTGCCGCGCGCCTCCCTCGTCGTGATCGCCTCGACGCTGGCGCAGTTCAACATCCCCGAGGCCGGCCTGCTCATGATCATGGGCATCGACACCTTCCTCGACATGGGCCGCAGCGCCACCAACGTGATCGGCAACACGCTGGCGACCTCGGTCGTGGCGAAATGGGAAGGCGAGCTCGGGCCCGAGCACGAGATGGGGCCGGGCGACGCCGTACCCGACGACATGGTGCCGGGCGAGGTGCCTGCCATGGCCGGTCATGGTTAGGAGCGAACCATGGGCCAGACACTGGCAAGGTCAGTGATCGGCGGCCTGCTCTGGCTCGCGGCAGCATCGCTGCTCGCGACCACGGCGTCCGCCCAGACTGCCGGCGAAGGGCTCAGCCCGACGCTGTCGGCCATCAAGAAAGCGCACACCGTGCGGCTCGGCTATCGCGAGAGCTCGCCGCCGTTCTCCTTCCTCGACCAGGCCAATCGTCCGATCGGCTACAGCCTCGAACTGTGCGAGGCCATCGTCGAGGAGATCGGCGTCGAGGTCGACGACCCCAATCTCAAGATCGACTACGTCAAGGTCACCTCGGACGACCGCATCGACGCCGTGCTCCAGAACAAGATCGACCTGGAATGCGGCTCGACCACGGCCAACGCCGAGCGCGGCAAGCGCGTCGCGTTCTCGCCGTTGATGTTCGTCGCCGGCACCAAGCTGATGGTGCCGAAGGCCTCGAAGGTCCAGCAGCTGACCGATCTGAAGGGCAAGGCCATCGTGGTGACAAAAGGCACCACCAACGAGCAGGCGATTCAGGCGGCGGACAAGAAGTACTCGCTCGGCCTCAACATCATCACCTCGCCCGACCACGAGCAGTCGTATCAGATGCTCGTCGACGGCAAGGCGGATGCGTTCGCGACCGACGACATCCTGCTGTTCGGCCTGATCGCGCGCCACAAGGCGCAGGACAAGTTCCGCGTCACCGGCGACTATTTGTCCTACGACCCCTACGGCATCATGTTTAGAAAGGGCGAGCCGCAGCTCGCGGCCGTCGTCGAGCGCACCTTCCGCAAGCTCGGCTCCAACCGCGACCTCGTCCCGCTCTACAACAAATGGTTCATCGCGAGGCTTCCGACCGGTGAGCGGCTGAACGTGCCGATCTCGCTGCAACTGGAGGAAGCTTTCAAGGCGATGGACGATTCGGCTAGCGCGAATAATTGACCTATTGCGCTCGCGCCGCGATCTCGGTGCACCCTCTCCCCTTGCGGGAGAGGGTGGCTCGCCGCGTAGCGGCGAGACGGGTGAGGGGTATCTCTCCGCGAGTCAAACTCACATTTGAATTCGCGGAGAGATACCCCTCATCCGGCGCTTCGCGCCACCTTCTCCCACAAGGGGAGAAGGATTGCACCGCGTGCTCGGTACTCAGTGTGTCTCCCCAAACACCCGGTCGAGCGCCGCATCATACGCCGCCTGCACCAGCTCCGGATGCAGCTTGCTCAGAGCTTCCATCATCACGCCGGAGTTGATCTCGAGCACGCGCCAGGCGCCGCCAATGCGGACCACGTCGATGGACGCGAAGACGATGCCGATGGCGTTCGCGGCATTGGTCGCGAGCTGCACGCAGGCGGTGCGAACCTCGCCGTCCTCCAGCAGCACCGGCTTTGCGCCGGCATCGAGATTGTGCCGCCAGTCCGAGCCGCGCTGCTTGCTGTAGACGAGGAGGGGCGCGCCATCGAGCAGCACCACGCGGACCTCCTCCTCGATCGCGACATAGGGCGAGATCACGAGCCCCGTGCTCATCGCAAACACCTCGCCGACCGCGTGGTCGAGCTCAGCCTCGGTCGTCACCTTGAACACCGAGCGTCCCGACGTCCCCTCGTTCGGCTTCACCACCACGCCTTGCGGATGGTCGTGGAGCAGCCCGAGCATGGCCTCGCGCCAGGAGGTGCCGACGACGTCCCTGCCCAGCCTCGGATTGAGGAAGAGGTGATGCGGAATGGACGGCACGTCCGCCAGCGTCAGCGCCTCGGCGGTTGCCGATTTGTCGTTGGCGAGGCGATGCGCAATCGCGCTGTTGAGGCCGATGTCGTAGCCGAAGGCGAAGCGGCGCGTGTCGCCGAGACGCATCGCGATCAGCCAGCCGCCGGCGCGGACATCGACCGCGATTCCATGGCGGGCGCAATAGTGCCTGATCGCCTGGACGAAGATCCGCTCGTTGCCAGCCATCTGCCTTGGTCGCTCTCGTACCGGTGTCGCTCGTTTCAGTCGTTCTGGCGCCAAAAGCCGCAAAAATGCGGGGTTCGGCGCCAAACCGGGGTGAAAATCAGAGCTATTCTTAATGAAATTCTCGCGAGCGCGACGGAAATTAAGTGCTGCAATCCCGCCCCCAAGGGAAAAGAAATTGCCCACTTGGCGCGCCCGGCAGCAGATTCATTAATGATGCGGCCAGTTCTGCCGCAAATGCCGCTTTGACCAGCATCAATTGCATCCGAAACGAGGTTGATTATTGGTCTCAATGGCGTAGATCACACACGCGAAATCCTCCGCCATGGCAATGGTGACCGCCCCGATTTCAGGGCCGGGCAACGCTTTTGCCCTAAAACCGCAAATATTCGGAATATCGAAAATCATGAGCGCGTTTTACCGAGAGAAGGTTCTTTCCGTCCACCACTGGACCGACACGCTGTTCAGCTTCCGCGCCACGCGCGATACCGGCTTCCGGTTCCAGAACGGCCAGTTCGCCATGATCGGCCTCGATGTCGACGGCCGTCCGCTGCTGCGCGCCTACAGCATGGCGAGCGCCAATCACGAGGAAGAGCTCGAGTTCTTCTCGATCAAGGTCCAGGACGGCCCGCTCACCTCGCGCCTCCAGAAGATCAAGGAAGGCGACACCATCCTGGTCGGCCGCAAGGCGACCGGCACGCTGATCACCGACAACCTCATCCCCGGCAAGCGGCTGATGCTGCTCTCGACCGGCACCGGCCTTGCGCCCTTCGCCAGCCTGATCAAGGACCCCGAGGTCTACGAGCAGTTCGAGTCCATCGTGCTCGTGCATGGCTGCCGCCAGGTCTCCGAGCTCGCCTATGGCGAGAAGCTCGTCGCGAACCTTCGCGAGGACGAGCTGTTCGGCGAGCTGCTCGCCGACAAGCTGATCTACTATCCCACCGTGACCCGCGAGCCCTTCAAGAACCGCGGCCGCATCACCGACCTCATCAACTCCGAACAGATCTTCAACGACATCGGCCAAGGCCCGCTCAACATCGAGACCGACCGCGTCATGATGTGCGGCAGCCCGGCGATGCTGGAAGAGCTGAAGGTGATGTTCGAGGGCCGCGACTTCATCGAAGGCAGCGGCAACAAGCCCGGCCATTTCGTGATCGAGAAGGCCTTCGTCGAGCGCTGATCGGCGTCTCCCCCCGGTGTCGTCCTGGCGAAAGCCAGGACCCATAGCCACCGGGTCAAGTTTGGCGAAGGCTGGTCGTTATCTGTCTTCGCACGACCCCGTTTAGGGGTAATGGGTCCTGGCTCCAGTGCGCCGTTGCGCACAAGGCCAGGAACGACGGCGGTGGGGCAAGCACCTCATCGTGCCATCCCTTCCCATCCCCACCCCTCTGCTGCACTGCAAAAGCCTATTCTCTCGGCGGATTGATCTGCGCCGGCCGATTTCGCTAGCCTGAAACAAGGGCCGCGTCATATCCGTATGACAGGCGCGGGCGTATCGTACCGCCTCAAGCCGGCGAGAGGATGGGAATCGTGGCCGACGAAAATAGCAAAGCGCCAAAATCGATCCGTGGGCCCCTCGAAGGGGGGATCATGGAAACCCTGCTGCTTCCATTCTCCCCGCGCTTTATCGTGCTGACGATCTGCGCGGTCGTCACTGCGCTGCTGATCGGCATTGGCATCTCCGACCGCAAGATCTTCGACATCCTGCTGATCCCGATCCTGATCTTCGGCGCCCTGACACTGCTCGGCGTCCGCGACCTCCTGCAGAAGGGGCACGCGGTCCTGCGCAACTACCCGATCTCGGCGCATATGCGCTTCCTGCTCGAAGAGATCCGCCCCGAGATGCGGCAATATTTCTTCGAGAGCGAGAAGGACGGCATGCCGTTCTCGCGCGACACCCGTTCGCTGGTCTATCAGCGCGCCAAGATGCAGCTCGACAAGCGTCCGTTCGGTACCCAGGAGGACGTCTATCGCGAGGGCTACGAGTGGATGCATCACTCGGTGTCGCCGAAGGCGCATGCCACGGAGAGATTCCGCATCACCATCGGCGGTCCCGACTGCACGAAGCCCTATTCGGCCTCGGTGTTCAATATCTCGGCGATGAGCTTCGGCGCGCTCAGCCCCAATGCCGTGCGGGCGCTGAACGCCGGCGCGAAGAAGGGCGGCTTCGCGCACGACACCGGCGAGGGCGGCTTCAGCCCCTATCACAAGGAGATGGGCGGCGACATCATCTGGGAGATCGGCTCGGGCTATTTCGGCTGCCGCCATCTCGACGGCTCGTTCGATCCCGAGGCGTTCGCGCGCGTCGCCGGCCAAGACCAGATCAAGATGGTCGAGCTCAAGATCAGCCAGGGCGCCAAGCCCGGCCATGGCGGCGTGCTGCCGGCGGCGAAGGTCTCGGAGGAAATCTCGAAAATTCGCGGCGTCGCGATGGGCGAGGACTGCATCTCGCCGGCCTCGCACCGCGCTTTCTCCACGCCTGTTGGCATGATGCAGTTCATCGCCGAGATGCGCCGCCTCTCCGGCGGCAAGCCGGCCGGCTTCAAGCTGTGCATCGGCCATCGCTGGGAATTCCTGGCGATCTGCAAGGCGATGCTGGAAACCGGCATCTATCCCGATTTCATCGTCGTCGACGGCAACGAAGGCGGCACCGGCGCGGCGCCGCTGGAGTTCATGGATCATCTGGGCATGCCGATGCGCGAGGGCGTCAATTTCGTCCACAACGCGCTGGTCGGCATCAATGCGCGCGACCGCATCAAGGTCGGCGCGTCCGGCAAGATCGCCACCGCGTTCGACATGGCGCGCGCGATGGCGATCGGCGCCGACTGGTGCAATTCGGCGCGCGGCTTCATGTTCTCGCTCGGCTGCATCCAGTCGCTGAGCTGCCACACCGACCGCTGCCCGACCGGCGTCGCGACGCAAGACCCGACGCGCGCGCGCGCGCTCTACGTGCCGCTCAAGATCGACCGCGTGCACAATTATCATCATGCCACGCTGCACTCGCTGACGGAGCTGATCGCCGCGGCCGGCCTCGAGCATCCGCAGCAGTTGCGCCCGATCCATTTCAACCAGCGGACGTCGACGACCCAGGTGAAATCCTTCGCCCAGCTCTATCCGGCGCTGCGCCCGGGCGAGCTGCTCGAAGGCACCGAAGATCCGCGTTTCCGCGACGCCTGGCAGATGGCGCGCGCCGACACGTTCCAGCCGGCGCTGTGAGAAGCCGGCCACGGCACGCGGCCGCGCGGGCGGGGCGAAAATTTGCTACGAGCGGAGGGTGGATGTAACGTCTTGTTCAACTTTGGGTGTAGACTAGCCCCATGGACGAACGACGCGACAAGGCCCGACATCGGGTGCTGAAGGCCGGAACGATCGAGTTCGGCGGCGGCGCCATCGACTGCACCGTCCGCAATTTCTCCGACACCGGCGCCGCGCTCGACGTCACCAGCCCGGTCGGCATCCCCGAGCACTTCACCCTGTTCATCCCGGCCGATGGAAAGCACCTGTCCTGCACCGTGGTCTGGCGCAAGGAAAAGCGGATCGGGGTGAAGTTCGGGTAGGGGCGGCGTGTGAGGCGAGTTCGCGCAATTTAATTCCGGTGTCGTCCCGGCGAAGGCCGGGACCCATACTCCGAGGATTGAGTTTAGCGAAGACTGGTCAACTCAGATCCCGCGCCACAACGATTTCCTGTGGCTATGGGTCCCGGCCTTCGCCGGGACGACGACTAACGCGGCGGCATGCCCTCCACCAACGTCCCCCCTCACGCCGCGGCCTGCTCCCCGCGCCGGCTCGCCAGAATCTTGTCGATCCGCCGGCCGTCGAGATCGACCACCTCGATATGCCAGTCGCCGAGGTCGAAGGCGTCGCCGACATCAGGCAGCACGTTAAACTGCTGAGGCCGGCCACAGTGTTGAAGCGATGCGGCGGCAGCTCGATGCCGAGCAGCTCGCCGAACTCGTCGACTGGCATCCAGCCGGCGACCAGCAGCGATTCATCCGCGCGCTTGACGTAGGCGGGCTCCGGCGGACCCTCCTCGGAATGGAACGCGCCGACGATCGATTCCAGGATGTCGGCCGCGGTGACCACGCCTTCGAAGGCGCCGTACTCGTCGTAGACGAAGCCGACATGGACCGGCGCAGTCTTCAGGATCGTGAGCACGTCGCGCGCGTCCGCCGAGGCCGGAATGCTCGGCGCTTCGCGCACCAGCGCGCGCAGGTCGGGCGCGCGGTCGCTCATATAGGCGACCAGCAGGTCCTTGGCCTGCAGCACGCCGATCGGCTTGTCGCGATCGCCGTCGGACGCCGGAAAGCGCGAATGCGGGCTCTTGGCGATGACCGCCTGAATGGCCTCCGGCGCGTCGTTCAGATCGATCTCGTCGACCTCCGTGCGCGGCGTCATGACGGCGCCGACCGGCCGGTCGCCGAGCCGCATCACGCCGGCGATCATCTCCTTCTCGCCGGGCTCGAGCACGCCCGCGCTTTCGGCTTCGCTGACGAGATGATGGATCTCGTCCTCCGAGACCTTCTCCTCGGCCTTGCCGCCGCGGCCGAGCAGCGTGAGGATCAGCTTGCCGGAGAGGTCGAGCAGGAACACCAGCGGCAGCGATATCTTCGCAAGCAGGTGCATCGCGGGCGCGACGCGGACCGCAATGCTCTCGGGATCGCGCAACGCCACCTGCTTGGGCACCAGCTCGCCGACGATCAGCGTCGCGTAGGTGATGAGCGTGACGACGATGCCGACGCCGACGATGTCGGCGATCCCTGAGGACATGCCGAGTTCGACCAGCCATTGCGTCAGCCGCTGCCCGAGCGTTGCGCCGGAGAACGCGCCCGAGAGCACGCCGACCAGCGTGATGCCAATCTGCACCGTCGAGAGGAATTTTCCGGGATCGGCCGCCAGCGTCAGCGCCCGCTCGGCGCCGCGCACGCCCCTGGCGGCGAGCAGCGAAAGGCGGGCCGGGCGAGACGAGACCACGGCCAGCTCCGACATGGATAACAGGCCGTTAATGACAATCAGGACGACGACGATAATGAGTTCGACGGATAACATTTCGCGCAAGGAGAAGGGACACCTGACCCGGCGGACGCCGGACCAAGCCCCTTATATATGAACTCCATAAGCGATTGGCCCGGTTCCGGCCCAAATTGTCGCACCGGAACCGCCGCAGTTGCTCAGAACTCTCCGTGCAGCCGCCCTGAGAACACCGACACAGGGCCGCGATCCGCGTTGTAGGCGGGATTGACGATGAGCTGGTAGTCGGCGGTGAAGGTCAGCGCCTTGTTCAGTGCGTAGGCGTAATAGGTTTCCAGCACGCGTTCGTGGCGGTAGTTGAGCTGGCCGTCGCCGATCAGCGGACCGAGACCGCCGGCGGCGATGAAGTCGCGATGGTCCCGCGAGAGGCCGTTGACGGCGCCGGCAATGGCGACGACGTCGTCGGGTCGGCCCCATTTCGCTCCCTTCACCGAGACGCCGCCCGAGAGGCTGCGATCGATGTCGGTGAAGGCCATGATCTCGTTGCGACCGTCGTTCCAGCTCCAGCGGCCGAACACGCCGACGTCGTCGGTGATCGCCTGTTCGAGGTTGAACGCGTAGCCGTATTTCAGGCGGCCGCGGCGGGTCTGGCTGATGTCCACGCCGAAGGCGGGATTGTCCAGCGTCTCGCGGTAGCTGCCCGAGAAGGCGCTGTTGACGAAACCGAGCGTGCGCAGCTTGCCGGGCTGGCCGAACAGCGAATAGCGCAGCTCGAGCTCGCCGACATATTCGCCGCGGCGCCCGACATTCATGTCGAAATTGTTCGAGTTGGACTGAGCGTCGATCAGGAAGTAGCCGCCGCGGATCGCCCACTGCTTCTGATTCAATTCGGCCGTGGCGCCGTAGCCGAGGCCGAGCTTGTCCGCGGCGTAGTCGAAGGCGCCGGATGCCCAGATCGACCAGTTCATGAAGTCCTTGCGCGGATCATGCGCATAGGAGTTGCCGTCGAACACGTCGACGACGGAGAACTTGCCGACCTGCAAGGTCAGGCGCGAGATGTCGGCCTTCCCTGCAAGCTGGAACTGGCCGCTGGCAAGCTCCTCCTGCTCGCCGCCGAAGCCGAAGGTATGGCGCACGAACAGCCGTGAAGCATTGAAGTGCGGGTAGGGGAAGCCGGATTTCTGCGCTTCGCCATTGGGGAAGCCCGCGGCGCCCGTCGTGTTGTTGAAGCCGAAGCCCTGCAGCAGCTCGGGATTGAAGTAGACTTCGCCGCCGTCCCACAGCCGCGCATTCAGATAGAGCGAATTGCTCCAGGTCTGCTGAAAATCAGGCGACGGGAGCAGGCTGTTCGTTCCGGTATAGGGCGCGTGGAAGGCGGGGTAGCCTTGCCCGAGCACCGTCGACTGGCCGTGAATCTCCCAGCGGCTGGACTCGGTGTCGGTGACGTCGGATTTCGGACTGTAGGTCGGCACGCCCGGCCAGTCGATCTTGCGATTGAGGCCGATGCGCAGGCTCTGGAAATCCATCGACGACGAATATTGCGCGCCGGAGGGGAAGGTGACGCTGGCGTTGTCGAACTTGCTGTAGAGATATTCGAGGCGCGCGCTCCAATGCGGCGCGAAGGCGTATTCGACGCCGCCGCCGGCGGTCCAGCCGAACCGCGTGTGCAGCACCTTCTCTTCGATACCGCCCGTGGGCGTCGACAGAAAACGCTCGCCGGCAAAGGCGGCACCGCCGGTCGCGTAGAACAGCCAGTTGCCGCTGGTGTAGCCGAGCCGCGCGCGCAGGCTCGCGACGTAGTCCCAGCGCTCCTCTGTGCCCGACAGTGCGGTCGCCGCCGACGACACGACGTGATTGGAAGGCAGATAGTTCGGAAACGAGATGTCGCCCTCGACGCCGAGCAGGAGCCCGGAGTTGAGGCGCCAGTTGTAGCCGGCCTGCACGCCGCCGGTCGCGCCGGTGAACACGTGGTTGTCGGTTGCGACGGTGGGATCGGTCAGTGTCGCCGAGGACGTGCCGTAGGTCACGCCGGCATGCGCGCCGATGTAGAGACCGGTCCAGTCATAGACGGCTCTCAAAGCCGGGGCCTTCAGCGGCAGATCGGCCGCGCGGCTCGCGCTGGGCAAAACCATTACGCCCGAGGCAATCGCCGCGGCCGTTCGCAGATATTTGTAACGATGCCCTCTCAACGTCAAAACGCACGCCCCCAAACGCGAATGTATCCCACTCGCCGCGATATCCCTGCAGATTCGCGGCGGCCCTGTCATCAGGCTCCGGTCGTCCACAACGTCGGCCGAGATGATCTCGATTCGACGCGATTTCTTCCCAGGCTACTGAACTTGCTGCGAACCTTATTGCGATTAATTCGCAATAGCAACTGGTGCGCATTGCCGCAGTTGATGGTTCGCACCGCTGTGTGACGGGGCTGCAACAAATTCCAGAGCCCCAAAAAGGTCGACCCGCCCGGGGGGACATCCGGGCGGGTCGGGGGCACGACACGGGGTGGATGAGGCGCCCGTGTCGGACGCAGGATCCACGAGAGAGATCGGCCTCAGGTACTCAAATCAGTAGCAGGAGCGAACGCGGCCGACGTACTGGCCGAAGGCATTGTACTGTGCGACCCAGCCGCAGCGGTGATAGCCGTAGTAATAGGGGTCGTTGCTGGCGGCGATCGCGGAGCCGACGACGGCGGCGGTGGCGATGCCGGCGCCCACACCCCAGACCCAGCCGGGCTGCTTGGCTTCGGCCGCGGAGGTGGTGGACACGATGCTGCCGGTGACGGCGAGGGCAGCGAGAGCGACGGCGGCAATCTTGGTCTTGATCGACATGTGAAACTCCATCCGGGTTGAGGCGGTCCGTTGTGGCCCGCGTGCCCAGTTGGACGGAGGCATGGCAAAACCGGTTCGAAAGCGCCTCAAGCGCTCCCTGAACTACGCTATTTTCTTCGTGAATTCAGAGGGATACGGGCTATCCGAGCGGGCCTTTGGCGAGCCTGTTCACGTCGAAGTTATCGACCTCGCCCAGCAGCTCGCAAAAGGCGCGGGCGCCCTGGTCGATGAGCTGCTCGCCCTTCGCAGGCACGGCCTGCGTCGCGTTGCCGACGGCGCCGCTGGCGTTGAGATCCTGCGCCTGCCAGGCGAACGGCGCGGGGCGCTGTGTCGAGAGCCAGCGATATTGCTGCTCCATCGCGATGCTGCTCGCGGGAAAATCCGCGATCGCATCTGTCCGCACCTGATCGGGATAGCGCGCCAGCATGATCGAGGTCTCGACCGCGCCGCCGTGGATGCCGTGACGCACTTCTTCGGCGGAGAACAGCTTGTCTGCGCCCGACAGCCGCGACCATGACGTCGTCACCACGAAGAGCTTGTGATGCGCGCGCAGATCCTGCGCGACCAGCATCATCGCCGCGCTGTTGCCGCCATGACTGGTGATGATGACGAGCTTCTTCACGCCGCGCCGCGCGACCTGTTCGCCAATTCCGGTCCATCGCTTCAGCGCGGTCTCGGTCGGCAGCGTCTGCGTGCCCGGATAATCGATATGCTCGGTGGAAATGCCGATGGGCTCGACGGGGAGGAAGCTGGCCGGAACGGAAGCGGGCAACAGCGCGCGCACGCGGGCGAGATAAGCGTCGGCGATCAACACGTCGGTTTCGAGCGGCAGATGCGGGCCATGCTGCTCGGTCGCCGCCAGCGGCAGCACCGCGATCCAGCGCGACACATCCGCCGGGGCAGCATCGGCCCAGTTGATGTCGATCCAGTCGCGGGACGGCGTCATTGATTTGTCCTTGGAGGTTTCTTTGCCCGAATTTGTCACGTAATTTGGGGTAGGATGGGACGCGGGCCTGGCCGGCTCGCGTCCCCGAACTTCATGCGGTTCTATCGCGTTGCCCTCACTTGAGCCAGACGCGATTGGGCCAGCCACGATTGACGGAGTGCCATCATGACCCCCTCCCATCTGCGGCGAGCGTTGACGGCAGGCCTGCTGGCCGCTGTGGTCTCTCTTGCACCGGTCCACGCCGAGACGCTCGACAAGGTCACCTTCGGCACCAACTGGGTCGCCGAGGCCGAGCATGGCGGCTTCTTCCAGGCGGTCGCGGACGGCACCTACAAGAAATACGGCCTCGACGTCACCATCGTCCCCGGCGGTCCCAACGAGAACAACCGGATGCTCTTGATCGCCGGCAAGATCGATTTCTTCATGGCCGCGAACACGCTGATGTCGTTCGACGCGGTCGCCAACAACGTGCCCGTCGTCACCATCGCCGCGGTGTTCCAGAAGGATCCGCAGGTGATGCTGACGCAGCCCGACGCCAAGGTCGCCAAGATCGAGGACCTCAAGCCGCTGACGCTGTTCGTCTCCAAGGAAGGCATGACCAGCTATTTCCAGTGGCTGAAGTCCGAATACGGCTTCAACGAGAAGAACGTCCGTCCCTACAATTTCAACCCGCAGCCCTTCATCGCCAATCCCAAGAGCGCAATGCAGGGCTATGTCACCTCCGAGCCTTTCGCGGTCGAGAAGGCCGCAGGCTTCAAGCCGAACGTGCTGCTGCTCGCCGATTACGGCTTCAACACCTACTCGACGCTGATCGAGACCCGCCGCGACGTCGCCGAGAAGAAGCCCGACCTCGTGCAGCGCTTCGTCGATGCCTCCATGATCGGCTGGTACAATTACATCTACGGCGACAATGCCGCCGGCAACGCCATGATCAAGAAGCTCAACCCTGAAATGACCGACGATCTGCTCGCCTATTCCGTCGCCAAGATGAAGGAATATGGCATCGTCGATTCCGGCGACAGCTTGAAGAACGGCATCGGCGCGATGAGCGACGAGCGCTACGCCTCCTTCTTCAACAAGATGGTGAAGGCCGGCGTCGTGAAGGCGGATCTCGACTTCCGCAAATCCTACACGCTGCGCTTCGTCAACAAGGGCGTCGGCGTCGAGCGGCGCCCGAACAAGCCGTAGCGCAGGGTCGATGTCCGCTGCCCATACCTCCTCAACCGTCGAAGCCAGCCTGACGGCTCTCGCCGTCAGCCTGCGCGGCGTGACCAAGGCTTACGACAACGGTGTCATGGCGCTCGGCCCGCTCGACCTTGCCGTGCGCAAGGGCGAGTTCATCTCGCTGCTCGGTCCCTCCGGCTGCGGCAAGTCGACCGCGCTGCGGCTGATCGCGGAGCTCACGGCGCCGTCTTCCGGGATCGTGCGGCTGGCGCGTCACGAAGGTCCCGCGCAGCCCGGCCATGGCATCGGCTTCGTGTTCCAGGAGCCGACCCTGATGCCGTGGACCAGCGTGCGCGAGAATGTGCGGCTGCCGCTGAAGCTTGGCGGCGTTCCCAAGGCGGAAGGGGGCGCGCGCGCCGATCAGGCGCTCGCCAGCGTCGGGCTCGCCGATTTCGCCGATGCCTATCCGCGCGAGCTCTCCGGCGGCATGAAGATGCGGGTGTCGCTGGCGCGCGCGCTCGTCACCGATCCCGATATCCTCCTGATGGACGAGCCGTTCGCGGCGCTCGACGAGATCACGCGCTTTCGTCTCAACAACGATCTGCTCGCGCTGTGGCGCAGCCTCGGCAAGACCGTCATCTTCGTCACCCATTCGGTGTTCGAATCCGTCTATCTGTCGCAGCGCGTCGTGGTCATGACGGCGCGGCCCGGCCGCATCCAGGCCGATATCCGCATCGAGACGGTCGAGCCGCGCGGTGAGGAGTTTCGCACCTCGGCGGCCTATTCCGATTATTGCCGGCGCGTGTCGGCCGCGCTAGCGCCGTCCTATTCGGGGCAGTCGACGCTATGAGCGCGCAGCCTCCCGTCACCGCGAAGCGATCCGGCGCACAACGCGCGATGCGCTTCGTGCTGCCCGTCATCGTGTTCGCGGCCGGGCTTCTCGCCTGGGAACTCATGGTCCGCATCAAGGACATCCCGCCTTACGTTCTGCCGGCGCCCTCCGTCATCGTCCTGACGCTGGTTAGGGATTGGGCGGTGCTGTCACAATCGCTCGTGACCACGCTTCTGACGACGCTCGAAGGTTTCGTGGCCGCCAGCATTGGCGGCATCGCGCTGGCGCTGCTGTTCAACCAGTCGAAATGGGTGGAATATTCGCTGTTCCCCTATGCAATCGTGCTCCAGGTGACCCCGGTGATCGCGGTCGCGCCGCTGCTCCTGATCTATCTGGAGCAGCAGACCGCGGTTGTCGTCTGCGCCTTCATCGTCGCCTTTTTCCCGGTGCTGTCCAACACCACGCTGGGGCTCAATTCGGTCGATCGCAACCTCGCCGGCCTGTTCCAGCTCTATGGCGCATCAAAGCCGCAAACCCTGCGCTTTTTGAAGCTGCCCGCGGCGCTGCCCTATATCCTCGGCGGCCTGCGCATCGCCGGTGGCCTGTCGCTGATCGGCGCTGTTGTGGCTGAGATTGCGGCCGGCACGGCCGGGGCCGGCTCCGGGCTGGCCTACAGGATCGCCGAGTCAGGCTACCGCTTGAACATACCCCGCATGTTCGCCGCGCTGCTTTTGTTGTCGCTCGCCGGGATTGTCATCTATGGGGTGCTGGCGCTAGTTTCCCACCTCGTTTTACGGCGCTGGCACGAAAGCGCGCTTGGAAAGGAAAACTGATGTCTACCGGTTCGATTTCGTCCGACAAGATCGATCTTTTGATTTATGGACCGGTGCGGCCGATCCTCGAGAACGGGTTTTCCGATCATTTCGTCGTGCACAAGGCCGAGACGCGCGGCGACCTCGAGCGCCTGACCCCGGCGGTCCGCGAAAAAATCCGCGGCGTGGCGGTGACCTATCACACGGTCCGCGCGGACAAGGATTCGCTGTCGCAGCTGCCCAAGATCGAGATGGTGGCGAGCTTCGGCGTCGGCTACGACCATATCGACGCAAAATACGCGGCCGAGCACAACATCATCGTCACCAACACGCCGGACGTGCTGACCGAGGAGGTCGCCGACGTCGCGATGGGCCTTCTGATCTCGACCCTGCGCGAGTTCATCAAGGCCGACCGTTACGTCCGCTCCGGCCTCTGGCAGACCCAGAACTATCCGCTCAGCGTCGGCTCGCTGCGCGACCGCAAGGTCGGCATCGTCGGCATGGGCCGGATCGGCCAGGCCATCGCGCGCCGCCTCGACGCCTCGCTGGTGCCGGTGGTCTACCACTCGCGCAACCCGTCCAAGGACGTCTCCTACAAGCACTATCCCGATTTGATCGAGATGGCGAAGGCGGTGGACACGCTGATGGTGATCGTGCCCGGCGGCGCCTCCACCAACAAGATGATCAATGCCGAGGTGCTCAAGGCGCTCGGCCCGCGCGGCGTGCTGGTCAACGTGGCCCGCGGCTCCGTGGTGGACGAGGAGGCCCTGGTGCAGGCGCTGAAGTCGGGCACCATCCTCGCCGCCGGTCTCGACGTGTTCGCGGCCGAGCCGAACGTGCCGGACGAGCTCAAGTCCATGCAGAACGTCGTGCTGCTGCCGCATATCGGCTCGGCCTCGGTGGTGACGCGCAACGCCATGGACCAGCTCGTGGTCGACAATCTCAAGTCGTGGTTCGCCGGCAAGGCGCCGCTGACGCCGGTCGCGGAAACGCCGTTCAAGGGGCGCTGATGAGAGCTCTTCAGGCCGTCGCACTCGCCGTCGCGGCCTGCCTGGCCGCGATCGGCATCGTGCATGCGCAGGATGCGGCGAGCCTGAAGAAAACGATGCCCGGGCAGTGGGAGCTGTCCACCACCGAGCGCAGCAAGACCTGCGTCGTCACGCTCAAGGCCGATGCCGCGGGCCAGGGTTACAAGCTGGAGCTCGAGCCGGCCTGCAAGGCCGCGCTGCCTTTCACCAAGGACATCGTTGCCTGGAGCGTGAAGGGCCTCGACATCGTCCGCCTGCAGGATGCGACCGGTGAAGCCGTGATCGACTTCACCGAGGTCGAGGCCGGCATCTTCGAGGGGCTGCGCCAAGGCGAGGGCGTCTACATCCTGCAGGACCTCGCCGCCGCCCGCTCGATGGCCAAGTCGATGGACCAGATGATCGGCGACTGGTCGATGGTGCGCGGCAACGGCCAGCCGGTGTGCGGGTTGACGCTGACCAACACGGAAGCGGGCCAGGACAATTTCCAGGTCTTCCTCAAGCCGAAATGCGATCCCGCCATCGCGCAGTTCAACCCGACGCAATGGCGGCTCGAACGCGGCCAGATCATCCTGATGTCGAAATCAGGCGACGTCTGGCAGTTCGAGGCCGACGACAACGCGCAGTGGCGCCGCGTCCCCGATACCGCCGATCCCCTGATCATGCTGCGCCAGTAAGGGCCGGAAGCGCTTTTTGCGCGCCGTGATCCCATTGGGGGCGTCGCCTCGGGCCGCTGGGAAGCCCCCGGGATTGCCGAGCTTACGCGATCAGGGCGGCTTCCAGCATGCGCCAATACGGGAAATGGCCGCTGTCCCGGCTGACAGGAACACATCGGCAGATCGGCAGTTGGTCCTGCGACGTGGGCCGGCGGCGCGGGCGACCGCGCTATTCCTGCCTCAAGCTTGCATGGACCGATGCGAAGACCGGACAGCAGCGCCACCTCGCGCGTCGATCAGGATCGCCGGAAACAGCGCGCTCGGGAAATGGCTGGCGATACGATCGATCGCATGGGCGACACAACGACGACGGCAGGCGATCGGGCAATCCGGAAGCGGGGTCTGCTCGATGGGCCGAAGAGTTCGACCGCGTGCGCCTTGATCGCCCAAGCACCGCAACTGATACGCCACAAAAGGGAGTGCAGATCACGAGAAACAGGGAGGACAAGCAATGAGACGGCATAGCCCATCGGACGCAGCCAATGAGGCGAACAATCTGTTCAAGCGGACCGCGAAGAAAACGATGACCGAATACGAAAAAGCAGAACAGGCTTTCCATGCCAACCGGGAGCGGCTGAAGGCTGAACGATTGGCCAGGGAAGCGGAGCGACGGAAACAGCCCAACCGGGCGCCTTAGATGCCGCACTTTCATTTTGATATTTGGGACGGCGATTCGTTCGCCGTGGACGAAGAAGGCCTGGATTTGAAGTGCAGCCGCCCAATTGAGATCGCTACAGCATCGAAAGCATAACAATCCCGTCTTCGATGTCGCCTGAGGCAAGACGTGCACGGGCCATGCGCTCGAACTCCGTTCGATGCTTCTGCAGATAGCTGAAGGCCTGCTTCTGCGTGTCGAATGTCGTCGCAAGCCGGCACATCTGCCGATGTGCGCCGAACGCGAGAAAGAAAGTGATGGTCCCGCCGTTGTCCGACTTGGCTCTACGCACGATCCGCTCTCTCCAGCATGTGATCGGCCTTTCCAATGTTCGGCGTTGGCGTTGCGGGGCCGCTATGTCCGCGGCTTCCTTGAGCGCTTCTTGAGAGAGGGCGCCGGCAAGGCCGCTCGAAGCGCGTCATCAGCCGCTTCCTTGGCCTCGCGAACCTCTCGAAGCCGCGCCATGTTCTTGCGAACCTCGATGGCCTGTCTTTCGACATCCGCCAATGCGCGTGCTCCCTCTTCAGCGGCCACGCGCCTGCGATCCGAACGCGCGATGCTTTCGGGTGACGGCTCTGCCGGCTTCTTCGCGCTCATCGCTCACCTGGCTTCACAACGGACAAAACCCGCCCAATCCGAGGATCGAGCGGGCAGAGGGTCCGTTTCAGTACATCCGTGAAACGGCGCCGTAGATATCAAGCCAGCGAGAGGTTCTCAGCGCTGACTTTGCCGCGCATCTTGTCGGTCTTGGTCTCGAAATTGACCTTCTGGCCCTCTCCGAGACCCGCAAGGCCGGCTCGCTCGACGGCGCTGATGTGAACGAACACATCGTTGCCGCCGTCGTCGGGCTGAATGAATCCGAAGCCCTTTTGGCCGTTGAACCACTTGACGGTACCTGTCGTCATTCTCTTCTCCAAAGCGCACGAGCGCGTTCCGCGCGACAATCACGCAGTTAACTTCAACTTCGACGATGTCTTTGGAAAAGGAGCCCGCGGGCGCATTCAACAAGGCACAGCGGCTGATCGAACACAGTCAATATATACCACCTTCACGATTATGCAAGGACGCCAGCGGATTTGTTTCGGCTGCGCTGCTCTGATGTTCCGATCGAGAACCGTCAGGTGAGGCTGTCGACCTGTAGAGCAGACTTAATCGATTGACAGGGCTGCATGGGAGTGGTCACGTCGATAGACCAAGCTGCATCGCTTGCGACAAGCAGATCAGCGCATCGACGTCGGCGACGGATATCGCCGTTACTATCCTCAAAATTCGCGAAGAAGCTCCTGCGCAATTGGCTGCCCTGCAGGACGTGTCGCATTTGCAGCCCAAGCGAGGAGGATCGATTGCACGTACTCGTCAGAGACAACAATGTTGACCAGGCACTGCGCGTTCTCAAGAAGAAGATGCAACGCGAAGGCGTCTTCCGCGAGATGAAGCAGCGCCGTTCCTACGAAAAGCCGTCGGAGAGAAAGGCCCGCGAGAAATCGGAAGCCGTTCGGCGTGCCCGCAAGCTCGCTCGGAAGCAGGCGATCAGAGAGGGATTGCTGCCCGCGCCGCCGAAAAAGAAGCCCTTTGAGCGCAAGCCGCCTTTGCCCGAGGTCAAGCCGCGGGCGGAGTAGCGCGAAACCCTCGTTCGTGTGAGACCCACGTCGAGAGATGCTGATTGTCGTAGCTCATGCCATCTTAGCTGCGCCATGCCGGCGCAGCTGAGATGACGAAGATCATGCATCCCGTCGTCGTGCGCCCCTCCGCCGGGCAGGTTCGCCCCTACCGGCGGTGTTGAGGGTTGAGCCGCGATCGGTCGGCTCGTTGCTTGACGCGTCCACGTCCTACGTCGTCACCTTCGGCGCCGGTGCGGTGCCTTGTGCCCATTTCTCCAGCTTGCCGAGCACGCCCCAAGCGGTGAGCGCGAGCGAGATCGGCATCGCGAACTGGCCGAGACCCGGCACCGCCGAGACGATTGTCCCGAGCAGGCCGGCGATGCCGCCCGCATTGGGGCTTGCCGTCACCGACGACAGCAGCGCGGTGGCGAGTGTGCCGCCGATGCCGAGCGCGGTCTTCCTGCCGTCGAGCAGCTTGCCGATGGTCTCGCCGAGCGCACCGTTGACCTGCCCGAGCATGGGCTTGCCGTTCTTGTTGAGCAGCGTGCTGAGCAGGTCGACGACCTGCTTCAACTGATCGACGGGGGCGGCGCCCGCCGGGGTGACGGGCCCCGGCACGGGCGCCGTCTTGTTGACGAGGGAGAACAACCGCTCGAACAGGCTGATCGGATCGCTGGGGGCCGGCAGCGTGTTGCCGGGCGTCGCCGGTACCGGCAGCGTTCCGCCGGCCGGTGGCCGCATCACCTGTGCGAGGTCTTCCAGCCGCTTCAGGATATGGGAGAGATCGCCGTTCTGCACGGCCCCTCCCGATTGCGCCGCGCGCGTGATGGCCGCGATCGTGGCGCCGTCGAGCAGGCCGGTGTCCCTGAGGCCGTTCTGCTGCTGGAATTGCGAAACCGCAGCGCGGGTCTTCGGGCCGCTGATGCCGTCCTCGGCGAGCTGAGGATTGGCGCCGAGCCTGTTGAGCGCCTGCTGCATCAGGACGATCGTCGAGGCGGCATCGTCCTCGGGCTCGATGCGGCCCGCGAACTGCGGGCTGCCGTCGAGCGTGATCGAGGAATCCAGTTCCAGCATCGCATGCAGGATCACGGCCGTGCCGAGCTGGGAATCGACATGACCCGAGTCGAACACGTGATCGCGGACGAACTTGCCGGCCCTTGCCTCGGGCGGCCCGTACAGATTCGAGCCGCCGTAGAGATAGGGCGAGTTCACGCCCTTGGCGTGGTAGCCGAAGCCGTTGAACGCCTCGAGCCGGAACAGCATGCGCGCGATGCTCCAGTCCCGTGCGCCGATGAAATTCTCGATCCTGAACGCGTCCACGGCGCCGTCCACGAACGTGGCAAACGGGCCGCGACCCTTCGGCACGAGCGTGGTCGTGCGGTGCAGCGTCTCGCCGTTGCCGAGATAGGTGTCGAAATCGAAATTGGATTCGCGGTAGTGGCAGAGTGCGGTGAAATACCAGGGAACGCCGGTCAGCCGCTCGATCTGCTGATAGGTCGCCTTGCCGTTGATGGCCTTGCGCGCGACGCCGGTCGCGTCGGCGTGGCGTCCGGACCGGATCTCGAGATTGGCCCAATTGCGCTCGTATTCGTTCTTCAAGCTCTCGAAGGACACCATGTTGCACTCCCGAAAATTGATGAATTATTGAATCACCATCCAACTCAGAATGAACGGGTGCCGTGATCGGCGCGTGAGTTGAGCGTGATTGCTGCAAATCTTTGGGGTGCCCGTGCTGCGCATGTGAACTGGATTACAGCATCCGTGCGGAAATGAGCCGAAGGTGGCGGGATCGCCCGCGAGGGAACCGGCGGCGTCGTTCGCCCGTTAGCTATGGCACAGGATCCTGCAAGGAGTTCCTGCATGGCCAAGCGCGTCCTCGCGATCGGCATCGAACCCGGCGTTGCGGATTACAGCGCATTTCCGCAGCTCACGCCGGAGCTCGTGCGCGGCTACATCGAGGCGCAGCTGTTGCGCCTGCGCGATCGCGCTTCGAGGTCACGAGCTGCCTGATCGATCTCGACGCGGCGGCCGAAGCCGCCGTCACCGCAGCGTTGCGCGAGGAGCGCTTCGACTGCATCGTGATCGGCGCCGGCCTGCGCGAGCCGAAGGAACGTCTGCTGCTGTTCGAGAAAGTGCTCAATCTCGCCCACCGCCTCGCGCCGGACGCCGCGATCTGCTTCAACACCACGCCGGCCGACACCGCCGAAGCCGTGCAGCGCTGGATCCAGCTCTGACTACCGGCGCTGAGGCCGGTGCTTTGATTTTCCCAATGCAACCACCCGTTGACGTCGCCAGCATTATCGCCAATCATGGTCGCAGGGTCGTCGCCGTCAGGGAATCCTCATGTCCAGATTTGTGCTGCTGCTCGCCTGCGCAATGATGCTCGCGGGCTGCGACGCCTTCAGCACGGTGACGGAGGGGTTCACGCAGTCGAAGGCCGTGGCGGCCGACCTCGAGCAATCGACCGGCGTCAAGCCGCAGGTCGGTTTCAATTGGCACAATGGGCGGCTGGTGTCGGTCACGGTCCAGTTTCCGCGGCCCTATGAAGACAAGCCCCTGAACGAGCTCGCAGGGTTGGTCCGCGAGGCCGTCACCAGCGAATTCAAGCAGACGCCGGAGCACATCGTCGTCGCCTTCGTGCTCGTCAAGTGAGGCTGCCGCGACCGCAATCCCGCGAAGCCAGGGACCGGGGCGCGCGCTGATAGATCGCGTCGCTTCGCCTATTGTCCGTCCACGGAGAAGGCGAGCAGCACGTTGCCGGGCGTGGTCCCGTAATTCGTGTAGCCCGAGTTGACGTAGAGGATGCCTCCGGCGATCACCGGTCCCGGTCCATCGAGCGAGCCGCCATGCGCCGACACACCGTTGACGGTCGCATAGTCCCTGATGGTGTCGACGTCCCAGATGATGTCGCCGCTCTTGGCGGCATAGGCCCGCAGGTGGCCGTCCAGTCCGCCGGAGAACACCACGCCAGGCGTCGCCGTGACTGCTGCCGATTGCGCAGGGCTGCATCCCGGCCGATCTCCACAGCCCGGAGGCGCGGTGTGCCAGACGATCTCGCCCGTCGCCTGGTTCAGCGCGTAGAGCCCACCGCCCTGACTTGGATCGAGCTTCATGGGGATCCCGAAGACTGACTTCTGCGCGCCGGCGGTGGACGGTGGCACGGCCTTCAGGCCGACATCCGACACAGCGACATAGACGTTCGCACCGTCCGCCGCCGAGCCCCATTGCACGCCGCCGAGCGTGCTGCCGAGTCCCACCCGGCGCTGCCAGATGATGGCGCCATCGCGGTCCGGATCGAGCGCGTACACGATGCCGGATTTCTGGCCGGCAACGAGCGCACGACGTCCGTCATGCAGATCGACCAGGATCGGAGAGGAGCCGAAATCGAAGTCGGGTCCCTTGGTGCCGGGGCAGTTGGCGGGATACTGGCCGCTGCACGCGATGTTGTAGGCATCACCCTCGGTCATCTGTCGCGACCAGGCGAGTCGTCCCGTGCCGAGATCGAAGGCCACAAACGCGTCGGAGGTCGTGGAAGCCGGGTCCAGATAGCTGTCGCCCGTCGTCGCATAGATTCGATTTGTCTTGAGGTCGACGGTGGGCGACGACCAGATCGCGCCCCCGGAGGGTCCGAACAGTTGGACACCGATCTCGTTGAGGCGGATAGGCTGGGCTGGCGGGCTGACATAGCCGCGCCACAGCACCTCGCCGGTCCTGGCGTCGAGCGCGGCAATCAGTCCGCGGAACGTGCAGCAAGCATAGCGCGGATCGATCGCCAAGACCTCCTCGACGGAGGAGACCGGCACGTAAAGCACATTGTTGGCCAATGTCGGCGCGCCCGTGATCACGGCTCCCGCATGCGTATCGACACGTCTCCTCCACAACAGCTTTCCGCTCTCGGCATCGAGCGCATAGGCTTCACCGCGCTGATCGCCGAAATAGACGGTCGTACCGCGCTCATCCTCGCCGATGGTGATCGCGGTGCGTACGCCGAAGCCGGCGTCGAACACCCAGCGCTGGCAGCCAAGTCTGGCATCCAGCGCATAGACCTTGCCGCCCGCACTGCCCACGAAGACCCGGCCGCCCCAAACCGTCGGCTGCGCGTAGGCTCTCGTGTCGCCGGGAAAGCCGAACGCCCATTTGAGCTTCAGGCGCGGAACATCGTCCGGCGAAAGCTTGGCCATGCCAGCGGGTTGAAACCGGTGTTGAGCGATGTCGACGCCCCAGCCGTTCCAGCGCGGTAACGAAGCGTCCGTAAGCGCGGGGCCCCGCTCGCTACACGTGGAATCCGGCAGCGGCTGCTGCTGCTCCGGCATTGTCCCGACGAGATAGCGAACGATGGACTGAATGTCCTCTTGGCTCAGGTCGCGCCCTTGCTGGCTCATCATGCCGAACATCAAGGTGAAGCCTATCCGCTCGGGCCTGAATTGCCGCAGCGCGTTGGCGTCAGGCGCGCGTGCCACGCCACCCTCGTGGCAGGATGCGCAGTGCGTGCGGTAGAGCGCCTCGCCGCGCGCGTTCAGCGCCTCCTCCGCATGATCCGGACGCACGCCCATGAGCAATAGGCCAACGCCAAGCAGGAGGCGCGTGGCGAGAGAGTATCCAAAGCGGTGCCCGGCCGTACTCGTCATTCTCGCCACCCTCGCAGAACTGAAGCGTGTTTCGGCAACAGAAGATCAGCGTGCGGTCGTCAACGCATACCACGAATACACAACCAAAGCGAGCGCGAGGGATCCAGGTGACCGGTGGCTGACAGGCCGGCGGCCGACTGCCCAGCCTTCGTTCAACTCAACAATGGTGTCCGGAGCCGAAAGGTGCGCGAATTGATCTGGCTCGAATCCGCGCGAGGCGTTAAAACTCGCGTCTCCAAAAGGTGAGGGTGGCCATGCCTAGAAGTCTTCGCATTGGAAGTTTTTCGATCGCGGCCTGTCTGGCCGTTGCCATGATGATGCCGGTCCATGAAGCGGCGGCTCAGGATGCCATCGGCGGCGCGATCATCGGCGGCGTGGGCGGGGCGATCCTCGGCGGTGCGCTCGGCGGCGGCCGTGGCGCTGCCATCGGCGCCGTCGTCGGTGCCGGCACGGGCGCCGCGATCGCTTCGGAAGGCGAACGCCGCCGCTCCGGCTACTACGCCTATCAGCGCGGCTGCTACATGCAGCGCCCCGACGGCTATTACGTCCGGGTCGATTCCCGCTATTGCTATTGATCGACCGGCCGCCGGCGATCATTGGATCGACGGCGGCGTGCGGATTGGGACGGGTGAGTGTCGGCCGGCGAGCCGCCATCCCGGGATGGTGGATCGCATGAGTTTCCGGTCTCGCATGTGGCGGTGGCTGATCGCCCTGTTTATCGCGGGCGATCTTGTCGGCGCCGGGGTCGCCCGGGCACAGCAGATTCCCACCGACGAGCCCGCGTTTACCGCCTTCGTGGCGGCGCGCATCCGCGCTGCGGTTCGTGATACCCCGGTCGATATCAAGGGGCCGCTGACGCTGTCGATTGGCCCCCTGCAAGCCAACCTCGACCGCGTCTACGCCTTCTGCAAGGCCAATGCGAGCGCCTGCAGCAAGGAGATCGGCACCTATGTCAGCGCCATCGTGGCGACCACGAGCAATCGCAACGATCCCCCGAGCCGGGCCAACCTCCGCGTCGTGGTGCGCTCGGCCGACTATATGCGGCAGGCCCTCCGGGAGGTTGATGCGCGCGGCCCGGCCTTGATGCGGCCGCTGGCGGAGGGGCTGGTGCTCGTCCCGGTGCTCGACTCGCCGCAGGCGGTGAAGGTGTTCAACGACAAGGACCGTGCCGCGCTCGGCCTGACGCCGGACCAGGTCTTCGACATCGCCATTGCCAATGTACGCAGCAATCTGAAGCCGCTGATGTCTGCTGCGAAGCCGGCCGTGCCTGGGCAATTCGGCACCTTGCAGGGCGACTACTACGCGACCAGCCGGCTTGCGCTGGTCGACAGCTGGGCCCCGCTGGCGCAGGCTCAGGGCGGTGTGCTGATCGTGGCGGTGCCATCCCCCGATCTCGTGATTTATGCAAGCCAGGACAGCAGCACCGCCATCGATGCGCTGCGGACGCTTGCGAAGAACATGATGGCGCGCGCGCCGAAGCCACTGTCAGCCACGCTGCTGCGCTGGACGCCGAAGGGCTGGCAGATCGTCCGGTAGGAAGCCCGTCACCGGGCGCTCCTGCCGACGATGTAGTGGGGTGCACGACATGCACCCCACTGATCCGCGCTTCCGCGGAACGGATTAGCTTAGTTTCTTCGCTTGAAAACCTGCATCCTGCTCGAAAAGTTGGCGAAGCCGACCACGCGTCCATCAGCAATACCGGTCGCATCCGTGACTGCGCCGGCGGTCGAGGTCAGCTTCTTCAGCGTCTGGCCGGTATTCGTGCCGGTCGCATTATAGGGAATGTCGTCGCCTTCCTCGGCAACGATCACATTGCCTCCCGAAAACGCGCAACTTGTTCGCGCCAATCCGATGAAGGCGCCGACGGCCGTATCTGTCGCAGGCTGAACGCCATAGAACAGGTTGCAGACCGCCTGCTGGGCCGTGACGGCATGACCGTTGTAAGTCGCCCACACATGCCCCTTGTAGCAACCAAGCGCGCCATCGCCATGCGTATGCTCGACCGCCATGCGCTTGCAGGCAAGGTCGAGCGCCCTGAACAGCAGGGGCGTAGAACCGGCTGTCCCTCCGATCGTGAAGGTTGCGCCCGAACCGGAGCCGCTGGTCGACGCCTGTGTCGCGGTCGTCGGCAGGGTCGAATAGAGGCCGGTCCCCCATATCGTAACCGATGCGACCGCGGTCCCCGTGACTGTCGCGACGCGCAGGATTGCGGCATTTGCATTCCCGACCAGGGTGCCGCCAGCCAGCACGATGAGGTCGCCAACGGCATAATTCGAACCGCCCGATGCGACCGTGACGGCGGAATAGATACCCTGACCGCCGACGGCATTGCAGCTGGCGATGATGGCTTCGATATCTCCCGTGAGAACGCTCTCGCCATACATCGACCCCTGAACGTCGATGAGAGGACGCGTACATCCCGTCGCGTCCAGCTTGGTGACGTTCTCGAACTGGCAACCATTCATGTTGCCGATCAGGATATGGCACCTGTCGTAATTGGGCAGGCGGAGCGCGTCATTCCAGCCCGGCAGCGTCAGATTGCGGAAGACGCATCTGTCGAGCGTGGTGGCGTTGGTGTTGCCGTTGGCCCGCTGGTTGTCGTCCCAGATAAAGGCATTTCCCAGCGCTTCGACGAACAACGCATCGAATGCGATGCCCGCGAGGAATGTTCCGGCGGGCGTCACCGGGTGGGAGGCGGGTGTCGCCTCCTTGAAAAAGCAGAACGGTGACGTGCCCATGAACATGCGGCCCGATATCTGCCAGGTGCCCATGGCCCCGCCATAGGCAAAGCCGACGCATGCCATACGGCAATTGCCGATCGAACATTTGCCGTCGGTCGCGAGGTCTCCGTACAGGTACGGCGAGTTTTGATTGATGTACCAGCCATAGTAACAACGATCGACCTGCACATGCCTGAAGGCAGTGTGATCGCCGACGATGTCGAGGCCGGCATAGAATCCCGAAATTCGAACGTTGGTCAGCATGCGGTGTGCGGCCCAGCAAATTCCGCTCACATTGCACCCGATCACGCCGATCGTGGTGGTGCCGATGGCCGGTCCGATGAGGCAGAGGTCGCGAAACCAGGCCGCGCTGGTTGCGCCATTGTTCGCCCAATAGCGGGAGTCGGTCTGTTGATTGATCGGATCGCCGGCTTGCTGCCCGCACATGACGGCATAGGCCGTCCCCGGCGATGAACCCATGTCGACGGTCCATTGAAGCTGAGTAATGATGTCGCCGTCACCCATCCAATGGACCTGCGCATTATTTGGTCCCGGAGCAGCCGTGGCATTGTCGATGCGAAGAGGAAACTTGAGCGAGTTCGGCGCCGTGGCCGTCGCGGCCGACATGATGTAGGTGCCGGCCGGTGAATAGATGATGCCGCCGCCGGCGGTCGTCGCCGTATCGATGGCCAATTGATGAGCGTGCCATTCGATGGACTCCGTGAGAGCTGTTGCCCGCGGATACACGGCCTGGGCCGCAGCAAGACTGGGAAAAAACCCACTCAGCGGATGCGCCAGTCCATCGCCGACCGCTCCGAAATCTTTCACATTGAATACACGTTCACCAAAACGCAGAGGTATGCCGCCAGACATTGATTGCTTTCCAAGATTTACAGATTGAGCCTTACGGGCTCTCGACAATTGCTTCGGGGCCATGAAGCGACCATGACGCAATATGCACGGTTAGGATGCAATAGCATTTCGGTGGAATTACGACCCATGAGCAGATCGCGCGTTAGGCAGTTTGTGCGGCCAGTTACGAGATGTTGATCTCGTCGCGCGATTCTAGATCAATCGCAGTCCGCGCAGGCTCGCATGCCCGTTCTTGCCCACGATGATGTGATCGTGCACGGCGATGCCGAGCGGCTTGGCGATGTCGATGATCGCCTTGGTCATCTGGATGTCGGCCTGCGACGGCGAGGGATCGCCGGAAGGGTGATTGTGCACCAGGATCAGCGCGGTCGCCGACAATTCCAGCGCGCGCTTGATGACCTCGCGCGGATAGACCGGGGTGTGGTCGACAGTGCCGGTCTGCTGCACCTCGTCGGCGATCAACTGGTTGCGCTTGTCGAGGAAGAGCAGGCGGAACTGCTCCTTCTCGGCGAACGCCATGCTGGAGCGGCAATAGTCGATCACCTCGTTCCAGGACGACAGCGCGTTGCGGCTGTTGACCTCGCCCTTCGTCACGCGGCTTGCCGCGGCGGCGATCAGCTTGAGCTGGTGGATCGTGGATTCCCCGATGCCGTCGATCTCGCGCAGGCGCGCCACCGGCGCATGAACGACCTCGGCGAACGATCCGAAAATCTTGATCAGCGTCTTCGCCAGCGGCTTGGTGTCGCGCCGTGGCAGCGCCGGAAACAGCGCCATCTCCAGCAATTCGTAGTCGCTGAGTGCGTCCGCGCCGGCGCTGTAGAATCGTTCGCGCAGCCGCTCGCGATGGCCGTGATAATGCGGCGTTTCTTCCGGCTTGCTCTTGTCGTGGTCCGGCTTGGCGGGCATCGGCCGCCAGCATCGCCGGGGGCTCGCGTATTTGCAACCGTCAATTGCGCCGTTCAGCGGTCGCGCTTCAGCCCCGGCACCAGCGCGGCGAGCCGATCCTTGATCGGCCGGCCGAACATGCCCGCGGGCGGCGGCCCAGGCGGTGATCCAGGTGGTGGCCCGCCGCGCATCCCCGGCGGTGGCGGGCCGGCGCGTCCGACGGTTGTCTCCGCGCGGCGGTCGACGCCGAGCGTCAGGCTCGCCACATAGCGGTCGCGCTCCTCCTTCACCGCGCAGAAGGCACGATGCTCAGGGTCGGAGCGTTCGATGACGTGGTCGTTGGCGTTGATCACCATGCGCTGCCGTGCACGGTCGCCGTAATCGGGCACATTGGTGTAGATGAACTCGTTGAGCGCGTCGGGCAGGAAGGTCTGTCCGGTCAGCACAGTCCGGTCGTCGAGAAACACCTTGAAGTGGATGTGCGTGGTGCGCCCATCATACCAGCCGGGATAGATGGTGTTGAACGTGACCCATCCGGCCTCGTCGGCAACTTGGGTGCCGCGCAAAAATGTCTTGCCGGTCTCGTCGACATCGTGCGCATCGCTCTGGCCGGGAAAGGCCGAATACAGCCCCTTCGCATCGCAATGCCAGATGTCGACCCGCGCGCCCTTGATCGCCGTGCAGGGCCCTGCCTCGATGACGCGCAGCCGCAGCGTCAGCGGCACGCCCGGTCGGCCTTCGGCAATGTCGGACCGGACCAGCTTGGGATCGGAGTAGAACGGCCCCTCCTCCGCATGCGGCGTCAGGATGCAGGTGGGCTCGCTGTCCGCTGTGACCGGCGCCGCCTCAGCGCGGGCTTGCAGCAGGCCGGTGGCGCCGGCCGACACAAGCCCCAGAAATCCGCGCCGCGTCGAATTGTTCACCTGCTCACTCCAGCTCGTTCGATCAGAGATCGTCATCGACAAGCAGGATGGCAAGATCAGGCTTTGAAGATGGCGACAATCAGTTCCGTCGTTTCCCGCTGTGTCTCGGGACGTTGCTGGCCAGCGCGCCGTTCCCGGCGAACGAGCACCGAGAAAAATTCGCTCCGGCTGTCTTCAAGCCCCAGCCTCGTTCGTCTGAGCATCAGCCCCCTCGAGGGGCGGCCAAGCCTGCTCAATGGAGAAACCGATGTCCCAGACCAAACCCACGCTCTCGCGTCGTGCCCTCGTCGCCACCGGCGCCGGAGCCGGTGCGTTGCTCGCCGCCCAGGCGGTCCCGTCCCATGGCCAGAACGGCACGGCGAAAACGGAAGCGACCATTCGCACCGGCGGCGACATCGCCACCCTCGTCAACGTCTTCACGGTCGAGCCTGCCAACCAGCAGAAGCTGGTTCAGCTCCTGAAGGAGGGCACCGAGGCATTCTTCAGCAAGCAGCCCGGATTCATCTCGTCCAGCGTCCACGCCAGCAAGGAGGGCGGGCGCGCGATCAACTACTCGCAATGGCAGAGTGCGAAGGATATCGAAGCGTTCCGCAAGGATCCGAGATTTGCGCCGTACGTCCAGAGCCTTGCTGCGCTATCGAAGGCCGAGACGATCCTGTGCGAGGTCGTCGAGGTCAACCACGCCTGACCTGATCGCGCGGGGCGGTCCCAAGGACCGCCCTTCCGCCCCGCTCACTGTTTCGAGATGCCGGTGCCGTGCCGGCGAGGCATCGTGACTGCCACGACACCGGCGAGAACGAGTACCATTCCGGCGAGACTGGACCAGCTAAAACGCTCGCCGAGCCATGCCGAGCCGAGCGCCACTGCGAAGCCTGCGCGCAAATAGCTGCCACTGGTCGTCCCGAGCGGGCCGAGCGTGTGGATCAGCCGGAAATAAATGACCATCGCGAAAGCCGTGCAGACGACCGCGAGCGCCACGACCGCCGTGATCGCCTGCGCCGGCGGCGGTGCCAGCGTCCATGGCCGTTCGAGAACGGCGGCCGCGGGCAGCATCAGCACGGCGGCGCAGTTCATGGCCCCTGCCGCCGTGACGATTGCGGGAAGCCCCGAGAACCGCTGGCCCCAGATCGGTGCGAGTGCGTAGCAGAGGCTCGCGCACAGCACCGCCATCTGGGCCAGCGGCGCGTCCGTGCCGATCCCGGAGAGCGCGTCGGCGCCCATGATCACCGCCACGCCCGCGAGGCCGAGCGCAACGCCGATGATCTTCCGGCCGCTGATCGTCTGCCGGCCGCGCCCTGTCATCAATGCCATGACAAGCACGAACATCGGCGGCGTCGCGTTGAGCACGCCGGCGAGACCACTGGTGATATGCGCCTCGCCCCAGCTGATCAGGGTGAACGGCAGCGCACTTTGCAGCAGCCCTTGCACTGAGAACGCCGCCCACACCGATCCCTGGCCGAGAAGGGCGTGTCCCTGCGCGCGCGCGATCAGGACCAGGAGCACGGCCGCGATCGTCACCCGCGCGGCGACCATCGTGAAGGGCGGAATGGTCGGGATCGCGATCTTGATCAGCGTGAACGAGCTGCCCCAGATCAGCGAGAGCAGCAGCAGGAGCCCGATCTCGAACGCGAGCGTGGTTTGTGGTGACGTCGTTGATTGGACCTGCGTGTTCATGCGATTCGCTCCGGAAGGTATCGGCACCATGGGCTGGAGCGGCGGGACACGCTGGCCGGATTCGGACCTCATCGCCCGCTCGGGTCCGTTTTCGGCTACGCGACGCCAGGTGCGGCGATTATTCTTCCGCCATGACGACAGGCTCCACGCATCGGCAGACGTTGCCGCCGCATCTCGATTGGGACACCTGCGACCGGGCGCGGCTTGCGCGTGCGCGCGCGTTCGACGGCCTGTTCTTCTCCGGCGTGCGCTCCACGCGGATCTATTGCCGGCCGGTCTGTCCGGTCCGTCCCGCCCGCTCCGAGAACGTCACCTTCTACCCGACTGCGGCCGCGGCCGAGCGCGCCGGCTTTCGCCCGTGCCTGCGCTGCCGGCCGGAAACCGCGCCGGGCTCGCCGGCCTGGATGGGAACGGCGACCACCGTGGCGCGCGGCATGCGGATGATCGATGACGGTTTTTTGGATCGTGCCACGACGGCGGAGCTGGCTGAAGCGCTTGGTGTCGGGCCGCGTCACCTGCTTCGCCTGTTCATGCGTCATGCCGGCGCGAGCCCGAGCGAGATCGCGGCGACTCGGCGCGTGCAGGAGGCCAAGCGCCTGATCGACCAGACCGACATGAATTTGGCGGAGATTGCGTTTGCCGCCGGCTTCGGCAGCGTGCGCCGCTTCAACGACGCCTTTGCCGCGACCTACAAGCGGGCGCCGTCGTCATTCCGGCGCCGGCGATAGCGAAGGATACAATGTCATTCCGGGGCGGTGCGAAGCACCGAACCCGGAATCTCGAGATTCTCAGGTGCGCAAGGGCGCACCATAGTTCGCTCGCTGAAGCGAGCGCCCCGGAATGACACGCTGGCAATCAGCCGATCTGTTTCTCGCCGTGCCGTTCCGACAGCGTGAAGATCTCGACGCCCGTCGCGGTGACGCCGACGGAGTGCTCGAACTGCGCCGACAGCGAACGGTCGCGGGTGACGGCGGTCCAGCCGTCGGAGAGGATCTTCACATGCGGCTTGCCGAGATTGATCATCGGCTCGATGGTGAAGAACATGCCGGGCTTGAGCTGCACGCCTTCGCCGGGGCGGCCGACATGGATGATGTTCGGCTCGTCGTGGAACATGCGCCCGAGGCCATGGCCGCAGAAATCGCGCACCACGCTCATGCCTTGCGGTTCGACGAAGCTCTGGATGGCATGACCGATGTCGCCGGTGGTGGCGCCGGGCTTCACCGCGGCGATGCCGCGCATCATGGCCTCATACGTCACCTCGATCAGCCGCTCCGCCTTGCGCGCGATCGGGCCGATCGCATACATCCGGCTGGAATCGCCATACCAGCCGTCGACGATGAAGGTGACGTCGATGTTGACGATGTCGCCTTCCTTCAGCGGACGGTCGCCGGGCATGCCGTGGCAGACCACGTGGTTGAGCGAGGTGCAGGTCGAATAGCGATAGCCGCGATACATCAGCGTCGCCGGATAGGCGCCGTGGCTGAAGGCGAAATCGCGGACGAATTCGTCGATCTTCGAGGTCGGCACGCCCGGCCCGACGATGTCGGTAAGCTCGTCGAGGCACTTCGCCACCAGGGCGCCCGCCTTGCGCATGCCGGCAAAGGCGCTCGGCCCATGCAGCTTGATCTGTCCGGTCTTGCGCAGGGAGGTCTCGGTGGCTTCGACGTAGCTCATGCTTGTGCGGTCTTCCGGTGTGGTCTCGATCTCGGCGGAAAGGCTTGATTTCAGGCCCTAATTTAATGATTGCCCGCCTTCATGCAAGCTAAGGCGGAGCGTTTCGGGCGTAGTGGCGACCGGTTCGCGCAAAGAAAACGCGCCAAAGCTAGAATCTTACCGGTGCTTGCGCCCGAAAGCGGGCCTAATTCGGGACTTCTACGGTGGTTTCCACCGGCAGGGCCCCGCCTCGGACGCGGATTTCACGGACCGGGTAGGGAACCCGGATGCCCTCGCGCTTGAAGGCGTCCCACAGCGCCAGCATGACGTCGCTCTTGACGTTGTCCATGCCGTCGGGGTCCGCGATCCAGAAGGTCAGCGAGAACTTCATGCCGGCCTCGGCGAACTCGGTCAAAATGCTGTTCGGCGCCTTGCCCTTGGTGGCGCGCGGATGGGCGGCGGCGGTCTCGGCGGCGAGCTTGGTGACGAGCCTCGGATCGGCGTCGTAATTGGTGCCGAAGGCGATCTTCACCAGCGTGTTCTTGTCGGTATAGGTCCAGTTGACCACCTTCTGCGTCACCAGATCCTCGTTCGGCACCAGGAATTCGCGCCCATCGCCGGCGGCGACGGAAATATAGCGCGTCTTCATCGCGCTGATGCGGCCGGTGTTGTCGCCGATGGTGACGAGGTCGCCCGGCTTCACCGATTTGTCGGCGAGCAGGATGATGCCCGAGATGAAATTGGCCACGATCTTCTGCAGGCCGATACCGATGCCGACGCCGACCGCGCCGGAGAACACCGCGAGCGCCGACAGGTCGATGCCGACCGCGCCGAGCGCGATCACGATGGCGATCGCAAGCAGGCCGATACGGATGATCTTGACCAGCAGCACCTGCACCGACGGCGTCAAATCGGTGGCCGAATTGATCCGGCTCTCGGCGAAATTGCTGGCGATGTTGGTGGCCCACAGCGCGATCAGCAGCAGCGCGCCGGCCTTGATCACCAGCAGCGGCGTCAGGCGGAGGCCGCCGAGCACGATCGCGAAGGAGTCGAGCAGGTCGATCGTCGCGTCGAGCTGTCCGATGATAGACAGGGCCGCGACGAACCAGGCCGCGATCGACACCAGCTTGACGATGAAGGCGTTGCGCAGCACCGAGGTCACCAGCCGGATCACCAGCCAGGCCAGCCCCATCTTGGCGGCGACCATCAAGAGATAGCTGCGGCTCGGCCAGGTCGCATGGTACATCACGACGCGGGAGATGATCACCAGCAGGGTGAACACCGCCGTCGAGGCGCTCGACATCATCACCCGCGAGAAGTGCCGGAGCGGCAGCGGCCAGCCCATCGCCAGCGAGGTCATGTCGACGCGATTGCGGACGCCGGCTTCGGCGGCATAGGCGATGCCGGCTGCCGCGAGAATGAGACCAAATTGCAGGTAGAACCAGGGTGAGGAGATCTCCGCCCCGACGCTGCGTGCGGTCGTCTGCACGAACTCCATGAAGTCTTTGAGGTCCATGTCCGTTGGTCTCGGTTCTTTGGGTCTCGTCGGGAGGCGGGAGAGGATTGATTCGAGGGCGCCGCAGAATCCCACAAAGGGTGCGGCCGGGCCATCGATACACCGTGAAGTGAAGCGCGTTAAGGCCGCAAAATACGGGCAGATTGCCGCGAGCCGAGAAAATGGGTTGGCGCGGGGGAATGCCGACGATAAGGATGAAAATCCAGCGATTTTTACCCGGAAGGTGGATGGCCTCCCTCGACTCCTTCAGCCTCGCCATATTGCTCGGTGCCGTCCTGGTGATGGCCGGTATCCTGTCGAGCCTGCTTGCGCTGCGCTTCGGCGCGCCCCTGCTGCTCGTGTTCCTTGTCATCGGCATGCTGGCGGGAGATTCCGGTCCCGGGCAGATCCAGTTCAACGACGTCGGTACCACCTATCTGGTCGGCTCGGTGGCCTTGGCCCTGATCCTGTTCGACGGCGGCCTTAAGACGCGCTTTGCCAGCATCCGGACCGTGCTCGCCCCGTCCCTGGTGCTCGCCACCGTCGGCGTGCTGCTGACCGCGCTGGTCACCGCGCCGTTCGCCAAATACGCGCTCGATCTCAACTGGGCGGAATCGCTGCTGGTCGGCGCCGTCGTGGCCTCGACCGACGCCGCCGCGGTGTTCCTGCTGGTGCATACCCAGGGCCTGCGCCTGCGTCCGCGCGTCGGCGCGACGCTGGAGGCGGAATCAGGCACCAACGATCCTTTCGCGATCTTCCTCACTTTGATGCTGGTCGAATACATCTCGATCGGCTCGAGCTCGCCCGGCCACGTGCTGATGGAGTTCGTGCAGGAGGCGGCGCTGGGCGCCGTCGTCGGCGTGTTCGGCGGCCGCCTCGTCGTGATCGCGCTCAACAAGGTCGCGCTGCCGCAGGGCCTGCACGCGCCCTTCGTGACCACGGGCGCGCTGGTGATCTTCGGCGGCTCCCAGATCATGCACGCCTCCGGCTTCCTCGCGGTCTATCTCGCCGGCATCATCATCGGCAACCGGCCGACGCGCGCGCATAATTCGGTGGTGACGTTCCTCGATGCCGCCACCTGGCTCGCGCAGATCGTGATGTTCGTGCTGCTGGGCCTTCTGGTCTCGCCGAGCCGGCTCGGGGCCAGCGTGCTGCCGGCGGTCGCCGTCGCGCTGGTGCTGATGCTGGTGGCGCGGCCGCTCGCGGTGTTCGTGTGCCTGGCGCCATTCCGCTTCAACTGGCGCGAAAAGATCTTCATCGCCTGGACCGGCCTGCGCGGTGCGGTCGCGATCTTCCTGGCCTCGATCCCGATGCTGGTCGGCCTGTCCAAGGCCTATCTCTATTTCGACGTCGCCTTCGTCGTCGTCATCATCTCGCTGCTGCTGCAAGGCTGGACGCTGGCGCCCGCCGCGCGCAAGCTGCACGTCGCGCTGCCGCGCGCCGAGCGCGGCCCGCGCCGCGTCGAGCTCGATTTGCCCGGCCAGCTCGAGCAGCAGCTGGTCGGCTATTCGGTGCGGCCCAAGAGCCTGTATTTCCGCCGCGGCCTGATCCCGTCCTGGTCCAAGCCGACGCTGGTGATCCGCAACCAGAACATCCTGACGCCCACGGAGGCCGAGCCGATTGCGCCCGGCGATTACATCTATCTGCTGGCGCCGCCGGAGAAGGCCGAGTCGCTCGACCGCTTCTTCGTCGACATGCAGCCGAGCTCGGCGCCCGATCCGCATCTGCTGGGCGACTTCATGGTCTCCGGCGAGCACACGCTGGCGGAGCTTGCCGGGATCTACGGCGTCAAGGTCGGCGAGGACGAGAGCAAGCTGACGCTGGCCGACTATTTCGACGTCCATCTCGACCGCGCCCCGAAGGAGGGCGCCGAGCTCGCGCTGGACGAGATCGTGCTGGTCGCCCGCAGCATCTCCGGCGGCCGCGTCAACGTCGTCGGCCTGCGCCTGCCGGAAGACGACGAGACGCCGGCCCCGCTGACGCGCCGCCAGGCGCTGCGGAAGAAGCTCGCGGATGTCTGGAGCTCGGTGGCGGGGGTTTGACGCTCTCGTGTCCCGGACGCGGTGCAGCGTGTAACGCTGCTCCGCAGAGCCGGGACCCATCACGACCTTCGTCGTGGCAGACCATGCCAACCAAATTCGTCATTGCGAGGAGCTCTTGCGACGAAGCAACCCAGAAGCTCTCCGCGGAGAAACTCTGGATTGCTTCGCTGCGCTCGCAATGACGGAGCTTGTTGAAACGACTTGCTTCAATAGCGACGCCACGGCGTGCGGACTTGGAACACCGACCGCCAGACAACCGCCACCAAATCGCCGCAAGCGCCGAAGATTTGCGCGGCGTCGTGCCTCCTGGTTCCGGAACGCTTCGCGTCGCAGCTCGTTCTTAGCCGCGTAACGGTCAACGCATCTGACAGGGAGTACCACATGCGTAATCTCATCCTGCCCGCCATCGTCGCCATCGGCCTGGGAACGGCCGCGCCGGCGCTGGCCTATGACAGTGGCGACCAGCTTTCGATGCAGGCCGCGCTCGATGTCGCCGCCGATCTCGGCGTCATGACCATCTCGCACACCGAATTCGCCGGCGACGAATGGCAGATCGAAGGCCGCGACAGAAGCGGCCGCTGGATGGAGGTCGACGTGGATGCCCGTACCGGCGAGGTGCGGAACGTCGATCGCGGCTGGTAGCCATTCGGGCTACGGGACTCTCTCCACCGTCGTCCCGGCGAAGGCCGGGACCCATAACCACAGGGAGTAGTTTGGCGAAGACCCGCAGTTATTCTTCGCCGGTACTTGCACCGCGCCCAACCGATGGATTACGCGGTATGGGTCCCGGCCTTCGCCGGGACGACGGTGGTGCGGCTACGTCAGCACCTTCACCCCGCCAAAACTCGTCACCCGGCCCTGCTTCAGCGTCACGATCTGCGTCGCGAGCTGCCGCAGCTCCGCGGCGTCGTGGCTGACATAGACCATCGGCACGTTGGCTTCATCCCGCAGCCGCACCAGATACGGCAAAATCTCGAGCTTGCGGCTTTCATCGAGCGCGCCGAGCGGTTCGTCGAGCAGCAAGAGGCGCGGCTTCGACAGCAGCGCGCGGCCGAGCGCGACGCGCTGGCGTTCGCCGCCGGACAGCTTTCCGGGGCGGCGACCCAGCAGCGCGCCGATGTCGAGCAGGTCGATGATGCGCTTGTGCTGGGCAGGATCGGGCGCAAGTCCGTTCATCCGCCGTCCGTAGTCGAGATTCTGCGCGACGCTGAGATGCGGAAACAGCCGTGCGTCCTGGAACACATAGCCGATGCGGCGGCGATAGGTGGGCACGTGGATCCCGGCCGCCGTGTCGTCCACGGTCTCGCCGTCGATGACGATGGTGCCGCGGTCGGGCCGCAGCAGCCCCGCGATCATGTTGACCAGCGAGCTCTTGCCGGCGCCCGACGCGCCGAACAGGCCGATGACGCGGCCTTCGCTGGTGAAGGCCGCGGACAGCGAGAACTCGCCGAGCTTCTTTTCGATGTCGACCCGCAGCATGCTCAATTCCCGTGCAGGCGCTGCGTGGCGCGGCGGGCGAACCATTCGGCGGCGATCAGCGCGCCGATCGCGAGCACGATCGAGACGATCACCAGGCGGCCCGCCGCGGCATCGCCGTCGGGCGTCTGGATCAGCGAATAGATCGCGGACGAGATCGTCTGGGTCTCGCCCGGAATGTTCGAGACGAAGGTGATGGTCGCGCCGAACTCGCCGATCGCCTTGGCAAAGCCCAGCACCATGCCGGCGAGCACGCCGGGCAGCGCCAAGGGCAGCGTCACCGTGAAAAACACCTTCCATGGCGCCGCGCCCAGCGTCTCGGCGGCCTGCTCGAGCCGGCGGTCGATCGCCTCGATCGACAGCCGCATCGGGCGCACCAGCAGCGGAAACGCCATCACGCCGCAGGCGAGCGCCGCGCCGGTCCAGCGGAAGGAGAAGACGATGCCGAGATAATCGGCGAGGAAGCCACCGACGAGTCCCTTCCGGCCGAAGGTGAGGAGCAGCAGATAACCGGTGACGACAGGCGGCAGCACCAGCGGCAAGTGCACCACCGCATCGAGAAATGATTTACCCCAGAAGTCACGCCGGGCGAGCAGCCATGCCAGCGCGATGCCGAACGGCGTCGCGACCAGCGTGGCAATGACGGCGACCCTGAGCGAGAGCAGGATCGCGGTCCATTCGGCGGGAGAGATGTCGAACACGAAGGATCAGGTCTGCGAGAATCAGGTCGTGGGGCTGACCAGGAATTTGAAGCCGTATTTTTCCAAGATGGTCTTGGCGGCCGTCGAGCGCAGGAAGGAGAGATAGTCGCTGGTCTCGCCCTTCGCAGTCGTGGTCGCCGCGACCGGATAGATGATCGCGGGATGCGAATCCGCCGGGAAGGTGCCGACGATCTTCACGCCCGGTTCGACCCTGGCGTCGGTGGAATAGACGATGCCGAGCGCGGCCTCGCCGCGGGCAACCAAGGTCAGCGCGGCGCGCACGCTCTCGGCCATCGCGAATTTCGGCTCGGCGGCCTGCCAGGCGCCGAGCTTCTCCAGCGCGGCCTTGGCGTATTTGCCCACCGGCACCGACTTGACGTCGCCGGTTGCGATCCTGCCGTCGCCGGCGAGTTTTGCGAGGTCGAAGCCCTGCGCGATCGTGACGTTGTCGATCTTGGAATCCTTCGGCGCGATCAGCACGATGCTGTTGCCGAGCAGGTTGACGCGCGTCGGCTCGTTGATGGTCTTCTTGGAGATCGCGTAGTCCATCCAGTCGGTGTCGGCGGAGACGAACACGTCGGCCGGCGCGCCCTGCTCGATCTGCTTGGCCAGCACCGAGCTTGCGGCATAGCTGACGCTGAACTTGACACCGGTCTTGGCGGTGTAGGCGGCGTCGATCTCGTCGAGCGCGTTCTTCATCGAGGCCGCGGCGAACACGGTGATGGTCTTGTCCTCCGCCGCGGCGGGCGAAAGGCTCGCGCCCGCGAGGATGACGAAGGCGGTGAAAAGTCCGGCGATACGAATCATGGAATGCGCTCCGTGCGAGCTCGCGCGCACAAACGCACGCGCAAATCTGGCGTTGGGTTAAGTCGGGTCGCGACGGGCGGAAGCGCTGTTCCACGTGTCCCCGCAGCGGCTTACGGCCGGCAGGGATATCGCAGTTGCGAACATAGCAGGCCGGGGCCTCAGGTCAAAGGCGACCGTTTGACCGACGCATGATCCGGAAAAGTGTGCAGCGGTTTTCCGAAAAGATCATGCGCAAACAACAAGCTATTGCGCCGGCAAGATCGCGATCGACAGCGAATTGTCCCTGGCGCCGCTGACCTGGAGCACGAAGGGCTTGTCGGACAGCTCGTATTTCATGGTCTTGCGGATGCCTTCGCAATCGGTGGCGCCGCTGAAGGCCACGGGTTTGAGGAAATGCCCGTCCTGGACAACGTCCACCCAGGCACCCGAGGACAGGCTGATCGTATACAGCCCCGCCTTCGGCGCCTTGATGCCGGTGAAGCCGGCAAAGGTGCCGTCCTTCGGCGCCCGCTCCGGCGGCGAGGGCAGTTTTGCGTCCTGCGGCGCGACCAGCGCCAGCGTGATGGCGGAGGACGGCAGGGCCGTCTGCTCACCCCCCGAGGTGAGCTTGGCGCGATCCGGCGCAGTCAGCGCCGCGTGCTCGCGCTCGATCGGCCATTTGAACTTGTCGCAGCCGCTCGGCTCCTCGGCGGCCAGAGCAGAGGTCGCGCTGATCGTGAGCGCAGCGAGCAGGGTGAGGACGCGCATGTCAAATCTCATCGTTGGCCACGCGGAGGCGAGGCTTGCGGTCAGGCTTGTTGAATGACGGGACGCGCATCCCGGAATGCCGCGGGCTTACGGCCAAGCGGCGGGGCGGATGTTAGCGCATTTAGGAGGTGCGAACCACCATCGTCGTCCTGGACAAGCGAGCAGGCACGATCTCTCCACGCGTCGTCCCGGCCTAGCGCGCAATTGCGCGCGGGGGGCCGGGACCCATAACCCCAGGGAGAAGTTTGGCGATGACCGGTCGTTCGGGATTGCTACCAGATACTATCGGTAGATCACGCGGTATGGGTCCCGGCCTGCGCCGGGACGACGGCTGAGTGTGTGGCGGCGACTTCAATCGCTCGCACGTGCCCTACGGCTTCGCATCGCCCGCATGCAGCACCACCTTGCAGGCCGCCGGCATCTGCGCCAGCGTCATCGGCGGTTTGGGCTTCGGCGGCTCCGGCGGGGGCTTCGGATGCAGAACGCCGTCGCTGAACCAGTAGGCGAGATCGGCCTCCTTGCAGCCTTCGTCCTCCGACTGCGACGGCTGGCCCTCGCACTCGCCGGCGCCCGCGGGGCAGCGCATGCGGATGTGGAAATGATAGTCGTGGCCCCACCAGGGCCGGATCTTCGACAGCCAGGAGCGATCGCCCCTGGCCTCGCGGCACAGCGCCTTCTTGATCGCGGCATTGACGAAGATGCGCTGCACCGCCGGCTCCTGCGCCGCGTCGCGCAGCACCAGCACATGGCCAGGCGTGAACACCTTCGGATCGACGTCGAGCCGGTCCTGCCGTACCATCATCACCGCCGACATCTCCTCGCGCTCCTCGCGCGAGAGCCGGCGATCCGGCATCGGCGTCAGCCAGATGTCGGCATCCAGACCAATCTGGTGGCTGGCATGGCCCGATAGCGCCGGTCCGCCGCGCGGCTGCGCGATGTCGCCGACCAGGATGCCCGGCCAGCCCGCGTCCTTGTGCGCCCTGGCGGCAAGCCGCTTGATCAGCGCGATCGTGTCGGGATGGCCGTAATTGCGGTTACGCGACAGCCGCATCACCTGCCAATTGTCGCCGTTCAGCGGCATCTGCGCGGCGCCGCCGATGCAGCCCTTGGTGTAGGAGCCGATCACATGCGCCGGCCCTTTCGAGGGCAGCAGCTTTCGCGCGAACAGTTCCTTGGCGCCGAGATGCGGATCGTTCGGATTGGCGAGCGGCGGCAGCGGCTTCGGGTTGACGCTGCCCTTGTCCTGGGCCAGCGCGCCGCCGGCGGCCAGGACATTTATGACGACGAGCGTCATGACGAGCAGGAGAGGGGCGATGCGGCGGGGACTCATGCCGGGTTATTATAACCCAACAGCGCGTCAGGGTTAAGAATTAGGCTTTCAATCCGGCGCCTGCTCACAGCGTCTTTACAGCCGCAAGCCGCGGGCGACATCATGCCCGCAAGGCAAAGGGCTTTTCATGATGACACTTTCTCGGGCGCGGCTCGCGAGGCGGGCCGCCATGGCTTTTTCTGTCATGATCCCCCTGATCGCGACCCCGGCGCGGGCCGACCTCCGGGTCGACATCGACAAATCATCCCAGCGCATGTCGGTGCGCGTCGACGGCGCGCCGCGCTACTCCTGGCCGGTATCGACGGGCCGCCGCGGCTATGGCACACCGAGCGGCACGTTTCATCCGCAGGCGATGATGCGGCGCTATTTCTCGCGCAAGTACTACAATGCACCGATGCCGCACGCGATCTTCTTCTATTACGGCTTCGCCATCCACGGCACGACCGACATCTCGCGCCTGGGCGGCCCGGCCTCGCATGGCTGTGTCCGTCTGCATCCCGGGCATGCGGCAACCCTGTTCGCGCTGGTCCAGCGCGAGGGTGCACGCAACACCACGATCCGCATTTCGAACTAGGAACGTCGCGGTTTTCTGCGCCGGACGGCTGCATTTTTAACGGCGCGATAACCGTATCCTGCATTGTCCAAAATTCGTGCGCGGCGCGGGCGATTGCCGGCGCCCGCATGCAATCGCGCGCGATTTTGTAAACGATCGCGCGCGATTTTGTAAACGATTCAACCGAACGCGTAATTTTGCGCCAGCACGACCTCCGATCGCGACGGCCGATCAGGTGCGATGCGTCCGCCGGCGCGGCTTGCGCCTCGCAAACAGGCACGATTGGCGGCTCAGCACCTGCTCCGGCCATCGCGGGTTGGGCGAAGATTACTTTTTTTTCAGACACTTGCCTCAAGACTTCGCCCGCAAGACTTGCGTCCGCAAGGCGCGACTGGGACATGTGACGTTGAGTTTGGGGTCTCCAAAACCAAGAAAGCGAAAGCGCATATCGCTCGCCGGCCAGGCGCCGCGAAAGCCGCGCTTCGCGCGCGCGCCGCACCCGCGCGCTGCACCCGACGAGCTCCTGCAGAGCCGCGCGGAGGCGGAAGCCGCGATCGCAGAAGCGCGCAAGTCCCATGAGCGGCTGCGCCAGGCCATCGACATCCTGCCGCAGGGCATCGTGTTCCTCGATGCCGAGGGCCGTTACGTCCTCTGGAACAAGAAATATGCCGAGATCTACAGCAAGACCGCCGACCTCTTCGCCGAAGGCGCGCGCCTCGAAGACACGCTGCGCGTCGGCGTCGCGCGCGGCGACTATCCCGAGGCCGAAGGCCACGAGGACGAGTGGATCGCCGAGCGGCTGCAAAAGCTCTATCAGCCCGGTGCACGCCACGAGCAGAAGCTGGCGGACGGCCGCGTTGTTCTGATCGACGAGCGGCTGACCGACGACGGCGGCGTCGTCGGCCTGCGCGTGGACATCACCGAGCTGAAGCAGCGCGAGGCCTCGTTCCGCCTGCTGTTCGACGGCAATCCGGTGCCGATGATCGTCTGCGCGCTCGACGACGAGCGCATCCTCGGCGTCAACGACGCCGCGATCGCCCACTACGGCTACAGCCGCGCCGAGTTCGAGAAGCTGACGATCCGGTCCCTGCAGGCCTTCGACAGCGAACCGCCCTGGACCACCGACCGGTCCAGCGACGAGCAGGCCGCGCGCACCTGGAAGCACGTCAAGGCCGACGGCGCCCTGATCGACCTTGCGATCTACTCCCGCGAGCTCACCTATGCCGAGCGGCCCGCGGTGCTGCTGGCGCTGATGGACATCACCGAGCGCAAGCGCGCCGAGGCGCGGCTCGCCTTCATGGCCCAGCATGACGGGCTCACCGGCCTGCCGAACCGCAACCTGCTGCGCCAGCAGGCCGACGAGATGCTGCAGCATACGCGCCGCAGCTCCGAGAAGGTCGCGCTGCTGATGCTGGGGCTCGACAATTTCAAGTCGGTCAACGACACGCTGGGACACGCCGTCGGCGACAAGCTGCTGCGCGGCGTCGCCAAGCGGCTGCGCTCCACCTTGCGCGAGGAGGACGCGCTGGCGCGCCTCAACTCCGACGAGTTCGCGATCGTGCAGAGCGGCCTGACCCGGCCGGAAGATGCGGCAGGGCTGGCAAAGCGCCTGCTGGAAGCCATTTCCGATCCCTATCTGCTCGACGGCCATTCCGTGGTGATCGGCGCCTCCATCGGCATCGCGATGGCGCCGGGCGACGGCGACGATTCCGAGAAACTGCTCAAGAGCGCCGACATGGCGCTGTCGCGCGCCAAGCAGGACGCGCGCGGCAGCTTCGCGTTCTTCGAGGCCGCGCTCGATGCCAAGGCGCAGAGCCGCCGCAAGATCGAGGTCGAGCTGCGCGACGCCATCCAGAACGACGTGCTGCGCCCCTATTACCAGCCGCTGATCGACCTCCAGAGCGGCCGCATCACCGGCTTCGAGGCGCTGGTGCGCTGGCCCCATGCCGAGCGCGGCATGGTCTCGCCGGCCGAGTTCATCCCGGTCGCCGAGGAGACCGGCCTGATCAATCCGCTCGGCGGCCTGATGCTGCGCCGGGCGTGCCTGGACGCAGCCACCTGGCCGGACGACGTCCGCGTTGCGGTCAATTTGTCGCCATTGCAGTTCCGCAGCGGCAATCTGCTGTCGATGGTGACGGACGCGTTGAAACATTCCGGCCTGCCGCCGCGCCGGCTCGAGCTCGAGATCACCGAGACGCTGCTGCTGGAGAAGAGCGCCCAGGTGCTGGCGACGCTGCATGCGCTGCGCGCGCTCGGGGTGCGCATCTCCATGGACGATTTCGGCACCGGCTATTCCAGCCTCAGTTATCTGCGCAGCTTCCCCTTCGACAAGATCAAGATCGACCAGTCCTTCGTGCGCGATCTCGGCGCCAACCGCGAGGCGCAGGCGATCATCCGTTCCATCGTCAGCCTCGGCAAGGGCCTGGGCGTCACCATCACCGCCGAAGGCGTCGAGACCGAAGCCGAGCTGAGCTGCCTGCGCGCCGAAGGCTGCGACGAGGGCCAGGGCTTTCTGTTCAGCAAGGCCCGGCCGAATCTCGAGATCATCAGCCTGCTGCAGGCGCAGCGCGGGATTGATGGGAATACGGCGCTGGTGGCTTGAGTTCTTACCTCGCCCCGCTTGCGGGGAGAGGTCGGATTGCATCGCAGATGCAATCCGGGTGAGGGGGTACAGGTCTCACGGACATCTCATCCGTGGAGAGAGCCCCTCACCCCAACCCTCTCCCCGTAAGAACGGGGCGAGGGAGCACACCTTCAGCGCGGCAGCCGTTCTGCTAAGCCGCCCGCAATCCCGCCAAAAAAATATCCACGCTCTTCATCAGCGCCGAGGCATGCTGGCTGAGCTCGCTGGATGCCACCATCACATTCCCCGCCAGCGCGCGCGACTGGTCCGCGGCCTGGCTGGCGCCGGCGACATTCGCCGAGACGTCGGTGGTGCCGGCGGAGGCTTGCTGCACGCTGCGGGCGATCTCGCGCGTCGCCGAACCTTGCTCCTCGACGGCGGCAGCAATCGTCGTGGCGATGCCGCTGATCTCGCGGATGGTGTCGCTGATCCCGGAGATCGCGGTGACGCAATTGCCGGTCGCGGCCTGGATCGCCGAGACCTGGCTCGCGATCTCGTCGGTCGCCTTCGCGGTCTGGCTGGCGAGCCCCTTCACCTCTGCGGCCACGACGGCAAAGCCGCGGCCGGCTTCACCCGCGCGCGCGGCCTCGATCGTGGCGTTGAGCGCCAGCAGGTTGGTCTGGCTCGCGATCTCGCTGATCAGCCGCAGCACGTCGCCGATGCGCTCGGCGGAGGCCGCGAGGCTCGTGACCATCTCGGTCGTCTCGGTGGCCTTGACCACGGCATTGCTGGCGACCTGGCTGGAATGGGTGACCTGACGGCCGATCTCGCTGACCGACGAGGCGAGCTCTTCCGTGGCGGCGGCAACCGCGTTGACGCTGGTCGAGGCTTCCTCGGAGGCCGTCGCGGCGGCGGAGGCGCGCTGCGAGGTGCCATTCACACTGGAGGTGATCTCGCCGGCAACACTCTGCATGCCCTCGGTCGCCTTGGCGACCGCGGCCACCACGCCCTTGACGTCGGCCTCGAAACGATCGGCCATCTGGCGCTGCAGCACCTGTTTCTCGATTTCTGCCTTGGCCTTGTCCGCCTCCTGCGCTTCGCGCAAGGCGCCGGCCTCGAGCATGTTCTGACGGAACACGTCCACGGCATTGGCCATGGTGCCGAGCTCGTCCGGACGCTCGCTGCCGGGAATGGTGACGCTGGTGTCGCCGCTCGACAGCCGGTTCATCACGGCCGTGATCGCGGTCAGTGGCCGCGACAATCCACGTCCGAGCAGGAACGCCAGCAGGACGGCGGCGGCGAGGATCGCGACCGTGCCGAGGATCAGGTTGCGCTCCGCGGCGGCGAAGGCGGCCTCGTACTCCGTCGTGTCCTTGATGATCTCGAGCACGCCGACCGGCTGGCCCGCATAATTCTTGATCGGGCCGGCATAGACCGCGACCGGATGGCCGTCGAGCTCGGTCTCGCGCAGCAGCGGCGCGCCGTCGATCGCGGCCTTCAACTCGTCGGGCTTGGCGACCGCGTTCTCGCCAAAGGTGGAGGACAGCTTGTTGAGGTTCTTGCCGTCCACCGAATAGACCGCAAGGTCGATGCCGAAGCGCTTCTTGGCGCGGTCGACGAATTCCTTGCCGAAGGCGGCGCCGACGTCGACGTTGGCGATGTTCTTGCCGTCGCGCACGATCGTCGTCATGCCGAAAATGCCGAGCGCTTCGCGGCCGGGCTCGACGCCGACGATCTGCCGGCCGGTCTTGAGCGCCTCGACCACGGTGGCGCGGCGCGAGGAGACGTCGTCGCCGAAGGTCTTCGGGGTGTGGACGCGATAGAACGAGATCGCCGGCGGAAGCTGGAAGGTGATCAGCGGGATGCCCTGCGCCTTCAGCGCCTTGTTGGCGTCGCCAAGCAGCACGCCGAGTGCGTCGCGGTCGCCCTTGGCGATGGCGTCGCCGACCGGCGGCAGCGCCGCGATCGCGGCGGACACGGCCAGTGCCGAGCGCCCCTCGTAATCGATCGCGGCGATCACGCTGTCATATTGCAGCTTGAGCTGCTGATCGAGCGCGAGCCGCGTCAGCGCCCGCTGCTGGGTGATCGAGAAGCCGGAGAGGATGGCGCAGGCCACCGCGACGGTGAGTGCGATGGCGAGGATCAGGCGGGCGGCAATCGACTTGATCTTGAACATCAAAATTCCCGGGCATTTCCAAATTTTGCTTTGGTGGAAAGGTCCCAGAAATTGCTTAACAAGAAGGACGTCGCGGCCCCCGTGTTTCAACGGAATCGCACCCGTCCTTTTGCATGACTCAATGCAGCGGACGCATGGAGGCTGTGGTCGTTCGCCGCAAGTCGAGACAAAGCGCCGCGGTTCGCCGGCGACTATCGGTTTTCGGCAAGGATCATCTTACCGACATCCTCGTAATGCGTGTCGCGCGCCTGGATCTGTTGCGCGATCGCGTGCATGTCGCGGAAGCGTCGCTCGAACGGACTGCTGCGGAACACCGCGGTCGCGCCGGCCATGTGATAGGCGGTGTCGACCACCTTCGCCGATTGATGGATGGTCCAGGTCGCGGCGAGGCGGACTGCGCTGCGATGGGCCGCGCTGAATTCGCCGGTCGCGCAGAGGTCGCGCCACATCGCATTCGCGGCGGCATAGAGATAGGCGCGCGCGGCGCGCAAATCGCCCTCGGTGCGGCCGATCAGGCCCTGGACCGCCCCGTTGTCGCGCATGGCGCCGGCCGCGAGCGACTGGTGTTTTCCGCGCGCCAGCGCGACCGCCGCATCCAGCGTGGCACGCGCGAGGCCTAGCGAGACCGCGGCAAAGCCGAGGCTGAAGCTCGAGCCGGTGCCGATCCTGTAGAGCGGGCCCTTCTCAATCAGCGCATGCGACACGTCGCGGAACGCAGTGAACCGCTCGGGGATGAAGAGGTCGCTCACTTCATATGAGTCGGTGCCGGTGCCGGCGAGCCCGATCGCCTGCCAGACGTCGTGCAGCACGGCGCTCGCGACCGGAAACAGGATGGTGCGCACCTCCGGCGAGCCGTCTGCGTTTTTGCGCGGCGTCCCGTCACCACTGACGATACGGACATGCGCCCCGAGCCAGCTCGCCTGCCGCGAGCCCGAGGCGAAATCCCAGCGTGCCGTGACGCGGTAGCCGCCCTCGACGCTGCGCGCCTCATGCGCGATCGCGCCCCAGGCAAGGATGCCGGGTGCAGTGTTGAAGATCTCATGCGCGGTGTCGTGGTCGAGCCAGGCTGCGATCATCGCGCACACGCTGCACTGGCCGAGGCACCAGGCCGTGGAGGCATCCGCCTTCGCGATCTCCTCCAGCATCTGCATGAAGGTTTCGATCGGCGCCTCCGCGCCGCCGAGGCTCTGCGGCAGCAGCGCGCGATAAAATCCGTTCTCGATGAGGGCGGAGACCACGGCGGGCGTCAGCCGCCGCGTGCGCTCGATCTCGTCGGCCTCGCCCGCGATCAGCGGCGCGAGCGCGCGTGCACGTTCGATCAGACTGACGCCGGGAGTTGCGTTCATGCGCATTTTCTCGCCCATTCTGCCGTGAGACGTGGTCCTACTCTATCACCTCGTCCGCAAATGCCAGCAGACCGGGCGGGATCTCGAGGTTCAGCGTTTTTGCGACCTTCAGGTTGATCACGAACTCAAACCTGGTGGGCTGCCAGATCGGCAGGTCGGCCGGCCTGTCGCCGCTGAGGATGCGGCCGGCATAAATCCCGCCTTGCCGAAAGGCGTCGGTCAGGCTGTTGCCGTAGCTCATCAAGCCGCCGGCGTCGGCAAAATCGCGCCAGGGATACATTGCAGGCATGGCGCTACGCGCCGCCAGATCAACGACGCGGCGGCGCTCGAGATTGAAGAGGCGGTCGGAGGTGACAAGCAGCGCGCTCGCTCGATGTTCGACGGACCTCGCAAACGCCGTTTCGAGTTCGGCGAGATTTCGCGCCTCGAGAATCAGCAGCTGCAGTCCCGAGGACGATGCCGCCGATCGCAATGCCGTGACATCCGCATTGGGGTTGTCCGGGTTGATCAGCGCGGCAACCAGAGACATGCGGGGCAGAAGCGAGTGCAGCAGTTCGAACCGCTTCGGTTCCAGCGCGCTGGCCTGGAACGCCACCCCGGTCGCGTTGCCGCCTGGGCGATTTATGGACGATGCAAGACCCATGGCAACGGGATCGAGACCTACCACGAACACGATGGGAATGTCCGACGTCGTCGCTTTGGCGGCCAACGCCCCGCCATTATCCGCGGTGAAGATCAGAGCAACACGCCTGCGCACCAATTCGGCTGCGGCGTCTCGCAGCTCTTCGTTGGCGTTTGGCCAGCGTCCCACGATGGAAATGTTTTGGCCTTCGACAAATCTCATCTGCTTGAGGCCGCGACGAAACGCTTCCGCGAACGTTTCCGTGCCGGCGCTTGGACGGTTGAGGGAGCCGATCACCGGCGTCGACGACTTCTGTGCCTGGGCCGCCGACGACAAGGTCATTGCCGCAGCGCCCAGGCCGGTCATGAATTCGCGCCGTTTCATGCGTGTGACCTTGGAAAGGTCGTGGACCAGCCGAAAGTAGAGGTGCCAACGCTGCAGACCGGGCGAAAGGAGACCGCCCGGCCGTCGTTGGGTCGCGAGCCGTTGAGCCTAGTTTGCCGGTGCGCCGGCCCCGTGACAATGATCCTCTTGTCGCCGCGCGCCGCAAGCGGGCTCGCGGCTCGGTTTTGCAGCCGGTTCGCGGCGTGGAACCAGCTACCGCTTCACGGGCTCGGTGACCGGCTTTCCCTTCTCGACCACGAAGACGTTGAAGGTTTTCGCGGGGGCACTTGCCTTGTTGTTCGCTTCGTGAACCACGCCGGGTTCGTTGTGATAGGACTGACCCGCCGTATAGGTCTTGGCTTCGCTGCCGTCCTTCCGGCCAACCACTTCGCCTTCGAGCACGGTCGTGTATTCGTCGCCGGGATGCGTATGGAGGCCGGTGCCGGAGCCGGGCGGCCATTCGACGATCACGGAGATGACTTCCTTGTCCGGCTGCCCCGTCAGCGGCTCCTTCTGCAGCGGGGTCACTTTCAGCTTTGGAGCCTCCTGTGCGAGAGCGGCAGGCGCCATTGCAACGGTCGCGACCAACGCAATAGACGACAACAAATGAGCGAGCTTCATCGAGATCTCCCCCAGTTTGATAAAGACAAAAAGACAGACGTCAATTTCATGGAAACGCGACCAGACTATTCGTCGCGATGCTCGTTGCCAAGGCCGTCCGGTGCGGGCCCGTCGGTCGTTCTCGCGGGCAAATCGTGTCATGGCAAGTTTCCGCGTCTTCCTCTACGATCCCTGGAGCGAGTTCTGGGAGACGCCGGGATGCGAACCATTGGCCTGATCGGAGGCATGAGCTGGGAGAGCACCGCGCTCTATTACAAGCTCATCAACGAGCGCGTCCGCGACCGCATGGGCAAGCTGCATTCGGCCCCGCTGCTGATGTATTCCTACGACTTTCAGGGGATCAAGGAGATGCAATATGCCGGCCGCTGGGACGAGGCGGCGGCAAGCCTTGCAGAGGTCGCGCAGCGCCTTGAAAGCGCCGGCGCGCGGGCGATCGTGCTGTGCACCAACACGATGCACAAGCTGGCGCCAGATATCGTGCCGAAGCTGACCATTCCCTTCATCCATATCGGCGACGCCACGGCGGAGCGCATCCGGTCCAAAGGCTACCGGCGCGTCGGGCTGCTCGGCACCAAATTCACGATGGAGGAAGACTTCTACATCGACCGGCTGCGCGCCCATGACCTCGACGTCCTGGTGCCTCCCGCAGATGCGCGCGCCGACGTGAACCGCATCATCTACGACGAGCTGTGTCTCGGCAACGTCACCGCACCCTCGCGCCGCCGCTATCAGGAGGTGATGGCCGCGCTCGTCGCAGGAGGCGCCGAGTGCATCATTCTCGGCTGCACCGAGATCACGATGCTGGTCGGCGCGGACGACACGTCGGTCGAGACCTTCGACACGACGGCGATTCACGCCGAGACCGCGGCCGATTTCGCGATTCTGTGATGGCGATGCCGGCTGGGGCCCATGCTGACTCCGTCCAAGCGCAGTGATAGCATGCGCCTCATCACCGGCCTCGCGGGGTTGTTCTCGTACGCGCACCCGCAAAGAGCGTGTGGGGAGGCAAGTCCAATGACTCGGGGAGCGCTTTGCAGGTCGCGCAGTTGCTGCAGGCTTTTCGTGCCCGTCATTCTCGCCGCTGCGATCTGGGCGCCTGTGGCCTGTGCCGGGGACGTCCAGAATTCGACCGGCGAGGTGGGCCCGATCTTTTCGGATAACGGTCCCGATGCCGAGCTCTACGGTGCGGCTGCCGGTTATCCGGTCGGCACGCGCGGGACCACCACCCAGCTCGACAAGCTTGTCGGCGTCTACACCCATTTCGGCGAGATCTACCCGTCGCGCCCGATCGTTCGCGCGACGACGCCCTGGCAATTCAAGCGCGCCCCGGAGCCTGAGGTCGCCTACAGTTTCGGCACCGAACGGCTGACCATCGCGGACTACCTCAAGCGCAATCCGGTGACGGGGCTTCTGATCGCCCGGGACGACACCATCCTGTACGAGCACTATCAATATGCGCGGACCGACCGCGACCGCTTCCTGTCGCAGTCCATGGCCAAGACGCTGGTCGGCATGCTGGTCGGGGTCGCGGTGTCGGAGGGACGGATCAAGTCGATCGACGACCCCGTCTCGGCCTACGTCTCCGGCCTTGCAGGAACGGAGTATGGCAACACATCGATCCGGGCCCTGCTGAACATGTCCTCGGGCGTCGCGTTTTCGGAAGTCTATGACGGGCAGGACGACATCGCCAGGCTCGGGCGCGCCCTGTTCGTCGACGAGCCCAGGGATCCCGCGGCCGTCGTCGCGCAGTTCAACACCCGCACCGCGCCGCCGGGCACCAAATGGCACTATGCGAGCGTGGAAACCGAGATCCTCGGCCTGGTCTTGCGCGCCGCCACCGGCGTGCCCGTGGCCGACTATCTTCACGACCGGATCTGGAATGCCATCGGCACCGAAGCGGATGCCTCATGGGCGATCGACGGCACCGGGCAGGAGATTGCGTTCTGCTGCTTCAACGCAACCTTGCGCGACTATGCGCGCGTTGCCCGGTTGCTCGCACATGACGGCGCCTGGGACGGGCGCCAGCTAATCCCCCGGCAATGGCTGCTGGATGCCACGACCGTCAGGCCTGACGATGGTCATCTCGCACCGCGCGTGGCCACGCCCTTTTTCGGCTACGGCTATCAGGTCTGGCTCCTCCCCGGCGAGCAGCGCCGGTTTGCTCTGCTCGGCATCCGTGGCCAGGTCATCCTGGTCGACCCGGCCTCGAAGCTCGTCATGGTGCACACCGCCGTTCGCCAGAAGCCGTCCGAGCCGGGCGCCCTCAGGGAGCCGCTTGCGCTGTGGTCCGCCGTGCTGCAACAGCTCGGGCAATGATGATTTGACGGCCCTTTGAGCGTCATAGCGGGTGGACTCGGCGACCAGCCGGTGGCCGGCCCGGAAGTCGTACCCGCATTGAACCTGCCCGGCTTCCGGCAGCACCAACGTCGCGGAAGTCCCCGCGGCGAAGGAGCGCGCGATGAAGGCCCTGAAAGCATCGATCTGTGTTGCGGTCACCGCGCTCGCCCTAAGCCTGTCGCCCGGCGCGCCGTCCTACGCCCAGGACGATGAGGCCGGCATCGCCACCCGCCAGATGAAGGAGCTCTATCGGGCCGGGAAGTACACCGAAGCGCTGCCGCTCGCCCAGAAGGCGCTCGCTCTCCGCGAGAAGGAGTTCGGCCCCGACGACGCCAATGTCGCGATGCCGCTGAACGATCTCGGCACGATCCACTACAATCTCGGCCAGTACGCGGTGGCGGAGCCGCTGTACAGGCGCGCGCTGGTCATCAGGGAGAAAACGCTCGGTCCGGATCATGCGGAAGTCGCAATGGTCTTGAACAATCTGGGCGATCTCTACCGCGCCGAAGAGCGTTACGCGGAAGCCGAGCCGCTGCTGAAGCGATCGATCGCCATCGACGAGAAGACGATCGGCCCCAACGATCCGTCAATCGTATTGCCGTTGAGCAATCTCGGCGCCGTCTACAGCAGCCAGGGCCGGTACGATCAGGCCGAGCTGCTGTTCAAGCGGGGACTCGCCGTGCTGCGGAAAGCGCGCGGCCTGGACGATCCCGAAGCCACCGTGCTGATGAACAATTTGGCCGATACCTACATCAATCTGCATCGCTATGCCGATGCCGAACGGCTGCTGAAGCGGTCGATGGTCGTGACGGAGAAGGCGTTCGGTCCCGATCATGCCGACATCGCACAGGCGCTCAACAATCTGGCTGCACTCTATGCGCGTCAGGGGCGTAACGCGGAGGCCGAGCGGCTGTTCAAGCGGTCGGCGGCCACTTTCGAGAAAACCCTCGGTCCCAATCATCCGGATCTCGCCGGTGTTCTGGATAACCTCGCCGGTCTCTACCGGGATCAGGGCCGCTATGCCGATGCCCAGCAGGTCATGAAGCGGTCGATGGCCATTCGCGGCAAGACGAGGCCGATCTGAGCAGGCCGGTGAGGGGGCCATGACGAAGCATGCACGACTGCTCAAAATTGTCGTCGCCCTGACGTGGCTCGGATTGTCCGCCGCAACGGCGGCCGGCGGCCCATCGAAGGACATGTGGAGCGGCGCCTGGACGTTCGAGATGGACCGCCAGGATCGGCCGTGGCTCGCCTTTTCCGACCCGCATGGCAAGACGGTCTTCCGCATCGGCTGCGGGTCGCATTTCGAGCTGGATGCGGTCTATCCGGGGGACGCGCCGAAACAGGAGCACACCGAGGCCTCGATCACGATCGGCAACGGCAAGACGCAAATGGATTT
>Ga0207426_1000352_pt1 | contig 84141 bp, 77 predicted proteins | sample AraplaMF_Cvi_mMS_FD_184265 | JGI IMG/M metagenome (GOLD analysis project Ga0207426, IMG submission 184265) | Arabidopsis root microbial communities from the University of North Carolina, USA - plate scrape MF_Cvi_mMS (SPAdes) (version 2) | ecosystem: Host-associated > Plants > Roots > Endosphere...
ACTGGAAGACGATCTCGGCCTCGATCAAGCGCCTGCGTCATCTCGACGACGTGCTCTCGGGCGGCGAAGCCAATTCCTACACGAAGAAGGAGCGCCTGACGCTTCAGCGCGAGCGCGACAAGCTCGACCGCTCGCTCGGCGGCATCAAGGACATGGGCGGTCTGCCCGACCTGATCTTCGTGATCGACACCAACAAGGAAGACATCGCGATCCAGGAGGCCCAGCGCCTCAACATTCCGGTCGCCGCGATCGTCGACACCAATTCGGATCCCAAGGGCATCACCTATGTGGTCCCCGGCAATGACGACGCCGGCCGCGCCATCGCGCTGTATTGCGACCTGATCGCGCGCGCCGCGATCGACGGCATCTCGCGCGCCCAAGGCGATTCGGGCATCGACATCGGCGCCTCCACCCGTCCGCTCGCCGAAGAGCTGCCGGCGGCGTCCTCGATCGGCTTCCAGGGTCTTGCGGGTCCCCGCGGCACCGCCGACGACCTCAAGAAGCTCCCGGGCGTCTCGGGTGCGATCGAGAAGAAGTTCAACGACCTCGGCATCTTCCACTATTGGCAGCTCGCCGAGCTCGACCACGACACCGCGCACAAGATCGGCGAAGAAGTCGGTCTGCCGAGCCGCGCGGATGCGTGGGTGGCCAAGGCCAAGGCGCTGACCGCGGAAGCGGAATAGTCAGAGCGATCGGTTGGCCGGATCGGATCCGGCCACCATTTCATTCAGTTGACGCGAATTCCTGAGATGGACCGCGGCGGGGCAATTGGAGCCACGCCGCGGCAAACCGGCAGGCAAGAAGGATTTTCCACGATGGCAACGATCACTGCTGCGATGGTCAAGGATCTGCGCGAATCGACCGGCGCAGGCATGATGGACTGCAAGGCCGCGCTGACCGAGAACGACGGCAACATGGAAGCGGCGCAGGACTGGCTGCGCAAGAAGGGCCTGTCGAAGGCCGCCAAGAAGTCCGGCCGCGTCGCCGCGGAAGGCCTGATCGGCGCGCTCACCAAGGGCACCAAGGGCGTCGTGGTCGAGGTCAACTCCGAGACCGACTTCGTCGCGCGCAACGGCCAGTTCCAGGGCCTCGTCAAGATGGTCGCCCAGGTCGCCTTCGACGCCGGTGCCGACGTCGAGAAGATCAAGGCCGCCAAGGTCGGCGACGTCACGGTCGAAGCCGCGATCAATGACGCGATCGCCACCATCGGCGAGAACATGACGCTGCGCCGTGCCGCTGCCCTCGAAGTGAAGCAGGGCGTGGTGTCGCATTACGTCCACGGTGCGGTTATCGACGGCGCCGGCAAGATGGGCGTCATCGTCGCGCTGGACTCGCCGGGCAAGGCCGACGAGCTCGCCGCGCTCGGCCGCCAGATCGCGATGCACATCGCGGCCACCAACCCGCTGGCGCTCGATCCGTCCGGCCTCGATCCGGCGGTCGTCAAGCGCGAGAAGGACGTGCTCGCCGACAAGTACCGTCAGCAGGGCAAGCCCGAGAACGTGATCGAGAAGATCGTCGAGTCCGGCCTGAAGACCTACTACAAGGAAGTCTGCCTGCTCGAGCAGGCCTTCATCCACGACACCGGCAAGTCGGTGGCGCAGGCGGTGAAGGAAGCCGAGGGCAAGGTCGGCGGCGCAGTGAAGATCGCCGGCTTTGTGCGCTATGCTCTCGGTGAGGGAATCGAGAAGCAGGAAAGCGACTTCGCAGCCGAGGTCGCGGCGGCCAGCGGCAAGAAGTAAGCGCCGGAACGTTCCTTCCGGCGTGCCGCCGGAAGCGGCGCCCGGACGAGGAAAGTGCTCATGACTGATCCGGTCTATCGTCGCGTCGTGATCAAGCTGTCCGGCGAATATCTCGCGGGACAGCAAGGCTTCGGCATCGATCAGCCGACCATGGACCGGGTTGCGGACGATCTGATCGCCGCCCGCCAGCTCGGATGCGAGGTTGCGGTCGTGATCGGCGGCGGCAACATCTTCCGCGGTGTCGAGGTGTCGTCCCGCGGCGTGTCGCGTCCGACCGGCGACACCATGGGCATGCTTGCCACCATGATGAACTGCCTCGCGCTCGAAGCCACTATCGAGCGCAAGGGTACGCCCGCGAGGGCTCTCTCGGCCTTCGTCATGCCCGAGGTTTCCGAGCTGTTCACCCGCGCGGCGGCGCACAAATACCTCGCCGAGGGCCGGATCCTGCTGCTTGGCGGCGGAACCGGCAATCCGTTCTTCACCACCGACACGACTGCGGTGCTGCGCGCCGCCGAGATCGGCGCCCAGGCGGTGCTGAAGGCGACCAATGTCGACGGCGTCTACTCGGCCGACCCGAAGAAGGACCCGAGCGCCACGCGGTTCGACCGGCTGACGCATTCGCAGGCGATCGAGGGCGGCTACAAGGTGATGGATGCGACCGCCTTCGCGCTTGCCCGCGAAACGTCACTGCCTATCATCGTGTTTTCGATCGCGGAGCCAGGCTCGATCGGTGCGATTCTGCGTGGCGTCGGCCACGGAACCGTCGTCGCCGGCTGACGGCTCATCCAGCGCTCTTTCCGGGAAGGGCGCGGTGAGGTCGTCGCCGGGATTTTGAAGGAGAAACGTGATGGCCACGGGTAATTTCGACCTCAACGAAGTGAAGCGCCGCATGCAGGGCGCCGTCGCCTCGCTCAAGCACGAGCTTGGCGGTCTGCGCACCGGCCGCGCGTCGGCCTCGATGCTCGATCCCGTGCAGGTCGACGCCTATGGCAGCCACATGCCGCTCAACCAGCTCGCCACCGTCAGCGTGCCCGAGCCGCGCCTGATCTCGGTGCAGGTCTGGGACAAGTCGATGGTCAAGGCGGTGGAGAAGGCGATCGTCGATTCCAATCTCGGCCTGTCGCCCGCGACCGAAGGCCAGGTGCTGCGCCTGCGCATCCCCGAGCTCAACGAGGAGCGGCGCAAGGAGCTGGTGAAGGTCGCGCACAAATACGCGGAAGCCGCCAAGGTCGCCGCGCGTCACGTCCGCCGCGACGGCCTCGACGTGCTCAAGAAGCTCGAGAAGAATCACGAGATGTCGGAGGACGATCAGAAGCGTCACGCCGACGAGGTGCAGAAGGCGACCGACGGCACCATCGCCGAGATCGACCAGCTGCTGGCCACCAAGGAAAAAGAAATCCTCACCGTCTAAAGCGCGATGAACTGCCATCGTGCTTTAGGCTATTGTTTGCGCGTGATCTTGTCGGAAAACCGCTTCGCACTTTTCCGGATCATGCTTTAAGGCCTTCTTCCATGTCCAACGCCGCCGCGCCAGCAACGGAAGGGCCCGACCGGTCCGAGGCGCCCGCGCATGTCGCCATCATCATGGATGGCAACGGGCGTTGGGCGGCGGCGCGCGGCCTGCCGCGTGCCGAGGGGCACCGCCGCGGCGTCGAGGCGTTGCGCCGCGTGGTGCGCGCCTCGCACGAGCTCGGCATCCGCTATCTCACCATCTTCTCGTTCTCGTCGGAAAACTGGTCGCGTCCGGCGAGCGAGATCGGCGATCTGTTCGGCCTGCTCCGCCGTTTCATCCGCAACGATCTGGCGAGCCTGCATCGCGATGGCGTCAAGGTCCGCATCATCGGCGAGCGCGACGGGCTCGAAGGCGACATCTGCGCGCTGCTCAACGAAGCCGAGGAGCTGACGCGCGACAACACGCGCCTCACGCTCGTCGTCGCCTTCAACTACGGCTCGCGCCAGGAGATCGCGAAGGCGGCGCAGAAGCTTGCGCGCGAAGTCGCGGAAGGCAAGCGCGACCCCGCCACGATCGACGCCGAGACGCTCGGTGCCCATCTCGATGCGCCCGACATTCCCGATCCCGATCTGATCATCCGCACTAGCGGCGAGCAGCGCCTCTCCAACTTCCTGATGTGGCAGGCGGCCTACAGCGAGCTGGTCTTCGTGCCGATCCACTGGCCCGATTTCGACAAGGCGGCGCTGGAAAGCGCGATCGCCGAATTCGCCAGGCGCGAGCGCCGTTTCGGCGGCCTGGTCGCGAAAACCGCCTCGTGAGCGAATCCGACACCGCACCCGCGGGCGCCAAGCCCGCCCCGAGCAACCTCGTGATGCGAGTCCTCGCAGCCCTGGTGCTGGCGCCGGTGACTATTGGGATCGCTTATGCCGGCGGCTGGCTGTGGGCGCTGCTCGTCACTCTGGTGTCGATCGGGCTGTTTGCGGAATGGCTTATGGTGGTCGGGGCAGGCTCGACCGCGCTGACCGGGGCGGGGACGATCGTCATCGCCATGATGGGCTTGTGCGTTGCCGCCGGCGCGCTCAAGACCGCCATTGTCGTCGGCTGCGTCGGCGGCGCGATCATCATGCTGATCGGACGCGGCAAGCTCGTCTGGGCTGGGACCGGCTTTGCCTATGCGTCGGCGGCGCTGCTGGCCTCGATCCTGGTGCGGAAGGATCTCGTCAACGGCTTCGCTGCACTCTTGTTCGTGCTGCTGGTGGTGTGGGCGACCGATATCGGCGGCTATTTCGCCGGCCGCGGCCTTGGCGGCCCGAAATTGTGGCCGCGGGTGAGCCCGAAGAAGACCTGGGCCGGAGCCCTCGGCGGTTTTGCCGCAAGCCTTGCGGTCGCCGCGGGCTTTGCCGCTTGCGGGATCGGCAAGCTAGTCCCGCTGCTGCTCGTCAGCGCCGTGCTCTCGGTGGTGTCGCAACTCGGCGACCTCTTCGAATCCGCGGTGAAGCGGCGGTTCGGCGTCAAGGATTCCAGTCACTTAATTCCCGGCCATGGCGGACTTATGGACCGTCTGGACGGCTTTGTTGCGGCCATCCTGGTGGCCTGGATTATCGGCTTTCTCCGTCACGGTGTGCATAGCGCCGGAAGCGGTCTTATGGTTTGGTGAGGATATGAGCGCAGTCCCATTGCGTAATAACAGGCTTGCTGCGTCTGACGTTCGCAGCGTCACGGTTCTCGGCGCCACCGGCTCGATCGGCGACAGCACGATGGATTTGCTGCGCGCTTCGCCCGAGCGCTACCGCGTCGAAGCTCTCACAGCGAACAGCAATGTCGAAGCGCTGGCCAAGCTCGCGAAGGAATTTTCCGCGCGCTTCGTTGCGATCGCAGACAGCTCGAAGCTCGGTGAGCTCAAGGCCGCACTTGCGGGGACGAGCACCGAATGCGGCGCCGGCGAGAGCGCGGTGATCGAGGCCGGCGCACGGCCGGCCGATTGGGTGATGGCGGCGGTCAGCGGCGCGGCCGGGCTGAAGCCGGCGTTGGCGGCGGTCGATCGCGGCGCGCATGTCGCGCTCGCCAACAAGGAATGTCTCGTCTGCGCCGGCGATTTCTTCATGCAGCGCGCCGCGAAGGCCGGCGCCTGCATCCTGCCGGCCGATTCCGAGCACAACGCGCTGTTTCAGGCGCTGGCATCGGGCAATCGCGACGAGCTCGTCCGCGTCATCATCACCGCGTCGGGTGGCCCGTTCCGGACCTGGAAGCCGGCCGATATCGAGCAGGCGACGCTCGAACAGGCGCTCAAGCATCCGAACTGGAGCATGGGCCAGAAGATCACGATCGACTCCGCCTCGATGATGAACAAGGGGCTCGAGGTGATCGAGGCCTCCTATCTGTTCGCGCTCTCGCCCGACGAGATCGACGTGTTGGTGCATCCGCAGTCGATCATCCACGGCATGGTGGAATTCTCCGATCGCTCGGTGATGGCCCAGCTCGGCGCCCCCGACATGCGCACGCCGATCGCGCACTGCCTCGGTTGGCCCGACCGCATCAAGGGGCCGGCGGCCAAGCTGGACCTCGCCAAGATCGGCCAGCTCACCTTCGAGGCGCCGGACTTCGAGCGGTTCCCCGGACTGCGTCTGGCTTTCGACTCGCTCCGGACCGGGAAGGGGGCTACCACTGTCTACAACGCGGCCAACGAGGTCGCGGTCGCCGCCTTCATCGCCGGCAAGATCCGGTTCGGTGCCATTGCGCGGCTGGTCGAGGCGACGCTGGACGACTGGATCCGCAGTGGGAACCAGGCCCCGATGACATCAGCGGATGATGCCATATCTGTTGACCATGTTGCTCGAAATAGAGCCGCCGCCCTATTGCCTCAAATTGCCTTAAAGGCATCCTAGTTGGTTCGGGGCCAGGGCCTTGCGGCGCTGGGTGAGGGATATCGATGATCGACTTTTTCGTCCATAGTTTCAACGCGTTGAGCCATGGGCTCCTCGGTTACGCAGTTCCCTTCCTCTTCGTCCTGACCATCGTCGTGTTCTTCCACGAACTCGGCCATTTCCTGGTCGCGCGCTGGGCGGGCGTTCGGGTGTTAACCTTTTCGCTCGGCTTCGGACCTGAGCTGATCGGTTTCAACGACCGTCACGGCACCCGCTGGAAGATCTCGGCCATCCCGCTCGGCGGCTACGTCAAGTTCTTCGGCGACGAGAGCGAGGCCTCGACCCCGTCGGCCGAGTCGCTGGCGGCGATGACGGCAGAGGAGCGCGCCGGCAGCTTCCACCACAAGAAGGTCGGCCCGCGCGCAGCCATCGTCGCGGCCGGACCGATCGCCAATTTCATTCTGGGCGCGCTGATCTTCGCCGGCATGGCCCTGTATTACGGCAAGCCCAGCACGATCGCGCGCGTCGACGGCGTCGTCGCCGACGGTGCGGCGGCTACAGCCGGCTTCAAGATCGGGGACGTCGTGGTCCAGATCGACGGCAAGCCGATCGAGAGCTTTGCCGACATGCAGCGAATCGTTGCGATGAATGCGGGTTCGGCGCTTGCGTTCCAGGTCAAGCGGGACGGGTCAATCGTGTCGCTGACCGCGACCCCGGCGCTGCTCGAGCGCAAGGATCCCTTCGGCAACAGCCATCGTGTCGGCGTGCTCGGCGTCGAGCACAAGTCCCAGGCCGGCGAGGCCTCGACCGCGCCGGTGGGGGTCGGCGAAGCGCTCAAGATCGGCGTCGAGCAGGTCTGGTTCATCATCACCAGCACCTTCAAGTTCCTGGGCTCGCTGTTCGTCGGAAACGGCAATCCCAACGAGGTCAGCGGAGTCCTCGGAATCGCGAAAATGTCGGGGCAGGCGGCCAGCGCCGGGTTCCAGTTCGTGATCAACCTCTGCGCGGTGCTGTCGGTGTCGATCGGCCTGTTGAACCTGTTCCCGATCCCGCTGCTCGATGGCGGTCACCTTATGTTCTACGCGGCGGAGGTGGTCCGCGGCCGGCCGCTGTCGGAGCGGACGCAGGAGATGGGGTTCCGAATCGGGCTGGGTTTGGTGCTGATGTTGATGGTGTTTGCCACCTACAACGACATCCTGCGGATGGCAGCTTCCTGATACGGGCTTTTTTGTGGCGTTGCTGATCAGCAACGTCTTGGAATGAAATTGAAATTACGGCGCTTTCGGCCGTTTGCGGCGTGAGCGAAATTGGCTACAAGCGGCCTGAACTTGGGGAATCTCCGGACCGGCGTTGGGGTTGGGTCTGGCACGGAATGATAAGGGCGCGTTGCGCATGAAGTTTGGACTGCGACTCCGGGGGGGCTTGCTCGCAACCCTGATCATGTTCGGCGCGCCGGTGGTTGCCCCGGTTGGGGCTGTTTTTGTGTCTTCGTCTGCGCTCGCTCAGACCGTCCAGTCGATTTCCGTCGAAGGAAATCGCCGTGTCGAGGTGGAGACGATCCGCTCCTATTTCAAGCCGGGCCCGGGTGGCCGCCTGGACCAGGGCGCCATCGATGACGGCCTCAAGGCGCTGATCGAGACCGGCCTGTTCCAGGACGTCAGGATCAATCGCGGCCCCGGTGGCCAGGTCATCGTCTCCGTGGTGGAAAACCCGGTGATCGGCCGCATTGCCTTCGAAGGCAACAAGAAGATCAAGGACGAGCAGCTCACCGCCGAGGTCCAGTCCAAGGCGCGCGGAACCTTCTCCCGTGCCATGGTGCAGTCGGACACGCTGCGAATCGCTGAAATCTATCGCCGCTCCGGCCGCTACGACGTGCGCGTCACGCCCGAGGTCATCGAGCAGCCGAACAACCGCGTCGACCTCATCTTCACGATCGTCGAAGGCTCCAAGACCGGCGTGAAGTCGATCGACTTCGTCGGCAACGTCGCGTTCTCGTCCTACCGCCTGCGGGACGTCATCAAGACGCGCGAATCGAATCTGCTCAGCTTCCTTGCCAGCGGCGACATCTACGATCCAGATCGGGTCGAGGCCGACCGCGACCTGCTGCGCCGCTTCTATCTCAAGAACGGCTTCGCCGACGTCCAGGTCGTGGCCGCGCTGACCGAATACGATCCGGAGAAGAAGGGCTTCAACGTCACCTTCAAGATCGAGGAAGGCTCGCAATACCGCGTCGGCGCGGTCGACTTCCGCACCAGCATTCCGAACTTCGATCCCTCCTCGATGCGCGGCTATTCGCGCGTCAATGTCGGGTCCCTCTACAACGTCGAATCGGTCGAGAAGTCGGTCGAGGAGATGCAGATCGAGGCCTCGCGCCGCGGCTATGCCTTCGCCGTGGTCCGTCCCGGCGGTGATCGCAATTTCGAGGCGCACACCGTGTCCGTCGTGTTCAACATCGACGAGGGCCCGCGCACCTATATCGAGCGCATCAATCTGCGCGGCAACACCCGCACGCGCGACTACGTCATCCGCCGCGAGTTCGACATCTCCGAGGGCGATGCCTACAACCGCGCGCTGGTCGATCGTGCCGAGCGGCGTCTGAAGAACCTCGACTACTTCAAGTCCATCAAGATCACGACGGAGCCCGGCTCGTCGAGCGACCGCGTCATCCTGGTCGTCGACATGGAAGAGAAGTCGACCGGCGATTTCTCGATCTCGGGCGGCTATTCCACGACCGACGGCGCGCTGGCCGAAGTGTCGATCTCCGAGCGCAACCTGCTGGGCCGCGGCCTGTTCGCCAAGGCGGCGGTGACCTACGGCCAGTACGCACGCGGCTATTCGTTGTCGTTCGTCGAGCCGTACCTGCTCGACTACCGCGTCGCGCTGGGTCTCGACCTCTATCAGCGCGAGCAGAAGTCCAACAGCTACATCTCCTACGGCACCAAGACGCTCGGCTTCTCGCCGCGCCTCGGTTTCTCCTTGCGTGAAGATCTGGCGCTCCAGATTCGCTACTCGATCTATCGGCAGGAAATCTCGCTGCCGTACTTCCTGGCGAACTGTAACAATACCGGGACGCCGGCGATCAATCCGAGCCCAGCCTTCGCCAGCCTGAACGGCATCGACCTGAGCTCGACCAACGGCCTCGGCTGCTACAGCGACGGCGAAGCTTCGCTGCCGGTGCGCAAGGAGCTTGCCAACGGCAAGACCCTGACCTCGGCGCTCGGCTATACGCTCAGCTACAACACGCTGGACAACAACAAGAACCCGACCGACGGTCTGCTCCTCGACTTCCGTCAGGATTTCGCCGGCGTCGGCGGCGACGTCACCTATCTGAAGTCCGTCGCGGACGGTAAGTATTACACCCCGCTGGTCTCGGACATCGTCGGCCTCGTCCATCTCCAGGGTGGTGTTCTGACCAAGATCGGCAGCGACATTCGCATGCTCGACCACTTCCAGATGGGCCCGAACCTCGTCCGCGGCTTTGCCCCGAACGGCATCGGCCCGCGCGACCTCAACCCGTTCGGCACGCAGGACGCACTCGGCGGCACCAAGTACTGGGGCGCTTCGCTGGAGTTGCAGATGCCGTTCTGGTTCCTGCCGAAGGAAGTGGGTCTGAAGGGTGCGGTCTACGCCGACGCCGGTGGCCTGTTCGACTATCAGGGCCCGACGACCTGGGCTCTGACTGGCGAAACGACCACGCCGAAGAACTCGAACTGCACGCCGTCGACCATCAACCCGCCCACGGCCGGAACTTGTACTGGCCTGGTGTATGACAACGGCAACACCGTTCGTTCGTCGGTGGGTGTCGGCCTGATCTGGCAGTCGCCGTTCGGTCCGCTGCGGTTCGACTACGCGGTTCCGCTCACCAAGGGCAAGTATGACCGCACGCAGGAGTTCCGGTTCGGCGGCGGCACCACGTTCTAACGTGATCAGCACGGCACGATCCGGATCGTTGGAGCCGGTTTCCGAAAAGGATCGTGCCAGTCCAAGAGATGAGGCATGATGCGGCCTTGCCGCTTCATGCCGAAGCCGGACCGCGACGGGGTGGAATGGCGCAGCCTATCTTCTTCACACAACCGCCTGCCACAGCGCTGGCCGAGATTGCCACGCTGACCAAGGCGCAGCTGGTCGACCCCGCAAGGGGCGGCCACGTCATCACGGGTCTGGCCTCACTCGACGAAGCCGGCCCGATGCATCTGGCATTCTTCGACAATCTCAAATATGCCGACCAGCTCCGAGCAACCAGAGCGGGTGCGGTTCTGGTCAGTCCGCGCTTCGAGGCCGAGGTGCCCGCGCATGTGGCCGTGCTGCGCGTGGCGCAGCCGTTCCGGGCTTTCGTCAGGATCGCGCGGGAGTGGCACGGCGAGGCGCTGAGGCCGCAATCCTGGACCGGCGACGGCATTGCGCCGTCGGCCATTATCGATCCCACAGCCCGGCTCGAGGACGGCGTGATCGTCGAGCCGCTGGCGGTGATCGGTGCGGACGTCGAGATCGGCAGCGGCACGGTGGTCGGCGTCGGCGCCGTGATCGGCCCCGGCGTCAAGATCGGCCGGGACTGCAATGTGGGCGCCCGCACCGCGATCCAGTGCTCGCTGATCGGCAACAACGTCCTGATCCATCCCGGCTGCTCGATCGGTCAGGACGGCTATGGCTTCATCTTCTTCGGCCCCGAGGGCCATCTGAAGGTGCCCCAGACCGGGCGGGTGCTGATCCAGAACGATGTCGAGGTCGGCGCCAACACCACCATCGACCGCGGATCCCTGCGGGACACGGTCATCGGCGAGGGGACCAAAATCGACAATCAGGTCCAGATCGGCCACAATGTGACCATCGGCCGGCACTGCCTGCTTGCGGCCCAGATCGGCCTCGCCGGCAGCCTGACCATCGGCGACAACGTGGCGCTGGGAGCAAAGGTGGGCATCAACAACCACCTCAAGATCGGCGACGGGGCTCAGGTGACCGCCATGAGCGCCGTCAAGGACGACATCCCGCCGGGCGGCCGCTGGGGCGGGCATTTCGCCAAGCCGACCAAACAATGGTTCAAAGAGATTATCGCGGTGGAGCGCCTGGTGCGGGACAGCAAGGCCGAGCCGAAGGACGAGGGACGGGAATGACGGAGGAATCACCTATCAAGTTCGAGCTGGTGGATATCAATGCGATCCTCCAGACGCTGCCGCACCGGTTTCCGATGCTTCTGATCGACCGCGTGATCAACATCCGCGCCGATTACAGCGGCATCGGCATCAAGAACGTCACCTTCAACGAGCCAGCCTTCCAGGGGCATTTCCCCGAACGCCCGGTCTATCCCGGCGTGATGATGATCGAGGCCATGGCGCAGACGGCGGGCGTGATCGGCATCAAGTCGGTCGAGGGCACCGAGAAGCCGCGCGCGGTGTATTTCCTCACCATCGACAAGTGCAAGTTTCGTAAGCCCGTGCTGCCGGGCGATACCATCGAGTATCACATGCGCTCGCTCGGACGCCGCAAGGCCATGTGGTGGTTTCACGGCGATGCCAAGGTCAACGGGACGGTCGTTGCCGAAGCCGACGTCGGCGCCATGCTGACGGACTGATCGCAGCGCTGCGCGAATGGATTTACGCGCGGCAGTCGTAGCGGCTGCCGCCGGCCTCGCGCCTGATATTCCGATTGAAGAACTGGCCCATGGACGGTGCGCCCAAGAGGCGTTCGACCGTCTCGACCGTGACGCCGCAATAGCGGCCATAGGCGCCGTCCGCGATGACGACGAGGTCCTGCCGCGTGCGATCGTAGCAAACCCGCTGGAGCACCGTGCTGCGGGTGATGTCGCGGCATTCGAACGTTGCGAGATCGACCAGGTGGCGCTCGCCGGTCTCGACCGTTTCGGAGACGATCGGCGCAGCCGCGAGCTGTGCGAGCAGAACTGCCAGGGCCCTGACCATGAAGACTTCAAGCTCCACATGAACACGTTGAAGGGCCGGGACGGCGACCTCATCCGGCACTTGAAACAAGGCGAGATGATACGTCACTGGACAGATCGGGCATAGTCGCGCTAACCAGCGGAAAACCTAACGACTTCAACACACAATCAGACCTTCTTGACGAGTTAGATTGCTTGATGAGCAAGATTGATCCCACCGCACGGGTCGCGGACGGCGCCGTGATCGGCGAGGGCACCGAGATCGGCCCCTATTGCATCATTGGCCCGAATGTCGTGATCGGTGCGAACTGCAAGCTGATCGGGCATGTGCACGTCACGGCGCAGACCACCATCGGGGACGATTGCACGATCTATCCGTTCGCCTCGCTCGGCACGCCGCCGCAGTCGCTCAGCTATCGTGGCGAGCTGACCAGGCTCACGATCGGCTCGGGATGCACCATCCGCGAGTCCGTGACCATGAACGCCGGCACGGTCGCCGGCGGCGGCATCACCTCGGTCGGTGACCGCGGCTACTTCATGAACTGCAGCCACGTCGGCCACGACTGCCATGTCGGCAACGACGTGATCTTCGCGACGTCGGCAACGCTCGGCGGACACTGCGAGATCGGCGATTTCGTCTTCATCGGCGGCCTGTCCGCGGTCCACCAGTTTACCCGGATCGGGCCGCAGGTCATGGTGGGCGGCGTCTGCGGCGTCCGCGACGACATCATTCCGTTCGGACTGGTCAATGGCCAGTATGCCGTGCTCGAGGGCCTCAATCTCATCGGCATGAAGCGGCGCAAATTCACCAAGCAGCGGCTGGCGACGGTGCGCGGCTTCTACCAGAAACTCTTCCACGGGCCCGGCACGTTCGCCGAGCGGCTCGAGGCGGCGCGGCCGCTGGCAGGAGAAGATCCCGCCATCGCCGAAATCCTCGACTTCATCGGCAAGGGCAAGCGCCCGCTCTGTCTTCCCGCCATCGCGAAGTGAACCCGGGATGGCCGCGGACATGACATCGGCGGCTCCTGAGATTTCATCGCCGGTCGGCGTGGTCGCCGGCGGCGGGGCGATGCCGTTCGCGGTGGCCGACTCGCTCGCTGCGCGTGGCATCACGCCAGTGCTGTTTCCGCTCCGCGGGGCCTGCGATCCGGCGCGGGTGGAGAAATTCCGCCACCGCTGGATCTCGGTCGGCCAGCTCGGCCGCGCGATGCGGCTGTTTCGCGAGGAGGGCTGCCGCGACCTGATCTTCATCGGCACCTTGGTGCGGCCGTCGCTGTCCGAAATCCGGTTCGACATGAAGACGCTGCGCCTGCTCGGCAACGTCATCCGCGCCTTTCGCGGCGGCGACGACCATCTTCTCTCCGGCGTCGGCCGCATCCTCGAGCAGGACGGCTTCCGCATGGTCGGCATCAAGGACGTCGCGCCTGACCTCTTGATGCCCGAGGGCTGCATCAGTCGCGCCTGGCCGAACGACAATGCCAAGGCCGACATCGAGCGCGGGCGCGCGGTACTGACGGCGCTCGGTCCGTTCGACATCGGCCAGGCTGCCGTCGTGATCGACGGCCATGTCGTTGCGGTCGAGGACATCGAGGGCACCGACGCGCTGCTCGCGCGCGTCGCGCGGCTGCGTGAGGAGGGCCGCATCCGCGCCGCCACCGGCCGCGGTGTGCTGGTGAAGGCGCCCAAGATCGGGCAGGATCTGCGCTTCGACCTGCCGACGATCGGCCCGCGCACCATCGAGGGTGTCGCGAAGGCCGGCCTTGCCGGCATCGCCGTCATGGCCGGCAACACCATTGCCGCCGAGCCGCAGGCGATGATCGCGGTTGCCGACGCCAAATTTCTTTTCGTCATCGGCCTGCCCGCGTGATGCAGACCCGCGATCCCCAGCGAAAGATCTTCCTGATCGCGACGGAGGAATCCGGCGACCGGCTCGGCAGCGCGCTGATGAAGGTGCTGCGCCAGCGGCTTGGCGACGGCGTGCAGTTCGTCGGTGTCGGCGGCCGCACCATGGCGCGCGAGGGGCTGGAAACGCTATTTCCGATCGAGGAGCTGTCGATCGTCGGTTTCGCCGCAGTGGTGCAGCAATTGCCGAAGATCCTGCGGCTGATCCGCGGGACCGTGGACGCCGTGCTGGAGGCCGCGCCTGACGCGCTGGTCATCATCGACAGTCCGGATTTCACCCATCGCGTCGCCCGCCGCGTGCGTGCGAAGAACCCCGCGATCCCCGTCGTCGACTATGTCTCGCCGCAGCTCTGGGCCTGGCGGCCGGGACGGGCGCGGACCATGCTCGGCTATGTCGATCATGTGCTCGGCCTGCTGCCCTTCGAGCCGGAGGAATACCGCAAGCTCGGCGGGCCGCCCTGCAGCTATGTCGGGCACCCCCTGATCGAGCAATTGTCCTCGCTGCGGCCGAATGCGGAAGAGCAGGCGCGCCGCGACGGTGAGCCGCCGGTGCTGCTGGTGCTGCCCGGCAGCCGCCGCAGCGAGATCCGGCATCATCTCGATGTGTTCGGCGCGGCGCTCGGCCAGTTGCAGGGGCAGGGGCGCACCTTCGACCTGATGCTGCCGACCATGCCGCATCTCGAAGCCACCGTGCGCCAGGGGATCGCGAGCTGGCCGGTCAAGCCGCAGATCGTGATCGGCGAGGCCGAGCGGCGCGCTGCCTTCCGCGTCGCGCACGCCGCGCTGGCGAAGTCCGGCACGGTGACGCTGGAGCTCGCGCTATCGGGCATCCCGATGGTGACGGCCTATCGCGTCGGCGCCATCGAAGCTTTCATCCTGCGCCGCGCGATCCGCGTCTCCTCGGTGATCCTCGCCAATCTCGTGATCGGCGAGGACGTCATTCCGGAATACCTGCAGGAGGACTGCACGCCGGAGAAGCTTAGCCAGGCGTTGTCGGAGGTGCTGACCGACACGCCGCTGCGCCAGCGGCAGGTCGAAGCCTTCGCCCGGCTCGACCGGATCATGTCGACCGGCAACAAATCGCCGAGCGTCCTCGCTGCCGATGTGGTGCTGGCGACGATGCGAAAGGCGCGCCGATAGAAGACGGTCTTGTAGGGTGGGCAAAGCGAAGCGTGCCCACCATGTCTTGCTTGGTTACAGGGATAATCGTGGGCACGCTTCGCTTTGCCCACCCTACGATACTGCCCGTGCCGTTAGGCCAAGCCGCCATCCACCCGAAAACACTGGCTGGTGATGCGCTGGCTCTCGTCGGAGGCGAGAAACAGCGCCATTCTGGCGATGTCCTCAGGCGTCACTGCGTCGGGGACCGCTTGGCGGGTACGAAATTCGGCGATGACGCGCTCGTCCGGATACCACAGCCGGCGCTGACGCTCGGTGATCACCATGCCCGGCGCGATCGCGTTGACGCGGATGCGGTCGGGGCCGACCGACCGCGCCAGCGAATTGGTGAAGCCGACGATCGCTGCCTTCGCCGCGGCATAGACCGGCAGCGCCGGGGCGCCGCGCATCCAGGCGATCGACGACATGTTGATGATCGAGCCGCCGCCGCGCGCCTGCATCTGCGGCACCACGGCCTGCGCGGCGAAGAACACGTGCTTGAGGTTGACGCCGATCGTCCAGTCGAACTCGGCGGGCGTCACGTCCGCGAGCACATGGCGCTGGTCGTTGGCGGCGTTGTTGACGAGCACCGCGGCAGCCCCGAGCTTGCGGTTGACCTCCGTCATCGCGGCGCGCAAGGCCTCGATGTCGAGGAGGTCGCAGGGCACGAACAGCGGCGCCGCGCCGGCCGCGGCCGCAACCTCCGCCGCCAGCGCGGCGCCCGCCGCTTCGTCGATGTCCAGAAACGCGACGCGGGCGCCTTGGCCGGCGAAGGCGCGCACGAAGGCGGCACCGATGCCGCTGGCGCCACCGGTAATCAACACCACGCGGTCCGCGAGGCCTGCATAGTTCGTTCTTGTCATGCGATCAGTCGCTCCGTCTCGGGGTCGAACAGGCAGATGCGGCGGGTGTCGAGCGCGAAGGGCGCGACGTCACCCGGCGCGGGGCGGACGTCCGGGGAGATGCGCGCCTGCGCGGGCTCGCCGCCCAGCCGCAGCAATACGATGGTCTCGGCCCCGGTCGGCTCGACCATTTCGACCGGTGCGTTGACGATGATCGGCGCCTCGCCGGAAAACACGCGTTCGCCCTCGGCGATGCATTCCGGCCTGATCCCGAACACCACCTCGCGGCCGACATAGGGCGCCGCGGCGTCATAGCCCCGGAGGCGCAGACGGACCTCGTCGGGCCGTCCCGCGCCGATCACGACCACCGGTCCTTCGGCATCGGCCTCGAGCCGCGCGGGCACGGTGTTCATCGGCGGCGAGCCCATGAAGCGGGCGACGAACAAATTGGCGGGATAGCGGTACACGGTGTCGGGGTCGGCGAACTGCTGCACCACGCCGCGATGCATGACGGCGATGCGCGTCGCCATCGTCATCGCCTCGATCTGGTCGTGGGTGACATAGATGATGGTGGCGCCGATGCGCTGGTGCAGGCGCTTGATCTCCATCCGCATCTCGACGCGGAGCTTGGCATCGAGATTGGAGAGCGGCTCGTCGAACAGGAAGAGCAGGGGATCGCGCACCAGCGCCCGGCCCATCGCGACGCGCTGGCGCTGGCCGCCCGAGAGCTGCGACGGCTTGCGGCCGAGCAGCGGCTCGATCTGGAGCAGTTTTGCGACGTTCGCGACCGCCTTCTCCCGCTCCGCCTTGGCGACACCCCGGCATTCCATGCCGAAGGTGATGTTCTGGCGCACCGTCATCGACGGATAGAGCGCATAGGACTGGAACACCATGGCGATGTCGCGGTCCTTCGGCGGGACGTCGTTGACGACGCGTCCGCCGATTTCCACGGTGCCGGCGCTGGCATGGTCCAATCCGGCGACGATGTTGAGCAGCGTGGACTTGCCGCAGCCGGACGGACCGACCAGCACGGTGAACTCGCCGCTCTCGATGTCGAGGTCGATGCCCTTCAGCACCTCCAGATTGGCGTAGCGCTTCGACAGGCTACGAATGCTCAGTGCTGCCATGGCAAATCCATCATTTCACGGCCCCCGCGGTCAGGCCGCGTACGAAGTACTTGCCGCCGATCAGGTAGATCAGCAGCGTCGGCAGGGCGGCGATCATCACCGCGGCGCTCTGCACGCCATGCTGCGGGATATCGGCGACTGCTGCCGAGAGCGCGATCAGCGCGGCGGTGACCGGCTGCTGCTGACCGGTCGTGAACGTTACGCCATACAGAAACTCGTTCCAGATATGGGTGAACTGCCAGATCACGGTGACGACCAGGATCGGCGGCGAGAGCGGCAGGATGATGCGCCAGAAAATGCGAAAGAACCCGGCACCGTCGATGCGCGCGGCCCTGATCAGTTCCTGCGGGATGGCCACGTAGTAGTTGCGGCAGAACAGGACGGTGAAGGAGAGGCCCTGGATCGTGTGGATCAGGACCAGGCCCGTCAGCGTATTCATCAGGCCGGTATCGCGCAGCACGATGGTCCAGGGCAGCAAACGCATCTGCTGCGGCAGGAAGATGCCGAGCGTGACGATCCCGTAGATCCAGCTGTCGCCGCGAAAACGCCAGAGCGAGATCGCGTAACCGGCGACCGCGCCGAGCAGCGTCGAGAAGATCGTGGCGGGAATGGTCACGAGCGCCGAGTTCAGCATGTACGGCCGGATGCCGGCGCAGGTTTCGGCCACGCAGAAGCCGCTCCAGGCGGCGGCATAATTGCTCCAGGCCAGATGCTGCGGCCAGCCGATCATCGAGCCCTGCGCGATCTCCTCGTTGGTGCGGAGCGAGTTCAGCACGACGACGGCCAATGGCGCGAGCCATGCGGCCGCGACCAGCGACACGATGAGATAGATCAGGATCCGACTTGGGGCGAAGCTACGCATGGATCGCCCGCCGCCGCTGGACATAGCGCCACGCCGCATAGGGCAGCAGCACCGCAAGAAGAATGAGCAACATGAGAACGGCCGCCGCGGCTCCCCGTCCGAGCAGGCTGCGCTGGAACATCAGGTCGTAGACGACGAGCGCCGGCAGTTGCGTCGCGATTCCAGGCCCGCCATTGGTGAGCGCGCGGACGAGGTCGAAGGTCGAGATCGCGAACTGCAGCTGGATGACGATGACCGTGATGGTGATCGGCCACAGCGTCGGCAGGATGACGCGCCGGTACATCCTGATAGCCCCGGCGCCGTCGATCTGCGCGGCCTTGATCAAATCGGCATCGACAGAACGGAGGCCGGCAAGGAAGAGCGCCATGGCAAAGCCCGAGGATTGCCAGATCGCAGCGATGACAATGGTCCAGATCGCCATGTCGCGGTCGATCAGCCAGTCGAACCGGAACGAGGTCCAGCCGAGGTCGTGCACCAGCTTCTGGATCCCGAGGCCGGGATTGAGCAGCCAGCTCCAGACCGTGCCGGTGACGACGAACGACACCGCCAGGGGATAGAGGAAGATCGAGCGCAGCAAATTCTCGCCGCGAATCCGCTGATCGAGCAGGATCGCCAGGATCAGGCCGGTTGCCAGACTGAGCAGCACGAAGGCGCTGCCGAATAGCAGCAGATTGTCGAAGGCGATCTGCCAGTTCCGCGATGCCGCAACCGCGGAGTAGTTGCGCAGGCCCACCCAGCCCGTCACAGGGACCAGTGTGGACGGCGTGAACGAGATCCAGATCGTCCACAGCGTGAACGTAATGAGATGCGCGGCGGACAACAGCAGCGGCACCCAGATCGTCAGAATTTCGGGAAGCCGGCGGATCATCTCAGAACCCGCCGGCCGGCCCGCTCTCGTCGAGACGGCGATCGTCAACGTGCGCTCTCGACGGCCTCGGCGAGGCGGGTGGCGGCTTGTTCCGGCTTGATCGTCTTGTTCTTCACATACTCCGTGATCACGTCGATCATGGCTGCCGTCATGCCGTTTTCCTGTGCCATGTTGTGCGCAAGGCTGAGGACGGCCTGATTGCTGGCGATCGCCTCTTTCAGGGCTGCTGCGGTCCGCCGTTGGCCATCCGACCAGCCTTCGCCGGACAGATCGACGTCGGTGCGGACGGGGATCGATCCCGTGATCTGCGAGTACATGGTCTGGATCGCCGGATCCATGACGAGCTGGGCCATCAGCGTCTGGCCGGCTTGCAGGTCCGCCTCCTTGCGCTGCCAGAAAATGAAGGCATCGGCGTTCAGCAGGAACACCGGCTTGCCATTGTCGCTCGGGCCGGGAGCGATCATGAAGTCCTCGAACTTGAAGCCGGCGTTGCGCAGCACGCCCTGGGCCCAGCCGCCCATGATCATCATGCCCATGTCGCCGTCGACGAAGCGCTTCAGATTGGTCGAAAAATGCTGGGCGCCGACATTGGGGTCCATCCAGTCCGCGATCTTGCGGACCTGCGCGAACGCGGCCTTGATCTCGGGGGCCTTCAGCGCCTTCTCGTCGAGATTCATGATCGCCGTGCGATAGACGGCGGGACTGATGCCTGCCAGAGCGGCCTCGAACTTCTGCCCGTCATCGGGGCGGGTGCCGCCATTGGCGACCGGATAGGCGACGCCGCCCGATTTCATCTTCTCGGCGAGATCGTTGAACTCGGCCCAGGTGACGGGAATCTTGTCGGCCTTCGCCTTGTCCATCGCGCGCTTGGAGAGAAACAGCATGTTGGTGCTGTAGATCTGCAAGGGCAGCGCAATCCACTTGCCCGCCGGCCTGTGCAGCTTGGCAAGGTCCGGCGCGACGACCTTCTCGTAGCCGGCGGCCGCGACGAGCGCGTCGAGGTCGACGGTCGGAGCGATCTTCGACCAGGCCGCGATTTCGGGGCCCTTGAGCTGCGAGCAGGCCGGCGGATCGCCGGCGATGATTTGGGCACGCAGCTTGTTCATCATCTCGGTGGTGAAGCCGGGGACGGGCGAGTGCTGCCAGACCCCGCCTTTCTCCTCGAATTTCTTGCCGAGCGCCGTGATGGCCGCTCCGTCGCTGCCCGCGGACCATTGCGAGATCGCGGTCAGGCGCGGCTTGACCGCGCCTTGGGCGCGGGCAAAGGCCGGCAGCGCAAGCGCGGCGGCAGATCCAGCAAGCAGACGACGCCTTGTTATTGTGATCGGCATGGCAGTTCCTCCCGGTGTGAACTTCTCTTTCCGCGCGTTGGAGCCGCAGGCTCAGGGCATGTCAGGCGGCCTCCGTGGATGCCGCGGGCATGCCGCCGCGGCTGGTAAGACAAAAGGCGGCGAAGGCGAGCGCGGCCTGCGGATCGTTGCCGGTCGAGGGCGGCACGAAGGCGAGGGACACCTGCGCCAGCGTCCGGCCGCCCAGCAGGCAGGCGTCGATCCCGTTGATCACGGCTTTCCGATCTCCTTCGGAGAGCAGCGATGGCCAGCCGCTGACGACAACACCGCGACATGGCTTGACGTTCAGCGTGTTGCCGATGGCGAGACCGAGCCTGAACAGCCGCTGGTGCAATTCCTGGCGCACCCGCGAGGTCAGGGGGATCGTTGTCACCCATTCGCTCCCCAGCTGGAGCAGTTCCGCTTCGCCGACCCGTAGCAGCTCGGCCAGTGCCGGCAGCGACGTATAGGCTTCGACGCAGCCGTGATGGCCGCAGCGGCAACGTGGCCCCCCGGTTCCGAAAACCATGTGGCCGAGCTCGACCGGCTGCAGCGCATCCTCCTCGATCGGATCGCTGATCCACGTCCCCGCGACGCCCTGGCCGACAAAGACGAACAGGTGAGCGTCGCTGAACGGGTAGTCTTCCGTCCGGCAGCGATGAAAGGTGGCATGCGCGACCACCGAATTGGTGAAGGCGACGGGGACGTCCGCAAGCAGCTCGGCGACCATGTCGCCGATCTGTTCGACGTCGCAGGGGATGATCGGGTTGCCGAATTCGCTCAACCGGCCGAGGCCGGGAATGGTGATGCCGATCTGCGCAAGCGTGATGCGGCGCCGGCGCGTCCAGTCGCGCAGCAGGCCCAGCGCTTCGCGGAACAGGCCGCCGACCGTCTCCATGGCTGGCTTCTTCGGCAGCGGCAAACGCTCGGTGTAATGCATTTCGCCGGACAGGCTGCCGACGCCCACAGTCAGACACTGACTGTTCAGCTCGAGGGCCGCGAGGGCCACCGAACCATCGAGTGACACGAGGCCCGTCGGGCCACCGACGTAAGGGGCAGGGCGCCGCACTTCCTCGATCAGGCCTTCGGCCTTGAGGTCGAACAGGATGCGCGACAGGCTCGCTTCCGACAGGCGAACGGCCTTGGCCAGCGGCGGGCGAAACGAGCCGCCCGACTGAAGCAGATGAGTCAAAATGGCGGCGCGCGTCTGCCGCCGACTTCTCGGCTGCTCCGGCATTTCCATCCCTGTCGTCATTCTTACTTACTGTAAGAATGCGCGCGGAGCATTTCGGCTGTCAAGCGATCGCAGGCGCAATGCGCCGACTTGTTGTTGTGCGCGGCAGCACGAGCGGGATGCGGTCAGATCAGGATTTTGGCGGCCGGCCTTCCGTCCATTCCGCCAACGCGACCTTCGGGTCGTACCAATTGGCGGCGTCCGATCGCCAGATATGCACCTCGGGCCGCTCCTCGATTGGCGTATCCAGGCAGCCCATCCGCAGCAGCACCGTGTCCTTGCCGTCGCGCGCCGCGACGATGTGCGATCCGCATTGCGAGCAGAAATAGCGCGTCTTGCCGCGCGAAGACTCAAAGCCGCGCAAAAGCTCTTCGCCCCTGGTCCAGCGAAAGCGATCGCGCGGGACGTTGGTGACGGTGGAGAAGGCAGAACCGTGCGTCTTGCGGCAGGTCTGGCAATGGCAATGCACGATCATGCTCGGAGAGGCATCGACTTGGTAGGCAACGCCTCCGCAGAGGCAGCTTCCGATGAGCATGAGGGTCTCCATTCCGTAGGATGGGTAGAGCGGAGCGAAACCCATCTGAGTGACCGAAGCTGATGGGTTTCGCTCCGCTCTACCCATCCTACAAGGTCATCGCACAAACAAAAACGGCGCCATCGTGAGATGGCGCCGTTTCGAAAGCTGTATCGGCTTAGATCTTACTTGCGATCCTTGATCGCGACGTAGTCGCGCTTGGTGACGCCGGTGTAGAGCTGGCGCGGACGGCCGATCTTCTGCTGCGGATCCTCGATCATCTCGCTCCACTGGCTGATCCAGCCGACGGTGCGGGCGACCGCGAACAGCACGGTGAACATCGAGACCGGGAAGCCCATCGCCTTCAGCGTGATGCCCGAATAGAAGTCGACGTTCGGGTACAGCTTGCGGTCGATGAAGTACTGGTCGCTGAGCGCGATCTTCTCGAGCTCGAGCGCCACCTTCAGCATCGGATCGTCGCCATGGCCGGTCTCCTTGAGAACGGCGTGACACATCTTCTGCATGATCTTGGCGCGCGGATCGTAGTTCTTGTAGACGCGGTGACCGAAGCCCATCAGGCGGACTTCCGAGTTCTTGTCCTTCACCTTGGCGATGAACTCGGGAATCTTGTCCACGGTGCCGATCTCGGCGAGCATCGCGAGCGCGGCTTCGTTGGCGCCGCCATGCGCCGGGCCCCAGAGGCAGGCGATGCCGGCGGCGATGCAGGCGAACGGGTTGGCGCCCGAGGAGCCGGCGATACGCACAGTCGAGGTCGAGGCGTTCTGCTCGTGGTCGGCGTGCAGGATGAAGATCTTGTCCAGCGCGTCAGCGAGCACGGGATTGATCTTGTACTCTTCGCACGGCACGGCGAAGCACATGTTGAGGAAGTTCTCGGCGAAGGAGAGCGAGTTCTTCGGATACACGAAGGGCTGGCCGACCGTGTACTTGTAGGCCATCGCCGCCAGCGTCGGGATCTTCGCGATCATGCGCATGGAAGCGATCATGCGCTGCTTCGGATCGTTGATGTCGGTCGAGTCGTGATAGAACGCGGCGAGCGCGCCGACCGAAGCCACCATGACTGCCATCGGGTGAGCGTCGCGGCGGAAGCCCTGGAAGAAGCGGGCCATCTGCTCGTGCACCATCGTGTGATGGATCACGCGGTGGTCGAAATCCTTCTTTTGCGCGGCGGTCGGCAACTCCCCGAAGAGCAGCAGGTAGCAGGTCTCGAGGAAGTCGCCGTTCTCGGCGAGCTGCTCGATCGGGTAGCCGCGGTATTCCAGCACGCCCGCGTCACCGTCGATATAGGTGATCTTGGACTGGCAGCTCGCGGTCGACGTGAAACCGGGATCGTAGGTGAACAGGCCGGACTGGCCGTAGAGCTTGCCGATATCGATGACATCCGGCCCGACGCTGCCGCTGTGAATCGGGAGATCGTAGTTCTTGTTTCCGACCGTCAGCGTGGCGGTCTTGTTGGCTGGTTTTGCGTCCATCAGAGGTCCCCGATGTGTGGTGAAACGGGCCGGAGCCGGAGGCCCCGTGAGAGATTATGGGGGCAGGCCGGATGTTCCAGAATGTACGGGGAGATGGGTATATTATTGCTGTGTGCGCTGCAAGATCATGGCAGCCATGGTCTGCTCATAGCCTACTTACGTCGTAGACTGATCCTTAAGCCGCCCCAGGCTTTCCTGGCGTCCCAGCACGTCCAAAACCTCAAATATACCAGGCGACGTGGTCCGTCCGGTCAGCGCCGCCCGCAAGGGCTGGGCAACCGCGCCGAGCTTGAGACTATTTTCCTCGGCAAAAGTACGCAGCGCAGCCTCAGCCGTAGCGGCACTCCAGGTCTCGACTTTCTCCAGCGCGGAATGAAGCTGACCGATCAGCTTGCGGTTCTCGGGCGTCAGCAGGGCGGCCGCCTTGGGATCGAGCTGCAAAGGCCGGTCGGCGAAGATGAAATAGGCGCCGTCGATCAGCTCGATCAGCGTCTTGGCGCGCTCCTTCAGGGCCGGCATGGCTTTGAGGAGCTGCGCCCGCGTGGTGTCGTTTAATTTGGCCTTAACATCGTCGCGGCTCGGCACGACGTGCTCGAGCACGTCCTCGAACATCTTCACGAGTGATTGATCGTCGGCGTGGCGGATGTAGTGACCGTTGAGGTTTTCCAGCTTGGCGAAGTCGAAGCGGGCGGCGGCGCGGCCGACGCTGGCGAGGTCGAACGCGGCGATCATTTCCTCGGTCGAGAAGATCTCCTGGTCGCCGTGGCTCCAGCCGAGGCGGACGAGATAGTTGCGGAGCGCGGCGGGCAAGTAACCCATGGCGCGGTAGGCATCGACGCCGAGCGCCCCATGCCGCTTGGACAGTTTCGAGCCGTCCGGGCCGTGGATGAGGGGGATGTGCGACATGCTCGGCAGCGCCCAGCCCATCGCATCGTAGATCTGCTTCTGGCGGGCGGCGTTGATCAGATGGTCGTCGCCGCGGATCACGTGGGTGACGCCCATGTCGTGGTCGTCCACGACCACCGCGAGCATGTAGGTCGGGTTGCCATCGCCGCGCAAGAGCACGAGGTCGTCGAGGTTCTCGTTCTGCCAGACCACGCGACCCTGGACCTGGTCCTCGATCACGGTCTCGCCGGTCTGGGGCGCGCGCAGGCGGATGGTCGGCTTGACGTCGGAAGGTACCGTCGCCGGGTCGCGGTCGCGCCACATGCCGTCATAGAGGCGGGTGCGCCCTTCCGCGCGCGCCTTCTCGCGCATGGCGGCGAGCTCCTCGGCGGTGGCGTAACAGCGATAGGCCTTGCCGTCGGCGAGCAGCTGCTCGGCGACCTCGCGGTGGCGGGCGGCCCGGCTGAACTGGTAGATGACCTCGCCGTCCCAGCCCAGCTCCAGCCACCTCAAGCCGTCGAGGATGGCGCCGATCGCGGCCTCCGTGGAGCGCTCCCGGTCGGTGTCCTCGATCCGGAGCAGCATCTTGCCGCCATGCTTCTTGGCATAAAGCCAATTGAACAACGCCGTACGGGCGCCCCCGATATGGAGGAAGCCGGTCGGCGAGGGGGCAAAGCGGGTGACGACGGAATCGGTCATTCTTGGCAGGGCCTATGCATTGGAGGCGGTGGTGTATAGCAGGACCGGAGCATAACTAAAGCCCGACGGCGGACGGCTTGTGAGCTCGCTTAAGGCCTTGGCGTGGGCACGCGAATTTGGCAGAAGAACCGCTGATTTCCCTACAGGATTTTCGTAATGACAGAACCGGTGGCAGCTGAGGTTGGGCGCGATTTCATTCGTGACATCATCCAGGCCGACCTCGACCAGGGCAAGTACAAGGAGATCGTGACCCGGTTCCCGCCGGAGCCGAACGGCTACCTGCATATCGGGCACGCCAAGTCGATCGCCCTCAATTTCGGCATCGCCCAGGAGTTTCCGGGCCGCTGCCACCTGCGGTTCGACGACACCAACCCGGTCAAGGAAGAGCAGGAATACATCGATTCCATCCAGGCCGACGTGCGCTGGCTCGGCTTCGACTGGGGCAAGAACCTGTTCTTCGCCTCCGATTATTTCGACCGCCTTTACGAATGGGCGGAGAAGCTGATCCGCGACGGGCTCGCCTATGTCGACGACCAGTCCCAGGAGGAAATTCGCCTTGCGCGCGGCACGCTGACCGAGCCCGGCAAGAACTCGCCGTTCCGCGACCGCGCGGTGGAGGAGAACCTCGACCTGTTCCGCCGCATGAAGGCCGGTGAATTCCCGAACGGCGCGCGCGTGCTGCGCGCCAAGATCGACATGTCCTCGGGCAACATCAACCTGCGTGATCCCGTGCTCTACCGCATCCTGCATGCGCACCATCCGCGCACCGGGACCAAGTGGAGCATCTATCCGAGCTACGATTATGCGCACGGCCAGTCGGACGCGATCGAAGGCATCACGCATTCGATCTGCACGCTGGAGTTCGAGGACCACCGGCCTCTGTACGACTGGTTCATCGAGAAGCTGCCGGTGCCGTCACAGCCGCACCAGTACGAAATGGCGCGGCTCAATCTGACCTACACGCTCTTGTCCAAGCGCGTGCTGACCCAGCTCGTCCGCGACGGCCATGTCGCGGGCTGGGATGATCCGCGCATGCCGACCGTGGCGGGGATGCGCCGCCGCGGCGTGCCGCCGGGGGCACTGCGCGAATTCGTCAAGCGCATCGGCGTCGCAAAGGCCAACAGCGTGGTCGATGTCGGCATGCTCGAATTCTGCATCCGCGAGGAGCTCAACCGCACGTCGCAGCGGCGCATGGGTGTGCTGCGGCCGCTCAAGGTCGTGATCGAGAACTATCCGGAAGGGCAGACCGAGGAACTGGAGGCGATCAACCACCCGGACGATCCCAGCGCCGGCACGCGCAAAATCACCTTCGGCCGCGAGCTCTATATCGAGCAGGACGACTTCATGGAGAACCCGCCCAAGAAGTTCTTCCGCCTGTCGCCCGGCAACGAGGTGCGGCTGCGCTATGCCTATTTCGTCAAGTGCACCGGCGTGATCAAGAACGACAAGGGCGAGGTGGTGGAGCTGCGCTGCACCTACGATCCCGCGACCAAGGGCGGTAACGCGCCCGACGGCCGCAAGGTCAAGGCGACCATGCACTGGCTGCCGGCGGCGGCGTCCAGGCCCGCGGAGATCCGCATCTACAACCAGCTGTTCGCCAATCCGAGCCCGGACGCCTCCAACTTTGCGGCCGATCTCAATCCGAACTCGCTGGAGATCCTGTCCGAGGCGCGCATCGAGGCATCGGTGGCCGAGAGCAATTCGACCGAGCCGATGCAGTTCGAGCGCCAGGGCTATTTCGTGCGCGACAAGGACTCGACGCCGGGCAAGCCGGTGTTCTCTCGCACCATCGGCCTGCGCGACACGTTCGCGAAGGAAGTCGCCAAGGGCTGACGAGGGGCAGGGCCAATGAGCAACGAAGCCGACGCCATCGTTTCCGGCATCATCGCGAAATGGTGCGCCGGCTTCGCGACGCTCGACGCCGCCGCGCTGTCGCAGCTTTATGCGAAGAACGCGTTCTTCTTCGGCTCCAACCCGAAGCTTTATCGGGGCCGGGACGGCGTTGCCGACTACTTCAACGGCCTGCCGCGCTGGCGCAAGCCAGCTGCGGTGTTTTCCGAGGTGAACGCAGCGCAGGCCGGCCCCGATCTCATCAACATGGGCGCGACCATCTCGTTCGACCTCGCCGGCGAGCGCCCCGATCTCGTCGTCAAGATGAGCTGGGTCATCCTCCGCGAGGATGGCGACTGGAAGATCGTCAACCACCACGCTTCGGCGAAGGCGCCGCTGATCTGACGTCAGCGCCGTTCCATCAGCTTGGTCATTCCGGGACGCGACGAAGTCGCGAGCTATGATGCGCAATTGCGCATCTGAGAATCCATAGCCACGATCGTGAGTATGGATTCCGGGCTCGCGCCAAGGGGCGCGCCCCGGAATGACGATAGCAACGAACTTCCTCCCCGTGCGTTGAGGCGGATCCCAACAAGGATCCCACCATGCAGAACATCGCAGAGCATATGGAAGTCATCGGCGCCGACGGCGTTCATGTCGGCACTGTTGACCGTGTCGAGGGCAATCGCATCAAGCTGACCAAGAAGGACAGCGGCGAGGGCAGCCACAAGGGTCACCATCATTTCATCGACAAGGGCCTCGTCGCCGGGGTCGAGGGCAACAAGGTCCGCCTCTCGGCCAAGGCGGATGTCGCCGTGACCATGGAAGAGGAAAAGTAGGTCGCATCCTCTTCGTTCCTGATCCGTACCGCTATTCGCCCGCCTGCACGTTCCGGTAGCCTCTAGGCTAGTCGCGTATCGTAAGGTGCAGGGATGGCGGAGCCGGGCCGGCCAGTTCGGTCCCAAGGTGTCGCGGGAACTTGGCCGACGGGCCGAGCGGCGCCGGCAGGTGGATTGCTGCCGGCGGGCGCTGATCTCTGGTCCGCGATCATCAGCTCGCTGCGTGAATGGGCCAGCGCCGAGGCCGGCGCCGGGCGGCTGTTGCCCTGGGTGCCCGTCGCATTCGGCGCCGGCATCGCGCTTTACTTTGCGGCCGACCATGAGCCGGTGTTGTGGGTCGTGGTCGCAACCGCGATCGCACTCATGCTGGGGGCGGTCCTGCTGCGGCGGAGCCGGCTGTTCGCGTCTGCGCTTCTGATCGCCGCAGTCGCGGCCGGCTTTGCCATGGCGACCTGGAAGACGGCGCGCATTGCGCACACCGTGCTGGCAAAGCCGCTCTATTCGGTGTCGCTGTCGGGCTTCGTCGAGACGCGCGACATCCGCGAGCGCACCGATCGGTTCGTGCTGCGCGTCAGCGCGATGGAGGCCCAGCGCAGCGACGTCAAGCTCGAGCGCGTGCGCCTGTCGGTGCGCAAGGGCACCGCGCCCGAGGTCGGCAGCTTCGTGCAGCTCAAGGCGCGGCTGCTGCCGCCGATCTCGCCGGTGCGCCCCGGCAGCTACGATTTCTCGCGCGACATGTTCTTTCAGGGCATCGGTGCCTCCGGCTTCGTGATGGGCGCGATCGCGGCATCGGTGCCGCCGGATGCCGCCGGCTTGCGGCTGCGCTACGCCGCCTTCATGCAGGGCCTGCGCGATGCGATCGATGCGCGCATCCGCGCAACGCTCGAAGGCGACAACCGCGCGATCGCGACTGCGCTGCTCACCGGCCGCCGCGATGCGATCACCGCGCCCGTCAACGATGCGATGTTCATCTCGGGGCTCGGCCACGTGCTCTCGATCTCCGGCTACCACATGGCCGTCGTCGCCGGCGTCGTGTTCTTTGCGGTGCGGGCGCTGCTGGCCCTGATCCCGGGACTGGCGATCGGCTTTCCCATCAAAAAATGGTCGGCGGCCGCGGCGCTGGCCGCAGCGGCGTTCTACCTGCTGCTCTCGGGGGCGGAGGTCGCGACACAAAGGTCGTTCTTCATGACGGCCGTGGTGCTGATCGCGGTCATGGTCGATCGCCGCGCCATCACCTTCCGCACGCTGGCCGTGGCCGCGCTGATCGTACTCGCGGTCGCGCCGGAGGCGCTTGTGCATCCGAGTTTCCAGATGTCGTTCGCGGCGACGCTGGGGCTGGTGGCGCTGGTGCAGATCGGCATGCCGAACCTGTTTGCCTCGCCCGACCATTCCGCGACCGCGCGCATCGCGATGTGGGGCGGCCGCGAGATCGCGATGCTGTTCCTGGCCTCTTTGATCGCAGGGCTCGCGACCACGCCCTATGCCGCCTTTCACTTCCACCGCGTCACGCCCTACGGCGTGCTCGCCAATCTCGGCGCGATGCCGGTGGTCTCCGCGCTGGTGATGCCGGCGGGTCTGTTGGGCCTGCTCGCCGCGCCCTTCGGGCTCGACGGCGTGTTCTGGTGGCTGATGGGGATCGGCATCGACTGGATGGTCATGGTCTCGCGCTGGGTGGCATCACTGCCCGGCGCGATCGGACGCATTCCGGCGTTCGGTATCGCGCCGCTGATCGCCGCGAGTCTCGGGATCATCGTGATGGGGTTGCTGCGCACGCCCTTGCGCTGGTCGGGCGGGCTGGTGCTGCTGGCGGCGATCCTCTGGGGCCTGACGGCACGGCCGCCGGATATCCTGATCGCCGGAGACGGCCAGAGCGTCGCGGTGCGGGGCAGGGACGGGCACCTCCACATGATCCGGGCGGGGAAGGACAACTTCCTGCTGAAGGAGTGGCTGGCGGCCGACGCCGATCCGCGCGATGCCGGCAGCCCTTCGCTCGCAGACGGCGTGTCGTGCGACGAAGCCGGCTGCGTGACGCCGCTCGCCGACGGGCGCCTCGTCGCGCTGGCCTTGCGCATCGACGCGCTGGCGGACGATTGCAGCCGCGCCGCGCTGGTGGTGACGGCGCGGCCGGCGCCGCCGGATTGCGCGGCGATGGTGGTGGATCGCCAGCGCCTTGCCGCGCAGGGCGGGCTGGCGCTGACGCGGCGGGGCGACGGGTTTGCGGTTCAAGCCGTGAAGGCGAGAGGCGCTGATCGCCCATGGGCGCCGGCAACTGCAGGCGAAGCAGATTTCGGCGCGAGCCTGGCGCCGCCGGCGCCCCGGAACAAAGATGCGACACCGTCCGAGGCCGACTTGCAGGCCGACGACTGAACGGATTGCCTAGAGGTACCAGGCCAGCACGGCGTCGAGCCCGGTGCTTCCGATCACCGGCAGGGCCACCATCTGGCCGAGGCCGGCTGCGCGAGCCTCGGCGGCGGCGATCGAATTGTCATGCGCGAGATCATCGTTGAGCGCGGGCATGCCGGTAGCCCAGGCGCCACCGATGCTGCCGTCGCCTTTGGCGATGGATTTGGTCGCATAGAGCGCGGCGAGATCGGTCTGCGCGCTGCAGTCGCCGGCAGAAAAGACCAGGGCTGAGCGGGCCTCGTTCGGTACCCAGATCTCGAAGCGCCGTGCAATCGGGGTGGCCTGGGCGGAGAGGAAGGTCAGCACCCAGGTCTGGGGGCCGGTCGGATACGGGACGCCGACCCCGAGATTGATCCCGACCTCGGCGGCGTCTTCCCAGCGCAGGAAGCTCCTGGCGTTGTGCAGCTCCTTGATGATCAGCGGCAGGCCGGCTTTCCAGGTGCGGCCGGGCAGGCCGAAGCCGCGCGGAAACCGGGTGTGGCGGGAGTTGAATTCGAACATGTCGGCGGTGCCATAGTAGCCGTCGACGAGCCCCATCTCGTGGGAGGTATCGGGGTCATTGTGCCAGAGCTCGACCGCACCGACATGCGCCTCGTCGTCGCCGCAGAACAGCACCATGACCGCTTGCAGGAATTCGCCTGCGAATACCGGCACCGCGACGCCGCAGGTGAGGCCGGCCGCGAGCGCCTGGTCTGTCCGCCTGAAATAGGAATTGGCGAATTTGGTGAGGATCACCGGATGGCCGCAGGCCCAGGCCTTGCCGGGAAGACCCTCGTTATAGCCGAAGCTCAGCTCCTCGCTCACGGCCCTGAACGCGGACAGCCCTTCGCCATAGAGGCCGCCGCCGAATGCCAGCCGCGTGCGCGTCCGGTCGGGCACCCAGAGTTCAACGACGCGAATGAAGGTCTTCATCGAACGTGTCCGCCGCCTCGAGCTTCTGGCAGCATCGGGCATTTGCCTGCGGAACGGACGTTCAAAATTCAGGCAGGAGCGCGCAAACTTCGTGCGATGGAGTGGAGCGGCGGGCAATCCCGGCGGACTCATTGCGGACGACGCAAAGGGCACCACGTCGCCGGCCACGGCCGGCGATGGCGATTTCAATCGGGCCCCGACCTGCGGCCGGGGCAGTCCATTCAGCCGATCGGCAGGCGTGTGATCGTCGGCCTGTCGGCAATGGTCTGCGGCTTTTGTTCACGTTCGCCAAGCGGCTGGGTGACCGGCAATTGCAGCACGGTTGCGCGCTGCCCCTCGACGAGCTGCGTCACCAGCACGTATTTGCCGTCGGGGAATTCGATTGCGTCGTGATGGCGATCCGGAATGTTCGGATCGATCTTGCCGAACTTGCCGACCCGGGAGTTGATGGTGCGGGTCCAGATCCAGCGATTGTCGTAACGGACGTTGTCGGCGAAGGCGAGCTCCGTTCCCGGCAGCAGACATACGGCGACGGACATGTCGGCTTCGGAAGCGAAGCCGCGCGTCGAGGTGCCGCGGAATGTTGTCGTGACGATGGTCTCGCCGACTTCCGCGGGACGCGTCGCAACGGCGTGCAGGCTGTAGTCACACATCGGGGTGCTCCTCATTCGAAGATAGCAACCCGCGCCTCTCATCGAGGCGCAGGCCTCTATCAGAGTGGAAGCCCGCAAGCGTCTGCTTGGTTGTAGGCAAATCTGCGGCTTGGGTCCGCAGGCCGCCATCACAATATCTTTCCCGCTTTCACTGGGAACAAAGTCCGCTCCCGTGCATTCCGGCAGGGTGTGTCAGCGTCCTGCCGGCGCCGACCAGCCGGAATATTGCCAGGCGGGTTGCCGTCGTTGTGCAGGGGAGGGCTGTGCAAGGGCGGCACGGGCGTTGCGGACGTGCTCGCTCGCTGTCGCCGGCGCCGTCTTGCGGACATGATGCGACTGTGCAGCAACGGCTTGCGACGCTGATGCCGTGAGCAGCGCCATCGTGACGATGCCTAGGACGATCTTGCGCATGTTGTCTCCTCGGTTTCTCAATGACCTTGCGGAGCGATGCCTGCTCCGCGCGGTGTGCCGAGGATGTAGCGCCGGAGAGGTGGCCGGATAATCTGTGCAGAACCAGAAAGACTATCCAGCCGGAGCGGATAATGATCCGCTCCAATCATTGAGGCGCGTCGCCAACCGGTGACGACTGGCCGCTCGCCTAGTGTTTGAACATGATCTTTTCGGAGAACCGCTGCGCAGTTGTCCGGATCATGTTCAGTACTTCCGGTAAAGGCCGATCAGCTTGCCCTGAATCTTCACGCGGTTCGGCGGCAGGATGCGGACCTCGTAAGCGGCGTTGGCGGGCTCGAGCGCGATCGAGGCGCCGCGGCGGCGGAAGCGCTTCAACGTGGCTTCTTCATCGTCGATCAGCGCCACCACGATGTCGCCGGTGTCGGCGCTCTCGTTGCGCTGGATCAGCGCCATGTCGCCGTCCAGGATGCCGGCCTCCACCATCGAATCGCCGCGCACTTCGAGCGCGTAGTGCTCGCCCGAGCCGAGCATGTCGGGCGGGACGCTGATGGTGTGGCTGCGGGTCTGCAACGCCTCGATCGGCGTGCCGGCCGCGATGCGGCCCATGACCGGCACGGCGACGGGACGTTCGCCCTCCTCAGTGGACGGGCTGGATGTCGTGCGCACCTTGCCGAGATTGCCTTCGATGACGCTCGGCGTGAAGCCGCGGCGGCTGCCGGCGGCGGCCTGCAGCTCGGGCAGCTTGATCACTTCGATGGCGCGCGCGCGGTTGGGCAGGCGCCGAATGAAGCCGCGCTCCTCGAGCGCGGTGATCAGGCGATGGATGCCTGACTTCGAGCGCAGATCGAGCGCGTCCTTCATCTCGTCGAAGGAGGGCGGCACCCCGCTTTCCTTCAATCGCTCGCTGATGAATCGCAGGAGCTCGTATTGTTTGCGCGTTAACATCTCGACCAAAATCCCCCGGTTGATGTCGTTCGATTCCGAGACGCTGAGTTCAGCTATAAGCCGCTACATGCTCGAAACAAATCATGAACGGACACTATATGTTCGATACATGTTCCGCAACTGCTTAATTTACCGTGAACGCGACAAACTTCGCGGAACACGTGTGCTGACGGCGCTCAGACCGGCAGCAGCAGCACCTCGCAAGGCGTGCCGGCTTCGGCCTTCGGCGCGAACGGCGCGCGCACGAGAAGTGCCTGTGCCGCAGCGAGATTCGCAAGCAGCGAGGAATCCTGCTGATTGACGGGAAGCACGATCGGCGTGCCGTCGTCGCGCAGCTCCAGGCGCGCGCGCAGATAGTCCTCGCGCATATCGTTTGCGCCGACGTCGCGGCCGAGCATGGCGCGTTCGCGCCGATGGTGAATCACCGAACGACCCGACAACGCGCGAATCAACGGCACCATGAACAGGAAAGCGCAGACGTAGGACGACACGGGATTGCCGGGCAGGCCGATGACGCGCATGGCGCCGATGCGGCCGTGCATCATCGGCTTGCCCGGCCGCATCGCGATCTTCCAGAACGACATCGCGATGCCCTCGGCCTTGAGGGCCTGCTGCACCAGATCGTGGTCGCCGACCGAGGCGCCGCCCGTCGTGATCAGGATGTCGGCGCCGCTCTCGCGGGCCCGGCGGATGCCTGATGTGGTGGCGTCCAGCGTGTCGGCGGCAACGCCGAGGTCGATGGTATCCGCGCCCTCCTGGCGGGCCAGCGCGTGCAGGGCGTAACCGTTGGAATAGACGATCTGGCCGGGGCCGGGCGCTGAGCCCGGCATGACCAGCTCGTCGCCGGTGGCGAGGATCGCGACCTTCGGGCGCCGGCGGACGGGGAGCTGCGGATGGTTCATCGCGGCGGCGAGCGCCAGGTCGCGGTCGGTGAGCCTGGTTCCCTTCCGTAGCAGCACATCGCCCTCGGCAAAGTCGACGCCGGCCCGCCGGATGTGCCGTCCGGGAAGCGCTGCTTCCTTGATGGTGATGCGCTTGCCGTCCGCGATCGTGTCCTCCTGGATCACGACCGCATCCGCGCCGGCGGGCACGACGCCGCCGGTGAAAATCCGCACGGCTTCGCCGGTGCCGACCGAGCCCGCGAAGGGCCGCCCGGCGGCGACCTCGCCGATGACCGTCAACTGGGAATCGATCTGCGCCGCATCGGCGGCCCGCACCGCGTAGCCGTCCATCGCCGACATCGCCTCCGGCGGCTGTGTGCGCCGCGCCGCGACGTCGCGTGCGAGCACGCGGTGGAAGGCCTGATCGAGCGCGACCATTTCCTCAGGCAGGGGCTCCGCGCCGGCGAGCACGGCGGCAAGCGCGTCGGATACCGGCATCAGGGCCACGGGTGAGAACTCCTGCAGAGCACGTTCGGCCGGATTGGCGGCGAGAGTTCTAGCCGAGTGGGGGCGCAGAGGCAAAACACCGTAACGCAGGATGATTCATCCTGCGTTCGCCTGCATCGTCATGAAAGATGGGCGTCAGGTCCTTCGCGGCATGACCCGGAAGGCGAGGCAGACCGGTATGAGGATGGCCATGGCAAGCACGAGAATGACGAGCGCCACGGCCAGCATCGGTCAACTCCCTGCCGATCCGCTCGGACTGACATCGGGGGCTGCGGGGCCCTGATCCTTGTCGGGCAGCGGGTCGGCCTGGGATTTCAGGTCGGCAGCCTTGCTGATCAGCTTGGCGGACAGCTCAGAATCCGAAGTGGTTCTGGCGAACTTCATCAGCAGAGAGGCCTGCTTGGTAAGGTAGGTTTTGCCCAACACGTCAGTTTCGTCCGATGTAGAATTCCCAACGGACTCTAGAGTCCGGAACCGGCCATTCCGTTCCCGGAACTTTGTACAAAAATGCACAAAGTGATTTGGTTCCCCAGTTTGGGCAAAAACGGGTTCCGGGAACCGCGCTTATTGGGTGCGAGATTCCGCTCAAATCCCCAGTTTCTTCAGGGCATCGCCGACGTCGCGGGGCGAGGTCACGTGCACCGTGGTCAACCCCCGCGCCCGTGCCCCCTCGATGTTCTCGGCAAGGTCGTCGAAGAACACGATGCGGCTGGCCGGTACCCCCATCGCCGCCACGACATGGTCGAAAGCCGCCGCATCCGGTTTGCGCAGGCCGATGCTGGACGACAGGTACAGCTCGCGGAAATGGCCGAGCAGGCCGGCATATTCCTTCGAGAAATGGTCCACATGCGGCCGGTTGGTGTTGGAGAAGGCGTAGAGCGGCATCTGCCTGGCGGCGCGCGGCAGCAGCTCGGCGATATCAGGCATCTCGCCGGCGAAGATCGCGTTCCAGCCTTCCAGGAACTGCGCATCCGAGATGGCAATTCCCAGCGAAGCCCGCAGCGAAGCGAAATAGTCCTCGTCGCTGATCTTGCCGACCTCGTGCAGCCGGTAGGCCTCGCTGTCGCGCACATAGCGCGCGAGGATGGCTTCGGGCTTGCAGCCGGCATGTCCCGCCCAGCAGGCGATCGCCTTGGAGAAATCGATATCGAGCACGACGCGCCCGAGGTCGAACAGAAGCGCATCGGCGCTGCCGGGAGAGAGCGAGGTCACCTGTATCCTTTCCTCAGTAACGGCAAGTCAGTAACGGTAAGGGTCGTGGTCGAACAGCGGGAACGCGCTGAACACGCTTGGCGCGTTCGTTGCGGTCGCCGGATGCAGGCAGGACTTGTTGACCTCGGCGAACGAGGTGGCGCCGAGGAGGCCGAGGCAGCGCAGCACCTCGTCCTCCAGCAGCTCCAGCATCCGCGCGACGCCGGCTTCGCCCGCCGCCGCCAGCGCCCAGCATTGCAGCCGGCCGATGCCGACGAGGTCGGCGCCGGCAGCGATCGCCTTGACGATGTCGGTGCCGCGGCAGATGCCGCCGTCGACCATGATCTTGGCGCGGCCTTTCACGGCATCGACGATCTCAGGCAGCACATGCATGGCGCCGCGGCCGTGGTCGAGCTGACGGCCGCCATGGTTTGAGACGTAGATCCACTCGACGCCGTGATCGACCGCGATCTGCGCATCCTCGGCGGTGGCGATGCCCTTGAGGATCAGCGGGATCTTGAACTTGTCCTTGATCATCTTGACCGTCCGCCACTCCAGGCCCTTCTGGTAGTCGCCGCCGGTGGCGCGCAGGCGGCTTTCACGAACGTAGCGCTTGGCGATGTCACGTTCGCGACGGCTGTAATGGGCGGTGTCGACGGTCAGGCAGAAGGCGGCATAGGCGTTCTTCTCGCTGCGGCTCACGACATCGGCGACGAAGGCGTCGTCGCCGCGCACATAGAGCTGATAGAGGCGCAGCGCGTCGGGGGCAGCCTCGGCGGTCTTCTCGAGACCCGGCTCCGACACCGAGCTCAGCATGTGGGCCGCACCGAAGGTGCCGCAGGCGCGCGCCACGCTCGCCGCGCCGTCCGGGTCGAAGATCTCGAGCGCGCCGACCGGGGCCAGCACCACCGGCAGGCGCATCTTGCGGCCGAACTGCTCGACCGAGCCCTCGACCTTGCGGACATCGCGCAGCACGCGGGGGCGGAAGGCGATCTCGTCCAGCGCCATGCGGTTGCGGCGCATCGTGGTCTCGGTCTCGGCCGCACCGACAATATAGTCCCAGGCATTCTGGTTGAGGTTGGCGCGCGCCTTCCGGATGAATTCGTGCAGATTCTGGAACGGCTCGTTGCTGGCACCGAGTTCGACGTTCCGTTCCGGCCGGATGCGGGGCGCTTCGTTCATTGTTGTCCTCCCGAGAATTTGAAGCCTTGTGTCATCGCCTAACCCGTCCACCTCTCCAAAACCATCCTAAAATCGCATAGCTGCGAAGCACGGGTCGGCAGACGATTCCGGCCCTTGGTACGTAACGGTGTCGGAACGTTGCCAAAAGTTTAGGCCGGGACGAAGGGATTTTTGCGGGTACCGCGCCTGCGTTGCAGGCCGGCCTTGAAGAAACCTGAATGGTATTGTGAGAAGCGGCCTGGATCGCCATTTGCATGGCGCCCCAAAGCCCCAAGCGAAAAGGTCAGACTACATGCGGAAATCCCTGCTGTTCCCCCTGGGCGCGCTCACCGGAGTGTGTCTGACCCTTCTGGTATCCGGTCCGCAGGGCGGACTATGGGCGGCGAGGGCGGCGGCAGGCGCGGACGATGCCTATTCCAAGCTCAACCTGTTCGGCGAAGTGTTCGAGCGGGTGAAGGCCAGCTACGTCGAGAAGCCCGACAATGCCAAGCTGATCGAAGGCGCGATCACCGGCATGGTGACGTCGCTCGATCCGCACTCGCGCTACATGAACGACAAGGCCTGGACCGAGATGCAGGAGACCACCTCCGGCGAGTTCGGCGGTCTCGGCATCGAGGTCACGATGGAGGACGGCCTCGTCAAGGTCGTCTCCCCGATCGACGACACGCCGGCGTCCAAGGCCGGCATCATGTCCGGCGACCTGATCAGCAAGATCGACGGCGAGGCCGTGCAGGGCATGACGCTCGAGCAGGCCGTCAACAAGATGAAGGGCCCGGTCGATACCCAGACCAAGCTCTCCATCGTGCGCAAGGGCGCCGATGCGCCGCTCGACGTCGCGATCAAGCGCGAGATCATCCATGTCCGCCCGGTGCGCTTCCATGTCGAGAACGGCGACATCGGCTATATCCGCGTCACCTCGTTCAACGAGCAGACCACCGACGGCCTGAAGAAGGCGATCGCCGCGATCTCCAAGCAGGTGCCGCAGGAGAAGCTGGTCGGCTACGTCATGGACCTGCGCAACAATCCGGGCGGTCTGCTCGACCAGGCGGTGTCGGTGTCGAGCGCCTTCCTTCAGCGCGGCGAGGTCGTCTCGACCCGCGGCCGCAATCCGGAAGAGACCCAGCGTTTCACCGCGCATGGCGGCGACCTCACCAAGGGCAAGCCGCTGGTGATTCTGGTCAACGGCGGCTCGGCCTCGGCCTCCGAGATCGTCGCCGGCGCGCTGCATGACCACAAGCGCGCGACCATCATCGGCACGCGCTCGTTCGGCAAGGGCTCGGTGCAGACCATCATTCCGCTCGGCACCGGCAACGGCGCGCTGGCGCTGACCACGGCGCGCTACTACACGCCGTCGGGTCGCTCGATCCAGGCCCAGGGCATCGCGCCCGACATCGAGATCCTCCAGGACGTGCCGGCGGAGCTGAAGGGCCGGATGGACACCATGGCGGAGTCGCAGATGCGCGGCCATCTCCAGGCTGCCGACGGCACCGAGCAGACCGGATCGCAATCCTACGTTCCGCCGGAAGAGAAGGACGACAAGGCCCTGCACGCGGCCTACGACTTCCTGCACGGCCAGACCGCGAACGCTGTCGCCGCCAAGCCCGCGGCGAAGGCCACGGTGCCGAACTAAGTTCTTCCAGCGTTCAGATATCGCCCGGGAGCGGACAACCGCTTCCGGGCGTTTTCGTTTGGGGGACTGGCTCAGCTCGGATTCATCGCGGCAAAGGTCGCCTCGTAGCGGCCCTCGCGCTCGGCCCAGCGGCGGGCGCGATCGCGTTCGACCAGCACCTCGTCGCGGGGATGAACCCGCAACTCCAGCAATTGCATGACCTCCGCGATGTAGGCGGACAGCGGCATGGCGCGCGCGTCGCTGGCCTGCTGCGTGCCGGTGAGCTCGGTCTGCACATAGGGCGGCGCGAGCTCCAGCACCTCGATCGGGACCTTGCGGAGCTGATGCCGCAGCGACTGCAGCCAGGAGTGCAGGAACGCCTTGCTGGCGCAGTAGGTCGGGAAGTCGGCACGCGGTACGAAGGCGAGGTTCGAGCTCGTTGCGATGATCGTCGCGCCCGGTTGCCGCGTCAGGATCGGCAGGAACGCCGCGGTCGCGCGGAGCACGCCCAGAATGTTGGTGTTGACGATCGCTTCCGCGTCCGACGCATCCCAGCTCTCTGCCGTCAGGTCTTCCGGCCGCGAGATGCCCGCGTTCGCGATCAGCACGTTCAGTTCGGGGAAGCGTGTGCGCATTTCGGCCGATGCGTGCGCCAAGCTTGCGGGATCGTCGAGGTCGAGCTGCAGTCCGGTCAGGCTAGGCCGCCCGGCCGCGATCTGGTCGAGCAGGGCCTGCCGTCTGCCGGTGACGATGATGCGGTTGCCGCGGTCGTGGAAAGCCTCGGCCAGCGCGCGGCCTATGCCGCTGGTGCCGCCGGTGACGAGGATCGTGTTGCCAGTCATCTTCATGTGTTGCCTTTCGATTGAAGAAGGCCACGGCAACCACGTAGATCCTTCATGGCGCGCCAGAGGACAGGACAGCCGGCAGCGCGGCGCGTGCGCGCCGGTTGAAGCGTCTTGTCGGGGGAAGCATCCGCTGACAGGAGGAGTGATGGCATGACCGTGGCGTCTCGTGAATCGAGAATTCCCTGCTGGGATCCTCTCGACAAAGGACGCGTTGGATGACGGTAACGCCTACGGCAGCGGCCTTGCGGCGGCTGCAATCGTGCAAATACGTTGGCCGGCCGCCATCGTCAAGTCCGAAGCGGGGGACTGTCCGCCGCGAGCCGGCCTGGAAGGCGGTGATCCCGCAGCTTCGCGAGCTGCGGGATCACCGTGAGATCATCATTGCTGCTTCTTCGGACCCATGTGGTGCGGGACCTCAGTCTTCGGTCCGCCATTGTAATGGTGGCTGCCGCCGGACCCGCTGGTCGATCCGCCGTCGCTCTCCTTCTTGCCCATGTGATGCGGGACTTCGGTCTTCGGTCCGCCATTGTAGTGGTGGCCGTTCTTTTCATCGGTCGTGGTCGTCTGCGCCATCGCAGGCAGCGCAACGAACGACATGATCGCGGCGGCGACGATCAGCTTGCGGTGCTTCATTTTGGTTTCTCCTGTTGATCTCGTCGAGTTGGTGTCAATCAAGTCCCGGTGGCTCGATCGAGCTGCAACCAAACCCGGAGCGCGATTGTGTAAGTTGAGCAAGATCAAATGTCGACGCGCGCGCTCGCGTGTATCGCTGCGTGGATCGTCGCGTTGCCGCAGGCGACGAGAAACGTCGATCTTCTTACAGAAAAAAATTCCGGCGCATTGCGCAGGATTGCGGGGCGCTGGCGAGGCTTGGCGGTCATGTCGCGAGCGGCTGCGAGATGTCGTGGCCGATGACACTTCCGGCCGGTGACGACGGACGCGTCGATTCATTACGCGATTGAACCACAAAAAGATTTGGCTGGTGCGTCGATCCAATTTGATGTCCGTCAAACCGGCATCAATGACGCAACCTAGCGTGCCGGCGCGAATGAGCGGCGACATGATCGCGATCCGAAAGAGGTCGGCCGCCGAGATGGAGAACGAGCCGTTGACTGACGAGACGATCCACGCGCCTGCTCGGCCCTTGCGAGCGGTGTTTTTCCTGCGCCGCCGGTTGTGGGACACGATCACGATCAGGTCGGTGCTGGTCAAGCCGCGGCGCGATCTGCGCCTGGATCTGTTCCGCGGTCTGGCGAACTGGCTGATCTTTCTCGGGCACATTCCGGATTCGGCGCTCGCCTGGTTCACGACGCGAAACTACGGCTTCAGCGATGGCGCCGATCTGTTCGTGCTGATCTCCGGATACACCGCGACGTTCGTGTTCGGCTCGATGATGATGGAGCGCGGCTTCGTGATCGGCGCAACCCGGCTGTTGCGGCGGGTGTGGCAGCTCTATGTCGCTCACCTGCTGCTGTTCCTGGTCTATCTCACGGCCGTGCACTACATCGCGCACGGCTTTGACGATCCGCACCTGATGGATCAGTTCAACGTCGCGCCATTGATGAACTTTCCCGTCGAGACGCTCTCCCAGGGGCTGATCCTCAAGTTCAAGCCGCTCAATCTCGACGTTCTGCCGCTCTACATCGTGCTGATGGCCGCGTTTCCCGTCGTGCTCTGGCTGATGCTGCGATGGCGCAATGCCGTGATGATCGGCTCGCTCGGTCTCTATCTGGCCGCCCGCAATTACGGCGTTAACCTGCCGTCCTATCCGGCCGGGGTCTGGTATTTCAATCCGTTCGCCTGGCAGTTGCTGTTCGTGCTCGGGGCCTGGCTGGCCTTAGGAGGAGCGGCGGCGAGCCGCTGGCCGCTGTCGTCGCGCACGCTCCTTGTTCTCAGCTGCGGTTTTCTGATCTTTGCGTTCGGGATGACGCTGGCGGAACGAATTCCGGCGCTGCGGGACTACATTCCCGAGGACCTCGCAGCGATCTTCATTCCGAACGACAAGACCAATCTGGGTCCGTATCGCATCGTCCATCTGGCGAGCCTGATGCTCATCGTCGTCTCGCTCGTTCCAGCGGACTGGCCCGGTCTGTCGTCAAGATTGCTCCAGCCTCTGATCAGATGCGGTCAGCAATCGCTGTCGGTGTTCTGCGTTGGTCTCTTTCTGTCGTTCGTCGCCCATTTCGCGCTCGAATCCGGATCGGAAGGCTTGTGGGCACAGATGCTGGTCGGTGCCGCGGGCCTCTGGATCATGACGATCGTGGCCTACTACCGAACGTGGTCCAGGGACGTCGACAGGAGCCGCCTGACGGGGGAGGCGGGCGGATGATGACGTCGGGGCTGATTTTCACCGACGAGATCCGGGGCCTCATCCTGCATGGCCTGCACTGGACCGCCTCGACTATCGAGCTGCTCGGCGTGGTGGTCATCGTCGGCGGCGTGCTTGCTGCAGCGATCCGGTCGATGAACGAGATGCGGCGCGGGAATCCTGCCGATGCGTTCCGGTCCTATCGCGCCACTCTCGGGCGCGGCATCCTGCTTGGCCTCGAATTCCTGATCGCCGCCGACATCATCGGGATGGTCGCGATCGTACCGTCGTTCGACCGGCTCGGCATCCTCGCGCTGATCATCGTGATCCGCACGTTCCTGAGCTTCTCGCTCCAGATCGAGATCGAGGGACGATGGCCGTGGCGCAGGCACGACAAGGAGATGAGCGATGCAGGACGCTGCAGCCTTTGACGGCGGCGCGCGTAAGAGTTGCGGGCGCGTTGCGTCTATATGGCCTGACCCACCCGCCGCTGCGCTCGTCGCCGACCGCGACAGGCCGATCACCATCCCAAACACCGACTGGAGAAAGACCATGAACCGTCCGAGAAATGTCTTCGCGAACGCAGCCGCCTTTGCCGTCCTCGCCGTCCTCGTCCCGGGGGCGGTCGGGCTGTCTTCCGCAACCGCCGCCGGTCTTGGGCAGATCGCGATGATGGACGACGACAAGATGTCGAAGATGCCTGCTGCCCCGGATTCGAGCGCCAAGATGAACATGGGCCAACCGGCGGGGCAGCCGAACATGAGTGGCGGCCGGATGAACGACGACAAGATGCAGATGCCGCCGCAAGGCCAGATGCGGGACTGCCAGGGCGCCGGCTGCCAGGACATTTCCGGCATGATGCCGATGATGCAGATGATGGAGAAGATGATGCGGGGCCAGATGAGTTCGCCCGGCAACAACGGTGCGATGAGCGGCCCGGCGGACGTGACCGAGCGGCTCGAGGGGCGCATCGCCTTTCTGAAAGCGGAGCTGCAGATCAGTGACAGGCAGGCGACCGACTGGAACAATGTCGCGGACGCCTTGCGTTCGAGCCGGCAGCATCTGCTGGAAGCGCGAAAGATGCTCGCAATGGATGACAGGCTGGGCAGCGCCGACCGCCTGGAACATTACGAGCGGCACTTGTCCGAGCGTCTGGAGGCTCTCAAAGCCGCGCGACTTGCCTTCACGCGGCTCTATGCGTCATTGAACGAGAGCCAGAGGCAGACCGCGGATACGATCCTGCTGCCGCTGATCGCGTCATTCTGACCGGGAGGCGAGGGCGGGATCATGTTCGGTCTGCCTCTTCGGCGTCGCCGGGGCCTGCTTGTGGCTGGTGTCCTGGCGAGCCAGCTTGCGGCCCATGCCGGGTCCGCATCGGATCGCGGCCACGGCGTAACGGCTGCGGCGGGACCGTCTCTCCCGCGCTGGGAGCTGGCGCAGGCGGAGGGCGATCATGCCGCGCATCATCCCGCAGCGTCCGGCTCAGCCGCAGATGCGGCGTCACGGCCGGAAGGACCTGCCGGTGCAGGCGCCGGCATGCAGCCCGGCGGTGACACGTCCGGAATGATGGGTGGAATGGGCGGCATGATGGGCCGCCCGCGCAAGGAGTTCTATCCGGCATTGATGGACATGCCGGCGCTCTCCGTCGATCAGCGGAGCAGGCTGGAGGCCCAGGCGCGCCAGCGGATCAGCGCGGAAGCCGATCGCCTTGCGGGGGCTGAAATGGACCTGCGGCATGCGATCGCGGGCGACGATATCGCGGCTGCGGATCAAGCGTCGCGGCGGCTGCGCGACTCCCTGAATGCAGTCCAGAGCGGCGTGAGTGCGCTGCGATCGCTGCACGAGGGCAAGCCGCCGCCGCAGATCGCCCAGGCCTGGTTCAGATCGCAAATGAATCTTCCGCCTCGGCGAGACACGGCGGATGGGGATGACAGCGCGCCGGGAGTGTCCTGGTTTCACGTCACCACCATGGCGCTGCTTGTGCTGTTCTCGCTGGCGATGCTTGCCGTCTACGTCGCGCGGATGCGCCGGGCGAATGCACTGGTCGAGCGGCTGACGCGGGCCGCGGTTGCTCCGGCCGCCGCCGCGCCCCTCGTGTCCGCACCAATTACCGGCGCACCAGCCCGCCAGGCCGAGGCGACATTCTCGGCTCCCCCGATCGGGCGGGACGAGCCGGTCCGCTCATGGAAGGGGCCATTGAGGATCTGCGCGATCTACCAGGAGACGCCGAACGTGAAGACCTTCCGCTTGCAGGCGCCGGGCGGCGGGGCGATTCCGTTTGCGTTCCTGCCCGGACAGTTCCTGACCTACGCCATCGAGATCGACGGGCAGACGGTCAGGCGCTCCTACACGATCGTGTCGTCCGCAGCGCAAACCGCCTACGTCGAGACCACGATCAAGCGTGAGGATGGCGGGCTTCTGTCCGACTACATGCATGGTCACCTGAAGCAGGGAGACCTCATCGAGGTCGCGGGCCCCTCCGGCGCCTTCACGTTCACCGGCGCGGAAGCCGACAATGTCGTCCTGATTGGCGGCGGCGTTGGCATCACGCCGCTGATGGCGGCGATCCGGTATCTCTCGGATATCGCATGGCCTGGCCAGATCTACCTCGTCTATGGCGCGCAGACGACCGAGCAATTCATCTTCCGCGACGAGTTGGAATATCTGCAGCGCAGGATGAGCAATCTGCATGTCGCGGCCACGATGGTGCGGACCGCAGGCACCTCGTGGATGGGAAGCGAGGGCCAGATCACGGCCGAATTCCTGACGCGGGCCGTGCCTGATCTGGCCGGACGTCGCGTTCATTTGTGCGGTCCGCCCGGAATGATGGAGGCGCTCCGGAAGACGCTGGTCGGCCTCGGTGTGCCGCGCGAGCAGATCAAGACGGAGGCCTTCGGGCCGGCCCGCGGAGCTGCTCCGCCTCCCGTCCGGAGCGTCGGCGACGTGCACATGCCGGACAGCGGAGCGGACGGTCGAGGTGCGGCGGCAATCGGTCCTGCGACGGCCAAGGTTCGTTTTGCGCGGTCCGGCAAGGTGGCGGCGCTGCCTCCGGACAAGAGCGTCCTCGAGGTGGCGGAGGCGGCGGGGGTATCGATCGACTATTCCTGCAGGGTCGGGGTCTGCGGGGTCTGCAAGACGCATCTGCTGCAGGGAAACGTCACGATGGAAGTCCAGGATGCCCTGACCGCGGACGAAAGGACGAATGGTCTCATCCTGGCCTGCCAGGCGAGATCCGTCGGCGATCTGGTCGTCGAGGCCTGACATGGTGAACGCGAGAGAGCGCCTGATTGCCGACCTCGTTTTGGCAAGCCTGTTGCTGCTGGTGCCGGCGTTCCTGCTCCACGCCGACGACAGGTTTGCAGGAAGCCTGGCCGGCTTTGTGCTCGGGGCCGGTGCGGCTGCGTTGATGGTTCTGCTTCTCGTCTATCCCCTGACCAAATACAGCGCGGTGCTGAAGGCCATGGTCACGCGATGCGTGTCGATGCCGGCGCTGCTGGCATTTCACGCCTATGCCGGCATCGTCGCGGCTTTCCTCGGCCTTCTGCACACCGGGCACAAGTTTCAGAGCCCGCTTGGGATCGCTCTGGTGGCCAGCATGCTGATCGTCGTCGTCACCGGATTGGTCGGACGCTACTACCTGCCGCAGACCGCGACGGAGCTCCGGCAGCAGCAGGCGCATCTGGCGACCTTGAGGTCAGCCTACGAGCATGTTGCAGCGTCGCTATCGTCGCCCGAGCGTGCCGCGCATGACGGTGCGGCGATGCGGGCCTCCGCCGTGCAGACCGTGCCGCTGTTGCAGCTCGTTGACAGCATCTCCGACGTCGAAGCGGCGATCGGCTCGAGTGAGGCAGTCAAGAAGATCTTCATGCAATGGATCGGGCTGCACGTCCTCGCCGCGATCGTTATGTATTCGCTGCTTGCCGTGCACGTGGCGGCCGAGGTCTATTACGGGCTGCGGTGGCTCGCGTGACGATCAGAGGCCTGCTCTACGTCGTGGCTGCGACGCTGGCCTTGGGAGGTGCTGCCGTCGCGTCGATCGCTTTGTATCGGGGCGGCTCTGGAATCATCTCGGGATGGACGAGGTTCGTCAGTCCCGGACCGCTCTCGGCGAAGCATGCGTTTCTGTCCGACCAATGCGAGAGCTGCCATGCGCCCGTCAAAGGGGTCGCGGGGGCCGCATGCATCGCCTGTCACGCGCCTTCCGCTGCCGATCTCGCCAAGCCGTCGACGGCGTTTCATGCCGTGGCGGGCGCTGAATGCTCAGGCTGCCATCGCGAGCATGCGGGCGAGCGGCGGCCGATCAGGATGAACCACGCGTCGCTGCTGCAAGTTACGATGCCGCCCTCCGGCGGGAGGCTGTTCGGCCGGGCCGCGGCCGATCAACTGACAGCGGATCTGAAGGAGTTTCTCGGCCTGCCGGGATCAGAGCAGCGAGAAAGGACGGCGCTCGACTGCGCCAACTGCCACAGCAACCAGGAGCCGCACCGCGAATTGTTCGGGCGGGACTGCGCGGAGTGTCACGGGCTGACGTCCTGGAAAATCGCGGGCTTCCTGCATCCCTCGCCGACGTCGCGGGACTGTGCTCAATGCCATCAGGCGCCGCCGAGCCACTACATGGGGCACTTCCTGATGATGGACCGCATGATCGCCGGGCAGGAGCATGCGTCGGTCGATCAATGCTTCCTGTGCCACAGAACCGACTCGTTCAACGACATCAAGGGCGTCGGCTGGATGAAACATCATTGACCAGCGCGATCGTGCGACGCAGATGGGTGCGATATATTACGCAGGGCTCAACGAAAAAAAACGGAGACTACTTCCGTACCGCATCGCGACGCGGGATGCTCGTGCCGAGCCTTTCATGCCCGCATGTCGCGCGCCTCTCATCGCCGTCCTGCAATACCGGTGCCGCGTGCGTCGTTTTCTATTGGCCGTCCCTGCAACCAGAGCTATATGTTCACGGTTCGAGACAGCGGGTGCAGGGATGATTGGCTTGCGAAAGCCAAGACGAAAATGGTGGGGATGGCTTGTCGCCATCGCTTACCTGCTCGCGTCGATGACGCCGTCTCTCGCGATCTCGATCTCCCTCGACGCAGCTATGCAGTGCGACCATCGGGCCGATCGGTCCGTGGATGCGCACGAGCACGATGATGATCCCGGGTCGCCGGTGCATTCGCATGCGATGGCCGGGGATTGCGACGATGATCAGGACCGGCCCGGTGACCGGCATGCGACCTGTTGCGGCTCGGTGCTTTGCTTCAGCGCCGTGTGGCCGCAAGCTCCCGTCATCGCGGAGCACGCCGTGCCGCGCTCGCGCTGCGAGGCGCAGCCTGGCGTGATCGGCGACGAGGGCACCTTCCGCCGTCACTACCGTCCCCCCATCACCTGAGATAGCCGACCGAAAACCGGACTGCGCCGCTTCAGGTTCGAGCGCCGACCGGCTCGTCTGCGAAGGGCGCTGGCCCGACGCGGATGACGCCGACGCGCGCCAGGATCTCGCGCACAGCGGAGTGAGCACGCCGGTCTCGGTGTTGCTCGCGCGCGCCGTGCGATGAGCGGACCAACGCCGAGAAAGCGATCACCGGTTTGCGGAAGGCGAGGTTGTCGCGCGAGCGCTGCCATCGCGGCGATCTCTCGCGCCCACCCGTTCGGAAGGCCGTCGTCCTCGCGGATGGCAGCCGTGCCGTCGCGTTTCCGCTTCCGCGAAGCGATCTACTGAATGTCATGCAAGGACGATGCGTCATGAAGTCGCCAAACGCGAATCTTCCGGTGCAAGCAGCCGGTTCCGAGGAAGGGCAGGAGGCGATCGTTCGCGCCGCCCTCATCGGCAGCTACGATCGTCTGCGCGCCTACCTGCAACGACGCTTTGGCGGCAAGGCGGAAGCGGAGGAGGTGCTGCAGGCATTCATGTTGCGTGCGCTCGAGCGGTCAGGCGACATTCGCGACGCAGACCTGGTGCGAGGCTGGCTGAGCCGGGTCCTGGCGACGACCATCGCCGACTTCCATCGCCAGGCATCGAGAAGCAGGACGCGGGAGATGCCGTTCCCGCATGAGCTCAACGATCGCCTCGCGGCCGACCAGGACGCCGCGGCGAATGCCGCGGTCTGCGAGTGTCTTCACGCCCATCTGTCCCTGCTCAAGCCGGAGCATGCCGAAGTCATCAGGCGGATCGATCTCGCCGGTGAACAGCGGGAGCTGGTTGCCGCCGATCTGGGCGTGACCGTGAACAACCTCACGGTTCGGCTTCACCGTGCGCGGCACGCTCTGAAGGAACGTCTCGAGCAGACCTGTGTCGTATGTCTGGAGGAGAGCTTCTGGGAATGTCGCTGCGCCGACACCCGAGGTCCGTCCTAGCCGGCCTCGCGTCGGCGGCCCTCGCTGCCGCCGCGCTGGGCGAGCCGGCTGCGATGCAGCGCGAACAGCTCCAGCACCTTGTCGGCGGGCTTGGCGGCGCTGAACAGATAGCCCTGCATCTCGGAGCAGCCGAGCGTGCGCAGCAGGCGCTGCTGCTCCTCGGTCTCGACGCCTTCGGCCGTGGTGGTCATGCGGCGGGCGGCCGCCAGGTTGACGACCGCCTGCACGATGCTGGCGGAGCCGTCAGGGCCGGCGATGTCCTCGACGAAGCAGCGATCGATCTTGATCTTGTCGAACGGGAAGCGGTGCAGGTAGCTCAGCGAGGAATAGCCGGTGCCGAAATCGTCGAGCGCAATGCGCACGCCGATGGCTCGGAGCTGGTGCAGGATCGCAAGCGCGGTGTCGTCGTCGCGGATCAGCACCGCCTCGGTGATCTCGAGCTCGAGCCGGCTCGCCGGCAGATTCGACGCGGCGAGCGCGGCCATGATCTTGAGCGCCAGCGTGCCGCTCTTGAACTGCACCGGCGAGACGTTGACGGCGAGGCGGATGTCGTCGGGCCAGGTCGCCGCATCCCGGCAGGCGGTCGCCAGCACCCATTCGCCGATCTCGTTGATCAGGCCGGTGTCCTCGGCGATCGGGATGAATTCGGCCGGTGAGACCATGCCGCGTTCGGGATGGCGCCAGCGCACCAGCGCCTCGCAACCGGTGATGCGGTCGTCCTTCAGCGCGAGGCAGGGCTGGTAGTAGACCTCGAGCCCGCCATGGGCGATGGCGTGGCGCAGGTCGATCTCGAGCTGCCGCCGTTCGCGCACCTTGGCGTCCATCTCCGGCTCGAAGAAGCGATAGGTCCGGCGTCCCGCGGATTTGGCGGCATACATCGCCAGGTCCGCATTCTTCAGGATCTGGTCCAGCGCCGTGCCGTGTCCCGGCGCCAGCGCGATGCCGATGCTGGCGTCGCTGGTGAGATGATGACCCATGCAGTCGATGGGCGTGCGGATAGCCTGGAAGACCCGGGCGACGAGATCGTTGACCTGGTCCGGCGACGTCACCGCGCTCTGCACGATAGCAAACTCGTCGCCGCCGAGCCGCGCTACGAAATCGGTCGGGCCGGCGCAGCGGCTGAGGCTCGTTGCCAATGCTTTCAGGAGCTCGTCGCCGACGAGATGGCCGAGCGCGTCGTTGATGCCCTTGAACTCGTCGATGTCGATGTAATGGACCGCGATCTCTTCGCCATCGGCGATGGCGACCAGCTCCTGCCGCAGGTGCTCGTGGAACATGGCGCGGTTGGGCAGGTCGGTCAGCGCGTCGTAATGGGCGAGGTGCGTGATGCGCTCCTCGATGCGCCGGCGCTCGGTGATGTCTTCGTGCGTCGCCACCCAGCCGCCGTCCGTGAGCGGTTCGTTGAGGACTTGGATCGAGCGGCCGTCGGCGGTGTCGACCACCATGGAATTGCGCACGTGAATGTCGCGCAGCACGCGTTCGACATACTGATCGATGTCGCCGGTGAACGAGCCGGTCGTCTTGCGATGGGCGATGATGTCGTGGAAGCTGCAGCCGGGCTTCACCACGGCGGTCGACAGGCCGTACATGTCGATGTAGCGCTGGTTGCACACCACCATCCGCCGGTCCGCGTCGAACAGCAGCAAACCCTGGGTCATGTTGTTGACGGCGCGGTCGAGCCGCTGCTTCTCCAGCGTCAGCCGCTCGCGCGAGAGGCGGTGCTGCTCCAGCAGCTTGCGCACGATCGCGATCAGAACGCCGGCGATGGCGAGCGCGGACGAGGCGGCGACCGAGATCAGGATGCCGATCTGCTCGCGCCAGTCCGTCAGGGCCGCCGCGCGTGTCGTGGTGGCCATCATCAGGATCGGGAAGTGGGGCAGGGCGTGCGAGGCGATCAGGCGGTCTTCGCCGTCGACCGGACTCATGAAGCGTCCGGCGAAATGATCGAGCCCGAAGACGCGCTGGTGCTCGAACGGGCCGGTCTTGAAATTCTGCCCCATCAGCTCGCTGGAATGGGGATAACGGGCGAGCAGCGTGCCGTCCCGGTGCAGCATCGAGATCGTCGCACCTTCGCCGAGCACGACAGACTCGAAGAACTTCTCGAAATTGGCGGGCTCGATGCCGCGACCGACCACGCCCATGAACTCGCCGTTCGGGCCGATGATCTTGCGCACGATGAGGATGGTCCAGGCGCCGGAGATGCGGCTGTGCAGCGGTTCGATCAGGACATCGGGCGAATAGGGATCGTACTTGAAGGTACGGAAATAGGCGCGATCGGACACGTTGATCTTGGGCGCCGGCCATGCCGTCGACGAATTGATCACGTTGCCGTCGGAATCGATGATGTTGACGCCGCCGATGTAAGGCAGCGCCTCGATCTTCGAGCGCAGCATGCGGTGGATGTCCTGTCCGGAAAGGCGCTTGCGATAGTCATCTGCGCCGACGACGCCGATGCCGCGGACGTGATCGACGAAGTCCTTCTGGATGACCGCGAAGTCCTGCAATTGCTGATCGAAATGATGGGCGAGCATCAGCACGGTGTTTTCCAGCTCGCGGCCGGAATTGCGCAGCGCGCGTTCGCGGAAGTTCTGCGCCATCAAGGTCGCGCCGACCGCGATCGCGGCGATCAGCAGCGTGCCGCCCACCACCAGCCAGCGGATCGGTCCGCTGCGCACGAAGGTCTGGTCAAACAGACGGCTGCCAAATCTCGTCATCACACGCAATCATTGCCCTGCACACGCCAGGATCAATTCTGGATCCTAAAAACACCCGTTGGTTTACGGGAACGATGTGGAGGCGGAGTTAGGAAGCGCAGTTAATGCGACATGAATACCCACGCGCAAATGCGATCGATGCGCGCGATGCAAGACGTGCAGGAATTGCCGAACCGTCCCGCGATGCCGGTCAGTTTCTGCCGGTCGCGCGATGATCAACCAAGGCTTAACCATCTAAGGCGTTGGCGATCCTCATATCGGCAATGGCACGCGATTTGCGAACATGCCTGCCGATGACACAGTGAGGAGTGGATCATGAAAGCCGTTTTGAAGAACTTCATTGCCGACGAATCCGGCGCGACCGCGATCGAATACGGCCTGATCGCAGCCGGCATCGCGCTCGCGATCATCGCCGTGGTCAACAATCTCGGCTCGACGCTGAAGCTGAAATTCGGCTCGATCAGCACGTCGCTGAAGTAGCGGAGCAAAGCGTTTTCGAGCGAAGTGGGTGCCGGTTCGCGTCAAGAAAATGCGTCAAAACAAAACGGGAGTCCCGTTCCGATGCAATCGGAACGGAATTCTAGGCGCGGTAGTGGCCGGACTTGCCGCCGAGCTTCTCGACGAGATGGATGCCCTCGATGCGCACGCCGCGCTCGACCGCCTTGATCATGTCGTAGATGGTGAGGCAGGCGACCGACACGGCCGTGAGCGCCTCCATCTCGACGCCGGTCGGGCCGGTGACCTTGACGCTGGCGCGGACGAGGCAGCCCGGCAGTTTCGCGTCCGGCTCGATGTCGACGGTGACCTTCGACAGCGCGAGCGGATGACAGAGCGGGATCAGCTCGGAGGTGCGCTTCGCCGCCATGATGCCGGCGATGCGCGCGGTGCCGAGCACGTCGCCCTTCTTGGCGTTGCCGGACACGATCAAATCGAGCGTCGTCTTCGTCATGACGACGCGGCCTTCCGCGACCGCGAGCCGCTCGGTCGCGGGCTTGGCCGAGACGTCCACCATCCGCGCCTCGCCGGAGGCGCCGATATGGGTGAGGGCAGGGCCGGCTTTCTTCGAAGGCTTGCGCGCCATGTCAGCGCGTACCCGTGGCGCGCGTTCCGCTCTCGCGCGCGAGCAGCGTGCGCGTCGCCGCCGTGACGTCGGCCTGCCGCATCAGGCTCTCGCCGACCAGGAAGGTCGACATGCCGACGCGCTCGAGCCGGGCGAGGTCGGCGGGCGTGAAGATGCCGCTTTCGCCGACCATCAGTCGGTCCGCAGGGATCAGCGGCGCCAGCGTCTCGCTGGTCGCGAGCGTAGTCTCGAACGTGCGCAGATTGCGGTTGTTGACGCCGATCATCGGCGAACGCAGTCTCAAAGCCCGGTCGAGCTCGGCGCGGTCGTGAATCTCGATCAGCACGTCCATGCCATAGGCGATGGCGGCGTCCTCGAGATCCCTGGCGGTGGCGTCGTCGAGCGCGGCCATGATGATCAGGATGCAGTCGGCGCCATGCGCGCGCGCCTCCGCCACCTGATAGGTGTCGAACATGAAGTCCTTGCGCAGCACCGGCAGCGAGGTCGCCGCACGCGCCGCCACCATGAAATCGAGGTGGCCCTGGAACGAGGGTGTGTCCGTCAGCACCGACAGACAGGCGGCGCCGCCGGCCTCATAGGCCTTGGCGAGAAGCGGCGGATCGAAGTCGGCGCGGATCAACCCCTTCGAGGGCGAGGCCTTCTTGACCTCGGCGATCAGCGCGTAGTCGCCATTGGCATGCTTGGCCCTGATCGCGCGCACGAAGCCGCGCGGGGCGGATTGCGCCTTGGCCTTGGCCTCGACCGCCGACAGCGGCTGCGCGCGCTTGGCGGCGGCGATCTCCTCGCGCTTGTACGCCTCGATCTTGGTCAGGATGTCCGACATGTCAGGCTCAGCCGTTCGAGACCGCGATCAAATGCTTCAGCCGCGCGTTGGCCGCGCCGCTGTCGAGCGATTGCACACCGATCGCAACGCCCTCCTTGAGGTCCTTGGCACGGCCGGCCACGACCAGCGCGGCGGCGGCGTTCATCAGCGCCACGTCGCGGTAGGGGCTCGGCTTGCCGCTGAGCACGCTTTGCAGCGCGATCGCATTGGCGTCGGCGTCGCCGCCCTTGAGTGCACCGGTCTCGCAGCGCGAGAGCCCGGCTTCCTCCGGCGTCACCTCGAAATTCCGGATCTCGCCGTTCTCTAGCGCGGACACGAAGGTCGGGCCGGTGAGGGTGATCTCGTCGAGGCCGTCGGATCCGTGCACGACCCAGGCGGCTTCCGAGCCGAGGTTCTTGAGCACCTGCGCCAGCGGCTGCACCCACTGCCGGGAGAAGACGCCGACCATCTGCCGCTTCACGCCGGCCGGGTTGGAGAGCGGGCCAAGCAGGTTGAAGATCGTGCGGGTCGCGAGCTCAACCCGGGTCGGGCCGACGTTCTTCATGGCAGGATGGTGGGCAGGGGCGAACATGAAACCGATGCCGCATTCGCGCACGCAGCGGCCGACCTGCTCGGGCTTGAGGTCGATCTTCACGCCGAGCGACGCGAGCACGTCCGCGGCGCCCGAGCGCGACGACAGCGCGCGGTTGCCGTGCTTGGCCACCGGCACGCCGGCGCCCGCGACGATGAAGGAGGCGCAGGTCGAGACGTTGACCGAGCCGGAGCCGTCGCCGCCGGTGCCGACGATGTCGACCGCGTCGGCCGGCGCCGTCACGGTCAGCATCTTGGATCGCATCGCCGCGACCGCGCCGGTGATCTCGTCCACCGTCTCGCCGCGCACCCGCAGCGCCATCAACAGGCCGCCCATCTGCGAGGGCGTCGCCTCGCCGGACATCATGGCATCGAAGGCGGATGAGGCTTCGTCACGCGACAGGCTGGCGCCGGTCGCCACTTTTCCAATGATCGATTTCAGGTCGTCCATCGCGTGCTTTCAACTCACTGGTTCGCGCCGGTCACTTGCGCGAAGGCGGCCTGATTAATGGTGGTCCCGATGTCGGTTTCAAGCTTGTTGACGTAGGAGGCGATCTGCTCCTCGGTCAGGGCGCGGTCGAGGCTTTCCGTCAGCTTCTTGACCGCGTCGGAGGCGGCGTCGACCGCGGGATCGACGATGTCGGTGACGCGGAACACGATCACCTCGCTGCCGCCGCTGACGGCCGTCTGTCCGACACCGTCCTTGGCGGTGCGGAAGGCGGCCGCGACGACGGTGCCGGGCACGCTGGCGGGCGAGTCGTCGCGCTTGAAGCTGGTCGCGGTCTCGAACCTGGCGCCGATCGCGGTCGCTTCATCGGCAAGCTTGGCGCCGGCTTCGAGCTTCTGCACCAGCTCGGTCGCCTTGGCCTTCAGCTTGGTCGCGATCTGGTCCTGGCGCCAGCGCGCCTCGACCTGGTCGCGCACCTCGTCGAGATTGCGGTCGCGCGACGGCGTAATGGCCAGCACGTCGTACCAGGCATAGCCGCCCTTGAACGAGATCGCGTCATTGTCGACGCCGACATCGGTGTTGAAGGCCTGCGACACCACGTCGAGGCCCTGCGGGATGTTGGCGATCGGCTGGCCGTTCGGCGCGCGGCCGGAGCGGTCGACGGCGTCGATGGTCACGGCGGTGAGGCCGAGCTTCTGCGCCGCGTCGATCACGCTGGCGCCGCCGCCGCGCTCGTCTTCCATCTTGTCGCGGAGGTCGGCGACCTTGGTGCGGGCGCGGTCGGCCGCGATCTCGCGCTTGATGTCGCCGGCAAGCTTGGCGTAGTCGGCCTCATTGCCCGGCTCGATCTTGTCGACCTTGACGATGGAGGTGCCGAGGGCGCCCTGGATCGGCTGGCTGATCTCACCTTGGGGCAGCGCAAAGGCCGCATTGCCGACCGCAGCGTCGAGCGAGGACTTGGTCACGAGCCCGAGATCGATGTCGGAGGCGCTGAGACCGCGCTCCTTGCCGAGGTCCTCGAACGACATTCCGCCGACGAGGCGCTCGCGTGCAGCCTTTGCTTCGGCCTCGTTGGGAAACACGAGCTGCTGGATCTGGCGCTTCTCGGGCGTGCCGAGCCGGTCCTTGCGCTGCTCGAACACCTTGCGGGCGTCCTCGTCGGAGACCTCGCTCCATTTGCCGATCTCTTCCGGCGAGATCACCACGAACGCGATCTTGCGATATTCGGGCGCGCGGAACTGGACCTTGTGGTCCTCGAAATAGGCGGCGAGCGCCTCGGGCGAGGGCGCGTCGATGGTACCTGCCTGGGCCGCGTCAAGCCTGATGAATTCGATCGAGCGCTGCTCGTTCTGGAAGCGCGTCAGCACGTCGATCATGGCCTTCGGCGGCTCGAGGCCGGCGGCGATCGTGCCGGTGATCTGCCGGCGCAGCGATACCTTGCGCTGCTCGGCGACGTAGCGCTGCTCGGTATAGCCGAAATTGCGGATCACGGACTGGAAGCGGTTCGCATCGAAGTTGCCGCCGACGCCTTTGAAGTTGGGGTCGTTCATAATGACCTGGCGGATCTGCTCGTCGGACTGGCCGAGCCCGAGACGGCGCGCCTCCTCGTCGAGGGCGGCTTCCGCGATCGTCTGCTGCAGCACCTGACGGTCGACGCCGAACGCGCGCGCCTGGTCGGGCGTCAGCGGCCGGCCGAACTGGCGGCTGATCTGCTGCAGGCGGTCGGTGTAGATCTGCCGGAACTCGTTCAGCGAAATCTCGGTGCTGCCGATCTTGGCCACCGTGGACTGCCCGAAGCCCTTGAAGATGTCGGCGATGCCCCAAATGCCGAAACTGACAATCAACACGCCCATCACCATGGCCATAATGGTTTTGCCGAGCCAGTTTGATGAGGCCTTGCGCATTCCTCGAAGCATTTGGTCCAACTTGTTTGGTCAGGAGGGGAACGGGAGCGCGTCTTAATGCAGATTCCGCAAAAGCGCGTCACCAAATTGATAGATCATCATAAAGTGGCGGCTTTCCCCCCGCAACCTCAGGTCAGGCCGTGGCTCCGCGCTGCGGTTAATCGCCCCTGGTCTCTGGAACTGCTGTGGCAGCTCTGCTAGCGCATGCACAAACCTCATCTTGCTGGAATTTAACATGACCGATGCCATCCGACCGCTGATCGCCGGCAACTGGAAAATGAACGGCCTGAAGGCCCAGGCTGCCGAATTCGACGCCATGCTCAATGGCGCGGCAGAGGTGGCCGCCAAGGCCGACCTGCTGGTCTGCCCGCCGGTGACCCTGGTCGCGGCTTTTGCCGGGAAGGCGGCGGGCAAGAAGGTCGCGGTGGGAGCCCAGGATTGCCATCCCAAGGCCTCCGGCGCCCATACCGGCGATATCGCCGCCGAGATGCTGGCGGATGCCGGGGCGACCGCCATCATCGTCGGCCATTCCGAGCGCCGCGCCGATCACGGCGAGGGTGATGCCCTCGTCAGGCAGAAGGCCGAAGCCGCCTGGCGGGCAGGGGTCACGGCGATCGTGTGCATCGGCGAGACGCAAGCCCAGCGCGACGCCGGCCAGACCCTGGACATCCTGCGCGGCCAGCTCGACGGCTCCCTGCCTGATGGCTCCACCTCCGCCAACCTGGTCGTGGCCTATGAGCCGGTCTGGGCGATCGGCACGGGCCTGACCCCGACGGCCAAAGATGTCGAGCAGATTCATGGGTTTATCCGGGAGCTCCTGACCTCCCGGTTCAAGGCCGACGGTGCCAGGATGCGCATTCTCTACGGCGGCTCCGTCAAGCCCTCGAACGCGGCCGAGCTGATGGCCGTCAAGAACGTCAACGGCGCGCTGGTCGGCGGCGCCAGCCTGAAGGCGGCCGATTTCCTTGCCATTGCCAAGGGCTGCCCCTAGCTAACCCAAACCGGTTGGTCCGGGCCCGATCGGGGGTGGCAATAGCCCCTCCGATCGTGTAACACCGCGCAACTTCAGGAAAACCCCGCGAAGCGCGATCGGCCGCCGTCAGGCGCCGCCCGCTTGTGACGGAAGGACACTATGCAGACCGTTGTCATCGTCATTCACCTCATGATTGTCGCCGTCATGATCGGCGCCGTCCTGCTCCAGAAGTCGGAAGGCGGCGGTCTCGGCATGGGTGGCGGCGCGGGTTTCATGTCGAGCCGCGGCACCGCGAACCTCCTGACGCGGACCACCGCGATTCTGGCCGGGCTTTTCTTCCTCACCAGCATGTTCCTGTCCTGGCACGCGGGCTACAGCCGCGCGCCGTCGTCGCTCATTGGCACGCCGGCCTCGCAGGGCCAGCCGGCCGGCGGCTCGCCGATCGCTCCCCCGACCTCGGGCGGCATCCTGGATTCGCTGAAGAAGGCCGACGAACAGCAGCAGCCCGTGGCTCCGACCGGCCCGCAGGTGCCGCGCTCGCAATAAAGCAGGGGGGCCATGCAGGGCGGTGGCTACCGTCCTGCATCAACAATCCCCATCAAGGCACTGTCACCACTCTTAGTTCTGGATCACCCACAGGCCCGCAAAATCTTTGGGGCGGAATACGAATCGCTTTGGCGAATCGAATTCGAGGGATTAGAGGTTAAGTCCCATGGCGCGGTACATATTCATCACCGGCGGCGTGGTTTCTTCGCTCGGCAAGGGTCTGGCTTCAGCGGCACTGGGTGCCCTGCTGCAGGCCCGGGGCTACAAGGTCCGCCTCCGCAAGCTCGACCCCTATCTCAACCTCGATCCCGGAACGATGTCGCCGTATCAGCACGGCGAAGTGTTCGTGACCGATGACGGCGCGGAGACCGATCTCGATCTCGGTCACTACGAGCGCTTCACCGGCCGTCCCGCGACCAAGCAGGACAACATCACGACGGGGCGCATCTACCAGGACATCATCTCCAAGGAGCGCCGCGGCGATTATCTCGGCGCGACCATCCAGGTGGTTCCGCACGTCACCAACGCGATCAAGGAATTCGTCCTTTCCGGCAATGACGACTACGACTTCGTGCTGGTCGAGATCGGCGGCACCGTCGGCGACATCGAAGGCCTGCCGTTCTTCGAGGCGATCCGTCAGCTCAAGAACGAGCTGCCGCGCGATCACGCCATCTACATCCACCTCACGCTGCTGCCCTACATCCCGAGCGCGGGCGAACTCAAGACCAAGCCGACGCAGCACTCGGTGAAGGAGCTGCGTTCGATCGGTATCCAGCCGGACATCCTGCTCTGCCGCACCGATCGCGAGATTCCGAAGGAAGAGCGGCGCAAGCTCGGCCTGTTCTGTAACGTGCGCGAGAGCGCCGTGATCGAGGCGCGTGATGCCGACAGCATCTACGCCGTGCCCGAGGCCTATCATAACGCGGGCCTGGATGACGAAGTGCTCGCCGCCTTCGGCATCGAAGCGCGCATCCCGCCTGTGCTCAAGAGCTGGAACCAGATCAACGAGCGCATCCGCAACCCTGAAGGCAACGTCACCATCGCCATCGTCGGCAAGTACACCGGCATGAAGGATGCGTATAAGTCGCTGATCGAGGCGCTCTCGCATGGCGGCATCGCCAACAAGGTGAAGGTCAATCTCGACTGGATCGAGAGCGAGATCTTCGAGAAGGAAGATCCCGCGCCGTTCCTCGAGCACGTCAACGGCATCCTGGTGCCCGGCGGCTTCGGCCAGCGCGGTGCGGAGGGCAAGATCCGGGCGGCGCAGTTCGCGCGCGAGCGCGACGTGCCGTATTTCGGCATCTGCTTCGGCATGCAGATGGCTGTCATCGAGGCGGCGCGAAATCTCGTCGGCATCGAGGACGCCAACTCCACCGAGTTCGGCCCGACCAAGGAGCCCCTGGTCGGCCTGATGACGGAATGGCTGCGCGGCAACGAGCTCGAGAAGCGCTCGCAGGCCGGCGACCTCGGCGGCACGATGCGGCTTGGCGCCTATCCGGCTGCGCTCAATCGCGGCAGCCGCGTCTCGCAGGTCTATGGCGGCGCGACCGAGATTTCCGAGCGCCACCGCCATCGCTACGAGGTCAACACCGCCTACAAGGACCGCCTGGAGCAGCACGGCCTGAAATTCTCAGGCCTCTCGCCCGACGGCGTGCTGCCTGAAATCGTCGAGTACGAGGATCATCCCTGGTTCATCGGCGTCCAGTTCCACCCCGAGCTGAAGTCGCGGCCCTTCGAGCCGCACCCGCTGTTCGCCTCGTTCATCCAGGCGGCGATGGTGCAGAGCCGGCTGGTGTGATGCGTCAGCGCGCGGCCGAGTAGTCGCGCGCGTGATGCATCGGCTCCAGCGCCACCCGCGCTGATGGTTCAGGCGCAAGCGATCCCGTGATCAGCTTCATCTGCGGCCGTCGCGTCAGCCGGTAGACGGCGGCGGGCGGTACGTTCAGCAGGGCGCGATCCACCAGCTTTGCGCGCAGGCCGAGCCGGTCGAGCACGGGCCGCGGCACCGGGCAGCTCATGCCATAGGTGAACTGGTAGAAGGCGCCACCAGGGCGGACATAGCTGAACGCGCCGCTGAGGATCGAGATGACCTTGCGCCTGCTCATGTTGAGCAGCGGCAGGCCGCTTACGACTGCGCCGACCGGCGCGCCGTTATAGAGGCGCTCGGTCGTCAGCCGGCCTGCGTCCATCCACAGCACGCGCGCGCCGGGAAAGCGCATCTGCAGCAGCTTCATGAAGTCGGAGCCGTATTCGATCAGCGTCAGATCCTGGGGCCGGACGCCGCGCTTGAGCAGCTTGTAGGTGAACGCGCCGGTGCCGGGACCGAGCTCGAGGATCGGACCCGTCGTCGCGCTGATCTCGCGCGTGATGAGGTCGGCCAGCGCCGCACCCGATGGTGCGACGGCGCCGACCCGGCGCGGTGACGACATCCAGGACAGGAAGAACGAAAGAAAATCGTTGGGCATGCGCACTCCGGCATCTTGGCTTGCACCTCGCAAGATCGGAGGTGCGACGGATGCAGTGTTGCGGAGGCGCATTGCGACAGCATTGCGCTGTCGGAAACGAATGCGGATTGAATCAACTCTTTCGGACCGGCGGCAGCGTCATCCGGAAGCACGCGCCGCCCTCCGGTCCATCGGCCACCGAGACGTGGCCGCCATGTAGCTGCACGATCTCGCGCACCATGTTGAGGCCGAGGCCGGCCCCGCGGTCGAGCGGCGTCAGCCGGTAGAACGGCTCGAACACCTGCTCGCGCTGATCGGCGGGGATGCCGGCGCCTTCATCCGTGACCTCGATGCTCGCAGGACTAGAGACGCGAATTCCGATCGTGCCGCGGCGCGGGCCGTGCTGGATCGCATTCTGCACGAGATTGGTCAGCGCGCGCTCCAGCGCCGCCGCATCGCCGATCGTCTCGATCGGTGTCGCCGGCGCATCGAGGGCCAGCTCGTAACCGGCCGCGATCGCCAGCGGCGCGAGGTCGGCGGCGACGCTTTGCGCAACCGCGACGAGATTGAGGCGCGTGAAGGGATGACCGCAACGGTCGAGCCGCTGGATGTCGAGCAATTGCTCGGCAAGCGTCGCAAGCCGCGCGGCATCCTCCAGCAGGCGGGTCTTGTCCGGGCCGGGGCTGAGGGATTCCAGCCGCGTGTTCAGGATCGCGATCGGCGTGCGCAGCTCGTGCGCGGCGTCCGCGACGAAACGCTTGTGGCGGACATAGCCCTGGTCGAGCCGTGCCAGCGCGTCGTTGATCGCGGTCACCAGCGGCACGACTTCCAGCGGAATGCGCTCCACCGGAAGCCGCGCGCCGCGCTGGTGGATGTCGATGCGCCGGGCCTCGTCCGCCGCGGTATCGAGCCCCCTGAACGCGCGCTGCACGATCATCGGCGTCGCGATGAACGTCGCCGTTCCCATCAGCAAGAGGCCGGGCAGGGCGATGCCGAGGAACGCAAGGGAGGTCATGAACAGCGCCTTGGCGCCGGTCAGCCGTCCTTGCGTCGCGGTGATGACCTGTACATTGCCCGCTGATGTCTCGACACGTTTCAGCCGCGCCGCCGGCTTGCGCGGATCGTCCTCGAACATCTGCCAGCCGAGCCGCGCCTGGCTGATCTGGTCGAGGCCGTTGCCGATCGCGGCGAACTCGGCCGGCACGGTGCCTTCGCTGAGCGAACGGCCCTGCCGGTCGCGCACCAGGAACCAGAGGTCGGGCGTCTCGTTGCGCAACTGCTGCAGCTCGGCCGTCGGCCGCAAGGCCAGTCCGCCTTGCGCATCGCGGCTGAGCGCGCGTTGGACGACATCGATGACACGGTCCTCGTCGCGCTCGGCGAGCGCGAAGCCGGAGGCGCAGAGCCCGGCGATGACGATTGCGACCAGCGCGACCAGGATCGCCGCCTGGAGCGAGAGCAGGCGCCAGCTCAGCCGCGAGCGCAGGCAATAGGGATCATCGTGTTTGCTCATATCAGCTTCTTCAGGCTGGCAGCTTCTTGAGGAGGTAGCCGACGCCGCGAATGCCGTGGATCTCGATGCCCGCGTCAGCGTCCGCGAGCTTTCGCCGCAGCCGCGAGACATGTGTGTCGAGCGCGTTCGACTGGATCTCGTCGTCGAAATTGTAGACCGCCTCTTCCAGTGCCGAGCGCAGCACGGTCCGGCCCATGCGGCGGACCAGGGCTTCGAGCACCAGCAGCTCGCGGCGCGGCAGCTCGAACGGCGTGCCGGCGATGCTTGCCTCGCGATGACCGAGATCGAAAGCGAGGCGGCCGGCGCGGATGACATCGGGGGACAGGCCCGCGGGCCGCCGCAGCACGGCGCGCAGCCGCGCCAGCAATTCTTCGACCGCGAACGGTTTTGCCAGATAGTCGTCGGCGCCGCCGTCGAGCCCGGCGATACGGTCGGCGAGCTCGCCCCGCGCAGTCAGGACGATGATCGGCACGCCGTCGGCGCGCGCCCTGAGCTTCGGGATCAGGGCAAGGCCATCGCCGTCGGGGAGCTGGCGGTCGAGCAGGACCGCGGCGTGTACGTCGGCGGAGATGGCTTCCTCCGCCTCGGCGAGTGTGGGGGCATGGTCCACCACCATGTCATAGCGCTTCAGCGCCGAGGCCAGTGCGCCGGCCATTTCCGCTTCATCCTCGACCAGTAAAATCCGCATGTGATGGGCACCCAGGCTGCGACTGAGCCTTTGTAGCGGCCCGATCATTGCGGCAGCATTGCGGGAGTCCACGCCGCGCCGGCCGCGCAAGCCATGCGCGGAGCGCTGCAGGGGCGTCCGGGCGGGGCTCAAGACACCGTCGGGGCCAGCCGCTATAACCGCCCGGCCTGTTCAGGGAGGAACAAGAATGATCTATGAAATGCGCGTCTATCGCTGCGTCCCCGGCCGCCTGCCGGCGCTGTTGAAGCGGTTCGAGACGGTGACGCTGAAGCTGTGGGAGAAGCACGGTATCCGCCAGGCCGGATTCTTCACCACGCTGATCGGCGAATCCAACCAGGAGCTGACCTATTTCCTGGCCTGGGAGTCGCTCGCCGAGCGCGAGACGAAGTGGGGCAAGTTCATGACCGATCCGGACTGGATGAAAGCGCGCGCCGAAAGCGAAGCGGACGGCCAGATCGTCGGCAATATCGTCAGCCAGCTGCTGACGCCCACCGCCTTCTCGGCGGTGAAGTAGGAACCTGCCGACGCACGGGCGGCGCCGGGAGCCCCGGCGCAACCCTGATATTCGGATCGCCCGGCCCGAATAGGGTTGATCCGGCCCTCGCGGCGGCTATGGTCGCGCCGAAACGAGGGATTTGCCTTGAGCTCTTCGAATTCAGCGGCGCCGGTCGTCACCATCGGCAGCGTCAAATTCGGCAATGATCTGCCGATCTCGATCATTGCGGGGCCCTGCCAGCTCGAAAGCCGCCAGCACGCGCTGGAGGTGGCCTCCGCGCTGAAGGAGATCGCGGCGCGGCTGAAGATAGGCCTCGTCTACAAGACCTCGTTCGACAAGGCCAACCGCACCAGCGCGTCGGCTGCGCGCGGCCTCGGGCTCGCGCAGTCGCTGCCGATCTTCGCCGAGATCCGCTCCTCGCTCGGCCTGCCGGTTCTGACCGACGTGCACGATGCCGCGCAATGCGCCGAGGTGGCGCAGGCGGTCGACGTGCTTCAGATTCCCGCCTTCCTGTGCCGGCAGACCGATCTGCTTCTTGCTGCGGCCGCAACCGGCAAGGTCATCAACGTCAAGAAGGGGCAGTTCCTGGCACCGTGGGACATGGCGAATGTCGTCGCCAAGATCACCAGCGCTGACAATCCCAACGTGCTCGTCACCGAGCGCGGCGCCTCCTTCGGCTACAACACGCTGGTGTCCGACATGCGCGCGCTGCCGATCCTGGCGCGCACCACCGGCGCGCCTGTGATCTTCGACGCCACCCATTCGGTGCAGCAGCCGGGCGGGAAGGGGACGTCGTCGGGCGGCGAGCGCGAGTTCGTGCCGGTGCTGGCACGTGCGGCCGTCGCCGTCGGCGTTGCCGGCGTCTTCATCGAGACCCATCCCGATCCGGATCGCGCCCCGTCCGATGGCCCGAACATGGTGCCGCTGCGGGAGTTCGAGGGTCTGATCCGTACGCTGATGGCGTTCGACGCGGTGACGAAAAGCACAACGCGCTGATGCACCAGCCTGCGACCGGGGCGTCTGCCGACCAGAAGTTTCCGCCCGCGATCAACATCATCGCTCTGGCCAGCTTCTCGGCGGCACTGTCGACGCGCGCACTCGATCCGGTCCTGCCGCATGTCGCCGAGGATTTCTCGATCAGCGTCACGACCGCCGCCAGCATCGCGGCCGGCTATGCCCTGATCTACGCGCTGGTCCAGCCCGTGATCGGAGCGGCCGCCGACATGTTCGGCAAGGCGCGGCTCATGACTCTGTGTTTGGCGCTGCTCGGTGTCGCCTCCATTCTCGGCGCGGTCGCGACCACCTTCTCGGGCCTGTTCGCGAGCCGCATCCTGGCAGGCATCGCCGCCGGCGGCGTGTTCCCGGTCGCTCTCGGCCTGACCGCCGACCTCGTCGTGCCCGCCAAGCGGCAGGTCGCGATCGGCCGCACGCTCGCAGGCTCGATGACCGGCAATCTGTTAGGTGCGACCGCCTCCGGCATCATCGGCGAGTTCATCGGCTGGCGCGGCGTGCTGATGATCCTCGGCGCGCTCGGTCTGATCGCGGCCGTGGCGGTGGCGGCCGGCTTTCGCGGTGCCGCGCTGACGGCGCCGCCGAAGACCGATTTCAAGGCGTTGCGGCAGGGCTATCGCACCATCTTCGCCAATCCCAACACGCGCTACTGCTACTCGGCGGTGTTCGTCGAGGGCTGCTGCGTGTTCGGCCTGTTTCCCTTCATCGCCGCGCTGCTGTTCGATCTCGGCGAGAAGTCGCCGTCGATCGCGGGCATCGTCATTGCCGGCTTTGCGGTTGGCGGGCTGTTCTACACCTTCACGGTCTCGCGCTTCCTGCCATGGCTGGGCGTCAAGGGCATGATGATCGCGGGCGCGGGCCTTGTCGGGCTGCAGCTCGGCCTGCTCGCCTTAGGGCCTCAATGGAAGCTGCAATTCGTCAGCATGCTGGCGATGGGGTGGGGCTTCTACATGATCCATGGCTGCCTCCAGGTGTTCGCCAGCGAGCTCTCAGTCGGGGCGCGGGCGACCGCGATGTCGCTGCACTCGTTCTTCTTCTTCATGGGGCAGACGGTCGGCCCGATCGCCTATGGCCTCGGCCTCCAGCACGGGGGCAAGGTGCCGACTCTGCTTGCGAGCGCCGCGATCATGGTGAGCTTGGGCCTCGTCTGCGCCCGCTGGCTCAAGTCGCGGGCACCGGCGGACGCGCGGGCCTGACGGAAGTGCGGAAGTACCGAATTACCGGACATCCGTACTTATCCGGGACAAAACGGTAGTCACATCCCTTCAATCTTAAATCAAATCTCACCGTTCGCTCCGTAGATTGCCGCGCAAACCGCCTCTAGCGGCAACATCTGTGGATCAGTCGATGCAAAAGCAGCGTTCGGTCGCCCGTATCCTCGGGGCGGTGGTTGGGTCTCTCGGTCTCGTCCTCATCGTGATTTCAGCCTATGCGCTGAAGCTCGCGGTCACGCGTTACACGGGCAGCAACCGCATCGTCGCGCTCACGATCGCGAGCCGCGACCTGACCAACACGCTGGTGATCTTCCGCCTGGAGCGCGGTGACACGCTGAGCTATCTAGCATCCGCCGCGCCCGCGCCCGAGAGCGTCATGAACAGCCTCGCCGGGCAGCGCGCCACCGTGCAGAAGAATTACGCGCAGGCCTTGCAGAGCCTCGCCGCGGTCGAATCCCCCGGTCTTGCCGAAAAGCTCGACAAGCTCCGCGGCATCTGGGCCCAGCTCGAGGAGCTGCGGCCGCGTTCGGTCACGGCTCTGAAGCAGGAGAAGGGCGCGCGCGAAGCCAGCCTGACGCCAAGCTGGGCCAAGGTCAGCGATGCCTATATGGACGCGATCGGCGAAGTCACCGCCCATGTCGACGGCGCGATGGCGCTGATCGACCCCGTGGTCGATCGTCTGCTGATTGCCAAGCAGGCCTCCTGGCAGGCCCGCGCCAATGCCGGCCAGACCATCCTGATCCAGTTCTCCTCGATCCTGGCCAACAAGACCTGGACCCCGGCGGACGGCGTCACCTTCGCCGACCTCCGCGGCCGCATCCAGCAATCCTGGCTCGTGGTGCGCGACCTCAGCCCGAACGTGGCTTCGCCCGAGCTGCTCCAGGCGATCCGCAACGCCGAGCCGGAAATCTCCGGCGCGCTCAGCGACGAGCGCAATGCGATCGCGACCAAGCTGCTTGCCGGCGAGCCCGCCGGCGTCGTCGGCATCGAGTACCGCGATCGCCAGCTGGTCGGCGCCAACAACGTCGTCATCGTCACGCAGACCGCGCTCGCCGACATGATCTCCCGAGCCGAGGAGGGGGCCTCGCGTGCCCGCTTCAGCCTGATCCTGTTCGGTCTCTTGGTGCCGGCTTCGCTGGCGCTCACGATCGGCGGGCTGATGCTGATGCGCAACCGCGTCACCCGGCCGCTGACCGCGATCACCGGTGTCATGACCCGGTTCGCCGCGCATGATTTCGCCGGCGAAGTGCCCGGCCTCGATCGCAACGACGAGATCGGTCGCATGGCCGCCGCCTTGCAGGTGTTCAAGGACGCGATGATCAACGCCGAGCGCCTGTCGGGCGATCAGGCCGCCGAGCGCGCCGAGAAGGAGAAGCGCGCCTCCGATCTGTCCGGTCTCGTGCGGCAGTTCGAAAGCCGCGTCGGCCAGATGGTGCAGGCGCTGTCGAGCGCTTCGGGCGAGCTGGAGACGACGGCGCGCTCGATGTCGGGCACCGCGAGCGAAGCCCAGACCCAGGCCGGCTCGGCCTCGACCCTTGCCGACCAGGTCGGCAGCGGCGTGCAGACCGTCGCAGCCGCGGCCGAGGAGCTCAACGCCTCCATTCGCGAGATCAACCGCCAGGTCGACCAGGCGACGCGCGCCACCGAGCAGGCGGTCGCCACGGTCAAGGAGACCGACACCACCATGCGCGCGCTGGCCGAGGGCGCCGACCGCATCGGCGAGGTGATCGGCCTGATCACCTCGATCGCCGGTCAGACCAACCTCCTGGCCCTGAACGCGACCATCGAGGCCGCCCGCGCCGGCGAGTCCGGCAGGGGATTTGCGGTGGTGGCGAGCGAGGTGAAGAACCTCGCCTCGCAAACCGCGAAGGCGACCGAGGAGATCAGCAGCCAGATCACCGAGATCCAGGGCGCGACGCAGAAGGCGGTCGCGGCGATCGACGGCATCGTCAAGACCATCGAGGAAGTCTCGAGCATCAACCGCGTCATCGCTGCCGCCATCGAGGAGCAGAACAAGGCCACCGCCGAGATCGCCAACACCGTGCAGCATACGGCGGAGGCAACCTCGACCGTGACGCGCAACATCGCCAGCGTCTCGTCGGCGGCGAGCGAGACCGGGCGTGCGGCCTCCGGTGTGCTGAAGGCGGCTGGCAATCTGTCGAGCCAGTCGACCTCGCTGACCTCGGAAGTCGACGGATTCATCAGCCAGGTGAGGGCGGTGGCGTAGCACCGCCGGCCTGAGCAGCCGGGTTCGGAAGGCCGTCGCGGCGTCAGGCTGCGGCGGCCTTCGTGTTTTCGCGGCAGCGTGTCACGGACGCTTCGGTATGCATGGCACGCGAATTGCTTCGATTTTGGGCAAATCGAGGTGTGAGATCGTGGACGCCCAGACCAGCCGTTCCGCCAGCGCAGCCAGCGCGCCCCGCCCGACCGGATATCCTACCAGGCCACCGCTGCGGCGTTTCCTGACGGATTGCCACGAGGAATTCCGCACCAACAATTCCGGTGAGCTCGCCGACTACATCCCGGAGTTGAAGCGCGCCAATCCCGATCATTTCGGTATCGCGCTCGTCACCATCGACGGTCACGTCTACGAGGTTGGCGACAGCGACGTCCCGTTCACGATCCAGTCGGTGTCGAAGGCGTTCGTGTTCGCGCTGGCGCTGGAGATGGTCGGCGAGGCGCGGGTCGCGGCCACCATCGGCGTCGAGCCGAGCGGCGAGGCGTTCAATTCGATCCGGCTCACCAACGACAACCGGCCTTTCAATCCCATGGTCAATGCCGGCGCGATCGCCTGCTCCGGCCTGATCTACGAGGTGGACGGGAAGGGCGCCTTCGAGCGTGTCCGCTCAAAGCTCAGCCAATTCGCCGGCCGCGAGCTCGGCGTGGACGAGGCCGTGCACGCCTCGGAGACCGCGACCGGCAACCGCAACCGCGCGATCGCCTGGCTGCTGCGGAATTACGCCGTGCTGCCCGACGACGTCGACGCGGTGCTCGACGTCTATTTCCGCCAATGCGCAATTCTTGTCACCGCCCGCGATCTCGCAGTGATGGCGGCAACGCTCGCCAATCGCGGCATCAATCCGGTCACGGGTGTCCAGGTCATCACGCCGCACATCGTCGCGCGCACGCTGTCGGTGATGACGAGCTCGGGCATGTACGATTATGCCGGCGAGTGGACCTATCGTGTCGGCATCCCCGCCAAGAGCGGCGTCGGCGGCGGCATCGTCGCGGCGCTGCCCTCGCAGCTCGGGCTCGGCACCTTCTCGCCGCTGCTCGACAACCACTTCAACAGCGTGCGCGGGCTCGAGGTCTGCGAGGCGCTGTCGGCGCGCTTCGACCTGCACATGCTCAATCGCAACGCGGACGTCCGCACCAGCATCATGGCGGATTACGACGTCTACGGCATCTCCTCGCGCCGCAGCCGCCAGCCGCACGAGCAGCAGATCCTCGACGAGCGCCACAGCGACATCCGCGTGCTCGAACTGGTCGGTGCGATGAATTTCGGCACCATCGACTACGTCACGCGACGGCTCACCACCGAGCCGCCGAACGCACCGCTCCTGATCATCGATTTCCGCCGTGTCCCCGACATCACCGCAGCCGGTGCGGAGCTGCTCGGCGAGACGCTGACCGCGCTCGGCAATGCCGGTGTCACCGCGATTCTTTCGGGCTTCGAGGAGACCTCGGCGGTGTGGGGCGCGATCGCCGCGCGCACGGCCGAGCCGCGCCGGCTGCGCCGTTTCGCGCTGCTCGACGACGCCATCGAATGGGCCGAGGATCAGGTGATCTACCGCTTCGGTGGCTTCACCGACCTCAAGGAGAACGCACATCTCGGCGAGCAGGCACTGCTTGCCGAGCTCGACGCGGAGGAGATCGCCGCCATCGTCAAGCTCTCGACCACGCGGCACTACGCGGCTGGCCAGCGCATCATCGCCGCCGGCGAACCCGCCAATTCGCTGTTCTTTCTCCAGAGCGGGATGGTCAGCGTGAAGCTGCGCAGCGGGGTGCGGCTGGCATCGCTCGGCCCCGGCATGGAGTTCGGCGAGATGGCGATCCTGGAGCAGAGCCGCAGCGCCGACGTTCTCGCCGATACGCCCGTCACCTGCCTCGAACTGCCGCTCGACAGCTTTGCCGACTACCGCCGCCTGCATCCCGAGACGTCGCTGAAGATCATGCGCAACCTCGCCGCGATCCTGGCGCGGCGGTTGGTCGCGGCGAATGCGAAGGTCGATCTGCTCAGCGCCTACTGACGATGCCGAGACATTGGTGCTCGTTCCCCGGATGCAATGCAGCGCGCCGCACTTGCGGCGTGGTGCGTTGCTGATCCGGGGTCCAGGATTCGTCTGGGTCCCGGCTCTGCGGCGCAGCGTTGCACGCTGCACCGCGTCCGGGACACGAGCAGGAATCTGGCTCTTAGTTCGCGCCGGCAGTCGGGATCGGCTCCATGCCGCTTGCGACGATCGCTTCGCGCGCGGCGGGGGAGGCCAGGAACTTGATCAAGGCACGGCCTGCCTCGGGCTCCTTCGAAGCGGTCGCGATTCCCGCCGAGAAGATCGTGATCTTCTGCAATTCGTTCGGCAGGGGACCGACGATGTCGATGCCCTTCACGGGCTTCAACTCGCTGATCTGCTGGAAGCCAAGCTCGGCCTCGCCATGCGCGATGATCTCGCCGACCGGCGTTGCCGGGATCTTGCGCGCCTTGTCCTTCATGGCCTCGGCAATGCCGAGCTTGTCGAACATCTCGGTCGAGACGTAGACGCCGCTGGCGCTGTCGGAATAGGCGATCGTCTTCGCCGCCAGCAGCGCGCGCTTTACCGCGTCCACCGAGCTGATGTCCGGTTTCGGCGCGCCCGATTTCACGGCGACGCCGATCGGCGACTTGGTGAGGTCGACCTGGCTGCCGGCGACGACCTTGCCCTTGCTCGCGAGGTCGTTGAGGGCATAGCCCACCATGATCAGGACGTCGGCGGGCTCGCCGCGCTCGAGCCTCACCGGGATCGCATTCGCGGTCGTTCCCATCGACGGGCCATATTCCGTCAGCACCTTGTTGCCGGTGGCCTTCTCGAATTCCGGTACAAGAGCCTTGTAGGCCGCGGTCAGGCCGCCGGAGATCATGACCCGGACCTCGGCAGCGTCGGCCGCGCCGGTGAGCCACAGCGCGCCCAGAACGCCAAGGGCAATGTTGCGGCAAGTCGCTGACGTCGATTTCATTGTTCTTGTTCTCCTTGTCACTAGCCGCGCCCGCGATAGGGCGCGACGCCTTGCTCTGGCACCCAGAGTCCCTTCGGCACGCGGCCGGTCTGCCAGAACACGTCGATCGGAATCCCGCCGCGCGGATACCAGTAGCCGCCGATGCGCAGCCATTTCGGCTTGATCTCTGAGGCGATGCGCTTGCCGATCATGACGGTGCAGTCCTCGTGGAAGGCGCCGTGATTGCGGAAGCTCGCGATGTAGAGTTTCAGCGACTTCGACTCCAGCAGCCATTGGCCGGGCGCGTAGTCGATCATCAGATGCGCGAAATCGGGCTGGCCCGTGACCGGGCAGAGCGAGGTGAATTCCGGCACCGTGAAACGGACCAGATAATCGGTGCCTGCTTGTGGATTGGGCACGCGGTCGAGCCTGGCCTTTTCGGGTGCATCCGGCCATTCCACGGCGCGGCCGAGCTGCAAAGACGCTGACTTGGCTGGTGAGTTGTTCGATTTGCTGGGTTTTTTCGACATCGGTCCGCCTCCGTGGCGCCCTCTTAGCCAATCATGCGGGGAACGTCACCCGGCCTTTTCCGCTTCGATGCATTGCGGTAGAAGCACCGCCAACTGCCCCCTTTGTTTCCCGAAAAGAGGCCCCCATGACCGCCATCATCGACATCATCGGACGCGAAATCCTCGACAGCCGCGGCAATCCCACCGTCGAGGTCGACGTCGTGCTGGAAGATGGTGCGCTCGGCCGCGCCGCGGTGCCGTCCGGCGCCTCGACGGGGGCCCATGAGGCCGTGGAACTGCGCGACGGCGACAAGGCCCGCTATCTCGGCAAGGGCGTGACCAAGGCGGTCGGCGCCGTCAACGGCGAGATCTTCGAGTCCCTGAGCGGCCTCGACGTCGAGCAGCAGGCCCAGATCGACCAGATCATGATCGATCTCGACGGCACGCCGAACAAGAGCCGCCTCGGCGCCAACGCCATCCTCGGCGTGTCGCTCGCCTGCGCCAAGGCCGCCGCCAACTCGCTCGACATGCCGCTCTACCGCTATGTCGGCGGCACCTCCGCGCGCCTGCTGCCGGTCCCGATGATGAACATCATCAATGGCGGCGTGCATGCGGACAACCCGATCGACTTCCAGGAGTTCATGATCCTGCCCGTCGGCGCGTCCTCCTTCGCCGAAGGCCTGCGCTACGGCGCCGAGGTCTTCCATACGCTGAAGTCCGAGCTGAAGAAGGCCGGCCACAACACCAATGTCGGCGACGAGGGCGGCTTCGCCCCGAACCTGCCGTCGGCGGACGCCGCGCTCGAATTCGTCATGAACGCGATCGGCAAGGCCGGCTTCAAGGCGGGCTCCGACATCGTGCTCGGCCTGGACTGCGCCTCGACCGAGTTCTTCAAGGGCGGCAAGTACGTCTATGAAGGCGAGGGCAAGACCCGCTCGATCTCCGAGCAGGCCAAATATCTCGCCGATCTCGTCTCGCGCTATCCGATCGTCACCATCGAGGACGGCATGTCGGAAGACGACATGGACGGCTGGAAGGAGCTGACCGACCTCATCGGCAAGAAGTGCCAGCTCGTCGGCGACGACCTGTTCGTCACCAACGTCAAGCGCCTCGCCGAAGGCATCAAGGCCGGCCGCGCCAACTCGATCCTGATCAAGGTCAACCAGATCGGCACGCTGACCGAGACGCTCGCCGCCGTCGAGATGGCGCACAAGAACGGCTATACATCCGTCATGTCGCACCGCTCGGGCGAGACCGAGGATTCCACCATTGCCGACCTCGCGGTGGCCACGAACTGCGGTCAGATCAAGACCGGCTCCCTTGCGCGTTCGGATCGCACCGCCAAATACAATCAGCTCCTGCGCATCGAGCAGCAGCTCGGCAAGCAGGCGCTCTACGGCGGCAAGGCGGCACTGAAGGCGCTGGCATAAGCCGGCGCCTTGGCAAACACAGGGGAGGATCGACATGAGCGACGACAACACCGGCCTGCAACTGCGTTCGCTGATCAAGACCAGCGGTGAGCTGGAGATCTCGCTCGTCGACGTGCCGACCCCCGAGCCCGCCGCGGACGAGGTCGTCGTCCGCGTCGAGGCGGCGCCGATCAACCCGTCCGACCTCGGACTGCTCGTCGGCGCGGCCGACATGAGCACGGCCAAGGCGTCCGGCACGAAAGAGGCGCCTGTGATCACGGCGACCGTGCCGCAGGGCGCGATGCGTGCGATGGGCGCCCGGCTCGACCAGTCCCTGCCGGTCGGCAATGAAGGCGCCGGCGTCGTCATCAAGACCGGCTCGTCGGATGCCGCGAAGGCGCTGATGGGCAAGACGGTCGCGATGATCGGCGGCGCCATGTATTCGCAGTACCGGACCATGAAGGTCAGGGATTGCCAGCCGCTGCCCGAGGGCACCACGGCGGCGGAGGGCGCATCCTGGTTCGTCAACCCGCTCACCGCGCTCGGCATGACCGAGACCATGCGGCGGGAAGGGCACAAGGCCCTGGTGCACACCGCGGCCGCCTCCAATCTCGGCCAGATGCTCAACAAGATCTGCCTCGCCGACGGCATCCCGCTGGTCAACATCGTGCGCAGCAAGGAGCAGGCGGAGATCCTGAAGAAAATCGGCGCCAAGCACGTCGTCGACTCCAGCGTGCCGAGCTTCCTCGACGATCTCACCAATGCGCTGGTCGAGACCGGCGCCACCATCGCCTTCGACGCCATCGGTGGCGGCAAGCTTGCCGGCGACATCCTCAATTGCATGGAAGTCGCGATCAACAAGACCGCCAAGGAATACAGCCGCTACGGCTCCAGCGTGCACAAGCAGGTCTATGTCTACGGCGCGCTCGACGTTCGTCCGATCGAGCTGCCGCGCGGCTTCGGCATGGCCTGGGGCGTCGGCGGCTGGCTCCTGACTCCGTTCCTGCAGAAGATCGGACCTGCCGATATCGGGCGGCTGCGCCAGCGTGTCGTGAGCGAGCTGAAGACCACCTTCGCCAGCCACTACACCAAGGTGGTGTCGTTGTCCGAGGCACTCGATCCCGCCAACGTCGCGGTCTATGCCAAACGCGCCACCGGCGAAAAATTCCTCATCAACCCAAATAAATAATCGTGATGTGCTGCGGCACGTCACCGAAAGAAGGTCTTGCCTTCTGAGCGAAGCGGGGGATTATTCCGCCGCCTTTGAAAGCGGAAAAACCGCAAGGCGCTCAGAAGGGGACCTCTCCATGACTGATCTCAATCGCCGTCACCTGCTCGCAGGCGCGGCCGCCATTGGCGCAGCCGCCGCCACCGGGCTTCGCCCGACCATCGCCGATGCCGCAGTGCCGCAAGCCGGCACGCAGGCGCCGGGCTTCTACCGCTACAAGGTCGGTAGCCTCGAATGCACCTCGATCAATGACGGTGCGCGCACCTTCCCGATGCCCGACAAGTTCGTCGTCAACGTGCCGAAGGAAGAAGCCGCGGCCGCCGGCGAGGCCGCCTACATGCCCAAGGGCATGGTCACGGTGCCGTTCAACCCGCAGCTCATCAACACCGGCTCCAAGCTGGTGCTGATCGACACCGGCAATGGTGTCGCCAATCTCGAGCCCAGCAAGGGCGCGGTCGGCCGCACGCTGCAAAACCTCCAGGCCGCCGGCGTCGACCCGAAGAGCATCGACATCGTGCTGCTGTCGCATCTGCACCCCGATCACACCAACGGCATCCGTCTCGCCGACGGCGGGCTCGCGTTCCCGAATGCGGAGATCATGGTGCCGGGTAAGGACTGGGAGTTCTGGACCAGCGAGGACAACACGGCCAAGGCCGAGTCGAACCCGATGATGAAGAACTACTTCGCCAACGTGAAGAAGACCTTCGCGGGCCTCGAGTCCAAGGTCACGAAGTACGAGTGGGGCAAGGAGGTCGCGCCCGGCATCACCTCGATCGCGACGCCGGGCCACACACCGGGCCACACCTCGTTCGCGGTCGCCTCGGGCGATGCGAAGGTGCTGATCCAGTCCGACGTCACCAACATTCCGGAATTCTTCCTGCGCAATCCGGACTGGCACGTGATGTTCGACGCCGACGCCGCGATGGCGCAGGCGACGCGCCACAAGTTCTACGACATGGCGGCGGCCGAGAAGGCCACCGTGATCGGCTTCCACTTCACCTTCCCCTCGGTCGGTCACGTCGAGAAGGACGGTGCCAAGTACCGCCTGATCCCGTCGGCGTGGAATCCGACGATCTGATCGGCCAAGAGTTGAGAGAAGCATCAGGCCGCCTTTGGGCGGCCTGATTGTTTTGGATCGTAGCCCGGATGGAGCGAAGCGTAATCCGGGGCCGGTGTCCCTTGGGGCAACACCCCGGATTGCGCTGCGCTCCATCTGGGCTACGGGCCTGGCATGCTGGGACAATGCCCGTGCGAACATAAATGTCGAAAACAACCCCATGCACAGTAGAAATCGCAAGCGATTTCAATGATTCGGTAAATTCGAAGAAAAGTTGCGGGTTCGGGCAAAACAGGGCTAGTATGGAATGGTGGTCAGACGCGCCGGTTAGCGGCTTTGATCGGGGCAGATCGGTCCTGGATTACGCTTCGATCCATCCGGGCTACGCTGGGCCTCAATGGCCACTTTCGCGAAACTCAGCGTTTCCAAATCGCGTCGGTTCATGCACTTGCATCCATCGCGGCAGATCGATTAAGTGCCGCCCGGCACTCCCGCTCTAGCCCTCGAGGACACCCCATGGCCTACAACATCGTCGTTATCGCCGGCAGCCTGCGCAAGGACAGCTTTTCGCTGAAGATCGCCAACGCGCTCACCAAGCTCGCGCCGGCCTCGCTCAAGCTCGAGGTCGTCACGCCGGCGGGCATCTCCTTCTTCAACCAGGACCTCGAGGGCGCGCCGCCGGCCGACTGGCTGGCGTTCCGCGACAAGCTGCAGAAGTCCGACGGCGTCATCTTCGTCACCCCCGAATACAACCGCGCCATCCCGGGCGTGCTGAAGAACGCCATCGACGTTGCCTCGCGCCCCTATGGCAAGAGCTCGTTCAACGGAAAGCCGGTCGGCATCGTCTCGAACTCGCCGGGCCCGCTCGGCGGCGTCAGCGCCGCCAAGACGCTGCAGAACATCCTGCCCGGCATTGCCGGCCCGATCATGCAGCAGCCCGAGATCTACCTGAACGCCGTCGGCGACGCCTTCGATGCCGAGGGCAACCTCGCGAAGGACTCGCTGAAGGGCGTGCTGCAGGCCTACATCGACGCCTTCGCGGCGCACGTGGCCAAGCACCACGGCTGAGGCTGAACCGTCCGACTGTCATTCCGGGTTCGGCTCTTCGAGCCGCCCCGGAATGACAGCTGCTCAAATTAGCACTCCCTTAACCAAGCTGCCCCATCTTCCCAAGATGGTCTCCCGCGCGCGCCTGAAATCGATCCTGACCGGTCTTGCCCTCTATGCGATGGCTATCGCCATCGTCGGCTATTTCGGCGTCAACGCCTATACCGGCAAGTACGGCCTCAACGCCCGCCAGGAACTCGACCAGGAGATCATCTCGCTGACGAGCGAGCTGGCGCAGCTCAAGCGCGAGCGCGCCAAGAGCGAGCAGCGCGTCTCGCTGCTGCGCTCCCAGAGGATCGACCCCGACATGCTGGACGAGCGCGCGCGCTTCCAGCTCGACTACGTCAATCCGCACGATCTCGTCCGGATGATTCCCCAGAACTAGCGCCTTCGCGCGTCGTCCTCACGCACACCGAAAGTTGCAGGACCGCCACCTTGACGGAACGGAGGGGGCGGGGGCATGCCTTGTGGGGTGCGCGGTCCCGAGCTTGACGGAGATCAATCCGGCCGCGCCGGCACGCCCTAGATTGCCACCCGGAGGAAACGGTGATGAATGGGTCAATGCCCGGGCATCACGCGGCCCGTGTCGAGGCCGCCATTGCATCAGGCCAGGCGGCTCGGTCCGCGCTCGTGGCCTCCTGGCGCCGTTCCTCCCGATTGCATCATCTCGACCCCTCCGGCCGCGGCTTGCCGCAACGGCTGACCGAGGTGGAACTCCGCGTGGCGCGCGAGCGCATCGCGCCGCTGCTGGCCGCCGCGCAAGGCGCCATGGACCGGCTCTACCAGGCTGTCGGCGCCGCCGGCTGCTGCGTGCTGCTGGCCGACGGCGAGGGGGTTCCCGTCGATCGCCGCGGCACACCGGCGGACGATACGACGTTCCAGTCCTGGGGCCTGTGGACCGGCGCGCTCTGGAGCGAGGAGCATGAAGGCACCAACGGCATCGGCACCTGCGTCGTCGAGCAGCGGCCGCTGACGATCGACCGCGACCAGCACTTCTTCACGCGCAACACGCTTCTGAGCTGCACCGCCGTTCCGATCTACGATCACGAGGCGGCCTTCGCCGGTGTGCTCGACGTCTCCTCCTGCCGCGCCGATAGGACCGATGCGTTTTCCAGCCTGATCGCGCTGGCGGCGGGCGAGGCGGCCCGGCGGATCGAGGCCGATTTGTTCCGCCGCGCCTTCGCCCATGCCCGCATCGTGCTGACGCCGGGTGCGGACGGCCAGTCCATCGGCCTCGTCGCGGTAGATGCGGACGATCTCGTGATCGGCGCGACCCGCTCCGCCCGGATGGGACTCGGGATTGCGCCCGGCCGTCCGTTGCAGCCGGTGCCCGCGGCCGATCTGCTTGGCGGCGAGCCCGCGCATGACCACCTGGCCGGCGGCCAGCGCGCGGTGTTGCAGCGGGCGCTGCTCCGCGCCGGCGGCAATGTGTCGGCCGCTGCCAAGGCCCTCGGCGTCAGCCGCGCAACGCTGCACAGGAAGCTGAAGCGGTTCGAATTGAACCACTGAGCCCTGCTGTTTCCCCCAAGCTCCGATCTCGTGCCCCGGACGCAGCGCAGCGCGTCGCTCTTGCGACGTGGTGCGCTGCTGAGCCGGGGCCCATGTCTCCGCATTCTTCAGTGCCGCCTTCTGGGTCCCGGCTCTGCGCAGCAACGCCAAGAGCGTTGCAGCGCGTCCGGGACACGACCGTGACACAGCCCACGACTGTCGCAGAACTGCGACAGGTCCGCGCCGCCATCGCTCCCGCCCGGGCTGACAGAAATCACCTTCCGCGAGATCGTCAGCGCAAGTCGTGAACACACGACGGATCGCGCAAACAGCAACATCGGGAGTGAGCAATGAACAAGGTGGAATTCCTCGGCGTCATCCAAAACCCCTTCGCCGAACGCTACGATAATTTCATCGGCGGCAAGTTTGTCGCTCCGAAGTCAGGCAAATATTTCGACAATGCCTCGCCGGTGAACGGCCAGATCGTCTGCAAGATCGCGCGCTCCGACGCGCAGGACGTCGAAGCCGCCCTCGACGCGGCGCATGCCGCCAAGGGCGCCTGGGGCCGCACCAGCGTCGCCGAGCGCGCCGCGATCCTCAATCGGATCGCCGACCGTATGGAGGAGAATCTCGAGCGTCTTGCCATTGCCGAGACCTGGGACAACGGCAAGCCGATCCGTGAGACCCGCGCCGCCGATTTGCCGCTCGCCATCGACCATTTCCGCTATTTCGCCGGCGTGGTGCGCGCCCAGGAAGGCTCGATCGGCGAGATCGATGAGGACACCATCGCCTATCATTTCCACGAGCCGCTCGGCGTGGTCGGCCAGATCATTCCCTGGAACTTCCCGTTGCTGATGGCCTGCTGGAAGCTCGCGCCTGCGCTCGCCGCCGGCAATTGCGTCGTGCTCAAGCCTGCCGAGCAGACCCCGGCGTCCATCATGGTCTGGGCCGAGATCATCGGCGACCTGCTGCCGCCGGGCGTGCTCAACGTCGTCAACGGCTTTGGCCTTGAGGCCGGCAAGCCGCTGGCGTCGAGCCCGCGCATCGCCAAGATCGCCTTCACCGGCGAGACCTCGACCGGCCGGCTGATCATGCAATATGCCAGCCAGAACCTCATCCCGGTCACGCTGGAGCTCGGCGGCAAGTCGCCCAACATCTTCTTCAAGGACGTCACCGCGGAAGACGACGACTTCTTCGACAAGGCGATCGAGGGCTTCGTCATGTTCGCGCTGAACCAGGGCGAGGTCTGCACCTGTCCGAGCCGGGCGCTGGTCCATGCCGACATCTACGACCGCTTCATGGAGCGGGCGCTGAAACGCGTCGCCGCCATCAAGCAGGGCGACCCGCGCGTGGCCGACACCATGATCGGGGCGCAGGCCTCCAGCGAGCAGCTCGCAAAGATCCTCTCCTATATCGACATCGGCAAGCAGGAGGGGGCGAAGGTGCTGGCCGGCGGCGGACGTGCCGAGCTCGGCGGTGATCTCGCCAGCGGCTTCTACGTCCAGCCGACGGTGTTCGAGGGCCACAACAAGATGCGCATCTTCCAGGAGGAGATCTTCGGCCCCGTGGTGTCGGTCACGACCTTCAAGACCGATGAGGAGGCGCTCGCGATCGCCAACGACACGCTCTATGGCCTGGGCGCCGGCGTGTGGAGCCGCGATGCCAACCGCTGCTACCGCTTCGGCCGGGCGATCCAGGCCGGCCGGGTCTGGACCAACTGCTACCACGCCTATCCTGCGCATGCGGCCTTCGGCGGCTACAAGCAGTCGGGCGTCGGGCGCGAGACCCACAAGATGATGCTCGATCACTACCAGCAGACCAAGAATCTCCTGGTCAGCTACAGCCCGAAGAAGCTCGGCTTCTTCTGATCGAAGATGTGATCGGGCGGACGGGAGCGTCCGCCCCGCCGTCATCCATCTGTCAGAGTCTTGGGACAAGACGGCAGCGCCGCGCCCATTCGGGGCCGGCGCTGCTGGCGTTCGAGGCGATGCCAGGCAAAGACGGAGACTTGGCGATGCCGAACACGCGTTCACGACGGTCCATGTATATTGGGGCGATGCTGCTCGGTGCCGCGGTGCTCCCGCTGTCGATGGCCTTCGCGCAGACCGCTGCGGCGCCATCAGGCGCAAAGCCCTTCCTGACCGTCGATGGAAAGGCGCCGCTGGTCCTCGGACATCGCGGCCTGCCGGGACTGGTGCCCGAGGAGACCGAGGCCTCCTATGACCTCGCGGGCGCCGTCGGGACCGACGCGCTCGAAGAGGATCTGCACCTGACCAAGGATTGCGTCCTGGTCGTGCGCCATAATCCCTGGCTGAGCGACAACACCAATGTTGCCGAGGTGGCGAAGACCAATGCGTCCGTGGCCGCGCGCAAGCGCACGGTATCAGGCGTTCGCATCAAGGCTCCGGCGTCCCCAAGCGCGCCTGCCGATTACCTGACGGATCTCACCGATCCCGCCGATCCGAAATCGGTGCTGAAGTCATTGATCGTGGACGGCGAGGACCACACCAACGACTGGTCGATCACCGACTTCACCATGGCCGAGTTGAAGACCCTGATCGGCGGCACGACCTATGACGCCGCCAACGAGCGGCCGAAAGTCTTCAACGGCAAGCTTCCGATCATCAGCTTCCAGGACGTGATCGACATCGCCAAGGCCAAGAGCAAGGAGACCGGGCGTTCGATCCTCGTCTATCCCGAGACCAAGAACCCGACCTGGAACAACGCCCAGGCGATCGCCAATGGCTGCGGAGCGCCCGGCAGCCGCCCGCTCGAGGATGCCCTGATCAAGATCATTGGGGACAACGGCCTCAACACCAAGGACGCGCCTATTCTGGTCCAGAGCTTCGAGCCCGGCAGCCTGAAATATATGCGCAGCCACGGCCTGCAGACGCGGCAGGTCCAGCTGATCGACGGCAACGGCATCGACTTCAAGTCCGGCAAGGTCCTGCTCAACAACATCACGAGCTCGCGTCCGTTCGACTGGACGGTCGCGGGCGATGCGCGCCTCTACGATGCGATGCTGACCCCGGAAGGGCTTGCCGAGATCAAGACCTATGCCGACGGCATCGGTCCCTGGAAGGCCTATATCGTTCCACTCAAGATCGCACCGTGGAAGGACAGCAATGCCGACGGCACGCCCTACAAGGGGTCGACGCCGGAGGCGACGACGCAGGAGGCGACCAGCCTTGTCACCGATGCGCACAAGCTCGGCCTGTTCGTGCACGTCTTCACGTTCCGCAACGAGAAGAAATATCTCGCTGCCGACTATCGCGGCGATCCCAGCCTTGAATATCTCAAATTTTTCCGACTTGGCGTCGATGGGGTCTTCAGCGACTTCACCCATACCGGCGTTGCCGCCCGTGCAGCATATTTGCGCGAGCTGGGCTGGTAGGCGGCACTGCGATTCGGACGCGCGCAGGGGCTTCGGACCCTCGATAAACGTGTCCGAATTTCGTTGCGTCGGCGGCGCACGGCGGCGTCGCTGGCGGGTGAGCTAAAGTTGCCTGATCGAGCCTAAAGGTTTTGCAAAGTTTCGACCACGTTGCAGTGCGGCATAATGAAAGTCGTGCCATGTCGCCGCGGTGCTTTCCAAGGGCGTTTGACTTGGGTTAGAGAGGGCAGAAGTTTTCTCTGACCCGGAATTCCCATGGCCGCACCCAAGAAAGCCGCCGCAGGCGCTGCACAGGACAAGACCGACGGCGGCTCGCCCCCGGAGTTCACGAAAGAGCAGGAGCTCAAGGCGCTCCGCGAGATGCTCCTGATCCGGCGGTTCGAGGAAAAGGCCGGCCAGCTCTACGGCATGGGCGCCATCGGCGGCTTCTGCCATCTCTATATCGGCCAGGAGGCCGTGGTGGTCGGCATGCAGATGGCCCTCAAGGAGGGCGATCAGGTCATCACCGGCTATCGCGATCACGGTCATATGCTTGCCACCGGCATGGACGCCAACGGTGTCATGGCCGAGCTCACCGGCCGCCGCGGCGGCTATTCCAAGGGCAAGGGCGGCTCCATGCACATGTTCAGCAAGGAGAAGCACTTCTACGGCGGTCACGGCATCGTCGGCGCCCAGGTTTCGCTCGGCACCGGTCTTGCCTTCGCCAATCACTATCGCGGCAACGGCAATGTCAGCGTCGCCTATTTCGGCGACGGCGCGGCCAACCAGGGCCAGGTCTATGAGAGCTTCAACATGGCGGAGCTCTGGAAGCTGCCGGTGATCTACGTCATCGAGAACAACCGCTACGCCATGGGCACCTCGGTCTCGCGCGCCTCGGCGCAGCAGGATTTCTCGAGGCGTGGCGTGTCGTTCAACATCCCCGGCAAGCAGGTCGACGGCATGGACGTCCGCGCCGTCAAGGCCGCCGGCGACGAAGCCGCCGCGTGGTGCCGCGCCGGCAAGGGTCCCTTCATCCTGGAGATGCAGACCTACCGCTATCGCGGCCATTCGATGTCCGACCCTGCAAAATACCGCACGCGCGAGGAGGTCGAGAAGGTCCGCCACGACCAGGACCCGATCGAGCAGGTGCGCAACCGCCTGTTGGCCGCCAAGGTCAGCGAGGCCGATCTCAAGGCGATAGACGCCGACGTGCGCGACATCGTCAACGCGTCCGCCGATTTCGCCCAGCATGATCCCGAGCCGGATGCCGCCGAGCTCTGGACCGACATTTACCGCTGAACGCGCGCAAGCTTTCTTTTGGAGCCGATATGCCAATTCAAGTGCTGATGCCCGCGTTGTCGCCCACGATGGAAAAGGGCAACCTCGCCAAATGGCTGAAAAAAGAGGGCGAGACGATCAAGTCGGGCGATGTCATCGCCGAGATCGAGACCGACAAGGCGACCATGGAGGTCGAAGCGACCGACGAGGGCACGCTCGGCAAGATCCTGATCCCCGAGGGCACCGCTGACGTCGCCGTGAACACGCCGATCGCGACCATCCTCGCCGACGGCGAGAGTGCCGCCGACCTCGACAAGGCGTCGGCGCCGGCGAAGCAGGAGAAGGCCGCGGAATCCGCGCCTCCCGCCGCCGCGAAGTCCGAAGCGCCGCAGCCCAAGGCTGCGCCCGCGCCCAAAGCCGCGCCGGCGCCGCAGGCCGTCGCCGAGCCCGATCCGGAAGTGCCCGCCGGCACCGAGATGATCACGCAGACCATCCGCGAAGCCTTGCGCGACGCCATGGCCGAAGAGATGCGCCGCGACGCCGACGTCTTCGTGATGGGCGAAGAGGTCGCCGAATATCAGGGCGCCTACAAGGTGACGCAGGGCCTGCTGCAGGAATTCGGCGCCAAGCGCGTCATCGACACCCCGATCACCGAGCACGGCTTTGCCGGCGTCGGCGTCGGTGCCGCGATGACGGGCCTCAAGCCCATCGTCGAGTTCATGACCTTCAACTTCGCCATGCAGGCGATCGACCAGATCATCAACTCCGCGGCCAAGACGCTGTATATGTCCGGCGGCCAGATGGGTTGCTCGATCGTGTTCCGCGGGCCCAACGGTGCGGCCGCGCGCGTCGCCGCCCAGCACAGCCAGGATTATTCGGCCTGGTACTCGAATGTCCCCGGCCTCAAGGTCGTCGCGCCATTCTCGGCCGCCGATTACAAGGGTCTTCTGAAGGCCGCGATCCGAGATCCCAATCCGGTGATCTTCCTCGAGAACGAGATGCTCTACGGCCACACCGGCGAGGTGCCGAAGCTCGAGGATTTCATCATCCCGATCGGCAAGGCCCGGATCGTGCGCACCGGCAGTCACGTCACCATCGTCTCCTGGTCGAACGGCATGACCTACGCGCTGAAGGCCGCCGACGAACTCGCCAAGGAGGGCATCGAGGCCGAGGTGATCGATTTGCGCACGCTGCGCCCGATGGACACCGAGACCATCATCAACTCGGTGAAGAAGACCGGTCGCGCCGTCACGGTGGAAGAGGGCTGGGCCCAGAGCGGCGTCGGCGCCGAGATCGCCGCGCGCATCATGGAGCACGCCTTCGACTATCTGGACGCGCCTGTTGCGCGCGTCTCCGGCAAGGACGTGCCGATGCCCTATGCGGCGAACCTGGAGAAGCTCGCGCTGCCTTCGGCGGCTGAGGTGGTCGAGGCCGCCAAAGCCGTCTGCTACAGGTAGACCATGGCGGGCCCGAAGGAGCAGCCGTTACCGCCCGACGTCCTTGCCCGCGACGACGCGGTCGAGATCCTGCGCGTGTTCGTGCTGGACGGCGGGCTGTCGATGGCGTTCCAGCGGGCTTTCGAGGAGCCCGACATGTGGGGCTTGCTGCTGGTCGATCTCGCCCGTCATGCTGCGCGTGCTTATGCGCGCGAGAGCGAATATACCGAAGAGGACGCGCTGAACCGGATCCTGGAGATGTTCCAGGCCGAGATCGAGCGCCCGACCGACACCGGTACCACGACGCCGCGCGGCAAGGGGCACTGACCATGGCGATCGAGTCCCATCATTTCGATTTCATGCTCGAGGCGATCCGCGAGGCTGAAGCCTCGATCGCCCAGGGCGGCCTGCCGATCGGCGCCGTGCTGACGCGCGACAATAAGATCATCGCCCGCGGTCACAACAACCGCGTGCAGGAGAACAATCCGATCCTGCATGGCGAGATGAGCTGCCTGCGCGAGGCCGGCGCGATCTCGTTTCACGACACGGTGATGTACACCACGCTGTCGCCATGCTCGATGTGCGCGGGCGCGCTGGGACTGTTCAAGGTGAAGCTCGTGGTGATCGGGGAATCCGTCACCTTCGAGGGCTCCAAGGACATCCTCGACAAGTTCGGCATTCCCTGGATCGACCTTGCCGACGACCGCTCCATCACCATGATGAAGAATTGGCGTTCCATCCCTGCCAATGAGCGCCTCTGGCAGGGCGACATCGGCAACTAAACCTGGTCTGTTCGTCTCCGCTGTCGGAGGCGAATTTTTGCAAAGTTTCTTCTTGAGGTCAGCATGCCCATCAACATCCTGATGCCCGCTCTCTCGCCGACCATGGAGAAGGGCAACCTCGCCAAATGGCTGAAGAAGGAAGGCGACAAGGTCAAATCCGGCGACGTCATCGCCGAGATCGAGACCGACAAGGCGACCATGGAGGTCGAGGCGATCGACGAGGGCACGATCGCCAAGATCCTGGTGCCCGAGGGCACGCAGGACGTTCCCGTCAACGACGTGATCGCGGTGCTCGCCGGCGAAGGCGAGGACGTCAAGGCAGCGGGTGCCGCCAAGCCGAGCGCTTCGGCCGCGCCGCCCAAGACCGCTGACAAGCCGGCCGAGAAGCCCGCCGAAGCTCCGGCCGCTGCTGCGTCAGCACCGACTGCACCGAAGGCTTCTCCGCCCGCCGCCGCACCCGCATCGCAAGCCGCAGCTCCGGCCGCGCAGAGCAACGGCCGGGTGTTCTCGTCGCCGCTCGCACGCCGTCTCGCCAAGGAGGCCGGTATCGATGTCGGCATGGTCACCGGCACCGGCCCGCACGGCCGCGTGGTCGCGCGCGACGTCGAGCAGGCCAAGTCCGGCAAGGGTCTCAAGGCACCCGCCGCAGCGCCGTCCGGCGGTGCGCCCTCGATCGCGCCGACGATGTCGGACAAGCAGATCCTGTCGCTGTTCGAGCCCGGTTCCTACGAAATCGTCCCGCATGACGGCATGCGCCGCACCATCGCGCAGCGGCTGACTGCGTCGATCCAGAACGTCCCGCACTTCTACCTGACCATCGACTGCGACATCGGCAAGCTGCTCGCCGCCCGCGAGGAGATCAATGCCGCAGCTCCAAAGGACAAGGAGAAGAAGCCGCTCTACAAGATCTCGGTCAACGACTTCGTCATCAAGGCGATGGCGGTGGCGCTGCAGAAGATCCCGAACTGCAACGTCAGCTGGACCGAAAGCGGAATGGTCAAGCACCACCATTCCGACGTCGGCGTTGCAGTCGCAATGCCCGGTGGCCTGATCACGCCGATCATCCGCAAGGCCGAGACCAAGACGCTGTCGACCATCTCCAACGAGATGAAGGATTTTGCCGCGCGCGCTCGC
>Ga0207426_1000353_pt1 | contig 83869 bp, 75 predicted proteins | sample AraplaMF_Cvi_mMS_FD_184265 | JGI IMG/M metagenome (GOLD analysis project Ga0207426, IMG submission 184265) | Arabidopsis root microbial communities from the University of North Carolina, USA - plate scrape MF_Cvi_mMS (SPAdes) (version 2) | ecosystem: Host-associated > Plants > Roots > Endosphere...
GAATGCAGGTCAATGCCGCTATAGTTCATGATGACCTCCTTCTGGTTAAAGCTGTTTCGGCAAACTCACTTTAACCCCGTCGCCCGGCAGGGCGACGGCAGGAGGTCCGCTAGATGATTTTCAATCGCCGCCTGCGGCTTGCCGTCGTCGCCCCCGCCCTGACGGTCGCGATGTCTTCGGCATGTGTTTCGCGGCTCCAATCGATTCAAGTTTCCGTCGCAACGGCCGTTAGGCCAAGATATCCCTTTGCACCGAACCCGTCGTTGCCCGTCCGGCGAAGGGCCGGCGGCTTGTTGTACGAGTTCGCTTCGCGCTCGGATGTAGTGCTGCGACCAATGCTCATCCGAAGATTTCGATTCTGTATAAACCTAATGAAAATTCTCAAATTATCATTTTTCGTGCTCTCATTCCTCCCGACATCTGCCACGCGGAATGTCCACCTGCATTACTCGTGAAGTTAAGACCTTCGTCGATAAAGCCATAGAGCGTCACGCTTGATTGCGCGTACGCGATGCTCGAAAGAAGGGAGGCTGACGTCAAAGCAATGAGTGGCGGCGTGTTTTGTTTTGTTTGCATTTGACCCTCTTCATACGGCGGCCCCAATCAGCCGGTCAATGACGATGGACGTCGTTTGGCTCGATGCGACGACGCGACAGCGCAAACGCATCGCGATCTTTCGATCTTTTGTCATGCAGCGCTTCAACGTTTCACGCTCAGACTAGCGCGATTGGATAATATGTATCACCAACCAGTGCGAATGAAAAAATATAGGAAGATCGTGAATAAAGAAGTTCATCGACTGCTCACGATTGATCGGAGCATCGATCGAAAAACAGGGAATGAAAGGTCGTTCGGTCAACAAGGTTGATAACGTTTCATTGACCGAATACGTGGACAGTTACGAGAAGAGAGGGTGTGACCTAATTGGATTTCATCGCCGGCGAGATTGGAAGGCGAAAATTTAAGGCTGATCGCCGACGATTGTTTCAACCGGAACCGGGTGGTCTTAGGTTCCTTATGCGGAGATTGCCTCGCGGATATTGGCTGCAACAGTCATGTCGGGTCTCAATGAAGTGTCACCGATACCGCTTAGGAGCCTTTTGGTGGCCTGCGGACCAAAGGGTGAAAGCGCAAGTAACTCTCGAACCAGTGCGTCTGTGGCATTTTCGAGTTCGCCGTCGACCGAAAACTCGGTGGCAACGCCCCAGTCGTACGCTTTCACGCCATCTATGATTTGAGAGCGCATGAGGATATCTCTCGTCCTGGCGGTGCCTATCATTCCACTGAGACGCGTCACGCTATCGAAACCGGGGACTTGACCAGGGCGATGCGCGGGTAGCGAATAGGCGGTGGTCTCCGTGACGATCCGAAAGTCACATGCCAGCGACAACTCAAAGGCGCTGCCAAAGCAGTAACCCCGATTCGCGGCAATAACCGGCTTGCTGCAACGCGACGGTGCGCTCAGCGCAAATGCAAGTTTTGATGCATTGAGTGCCGAGCCATCGTCCGACTCGATCTTGTGGATGCCGTTGGAAAAATGTTCACCGGAACCGCGTATCACGATCACCTGGACCGTGGGGTCGACGTCCAGAGTCTCAATGACAGTTTTGATTTGTTCATGCTGCATGAACGACATGGCATTCATCGGCGGCCGGTCGAGGATGATGTCCGCGCGCAAGCCATTCGCGATCAGTTCGACATGGAAACCGTCGAGATTCGTCGGAAGGTTATAAGGTCGAAAAACAGGACGCGTCATAAATTCCTCTGTTGCATCGCATGGGTCGTCGACGTCAACCGTGCATTAATTCATATGAATACAGAGCGATGATCGGACTCACCGCACAGATCGTCACCCAAGGGTCAACACAAATCTAACACGCGTTAGTAGTTTTTCAACCGAAAAGTTAAATTGCATACGTATGCAGCAATATGTGAGAAAAACTACTCGTGTCACTGTCCCAGAGAACGAAATTGGTAGAAGGTGCATCACACCATGGTAATTGTCTGCTTAAGAATTTCAGTCTGCGCTCACTCGTAGCCGCGTTCGATCAAAAGCTGGTGGCCGCTTGAATGTTGGAGGTCGATTGGCTACTCTAGGAATGGACCACTGCTGGATGGGACTGTTTTTTGTAGGGCGAGACGCGTGAGAGCGTCTTTTTTTGATCCCGCAACTAACGCGCGTTAGCGGAAGCGACTCCGGGAATTGTCATGACAACGGCTCCTGTCGATGGCGCTCAATCACTCGTCCGATCGTTGCAAATGGGCTCGCGCCTTCGCGACCGGGAAGCGTTCACTGCGTGGCTGATGATCCTGCCTTCACTTATCGGCCTTATCGTCTTTTATCTGGTGCCGGCGGTGAGGGCAATGAGCATCAGCATGAGCAGCTGGAATCTCATGTCGGCGCCCCAGGATGTGGGCCTCGATAACTACCGTGCAATGCTCGCTGATGGCGAGTTCTGGCGCGCACTCGAGTTATCCGCGTATTACGTCCTTTTCAATATCCCGTTGCAGACAGCAACTGGACTGCTGCTCGCGGTATTGATGGACCGCCTCTGCCGGGCGATCGCACTACGCGCGATCGTGCTGCTGCCGTTTCTTCTTTCCAATGTGCTCGTGGCTTTGTTGTGGATGTGGCTCCTCGACCCGACGCTCGGTTGGGTCAACGTCATGCTTCAGTCGGTCGGCCTTACTACCCAGACATTCTTCAGTTCGCCCGTTGAAGCCCTCGCGACAGTAGCGGCCGTCAATACATGGCGATACACCGGCATGATCTCTTTGCTGTTTCTGGCGGGCATGCAGCGTATTCCCCGCAGCATTATCGAGGCGGCAATACTGGATGGCGCTGGCGAATGGCAACTATTTTGCCGGATCACGTTGCCACTACTCCGGCCGGTCATGTTGTTCGTGCTTGTGACGAGCATTACCGGGGCATTCCAGATATTCGATACGATTGCAGTGGCGACCAATGGAGGGCCTGCGGGCTCGACACGCGTGATCGTCTATTACATCTACGAAAACGCCTTCAAGTTTCACAAGATGGGCTACGCGTGCGCCATGTCGATGGCATTGCTGTTCATCATGGCTTTGTACACTGCCATTCAGATGCGCGTTTTTCGCGCAAATGAGTCGGACCTCGCTATTTTCAATTTCGATCTCGGCGTCGTCGACCACGCAGTTACCGCACCATCGAAGACCGCCAGGCGCGTTGGCCTCGGTCGCATTCTCGCATGGTGCTTGCTCGCGGCGCTGATCGCGGTCACTTTGATTCCGTTCTGGATCGTAGTGCGGACAGCGCTTACGCGCCCCGACGACTTGTATGCATCAACGGGAGCATGGTTGCCACCGGTATTGACGCTGGAAAACTTTCGACGGGCGCTTGGATACGTATCTGACGACGTCGCTCTCGCCGCTGGTGGTTCAGGGAGCGATGTGAACTTTCTGAGATCTTTGTTGAATTCGATGATCTTTTCAGGGCTGGTCGTGGCGGGTCAGGTTGTCTTCAGCGCAATGGCTGCCTATGCATTCGCACGTTTGCGTTTCCGGGGGCGAAAACTGCTCTTTGCTCTATTTCTCGTCTCCCTGATGTTACCGAATATCGTTCTATTCATTCCAAACTTCATTCTCGTCAAGGAACTCGGTTGGCTCAATACCTATGCGGGTATGGTGGCACCGTTTCTTCTTGTGTGGGCATTTGCGATCTTCTTTCTCCGGCAGACGTTTTTGTCTATTCCACGCGAACTGGAGGAGGCCGCGCGTCTCGATGGTGCGTCGTACTGGACGATTTTCTGGCGAGTGGTGGTCCCCGTGAGCGTGCCACCGATAACGGCCGTTGCGATTCTATCGGGCGTCAACGCATGGAACGAATTCTTTTGGCCGTTCCTCGTGGCGAGCGCCGATGATATGCAAGTCCTCACCGTCGCGCTGCAAGCGTTCAAGTCGCAGGCGCCTCAAGGTGCGCCGGACTGGAGTGGCCTGATGGCGGCTGCGTGTCTGGCAATACTTCCATCGTTTGCGTTACTGCTTTTCTTTGGCCGGTTTGTCGTCCAATCCGTACAGTCTCCTCGCAAGAAGTGACCGTTGCATAGTCTGTACAGAAACTGTCGAAGGTTTTGATACTGTGTCTCGAATGTATATGAACATGAGGCTCTTTTCACGTTGGCACTGGCGGTATCCAGTTCCGCAGATCACCGGCATGATCGCCGCAATGGCGACCATGGTGTACGCCCATGCCGGTACCGTTGAAATCAGATACGCCCTATGGGATGCGAACCAGCGACCTGCTTATCAGGCATGCGCCACGCAGTTCGAAACAGAGAATCCCGATATCCATATCAAGATCTCGCAAGTCGGGTGGGAGAATTATTGGACGGTCCTCACGACGCAATTCGTGTCTGGCACGGCGCCCGATGTATTCACCAATCATTTGATGAAATATCCCGAGATGGTGACCAACGGGCAACTCGTCGATCTGACACCGTACATCCAGCGCGATCAGGTGAAGACAGACAGTTTCTATCCAGCATTACTGCTGAACTGGTCGAGAGACGGACATCAGTACGGCTTGCCGAAGGATTGGGACACGATTGCGCTGGTCTATAACAAGCAGATGTTCAGGGACGCTGGCATCGATCCCGCATCGATTTCGGACTGGACGTGGAACGATCGTGACGGAGGGTCCTTCGAGAAGGCAATCGCAAGGTTGACGCTCGACGCCAATGGTAACCGTGGCGATTCGAGGCAATTCGATCCGCAGCACGTGAAGGTGCGCGGGTATCAGATCGCACGAGCGGGCGGCATGATGGGCCAAACCGAATGGAGCGCGTTCGCTGTGTCTGAGGGTTTCAGATATAACGATGGCCCGTGGACCACTCGCTACTACTATGACGACCCGCGCCTGGCGCGCACGCTCGAATGGTTCACGAGTCTGCCGAAGAAAGGTTATTCCGCGCGTTTTGACGAAGCCAGCCGGATAGGAAGTTCTGCTCTCTTCGCGGCGGGAAAGACTGCGATCGTGAGCGATGGGTCATGGATGGTCAATTGGTACGCGCAGAACGCGAAATTCGAAGTTGGATACGCGGTGCTTCCTAAAGGTCCTCTCGGGCGTGCGACGATGTTCAACGGACTGGCCGATTCGATCTGGAGCGGCAGTGAACATAAGGAAGAGTCGTGGAAATGGGTGAGATATCTGGCTTCCGCGGCCTGCCAGAAGATTGTCGCGCAACGCGGTGTCGTATTCCCCGCAATAAAAGATCTCGACGCGATCACGGTCGACGCGCATGCCAGGCGCAAGATCGATACGCAGGCTTTCCTCGACATGACAAAGGCGACGACGTTCCAACCGCCTATTGCAAAAGGCGGCGCGGAGATCGACGCGATCATGGACGCCACCATCGAATCGATCCTGCTGGGGCGAGTGAATGCAGCAACGGCGCTTAAAGATGCCAATGTAAAGGTCAATGAGGTTACGCGACGTTAGCAAAGGTCGCGACTGCACAGGGTTCCGTCATAAAACACGCAACGGAGATGCCTCAATGTCAGTGGGAAAGCCCCTCAAGATTGCCTTGATCGGAGCGGGGAGCACTGTGTTTGCGCGCAACCTGCTCGGTGACATTCTTGGTTACCCGGAACTCGCGGACGCCACCATTGCGCTTCACGATATAGACGAGCGGCGGCTGGAACTGTCGGCACTCGTTGCGAGTCGGGTGGCGGGGCATTTGCACGCGAGTCCCGAGATTGTCGCAACGACCGATCGCATACGCGCACTCGATGGCGCCGACTACGTGCTCAATCTGATCCAGGTAGGTGGTTTCCGGCCAGGAACCGTGGTCGACTTCGAGATCCCAAAGCGATATGGGCTCGAACAGACGATCGGCGACACCATAGGCATTGGCGGGATCATGCGCGGATTGCGCACCATACCGGTGATGCTCGAGATGCTCGCGGACATGGAGCGCGTATGTCCCGACGTCCTGCATTTGAACTACGTCAATCCAATGGCGATCCTCTGCTGGGCGATGAGCCGGGCGTCGCCTGTTCGCACGATCGGCCTGTGCCACAGTGTGCAGGGCACAGCCGCTGAACTCGCAAACGACATCGGCGTGCCGCTGGAGGAAATCCGCTATACGTGTGCTGGGATCAATCACATGGCGTTCTTTCTGAAGTTCGGACGGAACGGCGAAGATCTCTATCCCGCGCTGCATCGTGTGCGAGCCGAAGGTCGTGTTCCCGATGCAAACCGCGTACGTTACGAGATGCTGAATCTGCTTGGCTATTTTCCAACAGAATCGAGCGAACATTTCAGCGAATATGTTCCCTGGTTCATCAAGCGCGGACGCGATGATCTGCTCGCCAGGTTCAATATTCCACTGGACGAGTACCCAGGTCGCTGCCAGGTCTACGAGGCGTCCTGGGACTTTATTGAAAGGGAACTTCGCGAGCCGGGGTCTCAAGACCCCGAGGTCTTGCGGGCGACACTGCTTGGGCGGGCATTCAAGGTGATGGACAACCGTCATGACGGTGCGGTGGCGCAACTCGAAGGTCTGCGCACGGTCCGTCGCTCACTCGAATACGGCGCGACGATCATCCACTCGATAGAGTCCGACGTCCGAAACGTCATCTACGGCAATGTGCCGAATACAGCACTGATCGATAATCTGCCGCAAGGTTGTTGCGTCGAAGTTCCCTGTCTGGTCGACGGGAATGGAGTGCAACCCACCCATATCGGGGCGCTGCCCCCGCAGCTCGCTGCCTTGATGCGCACGAATATCGGTGTGCAGGAAATGACTGTCGAAGCGGCGCTCACGGGACAGCGCGACCATGTCTATCATGCCGCGATGCTGGACCCGCATACGGCGGCCGAACTGGACGTGGACCAAATCGTGGCATTGGTCGACGACTTGCTCGATGCTCACCGCGACTCACTTCCGGAGAGCCTGTTGCAGCGCTCGCGCGTGGAGGTCGGGATTTGACGCGTGTCCTTCAAGCTTGTTCGCCGCTGTCGTGGATACCGGAATGAGTCCGAAACCTGCCGCAACGCGAGTCACCAGCAGCCAGGTCGCGAAACTGGCAGGCGTCTCGCGCACGACGGTTTCTTTCGTGCTCAACGACGTGCCACACATGGGGATTAGCGAAGAGACACGAGAGCGTGTACTGGGCGCTGCCCGACAGTTAGGCTATGTGCCGAACGCTGCGGCGCGCTCGCTCGTGAGCGGTGCGACGCGTACCGTTGCGATCGTCACGCCACACAGTGAACATCTCAAGGTCGATGCATTCATTCCCCGCATGCTCGCAGGCGTCAACGACACCTGTCATGCGCACGGATACAAGGTGATATTCGAGCCCATCATCGACACCGGACGCACGGGCGGAGGCTTCATCGAGATGGTCGACAGCCGGCGTGTCGACGGACTCATCGCCATCAACACGCCACGCATCGATGACGTGCATCTCGCGCGCCTCGCGTCCGAAGGCTTTCCGCTCGTTGTATTCGGCTCGCAGCTCATCGAGCATACGAACATCTATAGCATCGATGTCGACATGCGCGAGGCGTCGCGCGTCGCGACACGGCATCTTCTCTCGCTTGGTCACCGCAAAGTCGCCTATCTCGGCTTCGCCTCCGATGAGTACCACGGCGTCACAGAGCGACTTTACGGTTATCGTGACGCGATGCGCGAGTACGGTCTCGGCTCGGAATTCGAGCGCATCGGATTTGCGGACTTTAGCGCGCAAAGCGGTTTCGATGCAATGGAGGCGATGCTCGATCGCGGCCCTTCGTTTACTGCGCTATTCGCGGGAAACGATACTATCGCATTCGGTGCGATGGCAGCGTTGCGCAAGGCAGGCCTGCGCGTTCCCGACGACATCGCGGTTGTCGGCTACGACGATATTCCACTGGCGGCTTTCGCGGCGCCACCGTTAACCACGATGCGAACGTCGCCCTACGAGCAGGCATGCGAAGCCTCGGACCTGCTGGTACGACTGATGGCAGGCGAGCGGCCGCTTGAGCTGCATTCGATGATGGCTGTGCCGCTTGTCGTGCGCCAGTCCTGCGGCAGCCCGATCGCATCGACGATACCTCCATCGACCGCGGCGGGCGGTTCTGGGGCAGAGTCCGGGCTGGCGTGAACGAGTCCGCAAGGAGGCTGTCATGGCAACATTGAGGTCTTCCGGAAAGAAGGGCACCTGGCGTTATCTGATCGTGTTGTGGATCTCGGGTTGCCTGTTGCTGGCCGCCATCGCAGCTGTCGGCGTGTGGGCCCGAATGCACTTCGCGACAGTGAGCTTTTGTATGCTCATTGCGATCGTGCTGATCTCGTTGCTCGACAGCTTCATCTCGTCGGCGCTTTTTTCGACGGCCGGCGCGCTGCTGCTGAACTTTTTTTTCACGCCTCCCGAATACAGCTTCGAAATCTCTGAGGCTTCGGACGTATTCCCTCTTGTCGCATTTCTCGTTTCATCCGTCGCAGTTACCTCGCTCGTGCGTCGTGGTCGTGAATCAGAGCGTAGGCTGCGCGAGCAGGCGCGACTGCTCGATCTGTCACACGATGCTATTTTCGTGCGTGACAATCGCGACGTCATCACGTACTGGAATCATGCAGCCGAAGCACTATACGGTTGGCGACAAAGCGAGGCGCTTGGAAAGGATGCATCCGAGCTGCTGAATACCGTCTTTCCGATCTCGCGCGAAGAACTCCAGCTTATCCTGCTGAGCGATGGCCATTGGGAAGGTGAACTGCGTCATACGAACAGAAGGGGCGACCAGGTCATCGTATCGAGCCGCTGGACTTTGCAGCGCGACGAGAACGGCGAACCGGTTGGTACGCTCGAGTCTAACAATGACATTACCGAAAGGCTGCGTGCAGAGGATCGACTTCGGCGCATTCAGGCCCAATACCTGGATGAAGTGCAAAAGCTTAGCCGTACGGGAAGCTTCGGCTGGGAGGTAAAGACAGGCGAAGTATTCTGGTCTGCGCAAGCGTTTGAGATTTTTGAATATGACTTGAACGAGGCACCGACGCTTGCGATGGTGCGCAACCGCCTTCATCCCGATGACGTTGCCGTGTTCGAGCAGATGCTGAAAGATGCGAACGCGGGGCAAATTGCGAATTTCGATGTCGAATTACGGCTGAGCTTTTCCGGCGACCGTTCAAAGCAATTGCATATCGTAGGCCGCGTCGGGCCAAATGGTTCGCCGGATAGTCGCCAGTTCATTGGCGCTGTGATGGATGTGACGACCGCCCGACAAGCCGACGAACGGCTACGCAGGGCAATGACCGAGTTGTCGCGCGCGAATCGTGCGTCTGCGCTGGGAGAACTCGGCGCTTCGATCGCGCATGAAGTTGGGCAACCGCTATCCGCGATCAGTACCAATGCCGAAGCATGCAGAATGTGGCTGATGCGCGATCCGCCGTACTTCGATGAAGTCCGTGAAGGTGTCGAGCAGATTATCGCGGCAGGATCGCGCGCGGGAGCGATCGTTCAGAGAATCCGTCGATTGATCAAGGGGATGCCGTCGGAACATACGGCCATCGATATCAACGATGTGATTGAAGAGGTGGTGGGCATCGTACGTCGCGACATCGAGCGGCAACGCGGCAAGTTTCGATTGATACTTGCACCTGGCTTGCCGTTAGTGGTTGGAGATCGTGTCCAGTTGCAGCAGGTGATCATCAATCTCGTGCTGAACGGGATTCAGGCGATGTCGACGACTACTGCCAATAAAGAGATCACGGTTGTGTCACAACGGGACGCCGGCGGTAATGTGGTGGTGTCGGTTCGGGACTCGGGACCTGGTATTGCTGCCGAAAATCTGCCGCGCCTGTTCGACCCATTCTTCACCACGCGCAGTTCCGGTATGGGAATGGGTCTGGCGATATGCACGTCGATCCTCAAGGTTCACGGCGGGCGCCTCGTTGCAGAGAACAATGACGACGGCCAGGGGGCGACGTTCCGGTTCGTGCTGCCACCGATGAACGACTCGAAGGCAGCCTGAGTGCGGTACGGGGAACGCTACTGTAGCGCGGCTGAAAATTTCAATAAGTCACCACGCCCAGTAGTTCCACTCGCACACACCATTTCAACAGCACGCATATCGGCAACAATCGCGTGCCCATTACGCCGCTCGAAACTTACCAGGCACCCGCCTCGATAACCACGAGCAACGCCCCAGCCGTAGCTGCATCATCAAAGTCCAGCTAAAAAACCGCTCAACTCGAATCGCGCTTCGCCGTTAACCCGAACGACATCCCACACTACTTCGACGCGTCACGTCGCCCGTTTCGCGACGTACGGGTACGAATCGTGAGGGTTCGGACTGCAAGTTTGCCAGGGCTGGCAACACCGCACCATCTACGCCCGTGCTGCACGGCGTGCGATCGAACAAACATCCCTCATGGTTTTCAAAAGACTCTGTACCGCGGTAGTCGCAGTGATGCTGAACGTAACGGCCGCGTCCGTTTGCGAAGCCCAGTACTCCACCAGCTGGGTGGCCAACACACATGGCACGGCGGCGACCCGGGTAGGCAACGTGGCTCGCTCGATGTGGGTGGCACCCGAAGGCGTGATCTATACCGCGTCGATGTGGGACGAGGACGAGGGCGGCATCGCGATCTATCAGAACGGACGGAACATCGGATCGATCGGGGCGCACGGCGAGTTTCAGGGCGGTGCGATCACAGGCAACTCGACCTCGCTATTCGCTGCGCTGCAGTTCAACGCCACGTATGGAAGCGGCAAGGTGGGCCGGTATGACCGGATAAGCCGCACGCGCGACCTGCTGATCACGGTAAGCGACACGACCACCGAGCACCTCGCGGACGTCGTCACCGGACTCGCGACGTCGGGCTCGCTGCTCTTCGCAAGCGATTTCCCAGGCAACCGCGTACGCGCATTTACGACGTCCGGTGTCTGGCTGCGCGACATTAGCGTGGCAGGGCCGGGCGCGCTCGCAGTGGACGCGGGCGGCAACATCTGGGTCGCGCAACAGGGCTTAGGTACAGTGATCCAGTTCAGCCCGACGGGCGAACGCGGAAAGACCATTCAGCTGGCGGCGAAAGCGCAACCCTCCTCGCTGTATTTCGACTCGATCAGCGGGCAGTTATGGATCGGCGACCAGGGGCCGGACATGAACATCAAGATCTATGACGTCTCCAGCGCACCGTATGCTGCCGGTACGTTCGGTGTTCAAGGCGGATTCCTGAATACCGTTACGGGCATCAAGGGGCAGGTAGGCGACCGGCGGTTCACGCGCGTGACTGGCATTGGCAGGGATTCCGCTCGCAATCTCTACGTGCTGAACAACCCGTGGGGCGGATCATGGGATCTCGGCCGTAACGGCGGCACCGATATCCACGCATACGATGGCACGGGCGTACTGCGCTGGCAGCTCCAGTCGGTGAACTTCGAAGGCAACGCCGCACCGGACCCCGCCACCGACGGGGCGATCTTCTACGGCGGCATGCACATTTATGCGGGCACCCCGGGAGGCGCCTACGTTGCCAACACAATCGATCCGTTCACCTACCCCTCCGATCCGCGCATCAATCTCGCCGACCACGAACGCGGCGAACATTTCGCTCACGTAGTCAGCGTGGGCGGACATCGGATACTCGTCGCAGCGAGCCAGAATCCCGATACCTTTTACTTTTTCCATTTCAACCGGACGAGCGGGTACATTGCGATTCCCGATAGCACGCTGCCCGGAACGCCGTTCGGTACGGCGGCTAAAGTCCGCAACGGCTTCTGTCTGGATAGCAAGGGCGATATCTGGGCTGGCCTCGACAAGACCAACGTGATTTCGCACTATCCGCTGAACGGTTTCGATGCGAACGGCAAACCGCTGTGGGGCGCCGCAATCACGATGCCGATTCCGTCGACGATCTCGCAACTGACGCGCATCATGTACCTGCCCGAAAGCGACACGATGGTTCTCACAGGGATCTCCGGCAGCACGGACTGGACCGCGGTCGGATCGCGCGTCGAGGTGTATCACGGCTGGCTGGCCGGCAACAGGACGGCGCCGGATCCGGTGATCAACCTGACCAGCGTGAATCCCAAATCGGTTGTGGCCGCCGGAAACTATCTTTTTGTCGGCTACGTCCATACCGTGCCGAATATCGATGCGTTCAACCTCACGACAGGGAAACTCGATATCACATTCGTCAACAGCAATCCGAACACGGTCGATGTGGGCAACGACGTGGACTCGATGTATGGACTTCGGGCGTATCTGCGTTCGAACGGCGAATATGAAGTCACCAGGGACAACTACAACGACGCGAGCATCGTGCTGTATCGCTGGACGCCGCCTGCGTCGAGCGGGACGGGCGTGAGCGCGGCAAAGACGATGATGGTGTCACCGTTCGGTGTGAATTGACGCAGCGCTCGGGCCGATAGCGGCCTGTCATCGCTCACGACAAAATGTGTTGCAGAGAGGCGCATAATCGGGGAAGAATGGCATTCCGTCCGGTCGGCGGAGGTGCCGCAGGCGGCACGCCTTAACCTGCGGCGCTGGCGGACTGAAGCGAATCCTGAATCCCAAGGAGTTCGGAAATGACACCTGGCGGCGCGGCTCCGATCGAACCCATCCATATTGGTCAATTGAGCATTCAGTATCTGATCGACGGAACCGCCACGGGCGGGATGGGCGTTTTCGAACTGACTGTCGCGCCCGGCGCTCAAGTCCCGCCGCCACATAGCCACACGCATAACGAAGAGTGCGTCTATGTGCTGGAGGGCAAGCTTCGGTACTCGGTCGACGGGGTAGTGCGCGACCTGGTGCCGGGCGAATGGATGTTTACCCCGCGTGGGTCGGTTCATCACTTCAGCAACCCGCACGATGACACGGCCCGCGCATTGATCGTCCTGACGCCGGACATAGGCGCTCAGTATTTTCGTGATGTTGGAGCAATCGTAAGCGCCGGCGGGCCGCCCGATCGCTCGAAGCTTATCGCTGTCATGTCCAGGTACGGGCTGGTGCCAGCGGCACCACCACCACTCCAATGAACCTGGGGTGTCGGACGTTGGACAACGCGAGCCGCCCGAATGCATGTCTCACGTTCCTGTTTAACCCGATGAACCGAGGCCACGCGACCGATGGCGATCGGCTCGCGGTCTGCCAGGCTGGGAGTAAATCAATGGAAAAAATGTACTCGTACAAAGGCTTTGAGGTCACCGTGCAGCTCGAGTCCGTGCGGGCTGTATCAAGCGATTTCACGTACGGGCCCCCGGTGGGGTACGTTGCAGTGGTGAGTATCTGCACGGTGGAACCGAGAAGACCGGTAGGCACGCCGATCGGGCTCGTCGCAGAAGGGAACCGGGTCTTCGACACGCAGGACGACGCCTTGACGACAGGATTCAACGCAGCGAAGCGTGTGATAGACGAGAAAGGCGCCCCTTGACGTCCGTGCCCGTCTGCGAGGAGGAGCGCGTTCGCGATGAGAAGCATGTGGAACGGCGGGCCATCAGGCATGCGCTTTCCATTCAGACGCACGACCGTCAGCTCGCCTGGATGACGTAGCAACATCCAGAACGTGCGAGGCGGGCGCCCGTCAACATCGGTGGGGCGTTGGGTCTTCGAGTTGTGCCCTCTCTTTCCATCCGATAACCGCCTTCGAAATGAGCCGGCCAGCGGGCGGCCTATAATCTGTTGTATGCACGTCCTCTAGCCATCCTGTGGACCGATCCAGGCGACATCTGGGGGCAGGGTGGTGGCAGCCGCGGCGCCATTGCCGCAGCCGAAGCTGGTCACAAGCAAATACCGCAGAACGAGAACGTAGGCACGTTCAGACGCGTGAGCGGACGTGATGTCCGATTTCAATCCTGATGGCGTCGCCGCTCGCGACAACCTTGCTGCAGAGAAACTCAATGAAGAAAGGAAAGACGAAACTTACCCGCCATGATGCCGAGCGCCTGTTCGAAGGACTGCCCGCAGGGAACGTGAAGACATCGAGCCGGCCTGAGAACCCGTTCGAAGCAGGGGCGTTCGACGTGGTCGAACGTGTGGACGAGGAGTCCAAACTCTGGAAAGACAACCTCATTACGCTTCCGATGGCGATCGAGTTGCCTGCTGGCTATGAGTCGATATCCCGCATGCGTGAGTCGATGGTGAAGGCGTGGCGCGTGAAGTGGGTGCGCGAAGGCAAATACGAGGTGGTGACCGACTTTCCCGAAGGATGGAGCGCCGTTCGCCCGGAGAGCGGCCCCATACAGTTGCGAGACCCGTCCGGCGTGGTCCGCGCCTTATACGGGTGGGCCGCGGATGCCGAGCTAAGAATTCTGCCGCGGTATCTGGTCGAGTCGCAGACGAACAGTTCGAGCGGACTAGGCAGCTTGATTGTCCGTGATCGCATGAACGGTCAGATTCTTGAGAGGTCGTCGATCTGGTCTGCCCAGACGGGCACCAACCATCCGGACTGGACCAGGCTGTCGGTTTGGCTCAAGGCGCACTACCCGGAGCATCACGACCCGCTTCGCTACTGGGAAGATTGCGAGCAAAACATGCGGAACTGAGCTGGTTCGTGAGCTAAGCGTGGTGATGCCGGCTTCCGGATGTTCGAACAGAAACCATCGCAATGGTAAACATCGATCACGACACCGCTTCGATATTTGGCGTTATCGGTTCAGTCGTATCGCTTGTAGCGGCTATTCCTTATGGGCTCGCGATTGTCAGGCGCGCCGTACGTCCGCATCTTTTTACGTGGCTGATCTGGTCGATCGTCACGACCATCGCTGCTGCTGGGCAATTCGTTGCGGGTGCAGGTCCTTCTGCGTGGTGCACAGCGGCGATCGCTGCAACATGTATTCTGATTTTCGTAGCGAGTATCTATCGAGGTGAGAAAAGCTGGACGAGATCCGATTGGACGTTTCTTGGGGCAGCGCTATCAGCCATACCTCTTTGGATACTGACTGAAGATCCGACGCTCTCGATCTGTCTGGTGACGCTCATCGAACTTGCAGGTCTCGGTCCGACGGTCCGCAAGACGATTCGCGATCCCTGGAGTGAGAGCCTCGCCTATTTCGTTTTGTGTATCGTCAAATATGCGCTCGCAATACTGGCCTTGAGACAATGGACGGTGGCAGTCGCGTTTTATCCGCTTGTCAACATCATCGCGTCAGTCGGCATTTGCCTGGTCATGGTTGTTCAGCGTTATCGTGTCCGCTCTGGTAGCGCCTTCCATTAATCTGGCCACGAACAGAAAGGAGAGAACTCGATGCCGAGCCTTGAGCGAGCGCGCCCGCCCACGCTTATCGACTTTGTCTGGCGCATGGTGCTTCGCCTCGGATACCGGTTCGCTCGCGTCTGGTGGCATCTCCGGCGGCCTCGTCATGAGGGCGCGCTAGTCGCCATCTATGTCGGGCAGTCGCTGCTGCTCGTGAAGTCATCGTATCGGCCCGAGTGGAATTTTCCCGGCGGTAGTATCGAGCCCGGTGAGGCGCCCGATGCAGCGGCGCGGCGCGAACTGGAGGAAGAGATTGGTCTGTCGTCGTACACATTGCGCGCCGTGGGCACCGTCTGCGGTAGTTGGGAGGGGCGTAGAGACCGGGTGCATTTCTTCGAACTGCATCTCGATCACCTGCCCGAGTTGCGGCTTGATAATCGGGAGATTGTCGCCGCGCATCTGGCATCGCCGGAGGAGTTGCGCGACATCGTGCTGACCGGGGCGGTCGTCGACTATCTCGGCAAGAAACTCTGCAGTCAGTAAGCAGGTTTAGAAACTCAATCGATTGAAAGAGGATGTCATGGCTAAGGATGAAATTGTCTGGGGCATTTTGGGCACCGCGAAGATCAACGACAAGGTTGTCGTGCCCATGCACAACGCGCCGAAGTGCCGGGTGAAGGGCATCGCGTCGCGATCTCTGCAGAAAGCTCAGGAAGCTGCGGCCAGATATGGTTTGGCCGTCGCGTACGACAGTTATGAGGCGCTGCTGGCGGACCCGGAAATCGACGCGGTCTATATTCCGCTACCCAATCACATTCACGTGGAATGGACGATCAAATCCGTCGAGGCGGGCAAGCACGTTTTGTGTGAGAAGCCGATCGGGTTGGATGCTCAACAGGTTGAACGACTCATCGCCGCACGCGACAAGAGCGGCCGGTACATACAGGAAGCCTTCATGGTCCGAACGCATCCGCAATGGCTGAAGGTGCGGAGCTTGATCGACGAAGGTGCAATTGGTGAGTTGCGGGCGGTGACGGGCGGCTTCACCTACAACAACACGAACCCTGACAACATCCGCAACAAGAGCGAACTGGGCGGCGGCGGTCTGCTCGATATTGGTTGTTACCCGATCACGACGTCGCGTTTCGTTACACGGTCTGAGCCAAGGCGCGTGGTTGCGCTCATGGAGCGGGATCCGGTATTCGAAGTGGACCGGCTTGGCTCTGTGATGATGGACTTCGATGGCGTGCAGGCGAGTTTCTTTTACTCGACTCAGGCCTACCCGTATCAGCGGATGCAATTTCACGGCACCAAAGGACGGATCGAGGTCGAGATTCCATTCAATGCGCCCGTCGATCGACCGACGCGCCTGTTAGTGAGTGAGAACACAAGCGCCGGTGTCGGGGCTGATCGCTGGGTGGAAATTCCGGTGTGCGATCAATATGGCGTAGCAGCCACCACATTTGCGGAAGCGATATTGAGTGGAAGCACGCAGGCTATCTCGCTGGAAGATACACGCGCAAATATGCGTGTGATCGATGCCGTGTTCCGTTCGGCTCGAACGGGTGCGTGGGAGAGCATTCCTTAAAGTTGAGGTACGGTTGACTATGACGATCGGGCGCTCGTTCGCTCCACAAAGATCAACTCCCGATCTTCTTCGTCGAGATTGTCGATGTGGCCGCTCTTTACAAATCCGCATTTGCAACGATCAGCGGAACAAAGTACTGGTCACGGGCTCAAGGTAAATCGGTCCGTAACGTCTTTACCCTTTTCCATGGCATCGAGCAGTTGTGAAGCAGTACTGTTTTCACCTTCTCTGATGAAAGCGAACGCGGAGGGCGGCTGAACGGAGCTCGGGATCTACCGCGCATTGCCGAAAGCGTGCGGCACGATGATTGCTCAATTCATAGTCGAGCAGGCGGCGATCGTCTGCGTCGACATTCCAGTTCAATCAAGGAGGAACGGATCATGAATAAGGCAACCCGCGCACTTATCGCGGCCGTCGCCGCGCTCGCGCTGTCGGGCGGCGCTTATGCACAGACGGCTGGTGGTTCGGCTGGTGGCGGCTCGAGCCATGGCAGCACGTCCAGCCCGGCAACCAATCAGATGAACGACTCAACGAGCGGCTACGGCACGCCTGGCACCACCGGTTCGGATAGCGGTATGAGCGCCGGATCGCAGAACCCGGGCATGCAGCAGGGTCCGAACAATAGTTCAACGCCGGCTCCGAAGACCAATAACACGCTTGCGACCCCAACTACCAAGTCACCGGCTAGCAATTAAAGATTGCTGCGCGGTGCAAGTGAGCGCAAGCGACTAAGCGCCTGGATCGTGTAGGGCACAAAAGCGACTGCGACGGCCGCCATAGGCGGCTGGCGGGGGCGGCATACGGCCGACCTACACGGTCCACTCACCGAACGGGGGGATTCGCAAGAGAGGCCTTGGTCCTTGATGCAGGATGTCGTCGCGTCCATTCTGCTCATCGGTTGATGCACACCCAGCCAGCGTGCACGCGAGAGCGAGCGAGAAAGTGGTCGTGATTCGCGTGCCTTTCATATCCTTTCTCCGCCTCACTCCGCGTGGCCCTTTTGGTATCCTGCCGAACGCCACTGCGAGCAAATCGTGGATCGGCAAAACAGTCCGCTGCAAATGGTCAAACGCAATACACCACGCAGCAGACTAAAAGACGTAATTAGCGAAGGCACCGTACGTCGTCTGAGTCTTTTTCTCGACAATCGGGCTGTTGCCCACAGCACCCGGTAGCCTCGATACCGTCACTCTCGCACCCAGATTCCAGTGTTTGTTCAGCAAGTAGTTGGCTGCAGCGGTCATGCGAACTGACGCGACGCCTGAGCCCGGCGCGTATGCGGGCAGTCCGGACCGGGTGCTGTCCTCAGCGGTGATACCAAAGAACGTCTGATTGTATTGAGCGCTGCCCCATGTGACGCCCGGCCCGGCTGTCAACGTCAACTTGCTGATTGGGCTGTATTTGGCCAGCACGTCCAGCGAAGCGCTCGTTCCTTCATGCTTGCCCGCAATGTCTTGAGAGGCTGCACCAACGACGGAGAGCCATTCGATGTTGTAGCTCGCAAACAGGGTTGCGTGCGCGGTACGGTCGATATCGGGTAAGCCGCGAAGATGAGCGTCATCGGACGCCTCCCGTGGGTTGACCAGATCGTAGGAGAGCGCAACGCCCAAACGAACGTTTTCACCGCGATAGAGATAGGCCCCGAGCCCGAAGGGCACATTGGCGTCCGGGACGGATCCGAAAAAGAAGCGACCATAGCTGACACCGACGAGGGGTGCAGGCTGGAATCGTGATGCACTCGCCCCTGGATACCTGGGTGTTTCGAATATGCCTAAGCCGAGTGAGTACCGCCAGCCGTCGTCCGCCACCTCCCTGTTCATCGAGGCTACTGCTGCGGGTGCTGTAGCCGTTTGTGCGAACACTGGCAACGCAGAAAACATAGCGGCCAAAGCGATCCAACGTCCCATACGATCGGGGCGTTTCATAGCGTGCATGTAATTCTCCTGGGCTGCGCTGAACACGCAGATGTCATTGGCGCCAATCCCGTCCGTATCTCCAAGCTCAACGGATTGAACATCGTGGATACGCCAGGCAATCCCGCTGAGGAACGACCCGTCAAGGAGCGACAGATTACGCAGGAAAATTATCGGTATGATGTGCGGTTTGTTTCAGCACGGACCATTTGTGTCTGCGCTGAAATATTCGTGAAATGTGCTGAAATCAGGGGCCACGCCGCTCCGGTTAGCATTGGGAAATGACTTATATGCCGCACATTCTGGTGGTTGATGACGAAGAGGACATCAGGTCCCTGCTGACCGGTTTTTTTCGCAAACACGGTCACGACGTTAGTGTTGCGACGAATGGCGAGACCCTGTTCGCTGCACTCGACCAGCACGCCATTGACCTCGTCATTCTGGACGTCATGCTGCAAGGAGAGGATGGCTTCAGTCTTTGCCGGCAGTTACGCGCGACATCGAAAATACCCGTCATCATGCTGACGGCGGTCGCCGACCATGTGGACCGGGTGGTCGGGCTGGAAATCGGCGCCGACGACTATCTGGTCAAGCCGTTCGACGCAAGAGAGCTTCTCGCGCGGGTGAAAGCGGTATTGCGACGGACCACACAAACGGATGTAGTCGCAATCGGAGCGCCAACAAGACCTGTACTCTTCTTTGCAGGATGGCGCCTTGATATCGCAAAGCGTGAACTCCGATCGGCAGACAACACACTAACCATATTATCCAGTGGAGAATTCGACCTCCTGCTCGTGTTTGCAGAGCATCCGCAACGGGTGCTGACTCGAGACCAGTTGCTCGACCTGGCCCGAGGTTCGGCGCGCGAAGTCTACGATCGAAGCATTGACGTTCAGGTCGCTCGGCTCCGTCGCAAACTTGATTTGGACACGGACGCCGAATCTGTCGTTCGAACTGTTCGGGGAGGGGGATATATGTTCACTCCACTGGTTCGACGCGGATGAGTCCCCAGCTCCGGATACCAGACACAATCGCATGGCGGATAGCACTCACTATTGGTGCCGCGATTGTTAGTGTGCTTGTCTTCAGCACGCTGTTTGACCGTTTTATGGGCCCGTCGCCGGCAGAGAATGCCGGACTGGATAGAGCCGACGATGCCATCCGGACGATCGAAGCGGCTCCGCCGGGCTACCGCCAGCAATTGGCTGACACGATTACATTTGCAGACAGGACGTATTGGTATCAACCTGGCGCCCCAATTGCCCGGCGATTGGCAGCAGCAGATCCGCGTCGTCGGTATCCGGACGCGATGGCCCGGTTCCGGGACAACGGACACGAGCGTCACACGATGATTTTCACATCGGCAGATCAGTTGTCCACAGGCGTGGAATTTGATCGGGTTGCGTATCCCAATGCCTATTTCATGGCTGTTCAGCTTCGCGACAGCAGTTGGATACTATTCATCAAGAACCGCCGTCCTTGGGGGAACCCTTTACCCGCCAACCCGGCGCCAACGCTCGTGTCTGTTGCGTTACTGATTCTCGCAGCGTCTATGCTTGCCACTTACTTTCTGGCGAGACCGATCAGGCAATTCGCCAAAGCGCTTCGTCAGATGAGCGGCGACCCTCGAGCTGGCCCGATCGATGAAACCGGCCCAAAAGAATTGCGTTCGGCGATTGAGGCATTCAATGCACTCCAGGCGCAGCTCCGAAAATTTGTTGATGACCGCACGTTGATGCTGGCAGCAATATCACACGATCTGCGAACGCCGCTTACAAAAATCCGCCTGCGGGGAGAATTCATCGAAGACGAGGAACAGAGGGTGCGTCTCTTCCGGGACGTAGATGATTTGCAGGCTATGGCGGACTCTGCTTTGTCGTTTTTCAGAGACGACTACAAGGACGAAGAATCGACAGTTTTCGACTTCGCTGGATTGCTACGCACCATCGCAGACGACTATAGCGACCACGGGGCGCCCGTCCGGTACGAAGGTCCAGACCGTTTCGCCTTAAACGGACGGCCATTTTCGTTGCGACGCGCGTGCATGAACCTTGTCGACAATGCCTTGAAATGGGGAGGAAGCGCCGATCTGGAATTGACCTGCAACCCGACCGGCGTAACGCTGCTGGTCAGTGATCGAGGTCCTGGTATTCCCGCTGAGGCGCTCGAGCAGGTGTTCAATCCGTTCTTTCGGGTCGAGCAATCCCGAAACCGTTCTACAGGTGGGATGGGCCTTGGTCTGACTTCGGCGTTGGCCGTAATACGCGCCCATGGAGGCGATATCAAGCTTGCCAACCGGCAAGGCGATGGTCTGGAAGTGTGCGTGACACTCCCAGTAACCTCAAGGATTTCGGGAAGTGGTCAAACTTCAAAAACGTAAGATAACGGAGGTTTTGGCGATAAGCAGATGCACTGCAGACGGTCAATTTATCGGTTGGCCCGGCATCGCGGGGGGGGCGCTAACGCCTCCCGTTTCCTGCCAGATCTGTTTTGCAGCGAGACAGACACTGTCCATCAGGTTCCTCAAACGGGTTCATCGTGCCGAGAGCATGTCCGGCTGGATCGACACGGTTTCCCCGGTTCGCGCAGAGCGCGCCGCGGCCTCGGCGCAGGCGAGTGCGGCGATGCCATCTTCGAGGGTGACGGGCATCACGGAGTCGCCCTTGACTGCCTGGACAAAAGCACCCCATTCCGCTTCGTAAGCCCGCATGTACCGCTCCAGAAAGAAGTAAACCGGCTTCGCAGTCAGCGTGCCGTCGCTGGTGATTCTTTCGACGGTATGTTCGAGAACGTTCCCGGCAGACAACAGACCTTGCGATCCCAGCAACTCGATGCGCTGGTCGTATCCATATCCGGCGCGGCGAGAGTTTTTGATGACGGCAATGCGACCGTCCTTCCAGGTCAATGTGACCACGGCCGTGTCCACATCGCCGGCCGCGCCGATTTCCGGAGCCACGAGCGATGAGCCTGCCGCCATGACTGTGGTTGGCGCGCTGCCCATCATCCAGCAGGCGATGTCGAAATCGTGAATCATCATGTCGCGGAATAACCCGCCTGATCCTTTGAGATAGGAAATGGGAGGCGGAGCCGGATCGAAAGAGGTGATGGACAGCAGTTCGGCCTTGCCAATTTCCCCAGCGTCGAGCGCATGCTTGAGCGCCGCGAAATTCGGATCGAAACGGCGATTAAAGCCGATCATGACGCGCTTGCCGGTGTTTGCGACCTTGACCTCGCATTGGAGCGCGCGCTCCAGTGACAGGTCGACGGGTTTCTCGCATAGGACCCACTTGCCTGCGGCCGTGGCTCGCTCGATGAGGTCAGCATGGGTGTCCGTCGATGTCGCAATGAGCACGGCGTCGATCGCGGGATCGTCGAGAATGGTGTCGACAGGACGCGCTTCTGCGCCATATCGACTGGCAAGCGTGTGTGCCGCATCGGCGACGACGTCGGATATTGCGACGAGCCTGGAGTCGCGATTCGCAACGATGGATTTGGCATGCACCTGGCCGATACGGCCGGCGCCCAGGAGGGCAACGTTCAGCATTTTAGATCGTCCCGTTCAAGGAAGATTAGCGATGGATCGTCATGTTTCTGGATGTCCGCTTTCACGGCTATTGGCTTCGTACGGTCAGGTCGAAAAAGCGTCCCGGAACCGTTGCAATGCGTGTTCATCGTCGCCGCTGGCCCATGCCTCCATCGCCACCGTGCCACGGTATCCTGCCTGTGCCAGTGCGCGAGCAATTGCCGCGTAATTGATTTCTCCCGTACCCGGCTCGCAGCGTCCCGGCACATCGGCAACCTGGATTTCACCGATAAAAGGCAGTGCGCTTCGGACGAGTTCGATGAGATTGCCTTCGCCAATCTGCGCGTGATAAAGATCGAGGTTGAGGCGCAGATGCGGACTGCCGACTGCTTTCACGAGAGCAAGCGTGTCAGCGGCTCTGGCGAACGGTACGCCCGGATGATCGACGGCCGTGTTGAGATTCTCGAGGCAGAACACCACTTCTGCGCGCCGTCCCAGTTCCGCCATGCGAGTCAACGTATGCGCGGCGGCGAGCCACATCGGCCCGGTAACCAATGAAATCGGCTTCACGGGCATTCCATGGCTATCCAGTCCCGTACCATGCAGATTCAAACGAGGACAGCGCAGGCGCCTCGCTGCCTCAATGGATTGCTCAGCCGTTTCGAGTAGCCGGTGAGCCCCGCTTTCCGTAATCAGATCGCCTTCGATATATCCCGTCATCGAAGAGAACGTTGCGCCTGTCTGTTGTAACTCGGCGAGATCATGTCGGGTCCAGTCCCAGATTTCCACCTGAAACCCGAGTTCGGCAATCTTTCTCACGCGCTGAGCGAACGGGAGATCGCGAAAAATCATTTCCGCGCATACGGCCAGTTGAAACATGGTGATCCTCGCAATGATTGACGCTGTGCACCGGGACCTGTACGTGAAACGCCGGCCCGCACGGCAGTGACGTGTTCAACGGTACTGTCCCGCGTATTTGTCGACGAGACCGACGTTGTCTTGCGTGACGAAGCCGGGCCCCGTATCGATACCGCTCGCCTGGAAGCGCGGCGTGAGTCCATAGGTCCGGATACGTTGCTGAAATTTCGGATTGGCTTGCAGGGCGGCGATCGCCTTCTGCATATCGCGTGTGTGGTCCTGCTTCATCAGCGCGAGCAACGCAACCGGGATGTAGCCCTGAAGGTAAGGTTGCTGGTCGATTGCGAATCTCACTGCGCCCGCCTTGATCCCTTTATCGACTTCGGACGTCATGTCGAACGTGGCGAACCAGATCTTGCCGGTGAGACCGAGCTTCTGAATGGCACGCATCGCGGGCACCGCCGATGTCGGGCCAAGCGCTAAAACTGCCTGCGTGTCCGGTTGCTTGTGCAGCGCTGCGAATACCTTGTTTTCGACTTCGATGGGATCATTCCCGGAGTCGAGCGTCGACGTCTTGAAATCGGCGCCGATTGCTTCCGCGAACCCACGGCAGCGCTCGAATGAATCGGGATTGGTCGCGTTGTTATTGACGCACAGGAAACGCTTGATACCGGCGGCTTTCGCGCGTTCCCCGGCCTCCTTTCCCGCGAGATATTCCGGTTGGCCCACGTGCAGCAGTCCGCCTAGTTCCTGGTTCTGCTTCGCGGTGCCGGAGTTGAACGTGACGACGGGTATACCTTTCGCCACGATGGTCTTCACCGGACCGCGCACGACATCGTAGTCGGCGATCGTGGTGGCGACGCCGTCGTAGTTGCGCGCGGCGGCCTGATCGAGCAGGTGAACCATGTCGGCGAGGTCGCCGTTCGGCGGGTTGCGATAGTCAACCGAAACGTCGAAATCCTTTCCGGCATCGGCAATGCCATTCTTGACCACGTTCCAGAACGGATCTGCATCCGGTGCGTGGGACACGACAACAAACCTCGCGCCTGCCGCAAGTGCGTTGACACCGAATGCCAATGCCGCCAACGCGGCGATCAGCTTTGCTGTTCGTTTCATGCTTGTCTCCTGTTTGATTCCCGTCCATCGCCGGTTGGGTTTCGGTCTGTGATGAATCGTAGAGGAGTCGCGGCACGCGAGCGTCGCAATAAAATCGCCAAAATGGTTATTTCTATGTTTATCATTGGCTTACGACCATTATTCCAGGCGAGGGACGCTCCATGCATGCCCATGACCGGCTGGCCGCCATCGCCGTGCTCGACCGGGCGGGAGACATTCTGCGCACCGAACTCGGCGATGAGGCGCAGGCCGTCTGGCCCGTTCTGTCCGCGCTCCTGCAGAAGCATCTGCAGGATCAGCCCATGAGCATCACCGCCCTTGCCGATCTGTCCGGATTGCCGCGGACCAGCGCGCGCCGGATCATATTTGCCTTGAAGGCGAAAGGCTGGCTGGAGTTTCGCGCGACATCGGGCTTGAGTAGCAGGGCGACGATCATCCCGTCTGCCTGGTTGCTCGATCGCGTGGACAGAATCACCGAGCAGACGGTGCAGATGATCGTTGGCGCGACTGCGGATGGCACACTTGATCGCTTTGACGCCGTCAACCTCAGTCGCGCAGGCGATGCCGGCGTTGCCTGGCCGCATCCGGCGAGTGCCGGGTTCAACGATATCGTGGAGTTGACGCTCGTCGCTTACGAAGACCCCGTGTTCGACATCCTCAAGCGCAACCGGCCGGATATCGAACGCTTCGTCGGTCATCGCGTGCGGATACTGACCTTTCCGCAGGTCGACTACCGCGCGAGACTGGATCAGGTGCTCACGGACGAATCCGTGCGGGATGAAACGAGGCCCTTGCTCATTGCGATTCCGTTCCCGTGGCTCGCGGAATTGTCGAGGGACGGACATCTGCTGGATCTCGAGAACCTGCAGGCCGAAAGCAATTTTTCGGGAGCGGATTTCTACGAAGCGATCTGGGCAGCAAGCTGGTTCGACAGAAAGTTATACGCTATTCCACTGCAGCCCACCGTGGACTTTCTATGGTACAGGCAGGATTTGCTGGAGGTCGAAGGACTCGACCCGCCTCGCTGTTTCGACGATGTGCTTCGCGTTGCAGAGCGCATGCATCGGCCGCGCCTCGGGCGTGCGGGCATTACGTGGAATGCCGCGCCGGGTTTGCCGATCGCGGAAACGTTCCTGCAAATTCTCGGCGCGCAAGGCGCCGCAGCGTTCGATGATGGAGTCCTGCAGGTCGATACGGAGATGGGACGGCACGTCATTGAATATCTCCGCGCGTTGATTCCATTTTCTCCCGCTCGGGTGAGCAGTCTCGACTGGTCGCGTAATGCCCGGCTGTTCGGTGCCGGGAAGGCGGCTATGTGCTACCACTGGTCGAACCGCTATGGCGTGCTCGATAGCCACGCGTTGCTGCAACAGGGCGGACGCGTGGGACTGCAGCTTCATCCGACTTACACATCTGACATGGTGCCGCTGTCGCCGCTCGGCGGCGCATTGCTTGCGATTCCGGCGAGCAATCCGGAACCCACCGCGAGGTGGGCATGGCGGGCCATCGAGACGCTGACATCGTCCGAACTCACGAAATATTTCGTGCTACACGGTGCTGCGGGAAGTGCCCGCCAAAGCGTTGCGGAAGATCGTTACGTCAAGCAACGCAACCGTGTCATTGCAGTCATCGATGGCCTCGCGAGTGATCGGCAGATCCAGACAATCCCGTCGCCGGCGCTCGCGAACTACCGTGATATGACGCAAACCCTGAGCGATCATCTCGAACTTCTTTTATTCGACGGCGCTCACGACATACCGAAAGGGCTTGGGGCGCTTCAACGCGCGCTGGCGAGCGGCCGCAGGCGGAAGCGATAGGTGCAAGCACGCGTCTGGATTCCTGAGCCCCTCAATCCATCAAGAACGCTCCGCGCTCAGCGCATCACGAAGCGCCTTAACCACACTATCCCAGTCGCCGAGCGCAGGTTGCCTGAACAACCGGACGCCCGGATACCACGGACTATCTGTGCGATCGAGCAGCCACCGCCAGCACGTATCGGACCGGTTCATGATCCACACCGGCTTGTTCAAGGCACCCGCGAGATGAGCAACAGCGGTATCGACCGTGATGACGAGATCGAGGTTCTCCACCAGCGCAGCCGTGTCCGCGAAGTCATCGAGTTCATTGGTGTAGTCGATGATGCGCTCGCCGAACGCCGGTTTGTCGCGCAGTTGCTGCGCGGCGGGACCTTTCTGCAGGCTGTAAAAGCGCACGTGCGGCACATCGAGCACAGGTCCTAACGTATCGAGCGTCACTGAGCGCCGCGAGTCGGTCTTCCTCAGTTCAGCGACATGCGGACGATTTCCGCCCGCCCACACGAGCCCGACCTTCAGCGCAGGCGCGCCGTCGCCAGCGAGCCGCTGCGCCCAGCGCTGCGTATCCGCGTTGTCCGCAGAAAGATAGGGCGTCCCGGCCGGAATGCTCGCGAGTTCGGTCCTGAATGCGAGCGGCAGACTAAGCAGCGGCGCGTGACAATCGAAGGCGGGCAGCGGTTGACCCTGCTCGATCAGTTCAGCAACGCCGTCAAGCGTCGCGAGCAGTCGCATCAGTTCCTTCGGCACTTCGAGAACGACGCGTGCACCCATTGCGGCAACGAGGGGCGCATAGCGACAGAACTGCAGCGTGTCGCCCAGCCCTTGCTCCGCATGCAGCAGAATGGTTTTGCCTTCGAGCGGAAATTCGCCGAGCCATAGCGGCTGTGTGAAGCCCCGCTGCGACGCCTTGATGCGATGACGCTGCCAGCGCCATTCGTATTCGCGCCAGCCCTGTTCCAGCCGCCCCGTTTGCAGCAGACACAACGCGTAGTTCCAATGCGCCTCTGCCCAATCGGCGTCCAGCGCGAGTGCTCGCTCGTAGGACTGCAGCGCATCGTCGTGCCGCTTCATGTCGACGAGCGTGAGGCCGAGATTGTTCCAGCCGTCGACGAATGCCGGGGCGAGTTCGAGCGCGCGCTGATAGCTCGCTTGCGCGTCCAGTGGAAGGTTCATGTCGCTCAGCGCGTTCGCGCGATTGCTCCATGCGTCGGCGTAACGGGCCTGCAGCGCGATGGCCTGATCGCAGCTCGCGAGCGCGTCGGCGGGACGGTCAAGGTCGCGCAACACGCAGGCACGGTTGTTCCATGCCTGTGCGAGCTCGGGCTGCAAGGCGAGCGCCTTGTCGAAGCTCGCCAGCGCTTCCGCAGGCCGGTCGAGTCCCGCCAGCGCGTTGCCGCGATTGTTCAATGCATCGGGAAAACCGGGTTGCAGCGCCAGCGCGCGGTTGGCGCTGGCCAAACCCTCGTTGAAGCGGCGCTGCGCGTTATAGGCGTAGGCGAGATTCGAGTGCAGCGGTGCCTGCTTTCCGTTGATCGACACCGCCTTCTGCAATAACTCGACGCCTTCGTCGATACGTCCCGCCTGTAACGACAGCGCGCCGAGCAGCTGGATCGCGTCGAAGTGCATGGGACGCAGGGCGAGAATCTCGCGATAGATATCTTCGGCTTCGGGCTGCGCACCGTTTTGCTGCATTGCTACGGCTTCGCGAAGCATTGCATCGATGCGGCGCTGCTGATTTGCTGTTTTGCTCATACGCGGCAGGGTCGCCGGCGCATCCGTTGACGCTCAAGGGTCGGCGGGATGGCCGGGACGAGTTTCAGTTGACCAGATGCCGTGCATTATCGCCGATGCGAATCGGACACATCGGGTTCGCTGGCTGACCCCGTCACGCGGCTTGCCGTTAGCTGCCGAAGAAGATGTTGCAGTAGCTGACGGGGCCCGTACAGTTGTCGTGTGACGTGCTGCTGCCGCCACCACGATGCCAGAAGCCGCCCGCCTTTTTCTGCGACCCGGCCTGGTCCATGCCAGTCGTGCTACCGCCGTAGCCCGATTCCGACGCGGTGCTCTGCTGCTCCGCCTGTGCGGGAGGACTGCTTTCCTGAGCCTGTGACAATGCGGGGACGGCGAGGGCCGTTGCGATGACTAAGGTGCGAACAAACAGTTTCATCATGCTCTCCAAGGACGACCTGCCGCAGAAGCGTGTCCACGGCGCTTAAGAAATGGATAAACGTGGAGGGAGGAGGCGCGGCAGCACGCCATGGCCGCCGCATCAATGACGCACATCCTGTTGCGCGTACGACGACTCCCATCCGCCGCCCAGCACCTTGCATAAGGTGATCAGGTTGGCAGCGGCGTCGGCCTTGCTTTGCTCCAGGTTGCTCTGGGCGTCGAGCAATTGCCTTTGCACATTGAGCACATCGAGAAAATCGACGGCGCCGGCCTTGTACCGCTGACGCGCAATCGAGAGCGCGCGCAGATTGAGACTCACGACTTCTTCCAGTCGATCGTGCCGCCGCTGTTCAGCGTCATAAACGATCAACGCGTCGTCCACCTCGCGCCACGCCTCGAGCACGGTGCGTTTGTAGACGATTGCCGCTTCCTGCTGTTGCGCCTCGCGCAACTGGAGCGTGCCCTTGAGGCGTCCGCCTTCGAAGATCGGCAGCGTGATCGACGGTCCAACGACAAACTGACCGGACGCCCAATCCGCGAGATTCGAAAGCTGAAGACTCTGGAATCCGGCGCTGCCATTCAGCGAGATGCGCGGATAAAAGTCGGCCTTTGCCATGCCGATAGCCGCCGTCGCCGCGTGCAGTTGCGCCTCGGCCTTTCTGATGTCGGGCCTGCGCTGCACGAGTTCGGACGGAAATCCGATCGGCACCTGATTGGGGAGCCCCGGAACGTCGCGTGTCTCGACGAGCATCTGACGCAGCGCGCCGGGCTGCTCGGCCAGCAACACGCCGATCGCATTGATCGTCGTTTCGCTGCGCGATTCGAGCGTCGGAATCAGACTTTCGATCGTCGCTACCTGGGCGGACGCGTTGGCCACGTCGAGATCGGTCGTCACGCCTTCACGTACGCGCGTTTGCGTGAGCTTCGTGGCGTCGCGCGCAATCTCGAGATTCTGATGAGCGATCTGAAGCAGCGCCTGCGTGTCGCGCAGTTGAATGTAATCGCGTGCGAGTTCGGCACGCGCCGACAACAGCACCGCGTTGCGCTCTTCGTAAGAAGCATCCGTCAATGCCGACGCCGCTTCTACGCTACGTCGAACCCGGCCCCAGATGTCGACTTCCCACGACGCGTCAAAACCGAACTGATACAGGTTGTAAGCCGGCGAACCCTTGCTGCCAGGCAAAGGCGCGACGCCGAGCGGTGCGCTGCCTGAAGCCGATTGCGGCTGGCTGTCCGTCGGCGAGACGCCGAGCAACGACAGAATGCCGTTCGGGCTGCCGCGCTCACGGTTGTACGAAGCGGCACCCGTGACGGTCGGATATTCCGCAGCCCCTGCAACACGCTGTTCTGCCCGGCTTTGCCGCAAACGGGCAGAGGCCGCTGCCACGTCGAGGTTCGCATCGGCCAGTTTCTGTTCGAGCGCGTTCAGCGTGGGATCGTTGAACAGCAGCCACCAATCCGGATTGAACCCGGTTTCGGTTGCCTTGCTCGGGGCCTGTGCGGTCTGCGTACGATTGAAGACGTCGGGCGTAGTCGATGTTGGACGTTCGAAATTGGGACCCACCAGACAGCCGCTAAGTGCAAAGCAAAGCAATACTGCCAACGCGGGCGTACGAATGGAAAGCTCGCGCGCGTTCATTTCTTGTCCGCTCCCGCGATCGTCGCGTCACCATGCTTGCTCACCGCTACTTCCGCTTCGACAGACAGGCCGACGCTCAATGCGGATGCCGCCTGTTGTCCCGGTTCGATCGTTATCTTGACGGGCACACGCTGCACGACCTTCGTGAAGTTGCCCGTCGCGTTGTCGGGTGCGATCGGCGCGAAGCTCACGCCGGTTGCCGGGGCGAGACTGTCGATACGCCCCTGAATGACTACGCCCGGAAAGCTGTCGACCTTGATACGCACGCGTTCGCCGGGCCGCATGTTGGTGATCTGGTTTTCCTGGAAGTTCGCGACCACATAGGCATCCGAAAGCGGCACGATCGCGAGCAGCGGCGCGCCAGGCGTGACGAACGCACCGACCCGCACCGAACGCCTGCCCACCTTGCCGTCGACAGGCGCATGAATCTCCGTATAGGACAGATTGAGCCTGGCCTGCTCCAGCACGGCCTGAGCGTGTGCCAACGCACCAGCGGCCTTATCGCGCTGCGTACGCAGCACGTCGAGGTTCTGTTCGGTCGCGGCCAGCGCAGCACGGTCATGCGCCTGTTGCGCGAGTTGTTCGGCGAGCGCACTCGCAGCGTGCTGATGCTCCTGCATCGTGCCCGCGCCAGACTCGGACAGATTCTGATAACGCGCGGCATTCGCCCGCGCGTAATCGATGGATGCTTCGTCGGCGCGCAGCGTTGCGCGCGCCTGATCGACGAGTGAAGGATGACGCGCGATCTCGGCGTCGTAGTTCGCAACAGATGCTTTTGCGGCAGCCACATCGGCCTGCGCAGTCGACAACGCAGCCTGGAAGTCGCGATCGTCGATACGCACCATCAATTGCCCAGCCTTCAACTGCTGGTTGTCCTCGACGAGTACCTCTGAAACCTGGCCGGCAATGCGCGGCGCGACCAGCGTGAAATCCGCGGCCACGTAGGCGTCGTTGGTGGATTCATAGTCTGGATTTGAAAGCAGCTTCGTACAACCCCAGGCAGCGATGGCCAGCACGACGACGACGGCGGCGATGCGAACCAGTTTGGGGGGAAATCGGGTGAGGAATGACATATGAATCGATGGTTAGCGGGTGGAGGGCGGTGTCGTGCTCCACGGCGGATAGATGCGCACTGGCAGCACTGGTACAAGAAGGAGAGCGGCAACGGCGATCACCGCCATCACGCGATAGAGGTCGGCGGACGTCAGCACCACGGCCTGCTCGTGGATGCGGTGCGCGAGTTCGCCGAGACTATGTGCGGCGTCGACGCTCTGGCTGGCGATCAAGGCGTTATTGCCCAGATGGTCGACCAGCATGCTCGAATGAAAATGTTCGCGAGCCGTGCCCACGCCGTCGATCAGTGCCGTTGCCGCCACGCCAGTGAAAGCCTTCAGCGAATTGAACATGGCGGAAGCGAAAGGGCCTTCCGTCGGCGGCAAGCCGGTTGTCACGCCCATCAGGATGGCGACGATCACCATCGGCTGCGCGACGATCTGCAACGACTGGAGCCAGTAAAAGTTCTCGCGTACCCATTCGGAAGTCATGAAACTTCCGAGGAAGCACGTCGTGGCGACCAGCGACAGTCCGAATGCCATGATCCACCGCGAGTCGATCCGGCGCATGTTCAGCAGGGCGGCCGTCAGCGGAAGCGTAATCAGCAGCGGAATGGCAACCAGCAGCGCCAGCGGTGCAGTTTGGAGTGGCCTGTACGTGTGCACCTTCGCAAGGAACTGGGCGGGAATCACAGCGACACCGACCAGCAGCATCACAGCGCCGACGAGCGTCGACAGTCCATGTGAGAAGTTTCGGCGGTACAGCAACTGCAGCTTGAAAAACGGCACCGGCTGATACCACTCGTTGACGAGAAACGCGACGAAAAGAAGTATTCCTCCGAACAGCATCACGCAGATAAACGTCGAATTGAGCCAGTCGAGCCGATCCCCCTGCAACAGGCCGATGACGAGCATCGCGACACCCGGACCGCCCGTAAACAATCCGACCCAATTGAAAGAGCGGAATCTTTCGAGTTTGACGGCGTCTTGCGGCAGGCCATACTGGATTGCCACGCAACTCAACAGGCCGAACGGCACGGTTTGCCAGAACGCCATCTTCCAGCTCACGTATTCCGTCCACAACGCGGCGAGCGGCGTGCCGATCGTGGGCCCGAAGGTTGCGGTGAGCGCGTATCCCGCAAGCCCGTACAGCTTGATTTTGGGCGGCAGATAGCGCAACGCCACGATGATCAGCATGGGAGGCAAACAGCCGCCGGCGATGCCCTGCAGAATACGCAGCACATAAAACGTCGACAGGTTCGGCGAGAACGGACACAGGAACGCAACCAGCATCGATGCCATCACCGCACCTATCGTGAACCGCTTCAAGGTGAAGGTGATGCCGAACCACGGTGCAAAGATCATCGTGGACACATTGGCGGCTTCGAACAGCACGGTCAGCCAGCTGCCGTCGTCATGTCCGATGGAAAGCGCGCCGCGCACGTCCGTCATGGCAAGGGCCGTGACCTGTTCGTTGACGATTGCCAGCAGCGACGCGAGCAGCATCCCGCTCAGACCAATGGCCAGGCGCAGCGACATCTCCGCTTGCGCGGGTGCCTGCGGCGCGGGTGTCGGCGCTTGCGGTGCAGGCAACGGGGCGGGAGACGACGCAACAACCGGGCCGGCCGTTTCAGTCGTCGAGGGATTGACACTCGTCATAGGGGTGCGCTCGGCAAATAGTCCTCAACAACGCATCGCATCTGGGATGAACCTTCAGACGATGGACGCTGATGGAGACCTCAGGTGTTCCAGGTCAAGACCGTTGCAATGATCTCCTCATCATTTACGTGGTTAATTCACCCGGAATTGCCGCGGTGTCTTCACCGCGCGATGACGTGACTAATTCTAGGAGTTGAGTGGGTGTTCTTAAAGTCGTCACATGTAGCGTTTTAGGCCATTCGATTTTGAAATCTGGCCATGCCCGTTATGTAAGGATTTTTTGACGGTCAAATGGAAATTGACTTTTTCCATTTGATCAATCCGGGCATATCGTCATAAGGTTGGCGCGGGCTGCTGCCGTCAGTCCTGGATGAAGCGTTTCAGCGTCGCAGTCACTGCATGTGCAGTAATCCGACAAATAAGCTTTTAACAAACCCCTTTGAATCTGAAACACATAGTTGTTTTGCTTGCATCGACGGAAATCCAGGCGCCGGATAGAATCAAATCAGGTCGGATAAATTCGACAGCCTGCAATGGATTAACCGTTATTGATTGGTGAGCGAAAATGAAATTCTCTGTTAAAGAAGCAATTGGGTCGGACGATATTTCCAGAATCCAGCGTGCGATGAAGAGCGTTGACGCGGACGCTCAAGTCGAGATCAATGTCGACGCCAGGACGGTGAGCGTCGATTCCTGGCTGATGCCTGAAGAGTTCTTCGTCGCGTTCCAGGACGAAGACTACAACGCGGCCATTCTCGAAGCATAGCCGCCGACATGGCCGGTGCGGTTTGCAACCGGCCACAGTACATCATGCATCGTCAGTACGGGTCGATCTGAGCAACACGACCCAACCCGCTATCACGATGACGACGCCAGCCGCCACGTACCGGGCAATTTCTTCATGGCCGGAGAGCATTCCCTTGAATGCTGCGAGTGGGCCGCCCACTGCGATAAACACACCGATCTTCAACAGAATCGATCTGAGCTTCAGCCGAAACATTAGCGCTCCCAACATTAGGCGAACAGGTCCATTGTCGGAGATGAACCCGGTTTCCTGAAGCGCGCACGCAGCACGTTATGGGCCATTCAGTGTTCGAATTGCGCCAGGCTGAGTATGCCGCAGAGAATCGCACATACAATTGCGTCGAGAACGGAAGTCGGGAATGACGATGGACAAATTTCGAGAGATGGAGGTATTCGTCGCCATCGTTGATCGAGGCAGCTTTACCGGCGCGTCAGAGAAGCTCGGCATGTCGGCACCCACGGTTTCAAGGGCACTCAATTCGCTGGAAACACGAGTCGGCGCGCAGCTGATTGCGCGCACCACGCGCTCGATCCGTCCCACCGACGCGGGCATGTTCTACCTCGAAGCATGCCGCAGAGTGCTCGATACCATTGCCGATGCGGAATCGAATATCGCTGCTGAGCAAAGCAAACCTGCGGGCACGCTGACTGTCTCCGCGCCCGTCCTGTTTGGCCAACGGTTCATCGCTCCCCTCATCAACGCCTACGCGAATAGCTATCCTGACGTCAGCGTGAATGTCGTCTATGTCGATCGTACGACGCGGCTGATCGAAGAAGGGGTGGATATCGCGATTCGCATTGGACATCTTGGCGATTCTTCAGTGTTCGCGGTGCCATTGGGCTCTGTAAGCCGCCGAACCTACGCGGCACCGGCTTATCTCGACGCGCTCGGGGAACCTGTTCATCCCAGGCAGTTGAGTGACCATCACTGCGTGTCTTTTACGGGTGTGACGCATCCGCTCGAATGGTTGTATTACGAAAACGGCTCGAGGCTACCTGTTCGGGTCCGCCCGCGAATGATCGTCGATCTGGCGCCCGCGGCTGTCATGGCGGCCGTCGATCGAGTTGGGATAACGCAATTGCTTTCCTACCAGGCGGCGCCTGAAGTGCTCAGTGGAAGTCTGCAACGAATCCTGGCAGCGTTCGAACCGGAATCGATTCCGGTGAATCTGCTGCACGTGGAGCGAAAGGGCACGAGCATGAAGATCCGCTCTTTCGTCGAACTCGTGACTGAAACACTACGCAGAAACGTGCATCTTCAATTCATCGATGCGCCGAAGGCAGTGCGAGCACGCAGTGCAATCGCTGACGTGGCCGAACCGTAAAGCGTGGTGCATCCAGTGCGAGAGGATTCAAAGTGTGCAATGCACGGAATCGACTGCGAGACGTAGTTCCCGATACGCCGTTACCAGCGCATCCAGACTGAACGCGCGGTTCAGGCCGCTGGGGTTAGGCAGCACCCAGACGCGTGCGCCGCCGAACGTGACCGACTGAAGCCCCCAATCGACGTCACGTTTGCCGATCAATTCGGAGACCGCCATCTTGCCAAGGAACGCAACGTAGCGCGGCGCGTAGTGCGTGATCTTTCGTTCGAAATCGGGCGCGGCCGCCTTGATTTCCGAACGGGACAACTGCTCCGCTCGCGCTGTCGGACGCGATACGGCTGTGGTCAGGCCGCACTCGTATTGCAATAGTGACCGGTCGTCTTCAGGTCGTAGCTGTTCGCGCGTAAAGCCTGCGAGATGAAGAACTCGCCAGAACCGGTTTCCACGGCCCTCGAAGTGGTGGCCTGTCGATGCCGCGCTCAACCCTGGATTGATCCCGCAGAACACCACCGATAAGCCCGTATCGAGAATATCCGGAAGACCTTGAAGCGAGTCAGCGTGAGTCATGGCGATGATGGATCTTTCTATGACGATTCGTTGGACCGCCCGAGTGGGGCACGTGCGTGGTTAGTTCAGCAGGAGTGTGACACAGCCTGCGAGCCCTAATTCATCGCATTCATTCGGTAACGGCGTCAAGCTCCAACGAATGTTCGCCTACTTCACCACGAAAGCGCTGACGGTACTGTTTCGGCGTGACGTTGAGCCGTCGCGCGAACGTCGTGCGCATATGCGTCGCGCTGTGGAAGCCGCATTTGAACGCAACGGTCTTGAGCGGCGCATCCGTTTCTTCGAGCAGTTTTCTTGCCGTGTCCACGCGGACCTGTTCGACAAAGGCCGACGGCGTCACCTTGGCATATTTGGCGAACAGGCGCGAGAACGTGCGGCGACTGACGGAAACAGCGCTTGCGAGTTGCTCGATCGAGAGCACGTCCGTAATGTGATCCATCACGTAACGCTGCACCTTGCCGATGATGGGATCGTCATCCTTGCGTACACCCACGTAAGGGCTGTATTGCGATTGCCCGCCTTCGCGCTGGATATAGACCACGAGTCGTTTTGCGACGCGCACGGCCAGTTCATGCCCCCAGTCTTCGGCCACCAGCGACAGGCACAGGTCAATGCCTGCGGTCACGCCCGCCGAAGTAAACAGGCGGCCGTCGCGAATGAAAATCCTGTCGGGCTGCACGCACGTTTGAGGAAAGTCGTCGGCGAGTCGGCCAGCATCGGCCCAGTGAGTCGTCACTTCGCGACTATCGAGCAGGCCCGCGTGGGCGAGCAGGAATGCGCCATTGCACACGGAGCCGTACCGGGTCGCACCGTTTGCCTGACGCCGCAACCAGTCGAGAAACCCGGCCGGCGGACGAAAATCGGGCAGCTGCGGTCCCCCCGCTATCAACAGCAGGTCACACTGCGTGTCGAAATCCGCGTAGCCGAACGGCACGGCCAGTTGCATTCCATTGGATGCCGTGACCATGCCCGCTTCGAATCCTACGAACGAGACCTGATATCGCTGATGTTCAGGCAGAAACGTGTTGGCTTCGGCGAACACGTCCAGCGGACCTGCGACGTCCAGGGCTTGCACACCATCAAATATGACAACGGCGACTTTCATTTCGTGACCTTCATTGACTGTAAGCACGCCCCACGGGTAACCATGTTGGACGCTTCACTGCAACGCATCACGCAATGCCATGATGCCTGGTAACGTGCAGTCGATTAGCTTATCGTAAGAATTCACCGGCACTGTGTCGCAATCAGAAAATCTCAAATGTATTCTTTCCGGAATGCCAGGTTTTCAGGCCGGGTTGCTATTTTTGTCAGTAACTGCAGAATCAGTTTTCCTGAATTTCGTGCCACCGTTAACTCGAATAGTGCGCTAGAAGGTCCGCGAAGGCGATGGCCGAAAACAGTTTCAGTTTGGCCCGTGAATGCGCCTGTTGGGCAATCGCGCGGACGCAATGCTTGTCAGAATGAAGGCGAAACCCCCTCGCAATTCTTCCGGTTGCACATCACAAAAGTGCTGGATGCGTTGGCTATGCACGGAGAACCCGTCAGGTCGATCGTCCGCAAGCTGGTGCTGAACATACGCTGTTCTCGAGTTGGAAGGGAGATTGGCCTTTGAATTGGGCCGCTGAAACGCTCAGCGCCCGTTTCCATTCGAGACAACCATGACCCGAAACCCAAACGTCGCTTCACAAGTCTTCCAGAAAGCAGAAAACGCCGGCGAGCCGATGTCGGGCGCCGACATCATCTTGCGCGTGCTCAGCGAACAGGGCGTCGATACCGTGTTCGGATATAGCGGCGGCGCGATCCTGCCGACATACGACGCCGTCTTCCGTTTCAACGAACTGCACGAGCAGCAACCCGAACGCCAGATCAAACTCGTCGTCCCTGCCAATGAACAGGCAGCAGGGTTCATGGCCGCGGGTTATGCGCGCGCGAGCGGGAAGGTGGGCGTATTCATGGTGACGTCTGGCCCGGGGGCGACGAACGCCGTGACGCCTATCGCCGATTGCAACGGCGACTCGGTCCCCGTCGTTCTCATATGCGGACAGGTGCCGCGTGCCGTGATCGGCACCGATGCCTTTCAGGAAGCGCCCGTTTTCAACATCATGTCGGCGTGCGCGAAGCAGGTCTTTCTGGTTACCGATCCGACGAAACTGGAGCAGACGCTGCGCACAGCATTTGACATTGCGCGCACCGGTCGTCCGGGTCCCGTTGTCGTCGATGTGCCCAAGGACATCCAGAACTGGGTGGGCACCTACCAGGGCCATGGGACATTGCAGTTTCGTGGCTACTCCGACCGTCTTCGAATGGTCGCGAAAGGCGCGGACCTCGGTGAGGACAAGCGCGATGAATTCTTCGCGCTTCTCGCGCAGAGCAAGCGGCCGTTGTTGTACGTGGGCGGCGGCGTGATCGCAGCCGGCGCGACGGCCGAACTGCGCCGGTTTTCCGAACGCTACAAGGTGCCCATTGTGACGACGCTGATGGGACTCGGTGCGATACCGGTGAAGCACGAGTTGTCGCTGGGCATGCTCGGCATGCACGGTGCGGCCTGTGCGAACTACGCGGTCGAAGATTGCGACTTCCTGATTGCAGTCGGCGCACGGTTCGACGATCGGGTCGCGGGCGGCCGCCCGGAAGCGTTTGCGCCGCGCGCACGGTACGTCGCGCATATCGACATCGACGAGGCGGAGATCGGCAAGGTCAAGCGCGCGCACTGGACGCATATCGGCGACGCGAAGGACGCGCTTCTGTCGCTGATGGGTTACGGTCGTGATGTGCAAGCGCCCGCTGACTGGCTCGAACACGTGCGGGACCTCAAGCGCGCGTACGGCATGAATTACGACCGGCATAACCCGACGATCCAGCCGCAGTACGTGATCGAACGGCTCAGTGAAATCACGGGCGGGCGCGCAATCATCAGCACAGGTGTTGGCCAGCATCAGATGTGGGCCGCGCAATTCTTCGACTTTGTCGAGCCTCGCAACTTTCTGACGTCCGGCAGCATGGGAACGATGGGCTTCGGATTGCCCGCGGCGATCGGTGCTCAATTCGCGCAACCGGATGCCCTCGTGATCGATATCGACGGCGACGGCAGTATCCGCATGAATGTGGGCGAACTCGAGACGGCGAGCACGTACGGCGTTCCCGTCAAAGTCCTGCTGCTCAACAATCTCGGCGACGGAATGATCCGGCAGTGGCAACATCTGTATTACGAAGGCCGCTTGTGCGTCAGCGACAAGACGCTGCACCGCAAAGACTTCGTGATGGCGGCACAGGCCGATGGGTTCGGTTTTGCCGCTCGCGTCAGTGCGATCAGCGAACTCGATGCGAAGCTCAAGGCATTTCTCGACTTCGACGGACCTGCGTTCCTCGAGGTCATGATCGATCAGAACGCCGACGTCTATCCGATGGTGGGGCCGGGCCAAAGCTATTCGAACATGATCACCGGGCCGTTCATCCCTTCGCGGAATCGTCAGAAGGCGAGTGGGGAAGGTGCCGGACGTCAGGAAGTTGCGGACATGTTCTAGCGGCGTGCTCGTGATACTGCTATGCGGACCGTGCTTCGACACGGTCCGCAGTCCCCGCTACTACTGAAACGACAGGTTCGCGGGTTCCGTGTCGTCCTGAGTCGGTGCACGTTCGACGCGACTCAGATCATAGCCGAGCATAAAGAGGGCGCCTTCGACGCGTCTGAAACCATCGGGCCCAGAGCACCACGTTGAGCCGGACTGGCTGATCGCAGCGGAGAGAATCCAGTTTGCGTGGATATTCACGCGCGCCCATTCCCGCGACCCTGCGGGTCCGCCGGTGAGACGCGAGAACTTGTATGGTCCGGACGATGGATCGCGTGTATTTCTTTCTCCCTGTCCCGGTGCCCAACGAAATGCGAGGCTCTCCGGAACGGAATTAGCGTGATGTTTGGCCTGAGTGCTTTCGAGGTATCTTCGGACGAGATAGCAGAGCGCAGCGCCAACCCGGCTGTCGTAAATCACATGCGCGGGTAAAGCGAAGGAATAGTATTTGGTCCAGCCGGAGTTCATCTTGGACCAATGCGTCGATGGATCGGGGTTCCGGTTGAAGACAGAAAGATCTGGCGCATCGGACGACAATACCTCGCGACCATTGCGCACTACCTGAATAAGCGATGCCCCCTGACTTGATGCCCAGGACACGTTGCTTTGATTCGCACGCGTGCCGCGTCCGAATCCCCATGCCATGACGCTCCGGCAGGCAGCAAGTGTCAGCTCGAGCCCGGACTCGCTGTCTTCTTCGAGGATCGCGGACCGTACACAAGACCGCACCTCGTCGACCTCTTCTTTATTCCCGTCATAGAAGCGGTGGTTCCACCAGTAAAAGCTGAAGAGCTGTTCAAGCGTCTCTGCCTCGATGACATACACGGAACCGGTCGCTTCTCTTTCGACTTTTCCGGGACATTGCATTTCGTAGTGACGGGGAAGTCTGTTTCGCGGAAACGCCGCCGAGAAATTGATCCGGTTGTGTCCGGACAGGACACCCGATAAATAGGCGATGAAACCGTCGACCTGTTCCTCGTTCAGATAGTCATTCCTGTGCTGCATATGTGCGGTGGATAGAGGTTGACGAATAACCGCGCGAGACAAGTGATTAGATCGCAACCGAATGTCGAGCTTGAAACTCTCTGTTTCAGATTCAGGCCAGATTGCTTCGAAATCGAGCCCCGCGCTAATGCAGCCGCGCGCATTCGCAACTTGTCCAGCAGCCGGTGAATATTGGCCAAAGTTCATTGCGACGAAACCTTACTATTGGAGACGGAGGCGTTGGGAAGACCCTGACTGCCTCGTTGAACATCAGGATTGGAATGGAATGAGTTTACTTGACAGCATCGATTCGCCATCAGGATTGCGAGGTCTTGGAGAGAGCGAACTCCAGCGTGTTGCGGACGAGATCCGCGCGTTTCTGCTCGAAAGCGTATCGGCGACGGGCGGGCACTTCGCATCGAGTCTCGGCGTGGTCGAGCTGACTGTCGCACTTCACTATGTATTCGATACACCAAACGATCGTCTGGTGTGGGACGTTGGCCACCAGAGCTATCCGCACAAGATCTTGACCGGCCGCAAGGCGGGAATGGCAAGCGTGCGCAAAGTGGGCGGAATGGCAGGCTTTCCCACGCGCGAAGAATCGCCCTACGATGCGTTCGGCGGCGGACACGCCGGGACGTCGATATCGGCGGCTGTCGGCATGGCGTTGGCCATGCGCGATCGTGACACGCGCGCCGTGGCGATCATCGGGGATGGCGCGCTATCGGCGGGTATGGCGTACGAGGCGTTGAATCACGCAGGTTCCTGCAAGGCATTGCCGCTGACGATCATCCTGAACGACAACGACATGTCGATTTCACCCGCGGTCGGTGGTCTGAACGATCATCTTCAGTCGCTGACGAGGACATGGCAGGATAAGCAATCGTCGCTGTTCGAAGCGCTCGGTCTCGTCTATATCGGTCCTATCGACGGACATGACATTCCCACATTGCTTGCAGTACTGCGCGACGCGAAGACCCGTATTCGTCCGCATGTCATTCATGTCGTGACCCAGAAGGGACGCGGTTATGAACCTGCGGAACTCGACCCTGTCGCATACCACGGCCCCAGTCCGTTCAGTCTGTCCGATGGATTGATTGCCTCTACGGGCGGGAAGCGCACGTATAGCCAGGTATTCGGCCAGTGGCTTTGTGAGTCGGCTGCGAAGGACGATCGAATTTTCGGCATCACGCCGGCGATGCGCGAAGGTTCCTGTCTGGTCGAATTCGAGCAGCGATATCCCGATCGCTACATCGACGTAGGCATCGCCGAACAGCACGCGGTGACGGTTGCCGCCGGCCTCGCGGCCGAGGGAATGCGACCCGTCGTCGCCATCTATTCGACCTTTCTTCAGCGCGGCTACGACCAGTTGATTCACGATGTCGCGTTGCAAGAGTTGCCCGTCTTGTTCGCGGTGGACCGCGCGGGCATAGCGGGCGGCGACGGTGCAACTCATCTCGGCGCATTCGATATTGCGGCGCTGCGCTGCATTCCCAATTTGGTCGTGATGACGCCATCCGACGAGCACGAGTGCTATCTGTTGCTGAATACGGCGCTCGCCTATCCAGGTCCTTGCGCCGTCCGCTATCCGCGTGCGAAGACCGGCTCCGAAATCATCGGACACACGAACGAGACCCTTCCCTTTGGAAAGGGGATCGTTCGCCGCTCGGCAGGGGAACATGGCGAGCAACGCGTGGCGTTCCTTGCGTTCGGACCGCTGCTGTCGGTCGCAATGGAAGCGGCGCAGGAAATCGACGCAACCGTAGTCGACATGCGTTTCGCCAAGCCACTCGACGAGGACCTGTTGATGACGGTTGCACGAGCCCACGATGTGATCGTGACGATCGAAGAAGGCACGGTGACGGGCGGCGCGGGTGCCGCATGTGCCGAACACATCACGGCTGAAGGGCTGGCGGTGCCCGTATTGCGTCTTGGGCTCCCGGACGAATTCATACGGCACGGCGACCGCTCGCGACTGCTCGAACTGAATGGTCTGGGCGTCGCTGGGGTACTCGAGACAGTGCGGGCGTTCACTGGCCGCCACTTCGACCTTCTTGACGCCGTTTGAGGCATCGCACGGGATATGTCAGCCATGAGCACGACGGGAACGATGATTGATTTCGATGCAGCCATCCGGGCGCTGGCTCATCCATTCCGTCGAAAAGTACTGCAGTGGCTGGCCGATCCGGACAAGTACTTCACGGAAGCTGAGTACTGTGCGCTTCGCGCCGTGTCGGCGGGCATGCTGCACGCTCGCAGCGGCCTGTCGCAGTCGACGGCGTCGGGCCATCTGTCGCAGCTCGAGCGGGCTGGCTTGATCAAAACGCAAAAGGTGGGGCAGTGGGTGTTTTTCTCGCGTAATGAAGACGCGATCCGTGAATTGGCCGAATGGCTTTGTGTCGATATTGCGCGGATCAGCGAAAAGGCTTAGCAGGGCAACCCGTTCCAGTTTCGCGCGACATCTCGTTTCCTCAATCGCCTCTCCAGATACACGAAACTCTGGCCATGTCGACACGATGACCAGAAACGAGCGGTGAATGTCCCAAGACCGTCGTAGCTAAAGCGGCGGTGCCTATCCACGCAACCTAAACTGTTCTTATCAGCGGTCAAGAGATCGTTGATCCTGGCAGGCACAGGGACCTGGTGGCAGGAGCCACGAGGTATTGCACAAGTTGACTTGAACGGATGACGCCAGATGCGTCCTCTTTTCGCGTTGGATTTTGTCTTCGTGTACCTGTGGAAGCGTTGGCTCGGCCAAGGCAGCAACAGGTGCTGTCTGGTCCGGATTGTTGGCAGATATCGGGTGTGAACCCGGCTGAGGACAGAATCACCATGATTACGCGGAACCGGAAAACCTCCTTCCTGTTTGGAGGCAATGCTCCTTACGTCGAGGAGCAATACGAAACATATCTTGCTGATCCGACCACGGTGTCAGAAGATTGGCGCGGCTATTTCGACGCGTTGCAGGACGTGCCGGCTGTCGATGGCTCGGATACCGACGACGTCGCGCATGCACCCGTCGTGTCCCGTTTCGTCGAGTTGGCGAAGCAGACGCGCACGGCAGGGCGCTCGGAGAACGATGTACTGAGCTTTGCGCGCAAACAGGTCGCCGTACAGGCATTGATTTCAGCCTATCGTATGGTTGGAACGCGCAATGCGCATCTGGACCCACTGCGCTGGACGGCGCCGGTTCCAGTGCCTGAACTGAATTCGAGCTACTACGACCTGTCCCACGCGGACATGAACACGCAGTTCAGCATGTCGGGCGCTCACTTCCCGGAGCAGGTCGAAACGCTCGGCGACCTGATGCAGGCGCTAAAAGAAACGTACTGCGGAACCCTGGGCGCCGAGTTCATGTATCTGGCGGACCCGGAGCAGCGCAACTGGTGGTCCATGCGGCTCGAGTCTTCGCGTTCGAAGGCAACGCTGGATAACGGCGACAAGCTGCACATTCTCGAACGTCTGACCGCCGCCGAAGGACTGGAAAAATATCTGCATGCCCGCTATGTCGGGCAGAAGCGTTTCTCGCTCGAAGGCGGCGAATCGCTCATCGTCCTGCTGGACGAACTGGTGGCATACGGGGCCACGAAAGGCGTCAAGAGTTCGATTCTCGGCATGGCGCATCGCGGACGTCTGAACGTTCTCGTCAATATTGTCGGAAAGCCGCCCGCTGCATTGTTCGACGAATTCGAGGGAAAGACCGCGCATCTGCTTCCTGCAGGGGACGTCAAGTACCACAAGGGCTTTACCGGCTTGCTCCCGACGGCAACCGGCCCCGCGGAAGTGACGCTCGCGTTCAACCCGTCGCACCTCGAAGTCGTCAATCCGGTTGTGCAAGGCATCGCTCGTGCGCGCGCCGAAGTATTGGGTCTGGGCGCGAGTGCGGTGCTGCCGGTGGAAATCCACGGCGATGCCGCAGTTTCAGGCCAGGGAATCGTCATGGAGACGATGAACCTCGCTAATACGCGGGGCTATGGAACGGGTGGCACGATCCACGTGGTGGTGAATAACCAGGTTGGCTTCACGACTTCCGACCCGAGAGATGTGCGGTCGTCGTTCTATTGCACCGACATCGCGAAGATGATCGAGGCACCCGTGCTGCACGTAAACGGCGACGACCCTGAGGCGGTCATTGCCGCGACGCGTCTCGCAATCGACTTCCGTGCGACGTTCAACAAGAGCGTCGTTATCGAACTGGTCTGTTTCCGCCGCCATGGCCACCAGGAACAGGACACGCCCAACATCACGCAGCCGATGATGTATCGTTCCATCGCGGGTCATCCGGGCGTTCGCACGCTCTATGCAAGGAAGCTGGTTGACCAGCAGATCCTGACGGCGGAAGACGTCGAGAAGTATGTCCATGACTACCGTGAGCGCCTCGATACTGCACAGTCAGCCGAAGAGAAAAAGCCGGCCGCTCAAAAGAACGAAGAAGAGAACTGGCCACAACTGCTGGATGGAAACGTCAGCCGTATCTATTACGCGCCGCCACTGCTGGATCTCGTTCAAAAGCTCGCACTGAAGATCACCCGTATTCCGGATCAGTACTCGCTGCATCCGCTGGTTGGAAGAGTGGTGTCCGCGCGTCGGGACATGGCGGAAGGCAAGCGGCCGCTCGACTGGGGCATGGCCGAGCATATGGCGTTTGCGTCGCTCCTTTCTGCGGGTATCGACGTGCGTCTAAGCGGACAGGACAGTGAACGCGGTACCTTCAGCCATCGTCACGCGGTGCTTCACGATCAGAACCGTTCGAGCCGGGCCGAGGGCACGTATGTTCCGCTGCATCATGTATCGGACGATCAGGGGCGGTTCTCGGTCACCAATTCGGTTTTGTCGGAGGCTGCCGTTCTGGGCTTCGAATATGGATATTCGGTGGTTCGGCAGAATTCGCTCGTGCTGTGGGAAGCGCAGTTCGGGGACTTCGCGAATGGGGCGCAGGTCGTGATCGACAACTTCCTGTCTGCCGGCGAGGCCAAGTGGGGACAACGCAGCGGCGTGACGATGTTGCTGCCGCATGGCCAGGAAGGCGAAGGTCCGGAACATGCGTCCGCGCGTCTCGAGCGCTATCTGCAGCTTTGTGCGCAGGACAATATGCGCGTCGTTCAACCTACGACGCCGGCGCAGATTTTCCACCTGCTGCGGATGCAGGCGGTGCTGCGCGATCGCGTTCCTCTCATTGTGATGACGCCGAAGTCGCTTCTGCGCCACCCCGAGGCTGTCAGCAGCCTGGAGGATCTCGCCAAAGGACGATTCAACGAGATCCTTGCGGAATCGCCGACGGAGGAAGCGGCGTCCAGAATCGACCGGGTCATCCTGTGTTCGGGCAAGGTCTATTACGAGCTTCTCGAACGTCGGCGTCAGTCCGGCAAGGACAACATTGCGCTGATTCGCGTCGAGCAGTTGTATCCGTTTCCCGCGAAGCAGATCGGTTCGGAACTGGAGCGCTATCCGAATCTGAAGAGCGTGGTGTGGTGTCAGGAAGAGTCGAAGAATCAGGGTTCGTGGAATTTCGTCATGGAACAGTTGCTGGAAATCGTGAAGGCACCTGCAACGCTGCGTTATATCGGACCTGAGGCAACTGCGTCGACCGCGCCGGGGTACAAGTCGATGCATCTCGCGCGTCAGGAGAAGTACCTGCACGCAGCAATTGACGAGTAAGCGGACGATTAGGCGAGCCGGGAATGATCCACTCCGGTTCGCCTTATATGTCACGTGTGAGTGGAACCGTAGTCGGATCACTATATAGACGACACGCAAGCCGGCCGGCTGAGTAAGGTTCTGCGGGACTATCCTTCGAATCCGCGTCCCGTTTCCGTGGTGTATATGCCTAACCGGACGAGACCGAGGCGGGTCGACATATTTATCGAGTGGTTAATGAAGTTATATTCGACGCAGTTGGGCGAGTGAGCGGAAGGGTGTCGGCGGGTGTTGCTCGATGATTGCAACTCGCCCTGCAACAGATAGTGTGCGCAGCCCCGTAAAGGGTAGGCACACGATCTGGTCAAAGCGCGTCGCAGCTGACGCCGGAATTATTGCCCTGTGGCAACCCGTGCGCGTGTGCTGCGCCCGTTCGAAACCCACGCGACCGACAGCCCAGCTCCGAGCAGTGTCAGGCAGATCACGGGTACGAGCATCGGCGCACTGGCGTTACCCGCAAGCTTCCCGACATACGGCATCAGATTCTGCGCAAAGAAGCCGCCGAGATTCCCGATCGAATTGATCGCCGCAATGCTGGCGGCGGCGCGCGCGCCTGTAAAGAAGCGCGGCGGAAGCGACCAGAAACACGGGTAAAGCAGGGGGATACATGCGCCGCCAAGAACGAGCGCTGCGAACCGCAGCGGCAAGCCCGGCAGGACGAGACTCAGCGCAAAGCCGATCACGCCGACGCCGGCCACGATCGCCATTGCCTTGAGCACCACCTCTTCGCGCTTGAGTCTCGCCGGCAACCACAGCAGAAGCAGCGCGGCGAGCAGCCACGGAATCATGTTCAGCAAGCCATTGAGCGAGTGCGAGACACCGCCGCTCTTGAGCAGCGTCGGCATCCAGTAGGTCACGCCATAGAGCGAGGTCGACATCAGCATGTAGCCGCACGCGAACATCAGCACGCGTTTGTCGATGAGCGCGCGCCATGGGTGTTCGGATACAGCCTCGGTCGGTGCTTCACGCCTGATTGCAGCGACGATCAGGCTTTTCTCGTCGCTCGACAAAAACCGGGCGCGCTCGACGGACTCCGGCAGGAAACGCAAGGCGACCAGTGCGACGACGATGGCGGGTGCGCCCGTTGCGACGAATACCCACTGCCAGCCTGCAAGGCCAAGACTGCCGTCGAACGACAGAAGCAGGCCGCCCGCAAGTGAGCCGAGCATGTTGGCGAGCGCGCTGCCAAGCGTGAAGAAGCCGAGCATGCGCGTGCGATGGCTCTGCGGGAACCGCAGCGTCAGATAAAAGATGACGCCAGGATAGAAGCCCGCCTCCGCCACGCCCAGCGCAAAGCGAAAGACATAGAACAAGCCCATCGAATGCGTGAAGGCCATCGCGACCGTGATAACGCCCCACGTCGCCATGATGCGTGCGAGCCACAAACGCGCGCCGAAGCGATGAAGCGCGAGCGTGCTCGGCACTTCGAACAGAAGATAGCCGATGAAGAACAGTGACGCCCCCAATCCGTATGAGGCTTCGGACATGCCCAGGGCGCCGACCATCTGCAACTTGGCGAAGCCCACGTTTTGCCTGTCGATGAAGGCGATCAGGAACATGACAATCAACAGCGGCATCAATCGCCACGCAATCTTCTTCACGACGATCTGCTCGTCCGTCAGGGTTTGGGCCACAATCCGTCTCCAGTCGAAAATTCATATATATGTTTAGTTGAATTTCACGTGTCAACAATGGGTATAAACCCGCCGTGTCAAGAAAATGTCGTGAAGTCAGGGTAATTCCGGATCGGTTGAGACAGGCAAGTCATGCAAACATATATATGAATATGACGGAGGAAAGCATGCACGCCGATGACCGACTGCCCCGCTACCAGCGCCTGCGCGACGAGATGGTCGCACTGGTCGCTGCCCGCCACTGGCGGCCCGGCGAAGCCATTCCGACCGAACAGGCGCTCGCGAAAAGCTACGACGTCGCTGTCGGCACCGTTCGCAAAGCCGTCGATCTGCTGGTCGCGGAAGGCCTGCTGGAGCGGTTCCAGGGGCGCGGAACGTTCGTGCGCCGCGCGAGCTTCGACAGTTCTCTCTTCAGGTTCTTCAGATTCCAGACCCGGCAGGGCGAGCGGCGCATTCCGGAGAGTCGCATCCTGCGGCGCGAAGTCGTGGAGGCACCGTCGGCCGTCGCCGCGACCTTGCAGATTGCGAAGGGCGCCAAGGTCATTCAGATGTCGCGTCTTCGGTTGATCGACGACGTGCCGATGCTCGCGGAAGAAATCTGGCTTCCGTTCGACCGCTTTGCCGCGTTTGCGCAACTCGAACTGACCGAGATCGGCGATCTGCTCTATCCCGTGTATGAGGCGCAGTGCAATCAGGTCATCGCGTCGGCAACTGAAACGCTGACCGTCGAGGCGATCGGTCCGCTTCACGCGCGGCTCCTGCGTATCCAACCGGGTACGCCCGCTGTCGTGATCGAACGGCTCGCTTATGGATATGACCGGCAGCCGCTGGAATGGCGGCGCTCGCGCGGGCCCGCAAGCGAATTCATTTACCAGGCCGAGATCCGCTAGAGATCGAGAGGCCCGGCAATCCACAACGATTCGATCCTCACGATGGGATACGACGCAGGAGACGGCAATGTTCAAGTGGTTCAAGGAGGTGTCTGGCAACGAGCGCCGGACATTCTGGGCGTGCTTCGGCGGATGGGCACTCGACTCGCTCGATGTGCAGATGTTCAGCCTCGTGATTCCGGCCATCATCGCGGAATGGTCGATCAGCCGGACGCAAGCCGGGATGGTCAGCGGCGTGACGCTGGTGGCGTCGGCGCTGGGCGGCTGGGTGGCCGGCATGCTCTCGGACCGGTTCGGCCGCGTGAAGACGCTGCAATGGACCGTCGCGTTCTTCTCCCTGTTCACTTTTCTTTGCGCGTTCGCGCAGAACTATCCGCAGTTCCTGATTTTGAAGACGCTCCAGGGCTTTGGCTTCGGCGGCGAATGGGCGGCGGGCGCGGTCCTGATGGCCGAAACGATTCGTGCCGAACATCGCGGCAAGGCGATGGGCACGGTGCAGAGCGCATGGGCCGTCGGCTGGGGCGCCGCCGTGCTGCTCTATGCGTTGATGTTCTCGTGGCTGCCTGGCGAGACGGCATGGCGCGCGATGTTCGGGATCGGCCTCTTTCCCGCGCTGCTGATTCTCTATGTTCGACGCGGCGTGCAGGAGCCCGTGCTGCCCGCGCGGGCGGCACGCGACGTTCGGGCACGCGACGAGGGTTCGACCTTCGGTGTGTTCTTCGGCATCTTCTCGCCGCAAGTGCTGCGCATGACGCTAATCGGCGCATTGCTCGGGGTCGGGGCGCATGGTGGGTATTACGCATTGATGACGTGGCTCCCCACTTTTCTGAAAACGGAGCGTCACTTGTCGGTGCTGGGTACGGGCGCGTACCTCGCTGTCGTGATCGTCGCGTTCTTTTGCGGATGCATCGTCAGCGCGCATTTGCTCGACCGGATCGGACGGCGCAGGACCATCCTCACATTTGCGATCTGCTGCGTGCTCACGGTTGTCGCGTATCTGTTTCTGCCGCTCAGCAATCTCGCGATGCTGTTCTTCGGCTTTCCGTTGGGGTTCTTCGCAGCGGGTATTCCGGCCAGCATGGGCGCGCTTTTCAACGAGCTGTATCCCAGTGGCATGCGGGGGACGGGTGTCGGCTTTTGCTATAACTTCGGCCGCGTGGTGTCAGCGGGTTTTCCGGTGCTCGTGGGCCACATGTCCACCAATATGTCGCTTGGAACGGCAATTGGCATTGACGCCGGCCTGGCGTACTCGATCGTGGTCCTGTCGGTGCTGATGCTGCCCGAGACGCGCGGCCGCGCGCTGGGCGAAGCGGCATTCGACGCCGGACATCCAGGCACACTGACGCAGGTACAACGGCATTGATGCGCGGATGTTCCGACGGCAGCCGGGCAAGTTTTGTCGGAGAGGCATGCCAATGATAGAAACAACGGGTTCGGACGCGCTCGAGCAACAGGCGGCGCAGCGTCTTTCCCATCTCGACCTGATCGATGCACATGCGCATGTGTTCGAGCGTGGCCTGCCGCTTGCCCGGCAGCGCCGCTATGCGCCCGACTACGATGCGCCGCTCGATGTCTATCTCGAACAACTCGATACGCACGACGTGTCGCGCGGCGTGCTGGTGCAGCCCAGCTTTCTCGGCACGGATTGCGACTATCTGCTGGCCGCTTTGCGACGCGCGCCTGACCGGCTCCGTGGCGTCGCCGTCGTCGAACCGGACTGCGGACTCGAAGCGCTAACGGCGATGGCGCGGGCTGGGGTCGTCGGCGTTCGATTGAACCTCGTCGGGCTTCCCGATCAGCCGGTCGAAACGAATCTGACACCGGAAACGCTCGCGCATGTCCGTCAGTTGGGATGGCATGTCGAAGTCCACGCCGAAGCGGCGCGTCTCGAGCGCATCGTGCGGCCGCTGCTGGACAAGGGCCTGAATGTCGTCGTCGATCATTTCGGCAGGCCGGACCCTGCACTCGGGGTCGATGACGAGGGCTTTCGTCGACTCCTCGATCTGGCGAGCACGCACCGGGTGTGGGTCAAGATATCAGCGGCCTATCGAAACTGGAGCCTCGCGGACGGCGAGCACTCAGCGCCTTGCTTTGCACATGATGCCGTTCGGCTTCTGACTGAGGCGTTCGGCGTGGATCGCCTGATGTGGGGGAGTGATTGGCCGCATACGCAGTTCGAGGCATCACAGGAATTTGGCCGCACGCTCGACGCCCTGCGCACACTCGTGCCCAATGAAGCGGAGCGAAGGGCTATCTCGTGCGGCACATCGGCCAGGTTCTACCGGTTCGATGAACCGACGATATAGCGACGCGCCAGCCCCGCCAACTGAACCGCTCAATCGACAGCCGCACAAGCTGACTTCGCCGCCACAGGCCGCGCAATGATCGCAACAGTCAGCAACGCCGCCGCCAGTTCACACATCGCCGCCACCCACCCGAGGCTTCCCACACTGGCATGAGCCAACGTAAGCGCACCCAGCGCGGCTCCAATCGAGAACCCGATATACATGAACGAAGCATTGAGCGACAACACGATCGACGCGACCTTCACACCGGCGATATCGATCAGTCTCGCCTGCTGCGCCGGATAAAACGCCCAGTGCGCGACGCCCCACAGCGCGATCGCGCCGATCACCGGCACGAGTGCGGCGCCCGGCGACAGAAAGCGTGCGCTGATCGACAGGATGGCGAAGGCGAGACCCGAGAGCGCGATCGTCGGAACGATCACGGCCAGCGGTCCGAAGCGGTCATTTGCCGCGCCACCCGACACGACGCCAATCGCAGCGGCGATCCCCCACATGAACATCACCATGCCGACCTGCGCGCCAGCCAAACCTGTGACTTCGGCGAGAAACGGCGAGAGATAGGTATAGACCGTGTACGCGCCGGTCGCCCAGAGCGTGGTCGTGAGCAGCGTCGCCAGCACGACCGGTTTGCGCGCGATCGCGATGCGTTCACGCAGCGTCGCGACGGGAATGCCGGCACCGATGTCGCGCGGCAAGCCGATGAACAACCCCGCCACCGCGAATGCCGCCAGTCCCGCCACGCCCGCGAAAGTCATGCGCCATCCGAGCGCATGGCCAATCATGGCGCCAAGCGGAACGCCGAGCGCGATCGCAATCGTAATTCCGCCGTTCACCACCGCGATGGCACGGCCGCGCCTTTCGGGCGGCACGATGACGCTCGCCAGCGCGTTCGCGCCCGGCACATACAGACCGGCGGACAGCGCCAGCAAGACCCGGGCGCCCATCAACGCCCAGAACGAAGGCGCTGCAAAGGCGAGCAGGTTGGACAGCGCGAACGCGATCATGCTTGCGAGCAGCACTGTCCGCCGGTTCATGCCGCCGCTCAGTGCCGTCAGCACAGGGGAACTGAGGCCGTAGGCGAGGGCGAATACCGTGACCAGTTGTCCCGCCGTTTCGATCGTCACCGACAGGTCGGTCGCGAGTCCGGGCAGAAGCGGCGAGATCATGAAGCCTTCCGTTCCGATCGCGAAAGCGCCGAGCGCCAGCCAATACACGGGGGCGGGAAGGGACGAAGTTGCAGATGAGGGTTTCATGCGAGGCCTGGAATCGAGAGTCAAGCGTTGCTTGATTCTGGATCGGCCGACACCGGACATCAATGGACTGGCGTTCCGAACATATCGGACACAGGTGTCCGCAATCCCGAAAGCCATCGGGGCGCTAACTACACTGACCGACGCGACTCACTCGCGTTTGGTTCGTCACGCCGCATAAACACAAGCCAGCGCTGAAGTCAGTATGGTCCCCGCAGGCGGAGTCTGAACATCGCCGTCGGCCGCAAACTGCTCGTGCGCGAGATCGAGCATCGCAGTCAGCGCCGGCGTGACGATCGTGTCCTTGTTGCGGATGAACACGGTCTTCACATGCGCGAACTGCGACGGAAGCGCGTGACAATGCACGGCATGCTTCACGCCATGACTTTCCACCACCGATCGCGGCAACAACGTAATCCCCATGCCTGCCGCGACGCACGACATGATTCCGTCCAGCGTGCCCAGCTCCATCACCTGGCCCGGGATGATGCCCGCCTGATAGAACCAGTTTTCGAGCGTCGAGCGGTAAAAGCAGCCGGTCCTGAACGCGAGCACCGTTTGTCCCGACATCTGCTTCGCAAGCGCAGCCAGCGATTCGAACTCGACGCCGCTTACGAGCACCAGCTCTTCTTCGAAGACTTCTTCCTGATGAAGCGACGAACTCTGATGAAAGCCGCCGACGAACGCACCATCCAGCCGATGGCATTCGACTGCCTTGATCAACTCGTTCGTCGTACCCGTCATCAGCGACAGTTGAACCTGCGGAAACTGCACGTGATACTTCGCCAGCACTTTCGGCAAACGGATCGCGGCCGTCGTTTCCATTGACCCGAGGCGCAGCAGCCCACGCGGCGACGCATTGTCCAGTAGCGCGTTGCGGCTTTCATCCGTCAACTGAAGGATGCGCTGCGCGTAGCCCAGAAAAATCTGCCCCGCCGACGTGAGCACCACGCCGTTCTTCTGCCGGATGAACAACTGCTGGTTCAATTCCGATTCGAGTTCCTTGATGCGCATCGTCACATTCGACTGAACGTTGTGGATCTTTTCAGCCGCTGCCGTAAAGCTGCCGCATTCGGCCACTGCGCAAAACATTCTCAGATGCCTCAGTTCCATCGTGCGCCTCGCCGGATCACCTCGGATGATGAAGATTCAGGCTAGCACACCCGGCCTGATGATTGACTTGCGCACGGGGACACAAACGCGCGCATCGTTGACGCGATGGAAAAGCAGCGGATTTCAGACCGACAGGTTCACGCTGCGCCACGGAGTGAGCGAAACGCGGCACAATGCCCTCGCAGAAGAAGAATGCAACCGGCCCGATTCTTCACTGCAGCGCGTCATGCGAACCGGGCCGGGACGGAAGCGCGCAGGAAACGTCATGATCTGGTTGGCCGACGCAGTGCTCGTCTTGCATGCGCTGATCGTCCTGTTCATCGTCGGCGGATTGATTGCGATCTGGGCGGGCGCAGCGTTGAAGCATGTCTGGGTGCGCAATCGCGCTTTTCGCGTGCTGCATCTCGCGGCGATCGGCGTCGTCGCGATGCTTGCAGCGCTCGACGTGCCGTGCCCGCTCACCGTGCTCGAAGATCGGTTGCGCACGGGAGGCACCGTCGAGCAAGGTTTCGTCCAACGTTGGGTGAGCCACTGGCTCTACTACGATTTTCCGGCCTGGACGTTCGTCGTTGCGTATGTGGCGTTTCTGCTGATCGTGGCGATTACATGGCGATGCATTCCGCCGCGCCGTTGAGAGCAGGAACCGCGCACGCGCTCATTCCCGCTGCACTGCATCCGCCATGGATGGCCGTAACTGAATCATCACCGACACACACCCGAGCCCGAGTCCGACCGCACACACGCCGGGCCATTGCCATACGCTCCACGCCCAGATGCCCAACGACGACCCGAGCGCGCCGCCCGCAAAGCGGATCGTCATGTAGAGCGTGTTGATGCGGCTCATCGCATCGCTCTTGATGCTCATATTGCGCGCCATGTTCGCGACATGTCCGCTCTGCAATCCGAGGTCGAGAACGATCACGCCGGCGACGAGGCCCGCAACGGTATTGCCCGTCGCCGCGAGAATCGCGAAGGCCACGACGAAGATGGCGCCGCTAGCGAGCACGACGTGACGCGGGTTGCGTGTGTCGATCAGCTTGCCTGCCCCCGTCGATGCCGATGCGCCGACCACGCCGACCAGACCGAACAGGCCCGCGACCTCGCTGCCGTAATGCGGGTCCATCGCGCGCAAATGAAACGCGAGCGTGGCCCAGAAGGCGCTGAACGCGGCGAACTGCAGCGCGGCGATCGCCGAGGTCTGGCGAATCAGCGGCTCTTCGCGAACCAGCGTCCATAGCGAACCCATCAGCCGCCGATACGAGCCCGAGTACGTGGGCTGCGCATTCGGCAGCATGCGCGACAGCACGGCGGCCGTGACGAGCATCGCCGCCGCTGCGACCCAATAGACGGCGCGCCAGCCGAAATGCTGCGCGATCGATCCGGAAATCGTGCGCGACACGAGGATGCCGCACAGCAAACCGAACATCACGATGCCGACCGCCTGGCCGCGTTGCTGTGGTCCGGCGAGTTGCGCCGCGAACGGCGTGAGCAACTGCGGCGCGACGCTGACGAGGCCCGTCAGGAAACTGGCCGCGACGAGCCAGTTCAATGTCGGCGACAGCGCGATCGCGGCGAGCGCGACGCTGGCGATGCACAACAGCGTGCGCAGCATCGAACGGCGTTCGAGCTTGTCGCCGAGCGGCACGAACAGCAGCAGCCCGAGCGCATAACCCGTTTGCGCGGCGACGGATACGGTTCCCGCCTGTCCCTCGCTGGTGTGGAACGCCAGCGCGAAGTCGGCCAGTAAAGGCTGGTTGTAATAGTTGTTCGCGACCACGACGCCGGCTGCGCCCGCCATGAGCCAGAAGATCGAACGTTTCATCGGTGTGTATTCCCGTGGCTTCGCTGCAAGTCGATAGACGACTTTATCGTCCCGTTCACAACGAATGTAGACTATTCCGGAAATTGCCGGTATCCATTCAAAACGGCAAGCAGCCTTGCCAAATCCGGAAGAGTCGAATTATGGACCGCTTTGAAGCCATGAGCGTCTACGTGCGGGTCGTGGACGCGGGAAGTCTGTCGGCCGCCGCGCGCGCGATTCCGATGTCGTTGACGTCAGTCAGCAGGCACATCTCGGCGCTCGAGGCGCTGTTCGGCGCGCAATTGCTTCGGCGCACCACGCGCAATCTCGCGATGACGGACGAAGGGCGCATTCTCTACGACCGCGCGAAAGCGATTCTCGGCGAAGTCGACGAGCTGGGCAGCGCGTTGTCGGCGGGACGCGGGAAGTTGTCTGGACGGCTGCGGATCGCGGCGCCGAACCTGCTTGGCCGGCTCGTGGTCGCGCCGCTACTGCCGCGTTTTCTCGCGATGCATCCCGAGGTCGCCGTCGATCTGATGCTCGTCGACCGCGCCGTCAATCTGGTGGAAGAGGGGCTGCATGTCGCCGTGCGCGTCGGCCGGCTGCCGGATTCGAGCCTCGTTGCGCGCAAGCTCGATGACATCCAGATGGTGGTGTGCGCGGCGCCCTCGTATCTCGCGCAACGCGGCACGCCCCGCAAGCTCGACGATTTGCGCAAGCACGATTGCCTCGTTTTCTCGGATGCGCCGGGACCGGTCGAGTGGCGCTTCCAGTCGGGCGCGACGCGCACGCGCATCGGCGTGACGGGCCGTCTGTGGATGAACAGTCTCGATGCGCTGGTGTCGGCGGCGATCGAGGGCGCGGGCATCGTGCGCGCGCCCGCGTGGCAGGTGGCGGCGCATATCGGGCGAGGCCGCCTGCAGCCCGTGCTCGACAAGTTTGCGCCGCCTGCCACGCCCGTGCACGTGGTGTTCGAGCGCGCGAAGCTGTCGTCGCCGAAGATCAGGACGTTCGTCGACTATCTCGTCGATCAATGGGGCCGAGCGTGAATTGAGCCGGCGCGTGCCGGCCGCGTTCAGACGGTCATGGCGAGTTCCGCACGCGCGGAGCGCAGCGTCTCGTGCGCGTGCGCAAGTTGCGCGACGAGCGCCGCGGATGCTGCCGTGATGGGCATGCGTACCTCATCGGAGATACGTCCTTCGATCGACAGCATGGCCTTGATCGCCGATGGATTCGGCGCGGAGAACAGCAGCTTGAGAACGGGCTTGAGTCGATCGAAGATCCGGCGTGCTGTCTCTGCGTCGCCCGCTTGCATGAGCGACTGAATTTCGATCAGCAGATCCGCGCAGACATGCGCGCTCGCGAGAATGCCGCCGTGCCCGCCCGACGCGAGGCAATCGACGAAGGCCTCGTCGGTGCCGCACAGCACATTGATGGGCAACTGGCCCAGCGCGCCGAACGTCTGCGCCACGCAAGCCTTGATCGCGACGATGTTCTCGTGTTCCGCGAGCCGCGCAACGGTAGCGGGTTCGATCGATACGCCTGTCCGATGTGGCACGTCATAGAGCACGATGGGCCGCTCGGTTTCGCGGGCGATCTGTTCGAAATGCCACGCGACGCCCGCCTGATCGGGACAGACATAGGCGGGCGGCGAGACGAGAAAGCCTGCCACGTCCCATCGCTCGAAGCGCCGGATCTCGCGCACGAACTCGCGCGTGTCGAAACCGCAGATGCCGACGAGCACGGGCAAGCGGCCATCGACGACATCGCTGATCGCCTGCAACACCGTCACGCGTTCGATGTCGGAGAGCAGCGCGGCCTCGCCCGTGGTGCCGAGCGCGACGATGCCGGCGATACCGGTGCGCGCGTAATGATCGGTCAGCGTCTGCAGCGCTTCGATATCGACTTCACCGGAACGAAATGGCGTGACGAGCGGAATCCAGATTCCCGAGTACATGTTCGCTCCTTCACCTGACGATGCGCGTGATGGTGCCGATGGTCGCTTCGGACATCGTCGCGATCAGCGTGTGAAGCGTGAAATCGAGATCTTCGGGGGCGATGTTGAAATGCACGCACACCTTGTTGCGCAGCATATGCGTGTGCGAAATGTAGACGCCGAGCGGCGAGTGGAAGAGCGTCGCGAGCTGATTGCGAAACGCGTCCGGCGAGGTGCCAGTGAGAAAGATTTCGAGTTGAACGCGCTGTGCGCGCAGAGGCACGACGTTGGAGCGGAGTTGCGTCGAAGGAATATCAGGGACGAAGTCTTGCGGCGCGCGAAGTTGTGCGGAGCCCATGTTGTTGATTGCCACGACGGGCAGTTGTCGAGATGAACCTAGCGTACTGCGATTCGCGTAAACGTGGTGTAAAAAGCGTGCGCGTTTGCGCAAACGGGAGAGATCGACATAGCGCGTTTATTGCGCGGGCCGTTGTCTTTACACCGAATTTAGAAGGGGCTCATTACGATCTTCGGGATTGGCGTCGCAGCGCCGCTGCGTGACGTCATGTCCTGGAGTTAACCATGTTCGAAATCGGAAAAGAATATTCTCGTGAAGACATTCATCAGGTAACGGGTGGCAGCAAGCACGCGTTTTTGCCCGTCAAGGGCGGTAGGGTTGTTGCCGCGCGATTGCGGCCCGATCTTAATCCGCATGCGCCTGAGGTGATTCTATGCGATGGTAGCGCTTCTTCGCGCGCGGCTGGGCGCACTCTGGCGCGGCAGGTTGAGCCTGTTCCTGTTTTTGTGCGGACGGCGGCGGATCGGTTTCGGTATGTGGGGGAGTATGTCGTTGCGGAGTCGATGACGGCGGCGGCTGATTATGCCGAGTATGTTAAGGGGAGTAGTTTTACGCTTGCGCAGGTTTCGAGGGTTATCAGAATGAAGAGACGATGAAGGTTTTTTTTGCCGTCCGGCGGGTAGGGTTTTTTGTGCTTTGCGCTGGCATCCGCGTTTTGTTATTGGTTCGCTAGCGTTGCCCCTGTGCGGGGCGGCACCTACTTTTCTTTGCCGCCGCAAAGAAAAGTAGGCAAAAGAAAGCGGCTCACACCGCCAGTTCTAGTATTTGCCTGAGGGCCCCCACAGGTTCTTACACTTCAAACGGCAACCACGTGACCCACGTTCGTTGCCAGCGCACTTGCGATGCGCCTCACCCGCTTCACCCTCCCGTGTTACAGCATGCCGTGCCACTCAGTCCAGCGCCGCCCAGGTGGCAAACTGTGTGTCGGCCCGAGTGCTCCGCACGCCTTACTTCGGACCGATAGCGCATGCGCTCCACCTGTAAGAGCGCCAACTTTTACGGCGCGACCACCTACACACAGTTTGCCACCTGGGCGGCACATGCCATTCGCTGCCGCTGGCCGTCGTATGGGTGCGTGAAGTAGGTGATGCGATTATTCGAAGCGCTGGCAACGGGCAACGAACAACGCGTTACCGCGTGACATATGGGGACGTTGAGGGCCCGTGGATAGGAACACGTGCTGGCGGTGTGAGCCGCTTTCTTTTGCCTACTTTTCTTTGCGGCGGCAAAGAAAAGTAGGTGCCGCCCCGCACAGGGGCAACGCTAGCAAACCAGAAGCAAAACGCGGATGCCAGCGCATAGACAGAACAAACCCAACCCAACCCCAACCCAACCCCAACAAAAACCCCTACCGATTAACCATCTCCTTCGAATAAGAAAGCGCCAACACACCCCCAACAATCATACAGACGGCAAAACCATAAAGCCCAGCGCTTTGCGAATGAAAAGTATCCCTCAACCAGCCAATAAAATAGGTACTACCAAACCCGCCAAGATTGGCAATAGAACACGCAAACGCGATCCCCCCCGCCGCCGCCGACCCTTTCAAAAAAGTCGAAGGCAACGACCACACCACAGGCATCGCGGCAGCCGCGCCCGCATTCACGAGCGAGAACAGAAGCACAGTCGTCAGCGTGCCATGCGACCCACCCGCAGCAATGGCCAGCGCGACAGCGGCCACCGCAAAAGGCACCACGATATGCCAGCGCCGCTCCCGCATCCGATCCGAACTCGCACCACACCACAACGTGCCGATCACAGCCACAGCATTAGGCACAGCCATCAACCAGCCAATCGTGTATGCGTCCTTGACGCCCGTATCCCGCAAGATCGACGGCAACCAGAAACTCACCGCATAAAGCCCGAGCAACACACACAGATCGATCAGCCCAAGCGCCCACACCTTCGGATCGACGAATGCCGCGCCAAGCGCGTGGCTCTTGTTACCGGCCGGATCGGCATCGAGATTCGCCCGCAACACGCGCTTCTCATTCGCGTCGAGCCAGTTCGCCGATTCGATGTTGTTCGGCAGCCAGCGCAGGATCGCAATGCCGAGCACCACGGAAGGCAGCGCCTCGATCAGGAACAGCCATTGCCAGCCGCCAAGTCCATGCGCGCCGTCGAAGAAGCGCATGATCCAGCCGGAAATCGGACTGCCGATCATGCTCGACAGCGGCAGGCCGACCATGAACAGCGCCACGATACGCGCCCGTCGCGCATCGGGATACCACTGCGTCAGATAAAGCAGCACGCCCGGAAGAAAGCCCGCTTCCGCGACACCGAGCAGAAAACGCACGGTGTAGAACTGCACCGGCGTCTTCACGAACATCGTCGCGCCCGACAGGATGCCCCACGTAATCATGATGCGCGCGATCCACAGCTTCGCACCCACGCGTTGCAGGATCAGGTTGCTCGGCACTTCGAACAGGATGTAGCCCGCAAAGAACAGGCCGGCGCCAAGACCGTAAATCGTGTCGCTGAACTTCAGCGCGTCGAGCATCTGCAGCTTCGCAAGCCCGATGTTGATGCGGTCGAGATAGGCCGCGAAATAGCACAGACAGAAGATGGTGATCAGGCGGAACGTGACCTTGCGGTATAGCTCGCCGTGTTGCGTGGCGGCGGGAGAAAGAGCGGCGCTGCCGGATTGCACGGTGGACATGAGGACTCCCTGTTGGGATGGGTCGAATTGAAGTTTGCCGCCCGATGCGTGCACACATCGAACGCTCACAAGCATCTGTATAGCATGTCAAAATATAAGCGTATACGCTCGAAATTACCCTGGTGTCCGGAAGCTTTCCGGATTTTCAACGGGGCATCGAAAAAGCACGGACTGTTCATGCATGACAAGGCGTTTGGAAAAACAAAAGGCGTATGAGGAATGCCGCTGGATGGTGCTTCTTTCGCACATGATTTGTGCGTATGCGCTCGAATATAAAGTGTCATCACTGGAATCGGAAAGCGCCTCGATCACGCGCGGACGCTGCCCTGGCAACGCGCGCCACCGTCAGCAGAGCCATGCCGTCAGGCGCACAAAGGAAATGAAGACCTGACAGATGATCTTTTCGATCGCGGGGCCGCATCGAACGCCTTTCGTCTGACGGCGAATGATCTGGCGCAAACACAAACCGGACTCGCATATCGCATGCCAAGGTTGAGGGTGTACACTGCATCGTTTCCAGCTATCGGGCCCGTCGCAGGCCGTACGTTCATGCCGTCTCACAAGGACTCTTACGACTTTCACGATCAGGTGGGCCATCTGCTGCGTCGTGCCTATCAGCGTCATGTGTCGATCTTCCAGGAAGCCATTCCTGATTCCGATCTCACTGCCGCGCAATTCGTCACGCTTTGCGCGGTGAAGGAAAAGCAGGGCTGTTCGCTCAACGACATCGTCAAGGCGACCGCAATCGATCAGGCCACCATTCGCGGCGTAGTCGAGCGCCTGAAAGCGCGCGCGCTGATCGAAGTCCTGCCCGACCCGAACGATGGCCGCAAGCTGCTGGTGCGCGCAACAGCACCCGGCCTCGCGCTGATCGAGCGCACGGTGCCGTTCGCGAAGCAGGTGACCGAGCGCACCTATGGCACGCTCAACGCGGGCGAACGCGTGGCGTTGCTGTTCCTGCTGCGCAAGATGATGGAGTCGGACGGCGAGTGAATGCCGTGGCGCGTGCGTGCGTCAGATCTGCGGCGCGCGCTGTGTGTCGAGCAATACGCCCGCTTCGCGCAGCCCTGCGCGGATCGTGTCGGGCGTAAAAGGCGGCGCGCAGAAACGCACGCCCGTCGCATCGAAAATCGCGTTCGCCAGCGCAGCCGGTCCCGGCACGGAAGCCGATTCCCCCGCGCCCAGCGGCGGCTCGCCCTGGCGCGGCATCAGCACGACATCGACTGCAGGTAATTCCGGAAAAGTCAGAATCGGATAACTGCCCCATTCGCGGCTGGCGACCTTGCCCTGCGCGAAACGCACGCGCTCTTTCAGCGAGCGGCTCAGTACCTGCACCACGTTGCCATGAATCTGATGGCGCACGCCGTCGGGGTTGATCATCGTGCCCGTGTCCTGGCCGATGGTGATGCGCTCGACGCGGATTTCGCCCGTCACGCGGTCGACGACAAGTTCGGCCACCCACGCGGCCCACGCGGCTCCGAAGCCCGGAAAACGGCTGTGCACATAGCGGGCATATGCGATGCCTCTCCCGCGCACGAAGCGTTCGCCGCCTTGCACAGGCGTATTGCGCGGCGTGCGCGCTTTCCAGCCCGCGCGTTTCGCGACCGCTTCGAGCAGTTCGGCGGCGCGCGGATCGTCGAGATGGCGCAAGCGGAATTCGAGCTGATCGATACCTGTCAGCGCGGCCAGTTCGTCGGCGAAGGCGTCGTGCGCGAACGAGTTCGGCAGTGCCGACACGCCGCGTAGCCAGGCCGATCGCACGATCGGCGCAAGATCCTCGCAGACGAAGCGGCGATTCGCGCTCACATACGGCGAAACGGCCGTCCGGTCGCCCATTTCGAAGATGCGCGGCTCGCTGGCGACGACGCGCGTCAGCAGCGACGCGAGCATCGGCGCATCGTTCGACGGATAACGCGTGACGAAATCGTAGCCCGTCATGCGGCCATCGCGCGTCACGCTGCCCGTGACGTTCACCACTTGCCCCGTACCCTTCGGCTCCCACGCATGTTCGTCGGCGCGCGACAGCTGCACCCGCACCGGCTGACTGACCGCGCGCGAGAGCAGCAGCGCGTCGCCGCATACGTCGTCGGCGCAATTGCGGCCGTAGCAGCCCGCGGCTTCCATCCGCACGATATCGATGTCGGCTTCGTCGCGGCCCATGAGCGTCGCGAGGTCGTAGCGCAGCGAGACGGGATTCTGCGTGCCGGACCAGACGGTGATGCGGCCCGAACCCGGCTCGCGATGATCGGCGAGCGCGCACGACGGCCCGATCGAGCCATGCATCTGATAGGGCCACACATAGGTGCGCGAAACGGTCAGCGTGTCGGGCGCGCGTCGCGCAGCTTCGACGTCGCCTTCTTCGAGCAGCGGGCGGCGCGTGGCGGGCGCAGCGGCAATTGCGGCAGCGGGATCGTCGAGCGAGGGCAGGTCGGGCAGAGGCTTCCATGTCACGCGCAGTTCGCGTGCGGCGCGTATCGCCTGTTCCTCGCGCTCGCATACCACGCCGATGAAGTCGCCCAGCACGACGACGGCACGCAAGCCCGGCACGTGCGCAACCGATTCGCGGTCCACGCTGTCGAGCAGTCCGCCGACGAACGCGCCGCTATCGAGACCCGCATACGGCGGCCGCACGACGCGCCCATGCAGCATGCCCGGCACGCGCATATCGTGCACGAACGTGAGCATGCCCGTCGCCTTGGCGGGGATGTCCACACGCGGCGCAGACTTGCCGATCACGCGATACGCCGATGGATCTTTCACGCGTGCCTTCAGGTCGAGTTCGAGCGCAATGCGCTTGCCCGCGACGAGTTCGGCGAAGCTCACTCGATGCGCGTCGGGCGTGGCGGCGAGAAAGACTTCGGCGTTGTCGGCGGCGAGCGCGTCGACCTGCACAACGAAGTGCTCCGCCGCGAGTTGCAGCAATGCGTGACGCGCCTGCGCGGCGGCACAACGCAGCGGCGTCGCCGAAATCTGGATCGACGCGCTCGCGATGGTCGGCCCCTGGTTCGGCGTGACGGCCGTGTGTCCGAGCTGCATCGCGACGCGCGCGGCGGGCACGTCCAGTTCCTCAGCGACGATCTGCGCAAGCGACGTGCGGATACCCGTGCCGAGATCGACGTGTCCGTTGAAGGCGAGAATGCGGCCGTCGTCGAGTATCGCGACGAACACTTCCGCCGCCTCGGGCACGAACGACGACAGGCTGCCTGGTTGACCTGGCGCGGGCTTGACGGGCTGTGCGGGTTGGCGCGCGACGGTAAGGCAGCCTTCGCGGGCAAGCAATTCGGAGCGGTTCACGGCAGAGAGTTCCAGTGAGGACGGTGCGTTCCGTCCCGATCGCGTTCACGCTGAGCAAACAAACTAAGCGGCCAAATTCGCTACGTCAAATTGCGCGCGGGCTCAGCGGCGAGCCGCTTCGATTTCGGCGATGGCTTGCGCGAGCGGCATCACGGCCGCGTACTTCTGCTGCATGTCGAACAGGTTCGCGTTGTGCGGCTCGATCGCGCGGTCGCCGACGCAATCGGACAGCACCAGCGGCCGGAACCCATACGACATCGCATCGACCACGCTGGCGCGCACGCAGCCGCTCGTGACGGCGCCCGCCACCAGCAGCGTCTGCACCGCGCGCTGCGTGAGCCACGGCGCGAGTTGCGTGCCGAAGAACGCAGACGGCACGGTCTTGCGCACCACGAGCTCGCCTTGCACGGGCGTCAGTTCGGGCACGATCGCGCTATTCGGATGATCCTCGGTGAGCGTGGCCATGCCGGGCACTTTCAGCGAGAACACGTTGTCGTCGCTGCCGTCGTCCGCGTAGACGATGCGGCTGTGCGCGACGGGCCAGCCATGGCGGCGCGCGAGCGCGAGCGCCGCCTGCGTGCGCGCGATGGCGGGCTGGATATTGCCGCCGCCGAAGGTATTGGGGTCCGCAAAGCCGACCACGAAGTCGATGATCAGAAGACCGATGTTGCCATGCACGGGCAACGGCGTACCGAAGCCCTGCTGCCGGTAGACATTGGCTTCGGCGTGTTGCGAGAGATCAGTCATGGTGGGTGTCCGGTGTCGAGGTTGCGTTCAGGCTTTCATGCGATCACGCGGCCGTCGCGCACGACGACTTCATCGTCGAGCTTCACGGTGCAGCCGCGCAGCGGAATGTCGATATGACACGTCGTGGTGCGGCTGCCGCCGCCTTCGTTGTTCGGTCCGAGCGAAAACAGGAAGTTGCCTTCGAACGCGCGCGCGTCCATGCCGATGGTCGCTTCGCGGTCGTAGAGGCCGAGCGTCGACCAGCGCGCGCGCGGCTGCAGGCCCCAGCCGATGTGCGAGATCGCGTAGCCTTCCGGGTCGTCGAAGGTTTCCATGTAGTCGCGCAGCAAGGCCGCGTCGACGCCGCCTTCGATCTTCGTCGCGTAGCCGCCTTCCACCGTCAGCACGATGGGCTCGTTCACGTAGCGCTTTTGCGGCAGCAGGATATCGCCGCGATCGATCACGATCGTGCCGTGCGCGGTGCGATCGTTCGGGAAGGTGAGCGCGAAACCGCTCGGCCAGTGGTCCCAGCGGCCCGGTTCGTCGACGAAGCCGTATTCGGCGATCGGGCCGAACTCGCCCATCGGACACACCAGCGCCGTGCCCGCCGGCGACGACACGCGCATCTCGCGCGCCGCGCCGATCTTCTTCGTCGCGGCGAGCACGCGCTCGCGGTCCGCGACGGTCGGCACGAGGCGAACCAGCACTTCGGGCGGCTCGACTGCGAGCAGGATTTTCGTGCCCGACTTCAGGATGTCGTGCTGCTCGGGCGAGAACAGCAGCGTCATCAGGTCCAGCACCAGATCGCTTTCCTTGAGCGCCGCGATGGCCGCGCGGTTGCCCGTCAGCGGCGTCGTGCCGAGATACGCGAGCGAATCGCGGCTGAAGGCCTTATCGCCATTCACGGGCGGCAGATCGAGCCGGTTGACGATCGCACCCATCGACTGCGTGGCGATCAGCGCGCACGCGAGCGTCTGTGGATGCGTGGCGGCGCTCGTCAGGATCGTGACCGTCTGGCCGGCTTCGAGACGCGAGAGCGTGAGCACTTCTTTCCACGCTTCGATCAGTTGGTAGTCGCTGATGGACATCGTGTGTTCTCCAATGGATGCGTCAGAGCGCGGCTGCCGTGAGGGACTGTTGCTCGAGCGGCGCGCCGAGGAACGTGCCGAACGCAGCGTAGAAACCGGCTGCGTTGTCCCACGGGATCATGTGGCCGGCGTCGGGCACGCGCACGTGCTGCATCGCAGGCGTCGCCTGCTGCAGTTCCGCGACATCTTCGTCGCGTACCACGTCGCCTCTTTCCGCCGTGATGAGCAGCGACGGCACGTTGAGTTGCGCGGCGTCGGCGTGGAAGTCGTCGGTGTGAAAACCTTCATACGATGCGAGCACGGCGCGCTCGTCGCACGTATGCAGCCATTCGGCGCGCAGGCGCAGTTCTTCGTCGGTCCACGTCGGGCAGAATGCGCGCATGCCTTCGGCGTCCGTGCCTTTGCGCGCGAGCGCCATCGAATCGACGTACCAGGGCAGCTTGCCCGGATAGTCGCGGCGTCCCGGGCCTGATACGGGCGGATCGACGAGCACCACGGAATCGAGTCCGCGCGGCGAACGCAGTGCAGCGCGCGCGGCGATGCGCGCGCCCATCGAATGTCCGACCAGCGCGAAACGCTCGAGGCCGAGTGCGGCAGCCAGCGCGACGACATCGTCGGCTTGCGCATCGAGACCGTAGTCGAGCGCTGGCGATGCTTCCGACAAACCGCGCCCGCGCACGTCGATCACATATGTGTCGAAACTCGCGCCGAACACGTCACCAACGAAACCCCACGTCACGGCAGGACTCGTAATGCCGGGAATCACGATGACAGCAGCGCGCGCGCCGCGCTCGCCGCTCGTGCCGCCGTAGCGCAGATAGTGCTGACGGATGCCGTTGGCCGCGATGTTCGCGCCGTAAAGAAAAGTGCTGGACATATGACGCTCCGATGATTGGCGTTGACGGGGACTCAATAAGCGCCCGAAAGCAGCGCTCCCGCGCCCGGGACGATCGGTTCGAGATCCAGTTCGCGCAGCATCGCGTAAGTCGTCGCGATTGCGGCCGTGATCACCGGCTTGCCCGTCATGGCCTCGACCTTCGCGACGGCGGGCAGCGACGGCATCTGCACGCAGGCGGACAGCACGATGGCGTCGGCGTCCGCGTAGTTCAGCGTCTTGACGATCTCGGGCAGGCGCGCGGGATCGTGACGGCCGACTTCGAGGTTGTCGGGAATTTCGAGCGCGCGATAGTCGAGCACTTCGTAACCTTCATTGCGGATGTAATCGACCACCAGTTCCGTGAGCGGCTTCATGTACGGCGCGACCACGACGATGCGCTTCGCGCCGATCACCTTGAGCGCATCGACCAGCGCACCCGCGCTGGTCAGCACGGGCGCGGCTGCGCCGTTCTCCGCCGTGTGCTTCGTCAGGCGCGCCTGCGACACGCGGTGATAGCCGCGTCCCATCGCCATGATCGCGACGAGGCACGCATAACCGAGCACGTCGACGCGCGCATCGGAAAGCTCGATCGCACAGCGGTCCGATTCGGCGTCCATCGCGGCAAGCTCTTCCTTCACGACCTTCTTCATGCGCATGCGGCTCGAATGGAACGTGAAGCGCTCCGGGCGGATCGCTTCGCGCAGGCGCAGCATCGCCGGAATTTCCGTTTCCATCGTGGTGTTCGAGCTCGGCACGATCTGGCCGATCCGATAAGTCTTGCTCATGACGCTCACTCCATTGCAGTTGGGCGGCGACGCGGCCCGCCGTTGCGGACGTCGTCGGAGATTTGAGCAAAGTCTAGCGTGTACATTTTAAATACACAACGGGGAGAAATAAATTCGTCCGACCGTCTGCACCATATATAGGCAAAATGGTGCGGAACGACGTAGGGGGTTAACCGGAAAACATTGTGCTTGCCGATTTATTTTCTAATGTGTACGCTACATTCCAATCCGATCACATTCGACTCAACCCGGCCCGTCGGCGCACAGCACAGCCATTCGCAGCGCGGCGCGGGCGCACCACCTGGAGAACCCATGAGCAAACCCCGTATCGCCATCATCGGCGCCGGCCTCGGCGGCGTGGCTGCCGCCGCCCTGTTGCAGCGCGCCGGCCACGACGTGCGTCTCTACGAGCAGGCGCCCGCGTTCTCGCGCCTTGGCGCGGGCATTCACCTCGGCCCGAACGTGATGAAGATCATGCGGCGCATCGGTTGCGAAGACGCGCTCAATGTCATGGGTTCGCATCCCGACTACTGGTACAGCCGCGACTGGAAAACGGCCGGGGCGATTGCGCAGATTCCGCTGGGCGATTACGCGTTGAAGACCTACGGCGCGAGCTATCTGACCGTGCATCGCGGCGACTTTCATGCGCTGATGACGCAAGCCGTCACGCCGGGCACGATCACGTTCGGCAAGTTCCTGCAATCGGTCGAAGACACGGGCAGTGACGTGCGCCTCACGTTCGCGGACGGCAGCGTCGAAGTGGCGGACCTCGTGATCGGCGCAGACGGCGTGAACTCGAAGATCCGCGAGCATCTGCTCGGCGCGGAGCCGCCGCGTTATACGGGCTATGTCGCGCATCGCGCGGTGTTTCCCGCGTCGTTGCTCGGCAACCGTGCGTACGACATGTGCGTGAAGTGGTGGTCGGAAGACCGTCACATGATGGTCTACTACGTGACCGAGAAGCGCGACGAGTACTACTACGTGACGGGCGTGCCGCAAGCCGAATGGCCTGCGGGCGTGTCGATGATGGACAGCAGCCGCGACGAAATGCGCGAGGCGTTCGAAGGTTTCCATCCGGATGTGCAGAACCTGATCGACGTGTCGCCGTCCATCACCAAGTGGCCGCTGCTCGAACGCGATCCGCTGCCGCTGTGGAGCCGTGGCCGTCTCGTGCTGCTCGGCGATGCCTGCCACCCGATGAAGCCGCACATGGCGCAAGGCGCGGCAATGGCGATCGAAGACGCGGCGATGCTGTCACGCTGCCTCGACGAAACGGGCGCGACCGATTACGCAGGCGCGTTCGCGCTGTATGAGGCCAATCGCGCGGCGCGGGCGTCGAAGGTGCAGCTGGTGTCGCACAACAACACGTGGTTGCGCACGAACGAAGACCCGGCATGGGTGTTCGCGTACGACGTCTTCAACGTGCCGCTCGTGTCGCCGCAAGTGGCGGGCGCGAAAGAAGCCGCGACCGCGTAACGCTGCAGGCGGGCGGAATTTCGGCGGGTTATAAGGTGCTGTGCGGCGTGTCGTCTGCGCGTTAGCGTGCAGCGCGCGCCGCACAGGGCTGCGGACGGCTGCAAGGCGAGCTGCAACAGCGACGTCGCGCAGCCCTGGCACATCCTTAACGAGTCAGTCCATGTTGCAATCCGCTTCCCACGCGCGGCCGCTCACACTGAAGGTGAACGGCGAGACACGCACCATCGAAGGCGCGACGCCCGATACGCCGCTCCTCTACATCCTGCGCAACGACTGCGAGCTGAACGGTCCGAAGTACGGCTGCGGTCTTGGCCAGTGCGGCGCGTGTACCGTGCTCGTCGATGGTCAGCCCGCGCGTTCGTGTGTCGTGCCCGTCGCGGCGGCGCACGCGCGCGAAGTGACGACACTCGAAGGACTCGGCACGCCCGACGCGCTGCACCCTGTGCAACGCGCGTTCATCGACGAACAGGCGGCGCAATGCGGATACTGTCTGAACGGCATGATCATGAGCGCGACCGCGCTGCTTGCACGCAACCCGTCGCCTGACGACGACGCGATTCGCGACGCGCTGCGCTTCAATCTGTGCCGTTGTGGCACGCACCTCGAGATCGTGCGGGCCGTGAAGCGCGCGGCGCTGTATCTGCAGCAGCAACATGGGGACTGAGGCCGCGATGAGCGAGGACGATCCGCAGGCGTTGCGGCTGAAGGCAGATCGTGTGCTGTTGCCGGAAGGCGCGGACGATGCCGCTGCACGACGACGCGCGCAATACGCATGGCCCGCCGACGGCATCGATGCGGATGCGCAGCTCGCTGTCGAAGCGAGCGTCGCGGCGGACGGCACGATGGCGAAGTGGCACTACCGCGCGCGCGTCGGCGATGCGGCGAGCGAAACACGCGCGTTCGGCGCGCAGGCATCGCTGCCGCCATTGCTGTATCGCCATGCACACGCGAGCGTCGCCGTCGACGATCCGTCGCGGGCGATTCCCGCACAAGCCCATGCGTTCGCGCGCGAATCGTTCATCGACGAAGTGGCGCACGATGCGCGACGCGATCCTGTCGCGCTGCGGCTCGATCATCTCGATGCCACGCGCGACGCCGGCGCGCGCGAAATCATCCGGATGGTGAGCGAGCGCGCGGCGTGGGGCGCCGTGCCGCATGCCGCACACGAGCCCGCTTCGCCGTGGCTGCGCGGACGCGGCTTCGCGTTCGACGGCGAGGCCCGCGACGAAACGCGGCACGTCGATACGCTGCCCGACTATTCGCCGAAGGAAGGGCAGGCGCACGCCGGGCCGCAGCCGATGAGCTGGTCGGCGTGGGTGGTCGATCTCGACGTCAATCGCGCCACGGGCGATATTGCCGTGCGCCGGGTCGTCGCGGGCCAGGGCGCGGGGACGCCGGATGCCGCCGCGCTGCAAGGGCTGCCCGCGTGGCAGATCGAAGAAGCGATTGCGCGCGCGACAGGCGTGCGCCGGATCGCGCGCGCGTCGCACGACGAAACGGGCTTCGCGGCGGGCGTGGACACGCCTGTCTCGCACGATCTGATCGACGCGCATGGCGAGCGGGAGTCGAACGTCAGCACGCGTGATGCAACGGACGACCGGCGCATCGAGCAGGCGGCTGCGCCCGTTGCCGCGGCGATCGCGAATGCGCTCTACGACGCGACGGGCGTACGCTTTCGTGCGCCCCCATTCGACCCGGAACAGATTCGCCGCGCGTTCGCCGAAGCGGGGCCCGCTGTCGCGCTCGATGCGCCCGCAGCAGCGCGCCGGCCGTCGCGCTGGCGCAGATGGCTGGCGGGCGGCGGGATCGGCGGCGTGGCGGGTGGCCTGATCGGGCTCGCGTGCTCGATTCTGCCCGGGCCATCGGCAATTGCGCCCTTGCCTGCGGGCGCAGGTCCCGATGCATCGATGTGGAGTGCGGCGATGCTCGAACGCGGCCGCCAGATTGCGGTTGCAGGCGACTGCGCCGTGTGCCACACGACGCCCGGCGGGCACGTCAACGCGGGCGGCCTTGCGCTGGAAACGCCGTTCGGCACGGTCTGGTCGACCAACATCACGCCCGATCGCGAGACGGGCATCGGCACGTGGTCCTATGAAGCGTTCGGGCGCGCGATGCGCCACGGCATTGCCCGCGACGGCCGTCATCTGTATCCGGCGTTCCCGTACACGGCGTTCGCGCGCATGAGCGAGTCCGACATGATGGCGCTTTACGCGTACCTGATGTCACAGCCGCCCGTGAAGCAGGCCGCGCCTGAAACGAAGCTACCGTTCCCGATGAACCAGCGGCGACTCGTCGCGGGCTGGAACTGGTTGTTTCATGACGCGCGCGAGTTCCAGCCCGATCCGCAGCAGTCGGCGCTGTGGAATCGCGGCAAGTATCTGGTGGATGGCGCCGGGCACTGCGGCGCGTGCCACACGCCGCGCAATGCGCTGGGCGCGGAGAAGGGCGGCTTTGCGTATCTGGGCGGCGGCAGCGCCGAAGGCTGGGACGCGCCGGCGCTCGTCGCTGGGCGAGCCGCGCCCGTGCCGTGGACGGAAGACGCGCTGTTCTCCTACTTGCGCACAGGATTCTCCGCCGAGCACGGCGTCGCGGCGGGACCGATGGCGCCCGTCGTCGCAGGGCTTGCGAGCCTGCCCGAAGCGGACGTGCGCGCGATATCACATTACATCGCGTCGCTTTCTCCGCCCGTCGATACCGCTGTCGCCGCGCACGCCGCCGCGCAGCGCGCCGCTGGGGCGAATGCAGATGCACTGACCGCGGCCGGCTTCCAGAACGGACGGCGCATGTTCGAGGCGGCTTGCGCGGTATGTCATGCCGAATCGGGCGGCGTGGGCCATCTGGGTGTGCGTCCGTTGATGGGCCTGAATACCAGCGTGAGTCAGGCGAGTCCGGAAAACCTGTTGCGCGTGATGATGCACGGCATCGACCAGCCCGCCACGGAAGCGCTTGGCTACATGCCGGGCTTCAAGGACAGCTTCGACGATCAGCAGCTCGCCGAACTGGCAGGCTACATTCGAGCGCGCTATGCGCCCGGCCGGCCTGCGTGGCACGACCTTGCAGCGACGGCTGCTCGCGTGCGCGAGGCGGTGCATTGAGGTCGAGGCTGCCGTCGTCGGGCAGCCGTCTGGCACGGCGTATGCGTGGACAACGTCGATCCGCTGTTCGGCGTAGTCCTGACACAGACGAATTTGCCGACATGTAGTCATTACGTCCCGCCCGGTAGATCGCGGCGCGCGCTCAATACCGGGTCGGTCAGCCAGTCGGCAAGCCAGCTTTTCCAATCCGTCCACCGGCGCGCGTCGAGTTCGAATTCCCCCGCCAATACGCCCGTCCCGTCCGCGCTGACAGCCGCATAGACCAGCCGCTCCCCGTTCCAGTAGGCGATCGCCGTGTCGGTCAGCTCCGCGACGATATTGGGCCCTGCGTCGCGAAGTAGCGCCGTCAGCTGCTGTTCGAAGTCTTCCCGTTCCATGTCGAAACTCTCCTTTTGAGCCGTTGCGGCACATCGATTGCGGAATACTTGCAACCCAGGTGCCGAGGAGCGAGTCATGGCAACGCAATCTGTCGAGCAACGGCCCCCCGATGTCGAGACGGAAGACACCGTCGACGACCCCGTTCCAGCCAGCGGCGGGCTATCACAAGGCAACGAATCATCCGATGCAGGCGCATCTTCCGGGCAATGAACGCCTCATCGACATCGCGAACCGAAAACATACGCTGGCTGCCGCCATCGGCGGCGCCGGCCCCAGATCCGCATGACCGATACTACGAGCCGAACCGTGGCAAATGTACTGCTGGTCGACGACGACGCGGAGAACCTCTGGTCGCTGCAACTGGCGCTTGAAAGCGACGGTCACCACGTGAGCGTTGCTGGAGACGCCAACTGCGCGCTGGATATCCTGCGTCGGGAATCCATCCAGCTCATGATCACGGACTATGAAATGCCCGGCATCGACGGCGTCGAGCTGTGCCGTCTGGTACATGAGCAGCCCGCTCATTCCCGCTTGCCTATCGTGCTGTTGTCGGCGGCGGCCGAACCGCAAAGCCAGTCACAGTCCTGGACGCGCTTTTTCCGCAAACCGGCCCGCATCCAGGATCTGACGGCCACGCTCGATGCCCACGTCGTCGTGCACCAGCGCGCCATGAGGCCGCAGTATCCGAGAGCCTCTGTGCGCGCGGTCCTGAGATGCCAGGTTCTGCCTGAATCGCGCTGGATTCCCGTCGATGCCGACTGCTGGCCATGAGCCGCGCTCCCGTTTTGCGGGAGCGTAAAATCGGTCGTCGGAACCCGTCACCGGATAGTCCCAGATGAGCGACACCCACAAGACACACCATACGGCGCGCGAGACCGCGGAGCAATTCCGCATCCTCGTTCAGGGCGTCACCGACTACGCGATCTACATGCTATCGCCGTCGGGCATCGTGACGAGCTGGAACGTGGGTGCCGAGCGGATCAAAGGGTATAGCCATGCCGAGATCCTTGGCCGGCACTTTTCGTGTTTCTATACCGAGGAAGACAGAGCGGAAGGTGCGCCAGCGATGATTCTCGCGACGGCGGCGCGGGAGGGCCGCGCCGAACGCGAAGGATGGCGCGTGCGCAAAGACGGCAGCCGCTTCTGGGCGCATGTGGTGGTCGATGCGATTCGCGACGACCGGGGCGAGCTGGTAGGTTTCGCCAAAGTCACACGCGACATTACCGAGCGCAAGCAGTCGGCGGCTGCGCTGGAAAAAGCCAATATCGCGCTGTTTCAGGCGCAGAAGATGGAGGCGATTGGCCGGCTCACAGGTGGCGTCGCGCACGACTTCAACAACCTGCTCGCGGTGCTGTCCAATGGCCTGCAGGTGCTGGCCTCGCAGTCGCGCACGCACCTCGACATGAAGATGATCGACGGCATGCGCCGGGCCATCGATCGCGGTGCGTCGCTCACGCAGCAGCTGCTGTCCTTCGCGCGACAGCAGCCGCTGCGGCCGGAAGTTCACGATCTGAACATGCTGATCCGCGATTTCGAGCCGATGCTGGTGAAGGTCCGGGCCGACAACAGGACGAAATGCAAGCTCCGACTGGCGGGCGATACGGCTTTCGCACTCGTCGACGCCGCGCGCTTCGAGGCGGCCCTGCTCAATCTCGTTGTCAATGCTGTAGACGCGATGCCCGATGGCGGGACCGTGACAGTCGCGACGGCGACCGTCGAATCGGACCGAGCGGTCACGGTAGCGATGGCGGCGGGCCGCTATGTACGGATTTCCGTAACCGATACGGGAACGGGCATGCCGCCGAAAGTGTTGGAGCAGGCTTTCGAGCCATTCTTTACGACGAAGCCGGCTGGAAAGGGCACGGGACTCGGGTTGAGCCAGGTCTACGGGTTCATCACCCAGTCGGGCGGCGACGTCGTGATATCGAGCGTCGAAGGCGAAGGCACGACCATCGATCTCTATCTGCCCATGGTGCAACCCACGGCGTCGGCGAGCACCTTTGTCCCTTCGAAAGTCGAAACGGTTTTACTGGTCGAAGACGAACCCGACGTGCTGGGGCTTGCGACGGAACTGTTCCGCAGCATCGGCTATGAAGTCGTGGTGGCGAGCAGCGCGTCCGAGGCAGTGGCGATTCTGAAGGACCGCGACGATATCGACGTCGTCTTCACCGATATCACGATGCCGCACGGCATGAGCGGAATGGACCTGGCACATCATGTCCGCGCCGGGTATCCGGCCGTCAAGGTGGTGCTGACATCGGGCTACCCGCTCGCTACCTTGCGCGACGAGTACGGTGCCTTCAACGAGTTTCCGTTTGTCTACAAGCCGTACCGGCTGGCCGATCTTGCAAAAGCGCTAAGAGCATGACGCGGCCAGACTTGCTTTCCAGCGTGCGGGCGGCTCGCCAACCTGCTTCCTGAAGACCGTCGTGAAATGAGGCTGCGATTCGAAACCGCAACTGATCGCGATGTCGAGCACACTGAAATGCGAGTCGCGCAACAGTTGCTTCGCGCGATCGATTCGCCGTCGAAGCAGATATTCATGCGGGCCCATGCCTGTCGCGCGACGAAATTGCGCGGCGAAGTGCATGCGTGTGAGGCCCGCGCTCGAAGCCATCTCCGGTAACCCGATCTTCTCGCCGAGGTGCGCGTCGACGAACTCGCTCACACGCTCTAAACGCCATTGCGGCAGCGGATGAGCACCCTGCGTCAGTCGACGGACAGAGCGCGCGTAGTGATGCGCGACGATGCGCGAAACGATAGCGAGACTGATCTTTTCGACAAACATCTTTCCGCCGATCACGTCCCCAGCCTGCGCGCCGATCAGCGCCTGGCTGAGCCGTTCGACGACGGGGTCGCGTATCAGCGCCGGGTCGTCGAGTGAAATGTCGTGTGAAGGGCTGTGCTGATACAGATCCCGATAGCAGGCTTCGAGCACCGGCTGCGGGACGAACAGATGCAGCAGATCGGCTGACGTTGCAAACAGCGTTTCAGTCGGTACACCGGGCGGCGTCACTTGTGCGACGCCTGCCGTGAGACGACCGTCGATCACGCTGGAACCCGCGTGTTTGAATGCAAACTCGGCGCACTTCAGGTTGATCGCAACGCAATGGAACGTGTCGCTGCCATCGCTCGTTACTTTGAGCGGCGCATGCCCTGCATGCGTCCATCGCGTCACGATGACCTTGTGCGGATTTGCCGACGCGGCTTCGCGCACGGTGCGTGCGCAGCGCCAATCGGTTTCCGCAGGGATCAGCGATGCAGCGGCATGTGCCGCCATGCGGGCGAGGCTGTCGGCGTCGGTTCGAGATGCGGCGACCATGTGCAGTGCTTTCCTTAAACGAGTTCGGCCAGCGTGGACCGATCGAACGCGACGATTGCATCTTCGCTGCCGCTTCGGATTTTGGACACCCAGTTCGGGTCTGCCGCTAACGCACGGCCGACTGCAACGAGGTCGAACTCTCCGTCATCGAGCCGACGCAGAAGCGCATCCAGTGAGGCTGCCTTGTGCGCGGCATACTGCTGGTCGCTATCGCGCGCGCGCAACGTGTGCAGGAAGTCTGGGCCGTCGAGACCCACGGAGCCAACGGTAATCGTCGGCAAGCCTGTGATCTTCTTCGTCCATCCTGCGAGATTGAGAGACGAGTCGGGAAATTCCGGCTCCCAGAAGCGGCGCGTCGATGCGTGAAAGAGGCTCACGCCGGAGTCGACGAGCGGCGTCAGAAAAGCTTCGAGTTCGCGTGGCGTGTGCGCCAGCTTGCTGCTGTAGTCCTGAACTTTCCATTGAGAGAAGCGCAGCGAGATAGCGAACTCACGTCCGACTTTCCGGCGGATCGCTTTGACGATTTCCGTTGCAAAGCGGGTGCGAGTACCGATGCTGCCAGCGTAAGCGTCAGCGCGGGTGTTCGTGCTCTCCCAGAAGAACTGATCGACGAGATAGCCATGCGCGCCGTGTATCTCGACTGCGTCGAAGCCGATCTCGCGCGCATTCTGCGCAGCGATGGCGAACGCGTCGATGGTGTCCGCTATTTCTTTGTCTGTCATTGCCCGGGCGTTGCCGGGAACGGCAGTGGGACCTTCAGTCGGCGCATCGGGTTCGGGGCCCGTGCCCGGGTCGCGCTGCATGCCCATATGCCAGAGCTGCACGGCGATTTTTCCGCCTGCCGCGTGCACGCCGTCGACGACACGTTTCCAGCCCGCGATACTTTCAGGCGTATGGATGTTCGGAATGGCGTCGTCGCTCGAAGCGGCCGGTCGGCCGATGGTCGTCCCTTCCGTGATAATCAGGCCGACGCCTCCTTCAGCGCGACGACGATAATACGCAGCCACGTCGTCGCCGGGTACGCCGCCGCGACTTTTGCGCCGTGTCATGGGCGCCATGACGATGCGGTTCGCCAACGCGAGGCCGCCGCCGTGGAAAGGCGTGAAGAGATCGATTCTTTCGGTCATTTCAAATCCCGGATCAAGCAGGCTTGTGCGCACAGATATCGCCGCATGCGGATGCGGCGACCATGCTGGGGACAATGCGTGGAACGGCTCGCGCCTAGCGGATGTTGTAGCGCGAAGCGGGCTTGCCTGATTGCGTGGCCTCGAAGAGCTTTTCGCGAGCGGCGTCGTATTCTTCCCAAAGCCGGATGTCTTCTACCGATGGCAGCGTGACGGCTTCGCCCTTCGCAAGACCGGCCAATGCAGCATCGACGAGGTTATCGACGCTCATCACACGCTCTTTGCCCAGATTTTCCACGGGCACGCCGGCGATGTCCCAGATCTCCGTGTCGGTTGCGCTCGGCATGACCAGTTGCACCTTTACGTCAGTCCCCGCGACTTCCTGTTGCAGGCCGCGCGTGAAACTCGTCACGAAACCTTTGGTGCCGCTGTACACGCTGCTGATCGGCAAGGTGTGCAGCGAGAGTACGGAGCCGATATTGATGAGCACCCCGTTGTTCCGTTGCTTGAAGAGCGGAAGAGCCGCATAGCAAAGGCGCACGAGTGCGTTTACGTTGATATCGATCATCGCTTCGTGTTTGCCGAAGTCCGTATCCGTGAAGCCCGCGAGCGTTGCGACACCTGCGTTGTTGACGAGCATCGTGATGCTCGGGTCGGCTGAAATCGCCGCTACCACGGCGGCAACACCCGCGTCTTTCGACAGATCTTCGACGAGCGCCGTGGCGCGAATGCCGTGCTGCGCCGACAGGCGCTTCGCCACTTCATTCAGGCGGTCGGCGCGTCTTGCCACCAGAATCAGGTCGTAGCCTTGTGCGGCGAGACGATCTGCGTAGACCATGCCGATGCCAGCCGATGCGCCCGTGACGACGGCAGTACCTTTGATTGCTGCATTGCTATTCATAGAGTTCACTCGATCAAGACGTCTGCCAGACGGCTGTCTGACAGGATTCGAAAAGTGCGCAGGCCTTGTTGTGTTCCCGGCTTCGGGCCGAAGACCTCGCGGTTGCCGCCGTCAAACATGACGTCGGGTCCGTTTGACGTGTTTAATAATGGCGAGTGCAATCAATAAAGTCAAGGCAAAACCGGTAGAGGAGGTTTGACGAAGAGGCGTTTATGAAACCGGCGTGCGGACGTGAAACGTGCGGACATGTGTGCGCCGGCCTGACAGAAAGCTTGCAATGGAGCGCCGCCGATGTCGTACCATGCATGAACCTTCGCTCGCGCACGACGCCCGTCCGGTTTCCGTCATTCCCCGACATCATGTACGACACGTTCCTGCTCGCTTTGCGCAACACGCTCGGCGCGTTCCGGGCGGAACTCTCGCGGCGCACGTTCGTCGCGCGGTCGATTCGTTGCTCGGAGGCGGTGCTCGCGACCCTCATCGCCGTATGCGTAAGCCGCTACTTCAGCCTGCCGGAAATCTGGTGGGCGGCCATTTGCGCGTTTTCGCTGACGGGTCTTGCATTGGGCGCCGCGCTCGATCTCGGCGTGCAACAGATCATCGGCACGTTCGGCGGGACGGTGATCGGCCTGCTGCTGTCGCGTTTCGCAGCCGACGATGTCACGCAGTTCGTGATGTTGATGGCGCTGCTATCCGCGGCCGGACTGTATCTCGCGACGAAGCGATCGGCGGGGTACATGTGGATTCTTTCTACTGCGCTCGCCATTTTCATCGTGACGACCACGCACGCCGAACCGGACACCGACTTGCGAGGCGTCGCCGAAGCGCTGTGGATCAACGCACTGATCGGCACCTCGGCCTATCTGGGCGTGACCTTGCTCGGCCGGGCCGTCATGCTGTTGCGAGACACGCGAGGGCCGGGTGCTGCCGAAGCACCGCGCCCCGCAGTTGCACACGCGTTGACCGACCGCACGCTCGGCCGCGTGCCGCATACGATGATCGGCGCAATCACGCTGTCGGTGCTCGCGTATCTCGCGTGGCGTTATCCCATCGAGGGCTTCCCGCAGGCGATGACGACGGCGCTCGTCGTCCTGATGGTGCCCGTCGATGCCCAGGGCACATGGTCGCCCTATGGCGTCGTGCAGAGGATGTGCCATCGGCTGCTGGGCTGCGCGTTGGGATGCGTCGTCGTGCTGATCGTGCTGCCGCTGACGGCTGGGAGCATCGTGTATTGCCTGCTCGCCGTGTGCGTGTTCGTCTGGCTCTCGTGCTATCTGCGCTTCGGACATTCGGACATCAGCTATGTCGGCACGCAGTTCGGCGCGGTCGTCATCCTGACGTTCGTTCACGACCGCGTGTGGCTGAGCGACGACGTCGCCGTCGCGTATCACCGGCTGGCGGGCATCGCGGCGGGGAATGTCGCGCTCGTCGTCGTGCTGTTGCTGGTGACGGCGGGCTGCGCCGTGTGGGCGAAAAGCCGGACGAACGAGCGCGCGAAATAGCGTAGCGCCGGACATCTTCCGTCGAGACAGGCGCGTCGCCACTCACGCGGTGCGCTACGCAACTGCTTGCCAGATCAGCATGATATTCAGCCCGACGATGACGAGCGCCGCGATGGAAGCCAGCACGATCGTGTGCCGCTTGACGGCGAATTCGCCCATCACCGGGCGCTTCCCGGACAGCAGGAGCAGCGCGACCATCGGCAGCGGCAACGCCATGCTCAGCACGACCTGGCTCACGATCATCGCGCGCGTGACGTTGCAGCCCATTGCGACGATTGCGAACGAAGGGGCGATCGTCACCAGCCGCCGCACGGCGACGGGAATCCGGGTGCGCACGAAGCCTTGCATGATGACCTGTCCTGCCATCGTGCCAACGACGGAACTCGAAATCCCCGATGCCAGCAACCCGACCAGGAAGATCGCGGCGGCCCCGCCGCCGAGCACGGGAATCAGCGTTCGATACGCGGCGCCGATATCGCTGATGCCCGGCGCCACGCGATGAAAGACGGTCGCTGCCATGATTACCATCGCCATGTTGACGAGTGCGGCGGCGCCCAGCGCAAGCAACACTTCGCGGTTGGAGAAGTCGATCAACCGGCGTCGCTCGCTGCTGCTCTTCGCCATCACGCGGTTCTGCGTCAGTCCGGAATGGAGATAGAGCGTATGCGGCATGATCGTCGCACCGACGATACCGACCGCGAGCGTCAGCGCGCCACTATCCTTCAGGTGCGGCACGAATGTATTCGCGATGACGGCGGGCCACTCGGGCGGCGCGATCATCAATTCGCACAGATAGGTGCCGCCGATCACGGCGACGAGCGTCGCGATGAGAATTTCGAGCGGCCGGAAGCCGCGCTTTTCGAGAGACAGGATCGCGCAGGTCAGCGCGGCGACGATGCCCATCGAAATCAGCATCGGAAGATGGAACAGCAAGGACAGCGCGAGCGCGCCGCCGAGAAATTCGGCAAGATCGGTCGCAATGGCCGCGAGTTCCGACGCGAGCCACATCGCCATGGTGACGCGTGCCGGGAAGTGCTCGCGACATAGTTCAGCGAGATTCTTTCCGGTGACGATCCCGATTCGCGCCGACAGTGCCTGAAACAGCATCGCGATGAGGCTCGACAGCAGGACGACCCAGAGCAATCCATAGCCGTAGTGCGATCCCGCTTCGATATTGGTGGCAAAGTTGCCCGGGTCCATGTAACCCACTGACGCGATCAGCGCAGGTCCGACAAACGGCAGGAACGCCCCGAGGCCTTTGCTTCTTCCTTCGAGCGCCGCCCGCACGGAAAGGCCCGTCTTCTGCGTCGCCGTCAGATTGACGGTCGCAACGCTGTCACTAGAGGTCGGTAAGGGGTGCATGTGTACTGACTCCCGGTCTCGCTTTGATATCTATGGATCACTCTCGACGCCGGCCGCGCATGCGCGGGGCCGGCGTATTTCTCACCTATTCCGGCAGAATGTCGGGCCGGTCGCGCGGGAACTGCGCGAGCGTTTCGGCGCTGATATTCAGCGTCTGCATGACCATTTCCGGCGGCGTGTGCGTGAGCCAGTCGGACAGCGACACTTCGGCGAAGTGATCGGCCTTGAAGACTTCCAGGAAGATCAGATCGGCATCGCCCACGTTTTGCACGTAGTGGCCGAGGCCCTTTTTCACGTAGCCGATATCGCCCGCGTTGAAATCGGCAGTGGCTGCTTTCGGGCCCGTATCGAACACGGTGACGCGACCTTTTCCCTTGATGTAGTACTGCCATTCATCCGCGTTCGGATGCCAGTGCAGTTCGCGCAGGCCGCCCGGATGGACCGTCACCAGCGCGGCGGCGATTGCTTCGGAGATCTTGAAGTTGCGGCTGTCGGCGATCTGTACCTGACCGCCGCGCGTCTTGCGAACCGGCTGCGAGCCTGCCAGCGAGAACGTCACGGGCAGCGCAGGCGGCCCCTTCTTCGATGCTGCTGCGCGTTGATCTGCTGCGAGCGGGCCCGGTTCCTTACCCTGGAAAATCCACAGGTTCTCGAGCGGAATATTCTTGAACGCCTCGGCGGGAACACCGAAGTTTTGCGCCAGCACGTCCGGCGGCGTATGCGCGATCCAGTCGGTCAGAAGCAGCGTATTGAACTCCGATGCCATGCCTGCATCGAATGCGATCAGGAATTCGGTACCCGTCGGGCCCATGCCCTGCAGCGAGTGCGGCAGGCCGGGCGGGAAGTACCAGAGATCGCCGGCTCTCACGTCCTGGACCGACGGGCGGCCGAGTTCGTCGAGCGTCGTGATGCGGCACGTGCCGTCGAGCACGATGGCCCATTCGGCCTGCTGGTGCCAGTGCATTTCCCGAATGCCGCCCGGCCCGAGACGCATGTTGACGCCAGAGATATCCTTCGAGATCGCGAAGTCGGCTTGCGTCACTTCGCGTGCCCAACCGCCGTTCTGGATGCGTTTGTGCGCGTTGTTGAACGACGACCAGAACAGCGGCATGCCGTTGATGTCGGTGGCGGGTGGGTCCTGAAACGACGGGAACTGGTTTTGCAGCGCGGCGCTGTGCGGACCGGGGTCGGTCAGGCCTAGCGGGTTTCGCGCATTGACCGCGCCTTCCGGCGGCAGGTCGGGGTTGCCGAAAGTGGCAGCTTTCGCGGTCACGGCGACGCCGGCGGCGATTGCCGTGGTAGCCGCGCCGATCAGCGCTTTGCGGCGGGACAGGTTCGTCATGTTGACTCCTCGTTACGTTGATCAAGAGTCGCGGCCCCGGCTGACTGATGTGGGATGTCGATGCGCCCGCAACGAGCGTCGCATCGGTCGAAAAAGCACAGCCCTGTTGGTCAGTACGAAGCGCGCGATCAGGGAAACAAGCCCTGACGAGCACAGTAACGATGGAGACGGAAGACGCCTATCAGACGTAGAGAGAAGCCGCGGCATCCATCTACATGGGTGATTTATACCTGGGGGTTAGGGCGCGATACAGGGGGTGGGTCAGCGTGAGTTCTGGCAATGCCGGCCAGGATGGTTCGCTGAAGGATGAGCACGCGCCCGACGTATGCGGCGGCTTTGCGCGAGCAGGTTATCGTCGTCGGGCATTGCCATCACGTTTTTAGTTAGCGGCGATGGATCACGACAACGTGCGTTCCTTAAAAGTGAGAGTGCACAGTTTGTGTAGGCTGCTCATGAAGGAAGTCTCAGAACCCTACACCCACGCCGACGCCGACCCCGCCACCGAAGCTGCCGCCTCCCACACCGATACCGATGGCCGGACCGGGTGTGTAATAGCCGGGGCCATACGGCGGATCGCCGTAACCGTAGGGCGGAGCGGCAACGCATCCTGAGACGGTCGCCGCCAGCGTGAGGATGCCGAAGAATCTGACCATGGTCGTCTCCCGTTCGATAACTCAACAGCAAGCCCCGATCCCGTTCAACCTGCCGCGCGATCGGCGGTGACAGCACTCGCACACGAAGCCGCCGGGTGGGTGGAATACCTATTGCTGTCATCGAGCAAGCACCGATCATGGTGCCCAGTATGACCCAGAGAGGACGATGATGGCGATGACGCGTAACGAGTTTGAGGAAAAGATCGGAAAAGTTCTGTCCGAACATGGCGACGACGTCACAGCGGATCTGAGCGACGAACTGCTCGCTTACTGGAACGGTCATGAGATCGCCTACGTCCTTGTCAGTGAAACGCCGACTGGTTCGAGCTATGAAGAATTCGTCATGAACGACGACCAGTGGAGAACCTGGCGATCGTGGCTCGTCGCATGGACAGATGCACCGACTTTCAGCGTACGTCCGGAAGTGCGCAACTGGCTCGCCGATGAACCTCCCGCCGAATCAGGTGAATGAGGCGGGCGCCAGATGTCGCGCGATGCCCGACTGAGATTGTCCTGCGGGGCGCTAACGGCTGGCGGGTCTCGACTGAGGCGTGTGTCGACACAGCGGACGTGGAGTCTTGCGAGCCTTCTTGGCGGCAAGGGAGACGGCTGCTCGTGGAGGCCCGGCTTCATCAGGGTTGCAATTCGTACGCGTACGCCCCGCAGTTCGTTCCTTCAGATGAATCGGGAGTAATCCCGAGGGACTCGGGTAGTCACGACTGTTAGGATTGAAAGCATTGGCTGGATAGCCTGGGGTGCACGAACCTGCAAACGTGCAGCGGACCTGAACGGACGAATGCCCGAAGCGGCTTGAAGTCACCACGTGTGCGGTTCATTTGCAGCGAAGAATTGTCGGCGCTCATCCGGAGTTTTGTGATGGCAGAGTCATTTCATCCCGGAGAAGCCCAACCGCCAGGGGGCGACCGAAGATGGGTTTTGAGGCTTCAGCCGACTTGTCCGCAGTGCACGGGGTGACGCAGCGGCGATACGCCGTTCACGTCTTCAAGACGCCCGAGTTGTTCGAAACCCTTCATCTTCAATGGCAAGCGTTACAGGCCGCGTCCGAAGACCACACTCCTTGTCTCAGCTATCAGTACTGCGAACTTGCAGCGAAACGGGCGATTGCCATGGGCGCAGTCGTCGCTGTCGTCATGATCTACGACGACGATACCTTGCTGGCGCTATGGCCGCTTGCGATTAACCGGAAAGGCATACTGCGCGTCGCGACCGTATTGACCTGCGGCAACCACGAAGAGTACGGCGGGCCGCTGATCAAAGGACGGGCCACGGCATCCGTTGTCGCAGAAAACGTTCGCGCCGTCATGCAGGTCCCTGCCGACGTTCTGGAAATTCCGTTCGTCGAAGATGGCAGCCTGTTGCAGCAGGCACTTCAGGCGGCGCCGCGGTCATGGGTGCAAAAGCTGTTGCCGGAGCGATTGAACGTGCTGCCGGGGTATTCGGTAGGCTTGCGCGCATTCGCACGATGGGAAGACTTTCTGGGCACCTTGTCACCATCGCTTCGACGGAACTTGCGACGTTATGGGAAGGGCCTCAGCGCTGCGGGTAGCGTCGAATTTGGATGGTGTACGACGCTCGACGACGCCGTCACGGTCGTGGACTGGCTGTTTGCGAACAAGCGGCAATGGGCGCTTGATCGCGGTCTGAATACGAAATACCTGATGAAAGACGAAGTCCGGGATTTCTTCGTCGCGCTTGCCAGCCAGACAGACCTGTCAACGGTGCCACTGGTTACCTTCGTGAAGATGGATGGTGTGCCGATCTGCGCTTCGATCAATCTTGTCGGACCACGCGTCCTCGAGTACTGGATCTTTACGTTCGACGAAAGATACAGCCGCTACTCCGTGGGCAATCTGCTGACCGAATTCGTTGCCAGGTGGGCCCACGCCAACGGCCGAGACTTTGATATGCGGCCTTTGTACAACGAGTACAAGACTCACTGGGTGAATCGCGAAACGCGGCACCGGACGCCGGTTGTGATGCTCACCTTTCGTGGTCGGTTCAGGGAATTCTCAGTGTTGTTCTTCCAGATATCGCGGGTGCGACGTCGACTCGTCAGGTCAGTCATGTCTGCCCTGCGGTCGCGCATGCGCTTCTTGCACGGCGCTGCGTGAACGGGTCCGATGAAGCCACGTCGGTGCCCACAACCGAATAGAACGCCGATCGCTGTCGAAGGCGGACCAAATGTTGCGCACGGACTGTGGCGCGAGCCGGAGTGCTTTTGCTCCGCGTCTCATGGGCGCCTGAACCGGCTATATGCGGCGGATGCGGACGAAACAGCTTGGGCGCGGAATTTGCGCACTCGTTTCGGCTATGCAAGCAGAGACATGGTTATGGCAATCGGACATTTTTCACAGCTATATTCAGAAAGCCCCACAGACTGTCCGACTGCGCGGACGCCTGAAGCGCTATCTTCGTCGCGGCAGACGGCAACCACGGCCTATTCCATTTTCCATGAGCACTGGTGGCTCGACATTGCGACGGGCGGTGAGTGGGAGATGGCGACCGTCAAGCATGGCAACCAGTTGCTGGGTGAAATGC
>Ga0207426_1000354_pt1 | contig 83734 bp, 84 predicted proteins | sample AraplaMF_Cvi_mMS_FD_184265 | JGI IMG/M metagenome (GOLD analysis project Ga0207426, IMG submission 184265) | Arabidopsis root microbial communities from the University of North Carolina, USA - plate scrape MF_Cvi_mMS (SPAdes) (version 2) | ecosystem: Host-associated > Plants > Roots > Endosphere...
TGTGCAGATCGGCGCCTATGCGCAGAGCATTGCCGGTGGACACCTCGCCACCAGGAAGGGCTATGGCCTGACCGATGACGACCGGCTCCGCGCCGACATCATCGAACGCATCATGTGCGAGTTCAGTGCCGACCTCGGCGACATCTGCGCGCGTCACGGCACGGAGGCTGGCGCGATGCTGCAATCCGCCTCGCGCCTCAAACCGTTGATCTCCGATGGGGTGGTGAAGCTCGACGGCGACCGTCTTGCGGTCGCGAGCGACTCGCGTTTCCTGGTCCGCAGCGTGGCTGCCGCCTTCGATGCGCATCTGGATCCGGGCAAGCAGTTGCACAGCAGGGCGGTGTAGTGACTCCGTCCTTCCGGGCTCGCGCCAAGCGGCGCCCCGGAATGACGGTAGGCGGAGGCGTCTCCACTCCTCGTTCTAGGACAGGCCGCCCGCGGCGGTCCGCTCCGACAGCAGCACGATCTTGTGCGGATCGCGAAGGACGATGCGCTGGCGACCGCTCACGACCAGCCCCTGGCTCTCCCAGTTGCTGAGGATGCGGCTGACGGTGTGCAACGTAGTGCCGGTCATCTGCGCGATGTCCTGGCGGCTGATCGGGAAGTCGATCTCGATGCCGCGGCCGGACTCTTTGCCGGATTGCTTGGCGAGCCGCAGCAGCGCATGCGCGACGCGCTGTTCGACCTGCTGGGTCGACATTTCAAGGATGCGGGTGTGGCTCTCCTGCAGCCGCGCGCCGACGGTCCGGAGCGTGTTGGCGGCAATCGCCGGAAACCGCTCGATCAGCCGCGGCCAAGCCGAATTCGGCCAGATCAGCGTCACGCTGTCGTCGACCGCCGTCGCGGTCGCTGGATAGTGCGCCGCGCCGATCGCCATTGCGAGCCCGAAGGTCTCACCGGGCGCAACATAGCGCACCACGATCTGCTCGCCGGTCGGCGTGGTCTTGGCCGCGCGGACATGGCCGTGCAGCAGCAGGAAGAAGGATTGCGCGTCCGCGCCCTGCTCGAAAATAGCGGTGTTCCTTGGGTAATGCGCCGAACGGGACTCGCGCAGAATTTCATCGAGGTCCTCCGGCTTGACGCCTGAGAACAGCGGCAGATGCGCAACCAGCGATGTGTCGACCTTGGCCATCTGTTTCCTCGGCGCCAGGGAGTGTCATGGCACCTGCAATCATCAGGCAGTTTGCGATAGCGCAAAAACGGACTGGCCGAACGGCAGTATTTTTCCAGCCAACAGTCCGAATTCACAGGAGTTGCCCCATGGTTGGCGTCCGATCCCGCAATTTTGAGGGCTGGCCGCTGTTTGCGAACAGTTTTCGGCCCTTCTTCCTGCTCGCCGCGATCCAGGCCGGCCTGTCGATCCTGGTCTGGCTGCCGATGTTCTATGGCGAGCTGTCCGTCAGCTCCGCCTTCGCGCCGCGCGACTGGCACGTCCATGAGATGCTCTACGGCTTCCTGCCGGCCGTCATCACCGGCTTCTTGTTCACGGCGATCCCGAACTGGACCGGACGGCTGCCGATCCAGGGCACTTCGCTCGGCGCACTGCTGGTGGTGTGGCTCGCAGGCCGCGCCGCGGTGACCCTGTCGGCCGATCTCGGCTGGGCCTTTGCGATCGCCGTCGATGCCGCCTTCCTGGCGCTGGTCGTGGCCGCCGCAACGCGCGAGATCATCGCGGGCGGCAATTGGCGCAACCTGCCGATCGTGGTGCTCGTGCTGGTGCTGCTCTCAGGCAATGTCGCCTTCCATCTCGAAGCTCACTTTGAAGGTGCAGCCGATGTCAGCATCCGCGTCGGCATCGGCGTTGTGATACTGCTGATCGCGTTGGTCGGTGGTCGCATCATCCCGAGCTTCACCCGCAACTGGCTGGTGAAGTTCAATCCGGGCCGCCTGCCGGTGCCGTTCGGACGTTTCGACGGCGCGGTGATCGGATTGAGTGCGCTCGCGCTGACCGCATGGATCGTGGCGCCGCTGAACATCATCACCGGCGTGGCGATGGCGCTGGTTGGTGGGTTGCATCTTGTGCGGCTCGCGCGCTGGGCCGGCGACCGCACCACGCGCGAAAGGCTGCTGCTGATCCTGCATGTCGGATACGTCTTCGTGCCGCTCGGCTTCCTGCTTCAAGCCGCAGCTGTCTTCGGCTCGTTGCCGCCAAGCGCCGGCGTTCACGCCTGGATGGCGGGCGCGGCTGGCACCATGACGCTCGCGGTGATGACGCGCGCGAGCCTCGGCCACACCGGCCAGGCGCTGACGGCATCGCCCGCGACGCAAGCCATCTATGTCGCGATCGTCGTCGCGGCGTTGGCGCGGGTCGCCGCCGTGGTGTGGCCCTCGCATGACGATGCGCTGCTGCACATCGCGGCTTGCGGCTGGATTGTTGCGTTCCTCGGCTTCGCCGTCGCTTTCGGCCCGCTGCTTACGGGCCGCCCCGAGCGCGCTCTCGCGATCATGGGCGCGCCGGCTCCGGCGCGCTGACATCAGGCCGCGTTCACCGCCAGCGGTCGCTCGCCCTTGCGCCATTCGGTGATGGTGCAGCCGAAGCGGCCGCGGAACCAGCGTGCCATCGCGCTCTGCGCGGAGAAACCGAGTTGGGTCGCGATCGACGCGAGCGGCCGGTCATGATTCTCGATCAGCTTGACGACGAGGTCGGCGCGCTGGGTATCGAGGATTGCCGAGAAGCTGGTGCCGGCCTCGGCGAGATGGCGATGGATCGTGCGCCGCGTGCAGGCAAAATGCTCGGCGACGCGCTCGACCGTGCAATTGCCGCTCTGGAGCAGGTCCCGGACCACTTCGTCGACCTTTTCGTCCCAGCTGTCGGGCCGCGTATCGATCTCCTCCACCCGCTTGCGCAGATAGCTTGCGATCTGCGGATGTGCGCTCTCGATCTGCCGGTCCAGATCGCGGGCGGACAGCAGCACAGCATCCATCTCGGAATTGAACACGAGAGGGCAGCCGAAGAACTCCTGATGCCGGTCGCGGTTGCGCGGCGCCGGATATCGGAAATGCACTTCGAGCGGCCGCCAGCGCTCGCCGCAAAGCGATCGAACGACGCGGTCGACCGTCGCAAGGCCCAGGTCGACCGATTGATTGAGTGCGGTGGGATGACGGCCGCGCAAGTTCAGCACGATCATCACGGTGTTGCCGCTGTGCCTGACGTCCAGCCGCATGCCTTCGTGGTGGATATGAATATATCGGGCAAGCGCTTCGATCGCTTTTCCGACGGTCGGCTGCTCGCGAACGATGAGCGCGACGGGGCCGAGATTGGTGATGCCGCCGCGCTCGGCCATTCGAAGGCCGAAATCCTGGGCACCCGATTCCGTTGCCGACAATTCGAGCAGCCGGCGGAATCCCGGCACCGCGATCCGGATCTCGGGCTGGTCCAGGCAGGCTTGGGGAAGCCGCACCTTGCGGATCATCTGCTTGGGATCGAGCCCGACCGATCGGGCAACTTCCCGATAAGAGGTGAGGGCGGCACTGCGGATGAGATCGGTCATACCAGCCATTCCAGCAGATGTCCCGAAATGTAAAGTTTCTGTCCCAATCCGTCAAATCCGGGAACACGCCGGAACATACATAAGGGAAAGCAAAGCACTGGCGCGAATGCCGTGCTCCACGACGGCGCAGCAGGGCGGTGGGCCCCGCGGCCGTCACGTATCATTTGACCAAGACATTGCTGGATCGGAATTATGCCGGGGAACATGCTTTCCAAGGGGGAGTTATTCGTCATTGAAACTGACGCCGCCTCCCGCGAACAATTGTCGAATGCGCTTCAACAGAGCGCCTATGACGTGATCTGCTTCGCCGACGGCGCATCGCTGCTGTCGGAGGCCAGGGCACGGATGCCCGCCTGCGTGCTGCTGGAGATGCCGCCGGATCGCTCCGCGCTCGACGTGCTCAAGCGTTTGCGCGCTGAGAATTGCATGGCGCCGGTGCTGGTGACGTCCGCGAACGGCAGCATCTCGATGGCCGTCGACGCGATCAAGAGCGGCGCGGCCGACTTCATCGAAAAGCCGTTTCGCACCAGCGACATCGTCGATCGGATCGATGCCGCCATCGACGAGTCCGGCCAGCCCGGTTCGAACCGGCAGCGCTGGCTGCCGGGCTGCGAGGCCCTGACGTCCCGCGAAGGCGACGTGCTCGAGCATCTTGCCGCCGGCCTTACCAACAAGGAGATCGCTCGGCGCATGCATCTGAGCGCCCGGACCGTCGAGGGTTACCGCGCCGGCATCCTGAAAAAGGCCGGCGCGAAGAATGTGACCGATCTGCTTCGTCGCATCTTCGGCCAGGGCTCGCCCACTCAGGCCTGAACGTTTTGGTTAATGGCTCGGCCGTGGGACGAACGTTCCGCGGCCATGCCGCCGCCGCGACGGCGCCCCACGGAAACCCCAATCGAACCAGTTCCTTCGCTGCCGCGTCCAACCATGTTGGCGAGGCATTTTGATCGCACGCGTCCGGCTGGCGGCGCGGCGATATCGCAGGAGGGACTTTATGCGTATCACCGCAAGATATCTGGCTACGACGAGCCTGGTTCTGGCGACCATGACAGCGGCATTGCCGTCATGGGCCGCCGATCTCGACGCCAGCTCGGCCATCGATACCGTCACGGTCTATCCCGATGGCGCCACCGTCACCCGCCTCATCTCGGTCGACCTGCCGACCGGCGATACGACCCTGGTCGCCCGGGATTTTCCGCTGGGTCTCGATACCTCATCCATCCGCGTCGAGGGTGAAGGCGGCGCAAAGCTGACCATCGGCACCATCGATGCGCGCGCGCCACGCGCGGCGCCGGTCAATCTGCCCGAGCTGGACAAGCGCATCGAGGCGCTGAACGACCAGCGTGCTGATTTGCAGGGCGCGATCGACGCGGCCAATGCGCGGCGCAAATTCGCGGAGCACTTTGCGGAAGCCGCGCCCGTCGGCATCGGCGAGAAGGGCGAGGCGCGGCCGATCGCGGAATGGCGCACGGCCTTCACCGCAGTCGGCGACGAAATCGCGAGCGCCGACACCGCTGTCCGTGATGCCACGCGCAAGATGCGCGAGCTCGATCGGCAGATCGCCCAGCTCGACGCCGAGCGCAAGGCCAAGCCGCCGAGCAAGCTCGAGGTGCGCATGGACATCGCCGCGCAGGCATCGACCAAGGCGACCTTGCGGGTTACCTATAATGTGCGCAATGCGCGCTGGCTGCCGCTCTATGACGCCCGGCTCGACACCGGGGCCAAGGACCGCAAGCCGCAGCTGGAACTGGTCCGCCGCGCCGAGATCACGCAATCGACCGGCGAGGACTGGTCGAACGTGGCGCTCGGCGTCTCCACGGTCCGCATCAGCCGTGGTGGCAGTGCGCCGGAGCTGAGCACGCTGGTGGCGCAATATCCGCAACTGCCGAAGCCAATGGCGCTTGGCGCCGCCCAGGATTTGGCGCGGCCTGCGCCCGCATCGCGTCAGATGCAGGCCAAGATCGCGGAAGCGCCCGAGCCACGCGAGCGCGCGGAAGAACAGCAGGCGGTCGCCGAGATCGGCGACTTCCAGGCCACCTTCAAGATTCCCGGCCGCGTCAGCCTCGGTGCCACCGAAGGCGCCAAGAGCCTGCGCATCGCCTCCATGAACGTGCCCGCCGATCTCGCCGTGCGCGCGGCACCCGTGATCGATCCGACCGCCTTCCTGGAAGCCAGCTTCAAGCAGACCGACGACACGACGCTGCTGCCGGGCAAGGTCGCGATCTATCGCGACGGCGTCTTCGTCGGCCGCGGCAAGCTCTCGGCCTCGGCCAAGGACGACATCGTGCGGCTCGGCTTCGGTGCCGACGACAAGGTCAAGATCCAGCGCGCCGTGCTCAAGCGCAACGAAGGCTCGGCCGGCCTGCTGGTCACGACGTCGAAGACCGACGAGCGCGCGTTCAAGACCACTGTTCGCAACGGCCACGACTTTCCGATCAAGGTCGCGATCGAGGATCAGCTGCCGGTCAGCGAAAGCGAGGACATCGTCGTCGAGATGCTGCCCGCGACCACGCCGCCGACCGCAAGCAATATCCGCGACAAGCGCGGCGTGCTGGAATGGTCGTTCGACGCCAAGCCCGGCGAGGTCAAGGACATCAACTTCGCCTGGCGCATCCGCTGGCCCAAGGACAAGAGCATGGTGATCGTGCCGGCGGGGTAGGCTGCCAGCCGCGAAGGTCGGTGCGCTCCCTCTCCCGCTTGCGGGAGAGGGCTGGGGTGAGGGCTCTTTCCTCTGGGGGAGTGTCCCGTTGCGGAGATACCCTCTCCCCAACCCTCCCCCCGCAAGCGGGGGAGGGAGCGCACCGCCGTTGGAGATGCAGTGCGGGCTAAACTCCACTCTCAATCGCCCGCATCGATTGCGGCAGCACGTACGGCACGCCATCGTCGTCCTGTTGCACGACGGCATCGATCTCAAAAATATCGCGGATGGTTTCGCGTGTGACGATGTCCGCGCGCGGGCCGTCGGCCACGAGCTTGCCGCCGTTCAGCACGATCAGCCGGTCGGCGAAGCGGATCGCGAGGTTGAGGTCGTGCAGGATCGCGATCACCGCCGTGCCGTTCGCTGCGCGGCGACGGGCGGCCTCGACGAGGTCGATCTGGTGGCGCAGATCCAGGCTCGAGGTCGGCTCGTCCAGCAGCAGCAGTCCCGGCCCATGCTTGGCCTCGCCGCAGGCGAGCTGCACCAGCACGCGGGCGAAATGCGCGCGCTGCTGCTCGCCGCCCGACAGCGTCGGCAATTGCCGTTCGCGGAAATGCGAGAGTCCGACCTCGTCCAGCGCGGCGCCGACGAGTGTGGCGGCCTCGCGCGAACTGCGATTGCCCGCGCCCATCAGCACGATCTCCTCGACCGTGAACGGGAAGGTGACGTTGATGTGCTGGGACAGCATCATGCGGCGCGCGGCGAGCTCGCGCGGTGTGTAGGTCGCGACATCGCGCTGCTTCAGCCGCACTTCGCCTTCGCTCGGGCGGAGATCGCCGGAGAGCAGCCGCAGCAGCGTCGACTTTCCCGCGCCGTTGGGGCCGATGATCGCGACCATCTCGCCGGCCCCAACCGACAGGCCAACGCCGTCGAGCAGCGTCGCACGGCCGGCGTGCCGGGTCAGGCCCCGCGCCTCGATCACCGCGCTCATAGCGAGGCGAGCCCGCGCTGCCGCAGCAGGATGGCGAGGAAGACCGGCGCACCGACCGCCGCGGTCAGGATACCGATCGGCAACTCCGCCGGCGCCACGATGATGCGTGCCAGCGTGTCGGCGCCGACCATCAGGATGGCGCCCAGCAGCACCGAGGTCGGCAGCAGCAGGCGGTGGGCCGGTCCGATGACGAGGCGAAGCAGATGCGGCACGACGATGCCGACGAAGCCGATGACGCCGCTGATCGAGACCGCTACGCCGGTCATGGCGGATACCATCACGATCGAGATCCGCTTCAGGCGCTCGACATCGACGCCGCCGTGAAACGCGTCGGCTTCGCCGAGCACCAGCAGGTCGAGGCCGCGTGCGATGAACGTGCAGGCTGCAATCCCGGCAACGAGAACCGGCGCGAGCACGCCAGCCTTGGTCCAGGTCGCGCCGCTCATCGAGCCCAGCATCCAGAACGTGATATCGCGAAGCTGGCGATCGTCGGCAGTGAAGACGAGGAGGCCGATGCCGGCATTGGCGATGGCGGTGATGGCGACACCGGCGAGCAGGAAGATCGCGATCGAGGTCCGGCCGGCGCGGCTGGAGATGCCGTAGAGGATCGCGGTCGTCGCCAGCGATCCCGCGAATGCAGCGATCGGCAACAGCTCGGTCTGGAGGAAGCGCAGCGCCTCGCCGACGCGCGAATCCGTGAACACGATTGCACTAGCGGCGGCCAGCGCGCCGCCGCTGGCGACGCCTACCAGTGCGGGGTCGGCGAGCGGATTGCGAAACAAGCCTTGCATGATCGCGCCGGCGGCAGCGAGCAGTCCGCCGACCATGGCGGTCGCCGCGATCCGGGGAATGCGGATCGACCACAGCACGAGCTGGTCGCGCGCCGTCATGGGATCGGCGGGCGCGGTGCTGGCGAGGCCCAGGGCGGCAGGCAGGCGCGAGAGCGGAATGCCGGCCGCGCCGACCGTGAGCGCAATGACAACAGCGACCACCAGCGCCGCGAGCAGGAGGGGAATCGCGGCCGGCGCGAACCGCCGTCCCGAACTGGTGCGCCGCACGTCGGTCCCGATCGCCTCGCTCATTGCCGGCAATTCGCCGCCGACAGGGCCGATGAGAATGCGGCGCCATTGGCCAATGACGGATAAAGCTTGACCGAGAGATCACGCGCGGCCGATGCCGTGCGCGGCCCGAAGCCGAGCAGATAGAGCCCGTCCATCGTGATGAAGCTCTTGTTGGCGGCGACCGGCGTCAGGGCAAAGCCGGGGTGAGTATAGACCGCGTCGGCCTGGAGCGAATCCTTGCCGCGCTCGATCGACAGTACGACGTCCGGCTTTGCGGCCACGATCGCTTCGTCGCCGATGATCTTGTAACCGTCGTAATCGTCCACGGCGTTGGCGGCGCCCGCGAGCAGGATGATCTCGTCCGCCGCGGTCTTGTGTCCCGCGACCATCGCCCGCCCGTTCTGCAGCGACATCACGAACATCACCCGCGCCGGCTTCGTGACTTTGGCGCGGAGGGTGCGGAGCTGTGCGAGATCGGCACCGACCGCGGCGCTGAGGCATTCGGCACGGGCATCGACGCCCATGGCGTGGCCGACAAGCTTGATCTTCTCGAGCAGCCCGTCCTCGGAGAAGGTCTCGGGCACCAGCACCAGCGGCACCTTCGCCGTCTCCAGCAAGTCCATGGTCTCGCGCGGGCCCGATCCCTGGATCGCCAGGATCAGCGTCGGGTTGAGACCAAGCACGCCTTCGGCGGAGATCTGGCGCATGTAGCCGACATTGGGTTTGTCGTGCAGCGCGGATGCCGGATAGAGGCTCGTGGTGTCGACGCCGACCAGTCGGCTCTCCAGCCCGAGTGCGTACATGATCTCCGTGATGGCGCCGCCGATCGCGACCGTCCGCGCGACGTCGGCCACGGCGACATCGCGGTTGCGTGCGTCGTGCACTGTGATATCGGCGGCGTGCGCGGAGGAGGCGAGCACAATCGTGCCTGACAGCAGGAGGTTTGCGAGGGTGCGACAAAATGTCATTGCGACCTACTTCGTCAGGATCAGCTTGTTCTGCGAGGTCAGACGAAGGCGATAGCTGTCCTCGCCATGTGCGATGATGATCTCGCGCTCCGCCGCAAACAGCTCCCGGCTGTCGATCCGGCTCCCTCGCATAATCAAAGTTCTCGTTGTCGCAGAAGGGTTTTGCGTCGGCCCCGTCGCGTCGCCGCGATTATCTCCTGAGGTCGCTGACATGGTAAGTGTGATGCGCTTTCAAAATCTCTTGAGTGTTGCTGTCTGTATAAGCGGCATGAAGCGCATTCCAACGGCTGCAATTTACAATCGATATAAACTGCAACCTGGCGTCATTGACCGTCTGAGTGTGGCCACGTAACCAATTGTAACAATGCGGGCCGGGGGGCCTGCAGCAGAAATAGCCAGCCAGTCGTTCGCCTCGTGCGAGCGCACGCCAGCCAAACAAGACACAAGATGATTGGGTTGGGTGTATGGCTGACGGGGCTAGGTATTCGCGCGCGCTGATTTTGGGCGCGTCGGTGGTGTCAATGGCGGCAGTGTTGCCGGCGAGCGGTTTTGCGCAGACCGCAGATCAAGCCGCGCAGTCGGCCAAACCTGTGAAGCCGAAGCAGGCCAAGCGCAAGCCGGCCGCGCCGCAGGCCGAACAGCAACAGGCGCGCACCAGCGTGTTCGATGCGCGCGCACAGGCGATCGTCGGTGTCCAGGCTCTCGATACCATCACGGCTGCAGCCTCCAAGACTGACGAGCGCGCGGTCGATGCGCTCGCGCCGGTCAGCGTGGTGACGTCGGCGCAGATCGAGGGCCGCCAGGCCAGCAACGTCGGCGATCTCCTTTACAACGTGCCTGGCGTTTGGGTTCAGAACCGCGGCGACGAGCCGTCGACCTCGATCAACATCCGCGGCCTGCAGGATTTCGGCCGTGTCGCCGTGGTCGTCGATGGTGCGCGCCAGAACTACCAGCGCACCGGCCACTTCGCCAACGGTTCGTTCTTCCTCAACCCCGAGCTGATCAGCGGCATCGACATCGTGCGCGGCCCGACCGCGAATATCTACGGCTCCGGAGCGATCGGCGGCGTGGCCTCGTTCCGCACCAAGGACATCGAGGACGTCGTGCGCGCCGGCGAGCGCTGGGGCGTCGACGCCAAGACAATTCTCGGCAGCAACTACGGCCGCGCGCTCGGCTCGGTGTTCGGCGGTGTCCACGTCAATCCGAATGTCGACGTGTTCGCGGGCGGCACCTATTCGACGCAGGAAAACTACAAGGACGGCACCGGCTACGAGGTTGCCAACACCGGCAACCGCCTCTCCAGCGGCATCGCCAAGCTGACGGTGCGCCCGGCCGATGGCCACGAGGTCAAGCTCGGCACCATCTTCCAGGAAGACCTCTACAGCGTTGGCCAGCCGCCGCGCCTTGCCGGCGCTCCCAACTCGACCAACGCGAACGGCACCAACAACCTGAGCGGCACCTCGATCTACCGCTCCGACGTCAAGAATTACACCACGACGCTCGGCTGGAAATATTCGCAGCCGGACGACCAATGGTTCGACTCGGACGTGAAAGTCTACTGGAACCGCACCGAGAACGACCAGATCAAGACGGCGCACACCAGCACGACGGCGTCGGCCTATTGCGGCGGCGTGCCCGGCAACGCCGTGTCAGGCTGTATCGGCAGCAACCGCGGATACCTGCTCGACACGATCGGTGTCGATGCGCACAACACGACGCGGTTCGATACCGGCAGCTGGCGTCATGCGGTGACCTACGGACTGGACGCCTTCCAGGACAAGGTCTCGACGCGGGACACGACCGGCACCTCGGAAGTGACGACGCCCGGCGGCCAGCGCACGGTGTCCGGCGGCTTCGTGCAGTGGAAGACCGACTACACCAACATGCTCGAGATGATCGGCGCGCTGCGTTACGACAATTATCAGCTCTCGTCGGGAACCTCATCCTCCGGCGGTGATCGCCTGTCGCCGAAGATCACGGTCGCGCTCGTCCCCACCGCGGTCGTGACGCCCTATGTCAGCTACGCCGAAGGCTATCGCGCGCCGTCGATCACGGAGACGCTGGTCAGCGGTCCACATTCCGGTGCGACGGTCAACGACTCGTTCTTCCGCTGCCCGTCGGGCACGCCGGGGCCGGGCGCGGACTCGACCTTCTGCTTCGTTCCGAACCCGAACCTGCGGCCCGAGGTCGGCAAGAACAAGGAGATCGGCTTCAACATCAAGAAGAACGATCTGTTCACGGGGGGCGATACGCTGCGCGGCAAGATCAACGTGTTCCGCAACGACATCTCCGACTTCATCGACCAGGTCGCCTACGGCAATCCGCTGGTGGTGCCCACCGGCCCGCCGCCGGCCCCGTCCATCACCGTGCTTCCCTTCCTGCAATATCAGAACGTCGCGTCCGCCCGCATCCAGGGTCTCGAAGCCGAAGCGATGTACGACGCCAACATCTGGTTCTTCGGCCTCTCCGGCACCTACCAGAACGGCAAGAACCTGCAGACCGGCTTCGGTCTCTACAGCGTTCCGCCGCAGAAGGTCACCACCACCGCCGGCGTGCGCCTGCTGGACCGGACGCTGATCCTCTCGGTGATGTGGACCTCGGCGATCGCGAACAGGGACATTCCCGCCACCTACACGCCGGCGACGTCGTACGATCTCGTCAATTTCTACGCCCAGTATCAGCCGCGGCCTGATCTCACGCTCAACTTCTCGGTCGAGAACCTGCTCAACCAGTACTACCGGCCCTACGCCATTCCGGTCGGCAGCACGGGTGATACGCAGAACGACGTGAAATGGGCCAGCGCCGGCGCCGGGCTCGTGGTCAAGGGAGGCCTGAAGTACCACTTCGGCGGCATCTGACAATTCGCCGCCGCTTCCCGAAAGGGAACGCAATATTGACCGCCAGAGCCACGCTGATGTCCCAGCGTGGCTTCGGCGCGTTCTGAAACAACCGGCCGGAATTCACCGGCCAGCACGACTGACAGGAGAGACTCTGATGTTCATCGCGATGAATCGCTTCCAGGTGAAGCTCGGCTCGGAAGCTGCCTTCGAAACCGTCTGGCGCACCCGGGAGTCCTATCTCGGCAGCATGGCCGGCTTCGTCGAATTCCATTTGCTCAAGGGCCCGGTGCTCGAGGACCATACGCTGTATTCCTCGCACACCGTGTGGGTCGACAAGGCCGCCTTCGAGGCCTGGACGCGCTCGGACGAATTCCGCCGCGCCCACGCGCGGGCCGACAACAAGACCGGCGAGAGCCTCTATCTCGGCCATCCCAAGTTCGAGGGGTTCGAGGTCATCATGACCGAGCGCAAGACGAACGCGGCGGCCTGAGGGCCGCCGGCGGAGGAGCAGGACATGCTGAGCAAGGATCTCGCCGATCTCAAGGCCTACATGGCCGACAATCCCGGCGCGGTGATCGAGGACGTCGCGCGCGAGCGCAAGGTCAGCCCGCGTGCCGTGATCGAAGCGCTGCCGCCGTCGATGGTGCGCATTGCCGGCGGCGAGCACTTCGTCGCCGCGATGGAGGACATCGCGGCATGGGGCGAGGTCACGCTGATCGTGCACACCGATGATGCGATCTTCGAATTCACCGGCGCGGTGCCGGCGGGCGAGATCGGCCGCGGCTATTTCAACCTGATGCAGCCGAAGGGATTGCACGGCCATCTCCGCCACGAGCGCTGTGCGGCCGTTGCCTTCGTCGAGCGGCCGTTCATGGGCAAGACGTCCGCCTTCGTCGCGTTCGTCAATGCCGATGGCGGCATCATGTTCAAGGTGTTCGTCGGCCGCGACGAGACCCGGGCTCTGCGTGGCGATCAGCTCGCGCGGTTCCGGCAGCTGGCCGACCAGATCGTGGCCGCGCCGGCTGCGTAGTTTCGTTCAATCCGTCGGGAGATCAGGATGCAGGGCAATTCTCGGCTTCGGCACGTGATCATGATAATGGTGCTGGCGCTCGCGCCGGCACCCGCCCTTGCGATCGACGAGGCGCTGCTGCCGCGCAACCTGTCGCCCTGGGGCATGTTCCTCGGTGCGGACATCGTCGTGAAGGCGGTGATGGTCGGGCTCGCCATCGCCTCGCTGGTGACGTGGACGGTGTGGCTCGCCAAGAGCATCGAACTGCGCCGCAAGGGCGCGCTTGCCCTGCAGCGGACGCGCGCGCTCGAAGGCAACATCAAGCTGGCGGAGGCGGCGGAACGGGCCGGCGACGCACACGACGCCGTGGCGCAGCTGATCCAGTCCTGCGCCAAAGAGGCCGAGCTGTCCGGCGGCGTGCTCGACGACGGTCTTCAGGAGCGCGTGGCGCTGCGGCTGGAGCGGGTGGAGGCGGCGATGTCGCGGCAGATCGCGCGCGGCACGGGCGTGCTCGCGACCATCGGCGCCACCGCGCCCTTCGTCGGCCTGTTCGGCACCGTCTGGGGCATCATGAATTCCTTCATCGGCATTTCGGAGAGCCACACCACGAGCCTCGCCGTGGTTGCGCCCGGCATTGCCGAGGCACTGCTCGCCACCGCGCTCGGCCTCGTCGCCGCTATTCCGGCGGTCGTGATCTACAATCATCTCGTCCGCGGTATCGCCAATTATCGCGCGCAGCTCGGTGATGCCTCTGCCCAGCTGATGCTGCTCGTCAGCCGTCAGCGCGACAGCAGGGATTTCCGCCTGTCACGGGCGGCGGAGTAGGCCATGGGCGCCAAGCTCGGTACGCACGCGGGATCGTCGCGCGGACGTGGTGACCCCGGCGATCTCGACGTCACGCACGAGATCAACGTCACGCCGTTCATCGACGTGATGCTGGTGCTGCTGATCATCTTCATGGTCGCGGCGCCGCTCGCCACCGTCGATATCGGCGTCGAATTGCCCGCGACCGCGGCTGAGCCGGCGCCGCGGCCGGACAAGCCGACCTTCGTCACGGTGAAGCCGGACCTGACGGTCGCCGTCGGCGAGGACACCATGGCGCGCGACGGTCTCGTCACCGCGCTCGATGCGGCGACCAAGGGCCGCAAGGACGAGCGCATTTATCTGCGCGCCGACAAGGCCGTGAGCTATGGCGACCTCATGGAAGTGATGAACACCCTGCGCAACGCGGGCTACCTCAAAGTCGCCCTGGTCGGCCTCGACGGACGCAGCTGATGGCGGTCGCGAACGCCTTTGCGCTGCACGAGCCGCTCGGCGAACGCGAGATGGCGCGCTGGGGCGTCGCAGCCGCGGTGATCGTGGCGCTGCATGTCACGGCTGCCTTGATCGCAATGAACTGGGTGAGGTCGCCGCCGGAGCAGGGTATCAGCCTGCCGGCGGTCATGATCGACCTGGCGCCGGTGACGTCGGCGCCGCAGGCGACCCCTGACGATGTCGTACCGGGGCCCGTGATGAAGGAGGCCGACGCCTCGCCGCCCGAGCCGATGCAGCAGCAGATGGTCGAGGAAACCATCGCGCCGACCCCGCCGCAGGAGAAACCCGACGTGGTCGCACCGCCGGAGCAGAAGCTGGAGCCGACCCCGGCCAAGCCCGCGCCCGCGAAGATCGTGCCGGTCGAAAAGCCCGCGCCGGAGAAGCCGAAGGTGGTTCGCCGCGAGGCCAGGACGCCATCGAATGCGACGCCCGCGCCGCGCACCAGCGCGCCGCCGCGTGCCGAGCGGGAGGCGCCCGCAGCGTCCGCCATGAGCCCGGGCGCAATCGCGTCGCTGGTCGCGACCTACAATCAGCGCGTCCGCGCGCATCTGATGCGCCTTCACTCCTATCCGTCCGGCGGCAACGGCCAGCGCGGGGTGGTCCGCGTCAGTTTCACCATCGGCCGCAGCGGGCAGGTCACCTCCAGCCGCGTCAGTCCGTCCGGCATCGCCGCGTTCGATGCCAAGGCGACGTCGATGATCCACCAGGCCTCGCCGTTTCCGCCGATCCCGGCGGAGATCAAGAACGGCTCGATGAGCTTTTCGATTCCGGTGGAGTTTGTGGTGAGGTGAGCGGGCGTCTCTGCAGCCTCTCACGAGTGCAAATAACGAACTCCGTCCCCGTCATTGCGAGCGTAGCGATCCAGGCTCGCCGTGCGTCACACACCCTCGTAGACCAGCCTGGTGAAGAAGCCGGGGTCGACGACGAACTGGCCCCATTTCGCGTCGAATGCCGCGGTGGGCTTGGCGGCGACGATCTCATCGCGCGACTTTCCCTGCTTCTTGAGATTGCCGACATTGTCCCGGATCGCGACCAGCATGTCTCGGAAGCCTTGTAACTCGGCCTTGTTGCTGACGGGCTTGCCGTGACCGGGGATGACGATGGTGTCGCCGTTGGCGATGGCGAGATTGGCGTCGGACGCGGCGATCATGCCGTTGATGCTGCCGCCGGTCGAATAGTCGATGAACGGATAGATGTCGTTCCAGTAGGTGTCGCCGCAATGAAGCACGTTGGCCTCGGTGAACATCACCGAAATATCGCCGTCGGTATGGGCCGGTCCGTAATACTTCATGGCGATCGATGCGCCGTTGACCTTGAGATGGTGCTCCTTCGCGAACACCTGGGCGGGGACGGCGCTCGGGGGCAGCGCGAGGAAATTGTAATCCCAGTCCTCGACCCGCTGCACGACGGACAGATGCTTGCGGGTGTTCTCGTGGGCGATGATTTTCGCGCCGGCCGCGTGCAGCCATTCATTGCCGTCGGCGTGGTCGAAGTGCCAGTGCGTGTTGATCAGATGCTTGATCGGCTCCTTGCCGAGCGCGTCCAGCGCCTTGCTCATCTGCGGGCGCGAAACACCGATGCCGGCGTCGACCAGCAGCTTGCCGTCGGTGCCGGTGAGGACCGCGACGTTGCCGCCGGAGCCCTCGAGCACGCTGATATTGTTGCGCAGCTTGTAGGTCGTGATGGGTGATTTGGCGGCGCTGTCCTTGATCAGGCTGACGAGACCGCGTGCCTCGGCGTAAGCCTGTCTGGGTGAGAGCCAGCCGGTCGTCGCAGCAAAAGCGCCGCCGATGCAGCAGAGGCAGAAACCCCGTCGAGACAACGCGTGAGATGTGGGCGACGCCACGTGATGCTCGCTTTCTCGCATGCTTGTTGGCGGCGCCAACGATCGTACCCGCCGCTGGCGCGGCAGGTAGCATCCGGGAGAGCAGGCGATCTATCAGGATTGCACGATCATCCGTGATCGCACGGAAGCCGCTACTCCTTCACGGCACCGGTGAGCGAGGACACGTAGTAGTCGACGAACAGCGAGTAGAAGATCGCAACCGGCAGCGAGCCCAGCAGCGAGCCTGCCATCAGCGCGCCCCATTGATAGACGTCGCCGGTGACGAGCTCGGTCAGGATCGCGACCGGCACGGTCTTGTTGGCGCCGCTCTGGATGAAGGCGAGAGCGTAGATGAACTCGTTCCAGGACAGCGTGAAGGAGAAGATGCCGGCCGAGATCAGGCCGGGCACCGCCAGCGGCAGCGTGATCCGCCGCAGGATCTGCAGCCGCGTCGCGCCGTCCACCAGCGCGCATTCCTCGAGCTCGTAGGGGATCGACTTGAAGTAGCCGATCAAGAGCCAGGTGCAGAACGGCACCAGGAAGGTCGGATAGACCAAGATCAGCGCCATCGGCGAATCGAACAGGCCGAACTGCACCACCACGGTCGCGAGCGGAATGAACAGGATCGACGGCGGCACGAGATAAGCGAGATAGATGCCGAGGCCGACGTAAGGGCTGCCGCGGAAACGCAGGCGCTCGATCGCATAGGCGGCGAGCGTGCTCGCGATCAGCGACAGCGTGGTCGAGCCGATCGCCACCAGCATCGTGGTCCACAGCCAGTGCGGATAGGCGGTGTTGAACAGGAGATGCTTGATGTGCGCCAGCGTCGGCGAGGTGATCCAGAACGGATTGTGCTCCTTGTAGTTCATCAGCTCCGCGTTCGGCTTGAACGACGTGATCGCCATCCAGTAGAACGGGAACAGCAGGATCAGCACGAAGCATCCGAGCGGCAGGTAGATCATCATCAGCCGCCGCAGCCCGGAATCCCAGGCCATGGTGTCGGGCGCGGCCTTGGCGTCGGCGACGGACGGTTGCGCGACGGTATCAGTCATTGCTCTCTCCCTGCTGCCATTTGCGGCGCGCCAGGCCGAAATAGGAAAACAGCGTCGCGAACACCAGGAACGGGATCATCGACACCGCGATCGCCGCGCCTTCGCCGAGTTCGCCGCCCGCGATGCCGCGCTGGAACGCCAGCGTGGCGAGCAGATGCGTCGAGTTGCCGGGACCGCCGCGGGTGATGGCGTAGACCAGCTGGAAATCGGTGAAGGTGAAGATGATCGAGAAGGTCATGACGATGGCGAGGATCGGCATCATCATCGGGAAGGTGATGTAGCGGAAGCGCTGCCAGGCGCTGGCGCCGTCGAGCATCGCGGCCTCGTAGAGCGAGGGCGAGATGGTCTGCAGGCCGGCCAGCAGCGAGATCGCGACGAAGGGAATGCCGCGCCAGATGTTGGCCGCGATCAGCGAGAACCGCGCCGGCCAGGGCGAGCCCAGGAAGTCGACATTGCTGGTGCGCCAGTGCAGCACGTCGACCAGCAAATAGGAGATGATCGAGAACTGCGGATCGTAGATCCACCAGAATGCCAGCGCCGACAGCACGGTCGGCACGATCCAGGGCAGGAGGATGATCGCGCGCAGGAGGCTCTTGAACGGAAAATGATTGTTGAGCAGCAGCGCCAGCCAGAAGCCGAGCGCGAACTTCCCGAAGGTCGCAATCCCCGTATAGACCACGCTGTAGAACACCGCGTTCCACCACAGGGGATCGGTGAGCAGGTACTGGAAGTTCTCGAACCCGACAAAGATGCCTTTCCGGCCGATCGTGGTGTCGGTGAAGGCGAGCCAGATGCCGAGGCCGAGCGGGTAGGTCAGGAACACGCCGAGCAGCCCGAGCGCGGGCGCAAGGCACATCACGATCAGGAACGGCTTGTAGTCGAACAGCCGCACCAGCCAATTCGGTTGCCGGTGGGCCATGATCGGAGAGGAAAGCGTGGTCACGGACATCAGGTCATTGTCCTGTCTGTGAAAGTCACAACACCCGTCATTGCGAGCGAAGCGAAGCAATCCAGTCTGCTTCCGCGGCTACAGTCTGGATTGCTTCGTCACCTCGCGTCTCGCAATGATGGCCACTCAGTCGTCCGGCGTTACCTCTGTCGCCGGAAGTACCGCTTGCAGCGCTGCTCGGCTTCCGCGGCCGCGGCTTCCGGCGTGGAAGCGCCGGTCGCAACGGATGCGAACATCTGGATCAGCACATAGTCGGCGCTGACGGCGCCGGTCGCGGTCGAGATCGGACCGGCATAGCCGTCGTAATAGGTGCTCTTCATGGTGTCCCTGAACAGCGTCACCTTCGGATCCTGCGACCACACCGAGGCGTCGGCGTAGGCCGCGAGCGGCTGAGCCCAATAGCCGGAGTTGGCGTTGAGCCACGGCTCGTACTGGTCCTTCTCCAGCATGTATTGCAGGAAGGCCTTGGCGGCGTTCGGATACTGGCTGTGCTTGAACACCATGGCGTTCAGCGTCAGCCCCGCCATCGGCGATAGCTTGGCGACGCCCTTCGGCAGCAGCTGATGCTCGCTGTCCTCGGCGATCGCCTTGGTCGCCGGATCGTTCTTCAGCGAGAAATACAACGAGACGCCGTTGGCCGTCAGCGCGATTTCCTGCGAGGCATAGGCGCGGTTGTTGCTGACGTCGTTCCATGACGTCGTGCCGGCGATGAAGGTCGGGTAGAGCTGCTTGACCCAGTTCAGCGCCGCGATCGTCTCCTTGCTGTTGATGACGACGTCGCCGTCTTCGTTGAGCAGGGCGGCGTTGTGCGACCACAGCGCCCAGCTGGCGAAGCCGTTGCCGTCGCCCTTGGCGTTGCCCAGCGCGAAGCCCGCCGGCTTGCCCGCCTTGTGCAGCTTCTGGCAGAGGTCGAGGATGCCGGCATGGTCTTCCGGCACCTTGTCGAAGCCGACCGATTGCAGGATCGACTTGCGGTAGATCAGGGGACCTGCGGTGGCGCCGAACGGCAGACCGATCCAGGCATCGCTCTTGTTCTTCTTGCCGTAGCGCTGCGCCAGCGGCAGCCAGCCGCCGTAGCGCTTGCCGACATAGTCGGCGACGTCGGTCAGCTCGATCAGCTTGTCGATGTAGATGTGCGGTGCATCGGAGAAGCCGATGATGATGTCGGGGCCGGCGCCGGAATTGGCGGTCACCGCGGTCTGCTGGTTGATGTCCTCCCAGCCGACGAAGTCGACCTTGATCTCGACCCCGGTCTCCTTGGTGAACTTGGCCGCATTGGCGCGGAACACGTCTTCGTCGGCTTGGACGAAGCGCACCGGCCGCAGCATCCGCAGGGTCGCGCCCTTTTCGATGGCCAGCTTGGGCGCGGGGACGTCCGCGGCCTTGATTGCGGATTGGGCATTGGCCGGGGTACCGGCAGCGGCGAGCGCCGCAGCAGACAGGCCCAGCGCCAAGGCATCACGACGCGTGATGTCGTTCCTCATCAGTTCCTCTCCCTATGATGTCCCTTCCCGGCGTTGATCGCCGGTGAAGGGCCGTTTCCGTGCTTCGGCGCGATTTGTGCGCCGCCCGCCTTAGCTGTTCGGGCCGCGGTCCATGCTGACAGGCTGCCAGCGGCGGAGCGCGGTGTCTTGCAGCACCGACGGATTCACGCAGCTTACCGGCCACATGCCCTGAAGCACCAGTGACAATTCGTAGCCCACCCGGCGCTTGCGCGCCTCGTCGAACCGTGCCGAGGCCGAGGCGACATGGGCGGTCAGGGTCACATTCTCCATCCGGAGGATGGGATTGTTGTGCGAGGGCGGCTCCTTCTCCAGCACGTCGAGGGCGGCGTGGGCGATCCAGCCCTCCTGCAGCGCCTTGATCAGGCCTTCCTCGTCTACGGTGGCGCCGCGGCCGGTGTTGATGAAAACCGAGCCCTTCTTCATCTGCCGGAAGTGCTTCTCTCCGAGCATGTGGTGCACCTCGGGCCGGGCCGGGGCGTGCATCGAGACGAAGTCGGACTGCGACAGCACCTCGTTCAGCGTCGCCGGGATGACGCCGTGGTCCCACATCAGCGTTTCCTGGATGAAGGGATCGTAGGCCATCATACGCAGGCCGAACGGCGCGGCGCGCTTGGCGACCGCACGCGCGACGCGGCCGAACGAGACGAAGCCGAGCGTCTGGCCCATCAGGCGCGGAATCTTCAAGAGTGCCGGCCGGCCTTCGGCCCAGCGTCCGTCGCGCACCATCTTGTCCTGCTCGACCAGGCGGCGGAAGCCCGCGAGCAGCAGCATCATGGCGTGGTCGGCGACTTCCTCGATGAAGGTGTCGGGGATGTTGGTGACGGGAATGCCGCGGGCGGTGGCGGCCTTGACGTCGACGCTGTCGACGCCGACCGAGCCGAGCGTGATGACCTTGCAGTTCTCCAGCGCGTCGATGATGGTCTTGGAGATCGGAATGCCCTTGGCGTAGATGGCGTCGGCATTTTTCGCGGCGGCGATGAATTCGGCCTCGTTGGCGGGCGCCTCGATGATCTCGGCATCGATCGGATCGAGCGCCTCGCGCTCGTAGGAATAGTCGCTGCCAGCGACCGTGAAGCTCGCGCCCTTCGGCGTCACCACCCTGTATTTCGGCATTTCCTGCTCCCGATTTGGTCTGTCGGTTCTTGTTGTGACCCGCGCCTTGTGGGCGGGCCTTTTCATCTTTTACGCGAAATCGATGCGATCGCGTACAATCAATGGTTGCCGATGTGGCCGTTTGGCCGGAAGTTTCGCACCATTCCCCGGGCTTCTACGGAGGGCCTCGTAACAGGTTGCTAATGGGTCGCACACTAAAAGTTGAATCAAATCTTATCGATTCACCCGTGTGTTCGTTATCCCTCATTGCCGGAGCCACCTCGTGAAGTTGAGCAATCTGAAGATCGCCTCCAAGCTGGGCATCCTTGTCGGTGTCACCTTGTTGGGCCTCTGCATTTCCGGCCTTCTCGCCGGCTATCTGATGAAGCGCGAGATGGTCAATGCGCGCATCGATCAGGCCAAGGCGATCGTGGACATGGGCCGCAACTACGCGCTCGCCCTGAAGAAGCGCGTCGATGCCGGCGAAATCACGAAGGACGCCGCGATGGCTGACCTTCGCCGCTACGGCAATTCGATGACCTACGACAACGGCTCGGGCTATCTGTTCGGCACGTCCTATGACGGCATCACCCAGCTCGCGCCCGATCCGAAGCAGATCGGCACCAACCGCATGGAGGTCGTCACCAACGGCCGCAAGCTGTCCTGGGAGTTGATGAACGGCGCCAAGGCCAACGGTTCGGTCCTGCTGACCTATGAATACGCGAAGCCGGGTTCGGATGGCCTGATCCGCAAGATCGGTTACGCCGTCGCCGTCCCGGGTTTCGACATGTATCTCGGCACCGGCGCCTATCTCGACGACATCGATGCCAAGATGGGTCCGGTGTTCTGGTCGCTCGGCCTCGCCATCTTCGGCATTCTGGTCGTCGCCGGCGGCGTCGCCTGGCTGATCGGCCGCAGCATCAGCAAGCCGCTGGTGCTGCTCGGTAACCGCATGAAGGATCTCGCCGACGGCGCGCTCGATGGTGAAATCCCCGGCGTTGGCCGCGGCGACGAGGTCGGTGCGATGGCCGCGACGGTCCAGATCTTCAAGGACAACGCGCTCCGCATTCGTGAAATCGAACGGTCCGAGGCGGAAGCCAAGGATCGCGCCGCGGCAGAACGTCGCAGCGCCATGGAAGGCATCGCCAACGACTTCGAACGCAGCGTCAACGGCATCGTCCGCTCGGTCTCCTCAGCCGCGGCCGGCATGCAGTCGACGGCGCAGTCCATGACCGCCACCGCCAGCGACGCCTCGTCGCGCGCCGCCACCGTCGGTGCGGCCTCGTCGAAGGCCTCCGGCAATGTCGGCACGGTGGCTGCCGCCGCCGAAGAGCTGTCGAGCTCGGTCGCGGAAATCTCCCGCCAGGTCACCCGTTCGACCGAAGTGGCGAGCCGCGCCGTCAACGACGCCGAGCGCACCAACGCCACCGTGCAGGTGCTCTCGACCGGTGCCGAGAAGATCGGCGAGGTCGTCAAGCTGATCCACTCGATCGCCGCCCAGACCAACCTGCTCGCGCTCAACGCCACCATCGAGGCGGCGCGCGCCGGAGAATCCGGCCGCGGCTTCGCGGTCGTTGCGTCGGAAGTGAAGGCGCTGGCGAACCAGACCGCCAAGGCGACCGAGGAAATCTCCGCGCAGGTCGCGGCGATGCAGACCTCGACCAGCGACGCGGTCACCGCCATCTCCGGCATCACCCAGACCATCGCCGAGATGAGCGAGATTACCGCGGGCATTTCCGCGTCGATCGAGCAGCAGGGCGAAGCCACTCGCGAGATCGCGCGCAACATCCAGTCGGTTGCGGCCGGCTCGAACGAGATCAACGCCAATATCGGCAGCGTCACCTCGGCCGCGGAAGCGACCGGCGCGGCGGCCACCGACGTGCTGACCAACGCCCGCGAGCTGGACAGCCAGTCCGGTGCGCTGCGCAGCGCAGTCGACGGCTTCCTCGCCAAGGTGCGTGCCGCGTAAGCGTGACGTTGAGTTGCGTAAGCGCGTAAGTGTCTTGTTGAATGCGTAGGGTGGGCACAGACGCGCTAGCGTCGTGCCCACCTTTTCTCTTTGAGTTGGTTCTTGCCCCGGACCCAGCGCAGCGCTTCTTTAGCGGTGCGCTGCTGAGCCGGGGCCCATGCCAGCCGCAATCTGGGTCCCGGTTCTGCGCAGCAGCGTTTCACGCTGCAGCGCGCCCGGGACAAGAGAGTCCTACTGCTTCTCGATTCCCGCATCCGTGATCAGCTTCTCCCACAGCACGAGCTGATCCTTCAAAAACGCCTCGTACTCTTCCGGCGTCTGGGCGAACGCTTCCATGCCGCGCTCGGCGAGCTGTGCCTTGATCTCCGGCCGCTCGACGATCTTGCGGATCTCCGCGTTCAGCCTCGTCACAATCTCCTTCGGCATCCCCGCCGGGCCGAAATAGCCCTGCCAGGAGCTGATATCGAATCCCTTGACGGTCTCGTCCATGGTCGGCAGCTCCGGCAGCAGCGCCGACTTCTGCTTGGTGGTGACGGCCAGCATCTTCAGCGCCTTGCCCTTGACGTGCGGCAGGCCGGTGAGGACGTCGACGAACATCATGGAGACGCGGCCGGCAATGACGTCGGTCAGCGCCGGCGGCGAGCTCTTGTAGGGCACGTGCAACAGATCGATGCCGGCAAGCCGCGCGAAGGTGGCGCCGGAGACGATCGCCGACGACGAGCCCGAGGCATAGGAGTATTTGCCCGGCTCCTTCTTGGCGAGCGCGATCAGCTCTGCGACCGAATTCGCCGGGATCTCCGGATTGATCACCAGCATGAACGGCAGGTCGCCCGTCCGCGCGATCGGCGTGAAATCCTTGACCGGGTCGTAGGTCAGGCTCTTGAGAAGATAGGGATTGGCCGAATGCGTCGTGTTGGTGGTCACCAGCAGCGTGTAGCCGTCGGGCGCGGAGCGGGCGACGAAGCTCGCGGCGATCGAGCCGTTGGCACCGGCCTTGTTCTCGATCACGATGCCGGTGCCGAGCGCGGTCCCGAGTTCCTTGGAAATGATGCGGGTCGTGGTGTCGGTGCCGCTGCCGGCCGCGAACGGCAGCACCAGCGTGATGTTGCGGCTCGGCCAGGTGTCGGCCTGCGCGGCCGTGGCGGCGACCAAGCAAAGCGCGGCCGTGCCGGCGGTGCGCAAGATTCTGATCAGTGATGACGGCATGTCGAGACGTTCCCTCTCTTTTTTCGTTGGCGGGGAACCTAGCTTCTCTCCACTGAAATCGGAAGGCGCGAGTTTGTCTCGTGCCCCGGACGCAGCGTCCGCTCCGCGGAATTACTTTACCGCAGAGCCCTGGCGCGAGGCGATGACGACGCCGGCGAGCACCAGGGCGTAGCCGATCAGGTGGAACGGCTGCAGCTTCTCGCCGAGCAGCACGATCGCCATCGCCGAGCCGAACACCGGGACGAGATGGAAGAAAGGCGCGGCGCGGTTCGGGCCGATCAGCGCGACGCCGCGGTTGAAGAAGAGATAGGCGAGCGTGGAAGGGAAGATCAGGATGTAGCCGAGCGTCAGCAGCGTCGTCGTGTCGAAATGCAGGACGCGTCCGCTCGAGGCCTCCCAGATCGCCGCCGGCAGCAGCATGATCGCGCCGCAGCAGGTGGTGAAAGAGAGAAAAGAGAGCTGATGGATCTTCGGCCGGCGCGGGATGAAGGCGGAGTAGAGTCCGAACGCCACCAGCGAGAGGGCAAACATGATGTCACCCCGGTTGAAGCTGATGCTGGTGAGCGCGGCCAGATCGCCGTGCAGGATGATGACGAGCACGCCGAGAAGCGAGATCGCGATGCCCGCAAGCTGCGCGCCCGTGAGCCGCACGCCGAACAGCACCAGGCACCACAACGCCACGAACAGCGGTCCCGCCGACTGGATCAGCAGCGCGTTCAGCGCTTCCGTGTATTGCAGGGCCCAGTACGAGATCGCGTTGTTGAAGGCAAAGCCGACCAGCGACAGGAACAGCATCAGCGGCAGGCTGTTGCGCAAGGCAGGCCAGTCGCGCTTGAGGTGCGGCCATGAGAACGGCAGCAGGATCAGGAACACGCCGAACCAGCGGATCGTGGTGATCGTCAGCGGCGGCACATGCGCACCGACGTGGCGCGCGAGCACGATGTTGCCCGCCCAGAACAGCGACGTCAGGCTGAGCAGGAGATAAGGCTGGTTGTTGAGCCAGCTGGCCGGACTGGAGGCGGGTGGCGCGGGCGAGGCAATCGTCATTGGTGTATCAGATACGACCTTGCGCGGATCGCCGTCGTGACACAAGTCACGCCGCCGCAATGCTACAATGCAGGCAAACCCCGGGGAGGCGCCATTGGCGGTCAATATGTTGAACATCGCGGGCCTGGAACGGCTCGACCCAAATGCGCCGGTGGTGATGCTGAACCTGATGCGCTTCCACGCGCGCTCGCGCGACGGTGTCGGGTCCGGCTGGGATGCTTATCTGCGCTACAGCGCGGTCACGGTGCCGATGATCCGGGCGCGCGGCGGCACGCTGCTCTGGACCGGCGACGCAAAGACCGTCGCGCTCGGCCCGCACGACGGCAACGACTGGGACTTCGTCGCGCTGGTCTATTACCCGACCGTCACAGCCTTCCTCGACATGATGACGTCGGAAGCCTACGAGCGCGAGGCCGATCCGCATCGCCTCAACGGCTGCGCCGAGCACGTCATCATCGCGACGAGCGAGGCCTACAGCAAGTTTGTGATGAAGTAGCGTCTCTCTCCGCGACTCCGATATCGTTGGGTGGGCGAAGGCGCGTTTGCGCCGTGCCCACGACTTCCCAATTATTATGAAAGGACGTGGGCACGCTTCGCTTTGCCCACCCTACAAGAGAGAGTCAGGTCGTCTGCTTCCTCGACGCCACGAACACGCCCGACAGCACCAGCGCGAATCCAATGAAATGGAACGCCTGCGGGTGCTCGCCGAGAAACGCCATCGCCATGATCGAGCCGAACACCGGCACGACGTGGAAGAACGGCGCGGCGCGGTTGGCGCCGATCAGGCGGACGCCGCGATTGAAGCAGAGATAGGCGAGCGTCGAGGGGAAGACGGCGACGTAGAACAGCGTCAGCAGGTTCGGCCCGTCGAGCTTCATCACCGGCCGCGCCGACAATTCCCAGATCTCGAGCGGAATGAGACAGGCCGCACCCGCGCCGAAGGTGAAGGCGAGGAACGACAGGCCGTGCATCGGCGGACGCTTCAGGGTCAGCACCGAATAGAGCGCGAAAATGATCAGCGCGGCGATGAAGATGAGGTCGCCCTTGTTGAACGCGATGTTCGACAGCGTGGTGAAGTCGCCATGCAGCAGGATCGTCAGCACGCCGCACATCGAGATCGCCACGCCGAACGCCTGCGCCGCCGTGAGGCGGACGCCGAGGATCGCCAGCGACCACAGTGCCACCACCAGCGGCGCAGCCGACTGCAGCAGCAGCGTGTTCAGCGCCTGGGTATGTTCCAGCGCCCAATATTGCAGCGTGTTGAAGGCACCGATGCCGGTGAGCGACAGCAGGATCATCAGGCCGAGCCTGCCGCGGATCGCGGGCCAGTCCTGGGCGAGATGCTTCCAGGCGAACGGCAGCACCAGCAGGAAGGCGAAAGTCCAGCGCAGGAACGACAGCGTCACCGGCGGGATGTGCCCGGCGGCCAGCCGGCCGACGATGGCGTTGCCGGCCCAGCACATCGCGGTGATGCTGAGCAGCAGATAAGGCTGGTTGGCGATCCAGCTATGGCTGGATGATTCGGCGCTCGTGGTCTGGCCGGTGGCGGACATTGTGATTGTTATGGCCCCGCGATGGTGCGCCGAAGGCCCCGGCCCGGTGAAATCGGGCCGGCTGAGCGCCGGCACCGTCCAAAGACACGGAAATCGGTCCTGCATCAACAGGGGGCGGATGCATCGGCACCATGCAGCGGCGGACCGGCCTCACGCTTTCGTCTAGGGCTTGCCGAGCCGTCCCGGAACGTTTCTGGATTTTCCGGGGATATCAAAGGCTTAAATAGGCTCGAAGGCCCCGAAAAAGCCCCGTTCTTGCTTGCCTAGAGAGGCTGCTTCCTTTATCCGGTGGGGCTGCCTCGCATGCGGGCGGCTGCGGCCGTCACCTGGGCGGGCGCATCTAAAATCTTCAGAGGATTACCCGCGAATGGCCAATGTTGTCGTCGTCGGCGCCCAGTGGGGCGACGAGGGAAAGGGCAAGATCGTCGACTGGTTGTCGGAGCAGGCGGACATCGTCGTCCGTTTCCAGGGCGGCCATAACGCCGGCCACACGCTGGTCATCAACGGCAAGACCTACAAGCTGGCGCTGCTGCCCTCCGGCGTGCTGCGCGACCAGAAGCTGTCGGTGATCGGCAATGGCGTGGTGTTCGATCCTGCCGCCTTCCTCGACGAGGTCACCAAGCTCCGCGCGCTCGGCGTCGCCATCTCGCCGGACAATCTGCGCATCGCCGAGAACGTCACGCTGATCCTGCCGCTGCACCGCGAGCTCGACGCGCACCGCGAATCCGCGAGTGCCGCGACCGCCATCGGCACCACCCGCCGCGGCATTGGCCCGGCCTATGAAGACAAGGTCGGCCGCCGCGCCATCCGCCTGATGGACCTCGCTGACCTCGACACGCTGCCGCACAAGATCGACCGGCTCCTCGCGCATCACAACGCGCTGCGCCGCGGCCTCGGCCTGCCGGAGTTCGACGGCAAGGTCATCCTGAAGGAATTGACCGCGCTGGCGCCGGACCTGCTGCCCTACGCCGAGACGGTGTGGCGGCTGCTCGACATCAAGCGCCGCGAAGGCAAGCGCATGCTGTTCGAGGGCGCGCAGGGCGCGCTGCTCGACGTCGACCACGGCACCTATCCCTACGTCACCTCGTCCAACACGGTGGCGGCGCAGGCCGCGACCGGCTCAGGTCTCGGACCGGCCGCGGTCGGCTATGTGCTCGGCCTCTGCAAGGCCTACACGACCCGCGTCGGCCAGGGCCCGTTCCCGACCGAGCAGGACAACGAGACCGGCCGCAAGATCGGCGAGCGCGGCCGCGAGTTCGGCACCAACACCGGCCGCCCGCGCCGCTGCGGCTGGTTCGACGCCGTGCTGGTCCGCCAGGCGGTCCGCACCTGCGGCATCAACGGCTTGGCGCTGACCAAGCTCGACATCCTCGACGGCTTCGACACGATCGAGGTCTGCACCGGCTACAAGCTCGACGGCAAGGAGATCGACCATTTCCCGGCCGGCGAGGGCGCCCAGGCCCGGGTCGAGCCGATCTACGAGACCATCGAGGGCTGGAAGGAGCCGACCGCCAGTGCCCGGTCCTGGGCCGACCTGCCCGCCCAAGCCATCAAATATGTCCGCCGGATCGAGGAATTGGTGGGGTGCCCGGTGGCGCTGCTTTCCACCAGCCCCGAACGCGAAGATACTATCCTCGTGCAAAATCCGTTTGAGGCTTAACGATATCTTACCGGGACGCGCGTATAGTTGAGTAGAAATGGCTGATTACTATCCGCTGATCGCCCGCGCTATTGCCGCCTTGGACCCCAATGCTCCCGGCGAAAGCCGTCGCGCGCTCTATGAGCGGGCGCGCACGGCCCTGATCGCGCAGCTCCGCAGCGTGCAGCCGCCGCTCTCCGAATCCGAGATCACCCGCGAGCGGCTGTCGCTGGAAGAGGCCGTCCGCAAGGTCGAATCGGAAGCCGCCCAGCGCGCCCGCGACGCCTCGCGCCCCGGTGGGGGCGGCGGCCGCAGCGGCGGCAGCGGCAGCGGCGATGCCTTCCGCCGGGCCAGCACCCGTGCCGCCGAAGGCAATCAGCCCGCCTCCCAGCCCGGTGCGCCGCGCACCCGGCCGGCCCCGACGCCGCCGCGGGCCGACCGTCCGTCCTTCAACGTCGATGACCAGGGCGATGCCCAGCGTCCGCCGCGCGCGCCGCGTTTCGACGCGCCGCGCCAGCCCGGACCGCCCGCGCCGCCGTCGATGCCGGAGCCGCCCGCGCCTCCGCCGGCCGGCCGCGATCGCGCAGGCGGGCGCCGTCCGCCTGATATCGGCCCTCCGCCGGCGCTGCCGCCGGCCCCGGGCGTGCGCGGCTTCCGCGACATCACGGCCGACGCCAACGATCTCGGCGGCGCCGCCGCGCAGGCCAACCGCGCCGCGCGCCGCACCTACGCCAACGTGCCTTCGCCCTCGCCGGAATTCGACCGGCTGGAGCCGAGCCTGGAAAACCGCGTGGGCGAGGGTGAGGCGCCCTATTCCTATGACGAGTCGATCGAGGAGGCCGAGCGCTACGCGCCGCAGCCGCCGTCGCCCCGTCCCCGCATCTCGCCCGACCGCGAGGCCAAGAAGCCCAGGCGCTCCGGCTCCGCATTCCCGTTCAAGAGCGCGATCGCCATCGGCATCGTGCTGATCCTGGTCGGCGCCGGTATCCTCTGGGGCAAGCCCCTGGTGCAGACCGTCACCAATTTGTTCAAGTCCTCGCCGACCCAGGTGGTGGAGGCGCCGAAGGATCCGTCGCAGCCGCAGAGCAAGCCCAAGATTCCGGATCGCGTCGGCCAGCCTTCGGCCAGCGACCAGCCGGTCGCGCCGGTGGCGCAGAAGGTCGTGCTCTATGACGAGGATCCGTCCGATCCGAAGGGCAAGCAATATGTCGGCTCGGTGGTGTGGCGGCTCGAGCCGATCAAGGCCACGGGCAACCAGAAGCCCGACGTCGCCGTGCGCGCCGACATCGAGATCCCCGACCGCAAGTTCAAGATGACGATGTCGTTCCGCCGCAATACCGACTCGTCGCTGCCGGCGAGCCACACCGCGGAACTGACCTTCATCCTGCCGCCGGATTTCCCGGGCGGCAGCGTCTCCAACGTGCCGGGCATCCTGATGAAGTCGAACGAGCAGGCGCGCGGCACCCCGCTCGCTGGCCTCGCGGTGAAGGTCACCGACGGCTTCTTCCTGGTCGGCCTCTCCAATGTCGATGCCGACCGCACCCGCAACGTCCAGCTCCTGAAGGAGCGCTCGTGGTTCGACGTGCCGCTGGTCTACGCCAACCAGCGCCGCGCCATCATCGCCATCGAGAAGGGTGCCCCCGGCGAGCGCGCCTTCAACGACGCCTTCGCGCAGTGGGGCGATTAGCTCTGCTCCGAGAAATCTCGGCCTGCATGGCCGGAGGCGTCGCCACACACTCCGTCATTGCGAGCGAAGCGAAGCAATCCAGAGTGTTTCCACGGTGACAGTTCTGGATTGCTTCGTCGCAAGCGCTCCTCGCAATGACGGCGGAGCGGCAGGCGTCGCCAACCCTCCTACTGCGCCGCGGCTTCCCGCTTGCGCGATGCCGCCGCGGCTGCGTGCTCGCGGTCCATCACGGCGCGGCAGCCGGGGCTGACCTGCGACTTGTTGCGGACCATGCAGGCGGTGATGCGCGGGATGTCGGGGATCTCACTGGAGCACAGCCGCATCGCGTCGGCGGAGCACATCTGTTGTGCTTCGGACGAGAAGGCGAGGCCGGGCGATGTCTGGAGGGCGAGGCAGGCGGAGAGAGCGAAGAGCGAAGCGATGGTCTGATGTCGTGTCATGAAGGATGGGTCCCCGAGTTCCCTGGGCTTGAGCCGCTTGGTTTTGGGGCGCCGCACGCGGCTTGATCTGCCGCATGTCACAGCCTTCACGCCGGGACCTCGATCCCGCATGTGGTCGCTCGATTACGTGTGATGTCGAATCGAAAGTGCTGCGCCGCCCGAGCGAAGTATGCGCCATTGTCACGGAGCTGCAATGGTCATCGCAAAGGAATTCGCAATTGTTGCGCGCACGTCACGCAGCAAGCGGAATGCCGCGATCAGATCAGCCGGTCGGACGATGCGTCTTGCTGCTCCGCCTCGCTCGCGCCGAGCGAAGCGGCATGTTCCTCCACCGCCGTGACGCCCTTCGCGGTGAGCTCGAACAGGTCGCCGTCCTTCATCACGTAGCCGTCGGCGATCAGCTGGCCGATCTTGCCCTGCCGGTCGTCGGCAAAGGCAATGGACTGGCTGATGTCCCTGAGGATCGAGAGTTGTTCGTCGCGCAGCATGGCTTCACTCTCCGTTCACAGGGCCGTTGCCGATCCTCACATGCCGTGGCTGGCGAACACCTTGCTGCATGCTTTCGACAGCTTGGCCCGGTTGGCCTGCAGGCAGCTCTGCACTGCGCCGTCATTGCCGAGTTCCTTGCGGCACAGCCGCGATGCATCGCGCGAGCAGGCGTTCTGCTCCTGCTGTGTGCCCATGTGGCCCTGGGCGAAAGCGGGCGCGCCTGTCAGGCTGCTCAGGGTGATCAGCGTGATCGTCGCCAGGAGAAGTTTGCGGGACATCGGCGGCTCCAGTCCAACAGGGATGATTCAGGTCCTGTCTGAACTCGTCGCCTTACCACTTGTTCCCCGTCGCAGCGGCCGGCGCCCGGCTGTTCAAGGTTCCCGCGGCGCTGCTATAACGGGGCCGATGTGTGAGGGTATTTGATGAAACGCTATCTGGTGTTTGCGCTGGTCGGCCCGTTCGTCGGCGGGTTCCTGCTGCTGCTGACGACGACCTACCAGTCCGGCTATTGGGCCCAGACCAGTCTCAGCGAGGTCGGCAAGCTGTTCGTCGTGTTCTTCAAGACCCTGCAATACAGCTACCTGTTCGGCTTCCTGCCCTCGCTGATGATCGGCGCGGTCGACGATATCCTGATCCATGTCCGCCGGATCGGACCCGGATTGCGGATGCTCCTCGTCGGCCTGTTCGCCTTCGTGCTGGCCTCGCTGACCTACAGCTCGCGCGGGCCGGATTCCGGCGTGGTGCAGTTCATCCTGTACGGCATGGTCGGCTTCGTGCCGTCCGTGATTTCCTCGTGGATCGTGCATAGATATATCGAGGAGCCGCAGTCCGCGGCAGCACCGACCTGAACGTGCGGCCTTCAGGCGCGGTGCAGCAACCTCCGCCGCGCTGGCGCGTTTTCCTCAGGCTATGACCATGTCCGACGACGATATCCTTGTGCCCCCCAAATCCCGTTCCGGGAGCCGCTCGCGCACCACCGAGGCGCGTGGGCCGATCATCGACCAGGAAGGGCACGAGATCCGCCCCGAGACGTTCGACCAGGGCTTTCGCGAGTTTCGCTTCGAATTCGGCAAGGACAATCCGTTCGCCGGTAATCCGTTCGGCAATCTGACGCGCGAGCAGCGCATCGCGCGGCTCGAGGCGATCGCCAAGCTGCTCGACGTCGCCTTCATCCTGCCCGGCACCAATATCCGTTACGGCATCGACGGTCTGATCGGGCTGATCCCCGTCGTCGGCGACATCATCACCACGGCCATTTCGCTGTGGCTGGTGCGCGAGGCGCGCGCGTTGGGGGCGCCCTGGTACATCACCGCGCGCATGCTCGGCAATGTCGCGGTGGACGGCGTGGTCGGCATCGTGCCGTTCGTCGGCGATGCCTTCGACGTCATGTTCCGCGCCAACATGCGCAACGTCCGCCTGCTGCGCCGCTGGCTCGACAAGCAGCCGCGGATGTAGCTGCGCGCTCTTTTCCGGTCGTCATGCCCGGCCATGACGCCGGGGAAGCATGCAAGGCCCAAAACGCAAAAAGCGCGACGGCCGTTCGGCCATCGCGCTTTCTGCACATCGGAAGGCTTAGCGAAGAAACTTACGCCGCGTCGGCGTCGGTCTCGGCAGCGGCGGGCGCCGGCCGGGGGCGGCGGGGCAGCGGGAAGGCTTCGCTCTCGTAGAGTGAGCGGATGCCGTTCTGGTCGAAGCGCGCTTCCTCGACCTGGAGATAGGCGCCGTTCAGCGAATCCGTCGGCAACTGCTCCATCGCGAACTGCACGGCTTCGGCCGCGGTGCCGAACCGGCGATAGGTGAAGCCCGCACGCTTCTTCTTGCGGATCGCGGCGGGGAAGAGCTCGGCGGAAGTGTTGAAGTTGAACGGACGCAGTGGACGCATGGTCAAAGACCTCGTGATCTCTCTGGGGCTTTAAGCGCGTGGGGTTTGGGAAGGCAGGGGCCACGATCGGGTCGGCCCGCCGCACATCATTTTCGCCCTCTAATATAGGCCGATTTGACAGAAATGCGACCCCTGCGATGGGAGATGATGAATCCGCGCATGGCAGCCCCGCAAGGGCTATAAGCTAAGTAAATTCAATGGCTTATATCGTTTACACTTTGCCAAGAAGCAGCAGCACGACCAGCACCACCAGCACGACCCCTCCGATGCCCATGCCGGAATGGCCGAGGCCATAGCCGTAACCGCCGAACCGGCCCGACAGGCCGCCGACGAGATAGATGATCACCAGGATGATCAGGATGGTCCCAAGCGTCATGGCATCCTCCCTGTCGGCCGCCGAAATGCGGTGATCGGCTGCACCGCCAGGGAAGAAAAGCACATCGGGCGATCGGGTTCCATGAGGGAACCCGATCGCCGGCAGGGTTTATTTGGGCTCGAGCTTCAGCGCCGCCGAGTTGATGCAGTAGCGCAGGCCGGTCGGTCCGGGGCCGTCGGGGAAGACGTGGCCGAGATGGCCGCTGCACTTGGAGCAGAGCACCTCGGTGCGGATCATGCCGTGGCTTGCATCATGCTCCTCGTCGATATGGCTCTCGACCGCAGGCGCGGTGAAGCTCGGCCAGCCGCAGCCGGAATCGAACTTGGCGTCGGACTCGAACAGCACGTTGCCGCAGCCGGCGCAGACATAGGTGCCGGCACGATGGTCGTGCTCATATTCGCCCGTGAAGGGACGCTCGGTCGCCTTCTCGCGCAGCACCGCGTACTGCATCGGCGACAGCTCCTTGCGCCACTGCTCTTCGCTCTTGATGACCTTGTCGTCGGTGGTTTTCGTCTTGGTGTCGGGCATGGGTCTCCCGTTTCTTCGAATGAATGTCGCGATCAGTTGGTGGCCTTGCTGGCATTCACCAGCGTCGGCTTCTCAATATAGTTATCCGCGAACAGCTTTTTCAGGTTCTCGACCTTCGGCAGGTCGTTATAGGCGATGTAGGGCTGGTTCGGGTGCAGCGTCAGATAATCCTGGTGATAGGCCTCCGCCGGATAGAACGCCTCCAGCGCGCCGACCTTGGTCACGATCGGCTTGTTGAACACCTTCGCGCCGTTGAGCTGGGCGATATAGGCATCCGCCACCTTCTTCTGCTCGTCGGAGGTGGTGAAGATCGCCGAGCGATATTGCGTGCCGACGTCGGGGCCCTGGCGGTTGAGCTGGGTCGGGTCGTGCACCACCGAGAAGTAGATCTGGAGGATCTTGCCGTAGGAGATCTTCTTCGGGTCGTACTTGATCTCGACCGATTCCGCATGGCCGGTCCGGCCGCCCGAGACGGTCTGGTAGTCGGCGGTCGCCTTGGTGCCGCCGGCATAGCCGGAGACCGCGTTGACGACGCCGGCGGTGTGCTGGAAGACGCCCTGCACACCCCAGAAGCAGCCGCCCGCGACCACCGCGGTCTGGGTGCCGCTTGCTGGCGCTGCGTCCACGGTCGGGGCGGGAAGCACGACCGCGTCCTCGGCGGCCTGCGACGGCATGGCAAAGGCCAGGGTCGCAGCGGCAGTGGCGGCGAGCAGGGTCAGGATGGCGGGACGGCGCATGGCGGAGCCTCTTTTCGGAAGGTTGCGACAGTCTAGGTCGGATGGCACCGGGCGAACAGCCTGCCCGGCCGCATTTTCGGTCATCTGAGATACGGGCACGGGTGCCCGTTGTTACGCCGTGACGGACACGACTCTGTGAAAGCGGCGGACGGCGACATCCGGCTTGGCGGGATGGGGAACTCCGCGCTAGAGCATGATCCGGAAAAGTGCGAAGCGGTTTTCCGATAAGATCATGCTCAAACAATACATGAACCCGTGAGATCGACGATCGACCTAGTGAAGTGGTGGCTGGAGCTGACCTGACAACATGCTGCGCGTCGTTTCCCTGACCCTCGTCACCCTGATCGCGGCCGTCGCGATCGCCTCGGCAGATCAAGTCAGCGACGATCTCGCCGTCTGCCGCGACCGCCAGGTGGACATGCAGGCCCGTGCACCGGCCTGCGACAATCTGCTCAACGCCGATCGCGTGAGCGGCAAGGACAAGGCCGTCGCGCTGTCGGTGCGCGGCAACACCCTGATCAACAAGCGCGACTACGTCCACGCCATCGAGACCCTGTCGATGGCCATCGACCTCGACCCGGACTACGTCATCGCGCTCAACCTGCGCGGCCTCGCCTATGAGCGCAAGGGCCAGGACGACCTCGCGATGGCCGACTACAACCTCGCGCTCCAGAAGCGGCCGACCTACGGCGTGCCCTACAACAATCGCGGCGTCATCTACGCGCGCAGGGGCGCGCTGCAGAGCGCGCTCGACGATTTCAACCTGTCGATCAAGTACACGCCGAAATTCCTGCTCGGCTGGACCAACCGTGCCCGCGTGCGCACGCTGATGAAGGATTACAACGGCGCGATCGCCGATTTCGCGGAGGCCGAGAAGATCGATCCGGCCGCGCCGCAGATCGCCGGCAACCGCTGCGTCACCTTCGGCATGATGGGCAAGTACGAGCAGGCCTTCGCCGACTGCAACGGTCTGATCCAGAAGCAGCCCCGCAACGTCTTCGCAATCAACAATCGCGCCGACGTTGCCATGATGAAGGGCGACCTCGATGCCGCGCTGAAGGACTACAACACGGCGATCGAGATCAATCCGAACAATATCCGCGCCCATTCCGGCCGCGGGCAGATCTACGAGCGCAAGAAGGATCTCGCCCAGGCACGCGCCGATTACCGCGCCGCCGCCTATTCGCTGACGAAGTTCGACGAGCCCGATGTGGCGCGCGCCCGCGCCATCGCGCAGGAGCGGCTTGCCTCGCTGACGCCGCAGGCGCCGGCCGCGATGACCGGGCGCCGCGTCGCGCTGGTGATCGGCAACGGCGCCTACAAGAACGTCCACGCGCTGCCCAATCCGCCGCGCGACTCGAAATTGATCGCGAGCGTGCTGAAGGACGTCGGCTTCCAGAGCGTGATCTCCGTCAGCGATCTCACCCGCGACAAGTTCTTCGATGCGCTGAAGGCCTTTGCCGAGGAAGCCGAGAAGGCCGACTGGGCCGTGGTCTACTATGCCGGCCACGGCTTCGAGATCGGCGGCGTGAACTACCTCGTTCCCGTCGACGCCAAGCTCGCCGCCGACAAGGACGCCGAGAGCCAGGCGGTCGCGCTGGAGCAGGTCATCGCCGCGGTCGGCGCCGCGCGAAAAATGCGGCTCGTGGTGCTGGACGCCTGCCGCGACAATCCGTTCGCGCCGACCATGCAGCGCACGCTCTCACTGAAGCTGGTCGACAAGGGCTTCTCCAACATCGAGCCCGGCGCCGGCTTCATGGTGGTCTACGCCGCCAAGCACGGCGAGACCGCGATGGACGGCGACGGTGCCGCCAACAGTCCGTTCGCCACCGCGCTCGCCCGCGAGATCAAGGAGCCGAAGGTCGAGATCCGGAAGCTGTTCGACATCGTCCGCGACGACGTTTGGGCCGCAACCAGGCACGAGCAGCAGCCCTTCACCTACGGCTCGCCGCCGGGCCGGGAGGATTTTTATTTTGTGGCGGGGAAGTGACTGTGCGTGAGGCGCGATGCCCGTGCAGCGAATGCAGTGCCGTAGGGTGGGCAAAGGCGCAACGCGCCGTGCCCACGATCTCGCTCTATAAGCCATAAAGCGCGTGGGCACGCTTCGCTTTGCCCACCCTACGGCAGCGGTGTTCTAAACCACGATACTCAGCCGCTTCGCCGCCCGCGTGATGCCCGTGTACAGCCACCGTGCCCGCGAATCCTGGAACGCAAAGCTCTCGTCGAACAGCACGACGTCGTCCCATTGCGAGCCCTGCGACTTGTGCACGGTCAGCACGTAGCCGTAGTCGAACTCGTCATAGGGCTTGCGCTGCTCCCAGGCGATCTGCTCGACGCCGCCCTCGAAGCAGTCGGCGCGGACGGAGACTTTTGTGATCTTGTGCCCAAAGTCCTCGTCCGGCGACAGCCGCATGGACAGGATGCGCGATTTCGAGCGCGAGGTGTTGCGCGACTTCACGCGCCACAGGCCGCCGTTGAACAGGCCCTTCTTGCGGTTGTTGCGCAGGCACACCAGCTTGTCGCCGGCGACCGGAAAGACGTCCTCGATGTTCTGGCGCTGGCGCACCCGCATGTTGTAGGCGCGGCGCGTGTTGTTGCGGCCGACCAGCACCTGGTCGGCGCCCATGACGCGGTCAGGGTCGAGCTCTTTCCGCGACACCACCTCGCTCTCGCCATAGCGGCCGATATCGAGCTCGCGGCCCTCGCGCACGTCCATCGACATCCGCACGATCGGGTCGTCCTGGGCCTGGCGATGCACTTCGGTCAGCATCGCGTCGGGCTCGACATTGGTGAAGAAGCCGCCGCCCTGGATCGGCGGCAGCTGCGCGGGGTCGCCCAGCACCAGCAGCGGACAGTCGAATGACATCAGGTCGCGGCCCAGTTCGGCATCGACCATCGAGCATTCGTCGATCACGATCAGCTTGGCCTTGGAGGCCGGCGCGTCGTCCCACAATTCGAAGCTCGGCTGCTCCTCGCCGGATTCGCGGGCGCGGTAGATCAGCGAATGGATGGTGGAGGCCTCGTCGCAGCCCTTGTTGCGCATGACCAGGGCCGCCTTGCCGGTGAAGGCGGCGAATTTCACCTCGCCGTCCACGCCTTCTGCAATGTGGCGCGCCAGCGTGGTCTTGCCGGTGCCGGCGAAGCCGAACAGGCGGAAAATCGGCGGCGTGCCATTGCGGCCCGGCTTGGCCTTGAGCCAATCGCCGACGGCCTTGAGCGCAGCATCCTGATGCGGGGTGAAGGTGGCCATGTCTGTCTTGAGAAGGGCGAAACGAGGCGATTCGCCATGCCCCAAAACTAACCATTCGCCCCGAGGGTTCAAGCGCGGGGAGGCCGTTTCTCTACGGCCCATCCTTCGAGACGCCCGCCTTCGGCGGGCTCCTCAGGATGAGGACGGCGTGCGTGGCGCCGGTTTCAGCAGGCAAGCTGCCGCCCAGCCTCATCTTGAGGAGGTTGCGAAGCAGCCGTCTCGAAGGACGAGGCGCTTGTTCGGGCCTCGCCACAAGCGAGACCCGAGTTCAACAGGCCGCTGCTACTGCCAGCCGGGAACGCCGCGCATGTCGGGCAGGTGGTGGGCAATGCCCTTGTGGCAGTCGATGCAGGTTTTTTCCTTGGTGAACAGGAAGCGCTGGTGCGCCACCGAGGCCCGCGGCGATTGCTTGGTGATGTCCATGGAATCGGCGCTGTGGCAGTTGCGGCATTCCAGCGAATCATTGGCCTTGAAGCGCGCCCATTCATGCGCGGCGAGCTCGAGCCGGTGATCCAGGAACTTCTCCCGCGTGTCGATCGTGCCGAAAATCTTGCCCCAGACTTCCTTGGAGGCCTGCATCTTGCGGGCGATCTTGTCGGTCCAGTTGTGCGGCACGTGGCAATCCGGGCAGGTCGCGCGCACGCCGGAGCGGTTGGTGAAGTGGATGGTCGACTTCAGCTCGGCAAAGACATTGTCCTTCATCTCGTGGCAGCCGGTGCAGAACTTCTCGGTGTTGGTCAGTTCCAGCGCGGTGTTGAAGCCGCCCCAGAAGATCACGCCGGCCGCAAAGCCTGCCAGCACCAGCACGCCGAGCCCGAACACCGAGCTCGGCCGGATCAGCACCTGCCAGAGCTCGCGCGCGAAATCCCAGCTTCGCGCGATGAAGCCGCGCTTGGCCTTTGACTCGTCAGCGGTCGTCGTCATCGGCGGCCACCGGGGCTTGCGCGCGAGAGCAGCGTGTCGATGTCGGTGAAATCGTTGCTGACGGGCGGGGTCGCGGTGTTCTGCGGCACGTGGCATTCCGTGCAGAAGAAGCGCCGCGGCGAGATCGAGGCCAGGAACTGGCCGTCGCGGTCCATGAAATGCGTGATCGAGACCATCGGCGCCTGCGATTCCGCGGTGCGCGCCCGCGCGTGGCAGGACAGGCACTTGTTGCCGTTGAGGTCGACCTGATAGCCGTCGATCGAATGCGGGATCACCGGAGGCTGCTCCGGATAGTTGCGCACCTCCCTCTCGGAGGTGTTGCGGTTCGGCAGCATCGGCGGCGCCGGGCCCTCGTCATTGAGCGGGGCCGGGCCGCGCAGGCCCGACGTCACCGTCTGCGCGGTCAGCGAGCTCGCGCCCGCGGCGATCGCGAACGCGAGCAGGGCAATTCCAGTTCGCTTCATCATGACACGTTCACCCGCTCGATGCGCACGGCGCATTTCTTGAAATCGGTTTGCAGCGAGATCGGATCGGTGGCGTCCAGAGTCACCTTGTTGATCAGCTTGGATTCGTCGAACCACGGCACGAACACCAGCCCGCGCGGCGGCCGGTCGCGGCCGCGCGTTTCGACGCGGACGCGGATGAAGCCGCGGCGGGAGACCACCTTCACCTCGTCGCCGCGCCGGATCTTCGCCTCCTGCGCGTCGTCCGGATGCATGAAGCACACGGCCTCGGGGAACGCCTTGTAGAGCTCGGGCACGCGGCGCGTCATGGTGCCGGAATGCCAGTGCTCCAGCACGCGGCCGGTCGAGAGCCAGAACGGATATTCGTTGTCGGGCGATTCCGCTGCCGGCTCGAAGGGCAGGGCGAAGATGCGCGCCTTGCCGTCGGGATAGCCGTAGAACTGCACGTCGGTGCCCTGCTTGACGTAGGGGTCGCTGCCCTCGCGGAAGCGCCACTTCGTCTCCTGGCCGTTGACGACCGGCCAGCGCAGGCCGCGCTCGCGGTGATAGGTGTCGAACGGCGCGAGGTCATGGCCGTGGCCGCGGCCGAACGAGGCATATTCCTCGAACAGGCCCTTGTGCACGTAGAAGCCGAACGCCTTGGACTCGTCGTTGAGGTAGCCCTGCTCGATGTCGGAGACCGGGAACTTGTCGACCTGACCGTTTTTGTAGAGCACGTCGAACAGCGTCTTGCCGCGCACGTCCGGCTTCTTGGCGATCAGCTCCTCGGGCCAGACCTCCTCGATCTTGAAACGCTTGGAGAATTCCATGAGCTGCCAGAGATCGGACTTCGACTCGCCCGGGGCAGGGACGAGCTGATGCCAGAACTGCGTCCGCCGCTCGGCATTGCCATAGGCGCCTTCCTTTTCCACCCACATCGCGGTGGGCAGGATCAGGTCGGCCGCGAGTGCGGTGACCGACGGATAGGCATCCGAGACCACGATGAAATTGTCGGGATTGCGGAAGCCCGGATAGGTCTCCTCGTTGGCGTTGGGGCCGGCCTGGAGGTTGTTGTTGACCTGCACCCAATAGGCGTTGATCAGGCCGTCCTTCAGCATCCGGCTTTGCAGCACGGCATGTGCGCCGGGCTTGTCGGGAATGGTGCCTTCGGGCAGCTGCCAGATGTGCTCGGTCTTGGTGCGGTGCTCCTTGTTGGTGACGACCATGTCCGCGGGCAGGCGGTGCGAGAAGGTGCCGACCTCGCGCGCGGTGCCGCAGGCCGAGGGCTGGCCGGTCAGCGAGAACGGGCTGTTGCCGGGCGAGGAGATCTTTCCGGTCAGCAGATGGATGTTGTAGACGAGGTTGTTGCACCAGACGCCGCGGGTGTGCTGGTTGAAACCCATGGTCCAGAACGAGACCACCTTGGTCTTGGGATCGGCGTAGAGCTCGGCGAGCGCCTCCAGGCGGTTGAGCGGCACGCCGGACATCTCGGCCGCCTTCTCCAGCGTGTAGTCCGAGATGAACTTGACGTATTCGTCGTAGCTCATGTCGGTGGAGTCGTTGGCCTTGGCCGCGCCGGTCGCCTTCTTCTGCAGCGGATGCTCGGGCCGGAGGCCATAACCGATGTCGGTCTGGCCGCGCCTGAAGATGGTGTGGGCGTTGACGAAGTCCTTGTTGACCCGGCCGGTCGTGATGATGTGGTTGGCGATCGCGTTGAGGATGTAGAGGTCGGTCTGCGGCACGAACACCATTCCGATGTCGGCGAGGTCGAACGAGCGGTGCTCGAAGGTGGAGAGCACGGCGACGCGGACATGCGGCGCGGACAGCCGGCGGTCGGCGAGGCGCGTCCACAGGATGGGGTGCATCTCGGCCATGTTGGAGCCCCAAAGCACGAAGGCGTCGGTGGCTTCGATGTCGTCATAGCAGCCGGCCGGCTCGTCGATGCCGAAAGTGCGCATCATGCCGGCGACGGCCGAGGCCATGCAGTGCCGCGCATTGGGGTCGATGTTGTTGGTGCGGAAGCCGGCCTTGAACAGCTTCGAGGCCGCATAGCCCTCCCAGATCGTCCACTGGCCGGAGCCGAACATGGCGACGCCGTTCGGTCCGCGCTTCCTGATCGTTTCCTTCCACTTCTGTTCCATGATGTCGAAGGCTTCGGTCCAGGACACCGGCGTGAAGTCGCCGTTCTTGTCGTACTTGCCATTGGTCTTGCGCAGCATCGGCTGCGTCAGGCGGTCGTGGCCGTACATGATCTTGGACAGGAAGTAGCCCTTGACGCAGTTGAGGCCGCGATTGACCTCGGCCTTGATGTCGCCGTGGGTGGCGACGACGCGGTTGTCCTTGGTCGCGACCATCACGGAGCAGCCGGTGCCGCAGAAGCGGCAGGCGGCCTTGTCCCATTTCAATTCGCTCACCTCGCGCTCGGCGGCGAGGTTGGCGGCGAGCGCCGGCACCGGGAGGCCGGCGGCGGCCGCGGCGATCGCGGCGGCCTCGAGCTTCAGCATCTGACGGCGGTCGAGCTTCGGCGATGTCATGATGGCTCTCCGTCTCAGGCGGTTTCGATGGCGTGGAAGACCAGCGCCGCGGAGTAGACGTGCTGCAGCGACTGGATGGTGTTGAGCATGGTGCCGAGGCTGCCGGCATCCGGCGCCTCGGTGACGACGACGAGCTTTCCGCGTGCGTCGCGGGCGTAGATCTCGCAGCCGGGAAGCGCGGCGATCTCCGCTTCCAGCTCGGCAAGGCGCTCGGGGCGGGCCTGCACGATGATGCTGGCGATCTCCGCGCCCGGCGGCGAGATCACGCGCTCAGCGCTGAGCACGCGGCCGGTGATCAAGGCGCGGCGGTTGAGTTTGGCACTGCTGAGTGTGGCTTGGGCCATGATGCCTGTCTTTCGCTTCAAGGGGGATCAATGCGGGGAGGAGGGAGGTCCAGGTGGGCCGGCGAACATCTGGTAGATCCAGACGCCGAGCCCGTAGGAGCCCACCGTTCCGACCGCGAGGACGGGCATCACGATCGCGGTCAGGAACAAGAACGCAAAAATCTCCATGCGCTTACGGCGCACGCGCGAAGTCGTGTCGTCAGGGGCCGACATATTCGGTCTCTTTGAACTGGTATGGGAATCGGGACGGCATCCGGGCCGTTGCCTTGCTGCACTTTTGATGCATTCGGGCCGGTGCGGCCTTGATCTGGATCAAGCTGTCGGCTTGCACGGATGTCGCAGCGGCTGCGTCGCGGCGGGCCGCGCCGTGCTGCGTTCAGGCGCGGAATGCTTCTCCCGCACGGCGGAATTGCTGCTCCGTAGACAGCGCCGCCTCACACCTTAAGATGTGCTTAACAATAATAAGCGGGCAAGAAACCTTGGGAGAGACGTCGTCATGAAGTTCGGCATCTTCTACGAGCTGCAGCTGCCACGGCCCTGGGTGGCCGGCGACGAGTTGAAGCTCTACCAGAACGCGCTCTCGCAGATGGAACTCGCCGACAGGCTCGGCTACGACCACGCCTGGGTGGTCGAGCATCACTTTCTCGAAGAGTACTCGCACTCGCCCTCGCCGGAATCTTTCCTCGCCGCCGCGAGCCAGCGCACGAAAAACATCCGGCTCGGCCACGGCATCCTCCAGCTCACCACCAACCATCCGGCCCGCGTCGCCGAGCGCGTCGCGGTGCTGGATCTGCTCAGCAACGGCCGCTGCGAATTCGGCATGGGCGAGAGCGCGTCGATCACCGAGCTCACGCCGTTCGGCCGCGACATGGAGACCAAGAAGGAGGTGTTCGAGGAAGCCGTCGCCGCGATCTTCCCGATGTTCAAGGACGCAGGCAGCGAGCATCACGGCAAGTATTTCGACATCCCCTTGCGCAACGTCGTGCCGAAGCCCGTGCAGAAGCCGCATCCGCCGCTGTGGATGGCCTGCTCGCAACTACCCACCATCGAACGTGCCGGCCGCCACGGCTTTGGCGCGCTCGGCTTCCAGTTCGTCAGTGCGGATGCTGCGCATGCATGGGTGCACGCCTACTACAACGCCATGACCAAGCGGCTGCACAAATTGGCCGACTACGAGATCAACCCGAACATGGCGCTGGTGTCGTTCTTCATGTGCGCCAAGACGGACGAAGAGGCGCGCGCGCGCGCCGACGGCGCCACCTTCTTCCAGTTCGCGTTGCGCTTCTACGGCGCCTCGCAGAACCGCCAGCGGCCTGCGCCCTACACCGTCAACATGTGGGACGAGTACAACAAGTGGAAGCGCGACAACCCTGAAGCGCAGGAGGCGGCGCTGCGCGGCGGCCTGATCGGCTCGCCCGAGACGATCCGCAGGAAGCTGAAGCGCTTCCAGTCTTCGCATATCGATCAGGTCATCCTGCTCAACCAAGCCGGCAAGAACAGCCACGAGCACATCTGTGAATCGCTCGAGCTGTTCGGCCGCGAGGTGATGCCGGAGTTCCAGAACGATCCGGCGCAGGCGGCCTGGAAACAGGGCGTAATGAGCGGCGAGATCAAGCTGGAAGAGATCGACACCGTGGCTTTTACGGATCGCTACGGCAAGCTCGCGATCAATGTCGCTCCGGCGAAAGCGGTAGCGGGATAGCTCGGCCTTGGGGTCATGTTGCTGACGCAATCTCTGTCTTAACAGCGATAACGTAAAACACTGCGTGGGAACCTCTCAGGTTCGCACAACGGTTCCATAGCCAAGGGGTTGGCTCGAATCCGCAAAGGACCGGTGCAAGATTCATGAACGCTTCGGCGTTCGCTTGTGCTGTGCGGTGCCGGGAACCGGACGACGAAAATCACAGGAGATATGATGCTGTTCCACTCGAGCGCCGCAGCTTGCGGCGCCCTGGTTGCGCTTGCCGTTTCCGTCACTGATGCTCGAAGTGAATCGCGTGGAGTTCACGCAAACGCCGTCGTCGAAGCCGCCTCCGGGGATGCGGTCGTGGGCGCGGCGTCGATGTACAATCCGTTCAGGCCCGGCAAGGAGGAGGGCGGACCGAGCACCGCCTCGGGCGAGCGTTATAATCCCTCTGCCTGGTCGGCTGCGATCAAGACGAGCTTGCGCGGGAAATTTGGTGGGGTGCAATTCGGCGAGAGGCCGAAATTCGCGCTGGTCGAGGCCGCGGGCAAGAAGGTCATCGTCAAGATCAATGACGTCGGACCGCTCAGGCCCGGCCGCGTCATCGACTTCAACGAGCGCACGATGCGCCATTTCGATCCGAGCCTGGAGCGCGGAGTCATCAAGGACGTCAAGGTCAGCCCGCTGTCAGGGGATGATTGGACACCGGGGCCGGTGGGCTGATTCATAACTGACATGGGCCCCGGCTTGCCGCGCACCGCACCGGACGATGCTTCGCATCGCCGGGGGCGGTGCACTGCGTCCGGGGGCACGAGACTGTCTCGGGCTTGCGCGTTGTCGTGTCCCGGACGCGGCGCGTGCAGGCGCCGCCGGCTTCCGGGGCTCCTAGCTTGCTGCTATCCTCCCGCAAAACAGCGGCTTTCCGGAGGGAGCGATGCGGTCTCGGGCGGTGCCTTCAAATCCGTCGGCGGGTGATGTCACCTCCGCGGTGCTCGCCATCGGCCGCTCCGATTTCCCGAACGTCCTCATCGACACGCTGCGCCGGCAGGCCGAGGTCGGCCATTGCATGGTGTTCGCGCTGAGCCGGGCGGGTGCCGCCGACTGTCTGCTCGATGCCGGCAACATCCCGATCGGCGGCGATCTCGGCGCGGCCTATGCCGGCCAGTTTCACGAATCCGATCCCAACCGCGATGCGTTGTTCGAGGGCGAAGGCGCCGCGCCGATCATGCTGCCGGCGTTCGCGCCGCGCATGTACGGTGCGCGTTACCGCAAGATCTTCTTCCAGGATTCCGGCATCGTCGACAAATGCGCGACCGCGATCTGGACCGGCGACACCTGCTTCTACGTCAACTTCTACCGCATCGCCGCGCAGGGCCGTTTCAGCGCCGCGCAGCGTGAGCGGCTTGAGGCGATCGCACCGGCGATCGCGGCGAGCGTGGCCCGCCATTTTCAGAAATCAGCGCCGGACCAGTCCCTCGCTGCGCTGTTCGCCACGAGGGCGCCGCTCGCCGCGCTCACGCCGCGCGAGCAGGAGGTCTGCCGCCGCATCCTGTCGGGTTCCAGCTCCGAAGCGATCTCGCAGGCGCTCGGCATCAGCCTGCATTCGACGCTGACCTACCGCAAGCGCGCCTATGAGCGGCTCGGCATCTCCTCGCAGAGCGAGCTGTTTGCGATCGTATTGCGATTGCTGACACCCAGTCTGAACTGAGCGCGCCGGCCATGCATCGCTATGCGGAAAGCCGCGACCGGTAGGGCGCGGTGAGCAGCAGCATGAAAAGCGCTCGTTCGGCCCGGTATTTTGCGGCGGGCCGGCTGGATTCGCGGCCCCGCATCACGACCGTTCCCTGGACGATGCTGACGCTCCAGGTCCATTTCCCGCGCCTTTGCCGTGCCAGGGCCATTTCGAAAATCGGGAACTCCGGTCTTGCCATCCCTGCCGTTCTCGTCAGCCACCTCTGCGGAGTTGAACCCGGAGGGGCGGCCTGTGTCTTCACCCCTTTGGGTGAAGAGAGGCGGATGCTCATGGCAGGGTAAACCCGATCCGGCAGGATCAGTCCGCCTTCAGTCCTGAAGCGGCAGTTTGGGGATGGCACCGAACAGCGCCGCCGCGCTCTTCTGGTTGCGCGTTCCCGTCTTGGCAAGCACGGCCTTGATCTGGGTGCGGATCGTTTCGCGGCTCAAGCCGTGATGCGCCGCGATGTCGCCGATCGTCTGCCCTTGCGCGATTCCGCGCGCCACGCGCGCTTCGCTGGGGGTGAGATCGAACAGGCCACGAATGAGCGCCAGGCTCGGTGCCTGGGAGGTGGTGACCGGCGTCGCGATCAGGAGGCCGACCGCCCCGTCGAACAGATCGCGCGCTTCGCCCGGCATCGACACCAGATGAAAGACGACCCGGTCGAGATCGCTGGTGCGGCGTGCGGCGAAGGACCGCACGGCCTTGTCCGGTGAATCGAGTTGAGCGAGGCCCGTGCGCAGCAGGGTATCGGCCGCGCGGTCCCTGACGGCGATCCGGTCCTTCGGCAACCACTGCAGCACGTCCGTCATGCCTTCAATCAGGGCGTTCGCTGCCAGGACCCGCCCGGAGCGCTCAATCGCGAGGGCCGGCAAGCCGACCAGCGACAACGCCTCGGTCGCCGCCCGCATCCGGGTGAGACGCCAGCGCGTCGACAGCAGGGCGGCGCGCGCGAGATGGGGACGAAACCGGTCGAGAAAACCGAGATCCTGCCGCGAAAAGGCAGGGCGGCCGGCCAGTCGTTCCATATGGAAGACGATGATCTCGCCGGAGGGGCTGCGGACGGCGGTCGCGCAGGCGTGCTCGAAGCCCCATTTCTTGTTCCACTCGGTCCGATAGGGATCACGCTCCCATTCTTCCAGCGAAAAGACATCCTGCTCGCTGACGAAACCGGGATGATCGAGTGCCAGGAGCCTGGGGGTGGTCTCGGTGCGGTTGGCGAGGCCGTCACGCAGGAATGCGGAAAATGCCTCGCGGATCGACGGCGACGTCACGACGCCATTCCAGACGCCGGACCACTGATCGGAATCCGAGGTGATCATGACCATGCCATGCGCACCCGCGGCATGGGCGATGTCTTGCAGAATGTCCGGCCAGAGCTCTGGAACGGTCGAAGCCTCGTGGATGCGATCCACGATGCGCTCGAAATCGATGTCCGTCATTGGCAGCGATAGACCCATCAGATTCGACCGTGCTTCGCTTGTCCAAGGCCCTTGATACCAACTCCGCTGAGCGGAACTCAATTGCAACTATTTCCCGGGTGGGCCGGATCGACGCGTAGCAGAGATTATGTTCCTATTTCAACCGTTTGAAGGTTCCGGAGGTCCTCCGCTGCCGCGCGATCCCGGGTTCCCGAAGGCGCGGTTCCTGTCCGCCCGCGCGCGGGGGGCGCCATTTTTCATTGTGAAATAGGTCGATGATTCCGAGATTGGCGCGCGCCTGGGTATCGTCGAGCCGGATCAGCACCTCGTCGGCAGTCACCTGCGCGCCTTCCCGGACCAGCAGGTCGCGCACGGTGCCTCCGGTCTGATGCTGCGGTGAGCGCCGGGTTCGCGCTAGCGTTCGCGCCAAGCGCGCATCAACTGATCGGAGAGCGGCTTGACGAGGTACGACATCACCGTGCGCTGACCGGTCTGGATGAAGGCTTCGACCGGCATGCCGGCGATCAGCTTCAGCTCGCCAAGGCGTGCGATCTCCGCCTCGGGAACGGCGATGCGGGCGACGTAGAAGCTCGCCGTGCTTTTCTGGTCGACTGAGACGTCGGCGGAGATGTTGCTCACCTCGCCGTTGAGCTGAGGCGTGGTGCGCTGGTTGAAGGTCGCAAAGCGCAGCAGCACCGGCTGGCCGACCGACAGACGATCGATCTCATGCGGGGGAATCCGCACCTCGACGACGAGCGCATCATGGGCGGGGACGATGAGCATGATCTGCTCGCCGGGGCTGATGACGCCGCCGACGGTGTGCAGCGCCAGTTGATGCACGGTGCCGTCCTGCGGCGCCCGAATATCGATGCGCTTGAGCTGATCCTCGGCGGCCACGCGTTTCTCGACCAGCTCCGAGGTCTTGGCGCGGATCTCGGCGAGATCCTTTCCGACCTCGCTACGCAGATCCTGATCGATCTGCATGATTTGCAGCGTGGTCTCGGTGATCCGGCCCCTGGCTTCGGCGATGGCGGCGACCAGCGCGCCGCGTTCGCCATGCACGCGCACCGCGTCGCGCTCGAGCGTGGTCAGGCGCGAGATCTGGACCAGATTCTTTCGCCACAGATCGCGCACGCCCAGCAGTTCCTGGTCGATGAAGGTGGTTTCCCTGTCTTTCGCCTGGATCTGCTCCTCGAGCCCGCGGATCTGCTCTTGAAGCTGGCCGATGCGCTCGTTGAGCTGCGCCTTCTTGCCGGCGCGGGCGACGCGGCGCAGCTCGAACAGCTTGCGCTCGCCGACGATCAAGCGAGCGACGTCCGGATCAGCGATGCGCCCGACGAGGTCCGCGGGAAAGCCGAGCCACTCCTGATCGTCGCGTTCCGCCTCGAGCCGCGCCCGGCGCGCCGTCTGTTCGTCGAGGCTCTTGACGACGATCAGGAGATTGGCCCGCGTCACCGTCTCGTCGAGGCGCACGATCACGTCGCCGGCCGTCACCCGGGCGCCCTCGCGAACGTTGAGTTCACCGACCACGCCGCCAGTCGGATGCTGCACCTTCTTGGTGTAGCTGTCGACCACCAGCGTGCCGGAGCCAATGACGGCGCCGGCCAGTTCCGTGGTCGCGGCCCAGCCGCCGACGCCGCCGGCAAGAATGATGACGCCCACGAGGCCGGCGCGCAGGTGTTGGCGGATCGCGTGCGGGACCTGGTTCACCGGCTCGCGGTTCACGGGTTTGCTCCCTCGGTTACGATCTTGAGCGGCACCGCCGGCCGCGGCTGCATCATCTTGGCCAGCAGCGCGTCCTTGGGTCCGAACGCCTGCACGCGCCCCTCGGCCATCACGATCAATTGGTCCACACCGGCGAGCGCGCTGGTGCGGTGCGCGACGACGATGACAATGCCGCCGCGCGCGCGCACGCCGAGAATGGCTTGCGTCAGGGCCTGGTCGCCCTCGGCGTCGAGATTGGAGTTGGGCTCGTCGAGCACCACCAGGAAGGGGTCGCGGTAGAGCGCGCGGGCAAGCGCAATGCGCTGCCGCTGCCCGGCAGAGAGCGCCGCGCCGCCTTCGCCGATCGAGGTGTCGTAGCCCTTCGGCAACCGCAGCACCATCTGGTGCACACCGGCCGCGTTCGCGGCGGCGATGGTAGCCTCGGCATCGGGGGCAGGCTCGAAGCGGTTGATGTTCTGCGCCACCGTGCCGGCGAACAGCTCGACGTCTTGGGGCAGATAGCCGATATGGCGGCCGAGCGCCTCGCAGCTCCATTGTTCGAGCGCGGCGCCGTCCAGCCGCACCTTGCCGCGTGCCGCCCCCCACACGCCGACGACGGCACGCACCAGCGACGACTTGCCCGATGCGCTCGGGCCGACGATGCCGACCCCCTGCCCCGGGTTCAACGCGAAGGAGGCATCCAGCACGACGGCGACCTGTTCGCCCGGCGCCGCCACGGAGACGGCCTCGACCGCGAGGGCCTTGCACGGCGGCGGCAACGGCGTCTTCTCCACCTCGGCCGGGAGTTGCGCCCATTGCTGCTGCAGACGTTTCCAGCTCTGCCGGGCCGCGATCAGGCTCTTCCAGTGGGCGATGGCGAGTTCGACCGGCGCGAGCGCGCGCGAGGCGAGGATCGAGCCGGCAATGATGATGCCGGCGGTCGCCTCCTGGATGATGACGAGATAGCCGCCGACGCCGAGCACCGCCGATTGCAGCACCATGCGCAGCACCTTGGAAACGGAGCCGAAGCCGCCGGTGATATCGGCGGCACTGCGCTGGGTGGCCATGTAGCTGTCGTTGGCCTCTGCCCAGCGCGTGGCAAGGTGCCCGCGCATGCCCATGGCCTGCAAGACCTCGGCGTTCCGGCGGCTGGCCTCGGCGAGCGCGTTGCGCTGCGCGATCTGGCCGGTGACCTCCTTGGTGCGTTCGCGCGTCAGCCGGTTGGTCAGGAGGGTCAGGGACACGAGCAACAGCGATCCGATCGACGCCGTGAGTCCGATCAGCGGATGAAACAGAAAGCAGATCGCGAGGTAGAACGGGATCCATGGCAGATCGAACAGCGCGGTCGGGCCGAGCCCGGAGAGATAGCTACGCACCTGGTCGAGATCGCGCACCGGCTGCAGCCCGTCGCCGCTCGCGCGTGCCCGCAACGGCCAGCGCGCGACGATGTCATAGGCGCGCGCCGAGAATGCACGGTCGAGCCATTCGCCGATGCGGACGAGGATGCGCCCGCGCAGAATGTCGAGGAACGCCTGGAACGAATAGAGCGCGCCGACCAGTGCGGCGAGGCCGATCAGCGTCGGCACGCTGCGGCTAGGCACCACGCGGTCGTAGACTTCGAGCATGAAGAACGAGCCGGTCAGGTACAGCACGTTCAGCATGGCGGTGATCAGGCCGAGCCCGACCAGCACGCCGCGACAGGCCTGAAGCGGCGAGGACCGGAGACGCGCGTGTGGTGACTGATTGAAGTCAGGTTCTTGAAATTTCATGCAGCATGACCCGCCCGATGTGAGGTGTCGGCTGCGCGCCAAAGCGGCGCGCAGCCGGCGGCTTGCGGTTCAGACGTTGATGACGCCGTCGTGGTTTCCGTCGATCTTGACGGAGAAGCTGCTGGACGCCGTATCTCCATCGGCATCAGCGATCTGAACGGTGAAGTCGAGCTTTTCGTCGGGCGCCGGTTGCGACTGGATCAGGCTGAACCCGCCGATATCGAACGTGTTGTTGTCGTTGCCGGCAATGCCGTCATGGGCGCTGATGTTTTCGATCAGGACCCGGTCGTGGGTCGTTGCACCCGTCGACCACGACACCTTGTCGCCGGTGCTCAGCCCGGTGATGATCAAGTTGCCGTCCTGGTCGATCGTGGCAACGGGAGTAAATGACGTGTTGCCCGTCTTGACGACGAAGTCGGTGACCGAAGCCGACGTGATATTGACGTGCTGGTCGTTGGTGAGCCCGTCGATGAAATTCACCCCCGCTTCCTTGGCGGTGTTGAAGGCCGTGATCTTGACGGTGACGGGACCGATGCCCGGGTTGGTCTGGTTGACGGTGAAGGACGCGCCGGTCGCATTGAAGACGTTCTGGAAGTCGATGTTGGCTTCGACGTCCGCCTCGTTCTGGTCCAGATTGGGCACGAGGAAATTCGTATTCGTACCCGTCACGTAGGTGATGTACGCGCCTTCAGTGGGGTAGTTGGCGTTGTCATTGAGCTGGTTGCCGTTGACACCGAACGAGGTGGTGCTGCCGGCCTGACTGATATTGAGCACGTCCTTGGTCGTGATGTTTCCGCCCTGGGACTGGTTCAGCGGATTTTCCCCAACCACCACGATCTGGGTGGAGTTCGGATCGCCGAAGGTCATGAACAGATTGCTGCCGGAGGGCGCGCCGGCAAAGCTGAAGCTGATCTCCGCGGGCGGGGGATTCTGCAGGACGTCGAATGTGTAGTTGCCGCCGGACAAGGTCAGCTTGAAGAAGTCGATGTCGTTTGCAGTGTGAGTGCCGCTGTTATCAACGTCCTTGTAATAGGTAGCGACAGTGTCGCTGTTCGAGAGATCCCGGAGCAGCGTCATCTGCGAGACCGTGCCATCGAGGATCGTCAGGCTCGCCGGCGAGCTGGTGATGCTATAGGTCGCCGGATCATCCGCTCCGACCACTCCGTTGAGCGTCTTGGTTGCGGTAGAGAGAGCAGAGAAGTCCACCTGCCCATCGGCGATGGGCCCGATGGTCGGCCCGTCGTCCTGGAACTGGACGGCATCGCCGATGCCGGTCGAGCTCGTCGCCGTATCGCCGTCGCCGTCTGTGACCGTCACCACCGCCAGCAGCGTACTGTCGGTGATCGACACCGAATCGTCGGGATTGGTGGTGGTCGGGTGCTTCAGCGACGCGTACTGCGCCACGCTGACGACGCCGCTCGAGCTGTTGATCGCCACCGCGAAGGCCGCCGCCCCGGCGGCGCCGCCGATGCGGCCGACCACAAGGCTGCCTTCCTTGAACAGGAAGATGCTGGTGCCGTTCGTCGTATCGAGGCCAGAGTCCACGCCTGCGGCGGATACCGCCAGCGAGAACGCGATCGTTCCGCCCTCCTGGTCCGCGCCAAGCGAGCTTCCGGTCGAGCTCACGACAGCGTTCGGGTCCTGCGCATAGCCGGTCGGGCTGAGGTCGGTACTGACATTGCTGACGCCAGCAAACAGCGCGATCACGCCTGCCGCGGTGGTGTCATCGGCATCTGCCTGGATACCCGCGGTCTCGTCATGCGCCACCGTCGGTGCGCCCTGCGCGATCCCCGCCGTCGGCCCGTCGTCCTGGAACTGCACGGCATCGCCGATGCCGGTCGAGCTCGTCGCCGTGTCGCCATCGCCGTCGGTGACCGTCACCACCGCCAGCAGCGCACTGTCGGTGATCGACACCGAATCGTCGGGGTTCGCGGCACTCGGGTGCTTCAGCGAGGCGTACTGCGCCACGCTGACGACGCCGCTCGAGCTGTTGATCGCCACCGCGAAGGCCGCGGCCCCGGCGGCACTGCCGATGCGGCCGACCACCAGGTCGCCTTCCTTGAACAGGAAGATGCTGGTGCCGTTCGTCGTGTCGAGGCCGGAGTCCACGCCTGCGGCGGACACCGCCAGCGAGAACACGATCGTTCCGCCCACCGAGTCGGTGCCAAGCGAGCTTCCGGTCGAGCTCACGACAGCGTTCGGGTCCTGCGCATAGCCGGTCGGGCTGAGGTCGGTGCTGACATTGCTGACGCCAGCAAACAGCGCGATCACGCCTGCCGCGGTGGTGTCATCGGCATCTGCCTGGATACCCGCAGTCTCGTCATGCGCCACCGTCGGCGCGCCTTGCACGATCCCTGCCGCCGGCCCGTCATCCTCGAAGTGGATGGCCGTACCGACCACGGCGCTCGCGGCGTTGGCGCTGCTCAGGCTGAAGCCGCCGATGTCGAACGTGTTGTTGTCGTTGTCGGGATTGGCATCCGCGTTGCTGACGTTTTCGATCAGGACGCGGTTATGGGTTGCGCTTGTCGTCCATTTCACCGTGTCGCCGCTGCTCAGGCCGGTGACCGTCAAGGTGCCGTCGGCGTTTACGGTAGCGACCGGAGTATATTGCGTATTGCCTGATTTTTTGACGACGTTGACGAAGGAGGCCGATATGATCGCGATCTGCGTGTCGTTGGTGAGCCCGTCGACGAAATTCACCCCCGGCTCCGCGGCGGTGCTGAAGGCCGTGATCTTGACGGTGACGGGTCCGATGCCCGGATTGGTCTGGTTTACGGTGAAGGAGCCGCCGGTCGCGTCGAAGACGTTCTGGAAGCTGATGTTGGCTTCGACGTCGGCCTCGTTCTGATCGAGGTTCGGCACCAGGAAGTTCGTGTTCGTGCCCGTGACGTAGGTGATGAACGCCCCCTCACCAGCGTTGATCTGGTTGCCGTTGACGCCGAACGAGGTGGTGCTGCCGGCCTGGCTGATATTGAGGACATCCTTGGTCGAGATGTTTCCGCCCTCGGATTGATTCAGCGGGTTCTTGCCGATCACCACGATCTGGGTGGAGTTTGGGTCGCCGAATGTCATGAACAGGTTGCTGCCGGACGGTGCTCCGGCGAAGCCGAAGTTGATTTCCTCGCTGACCGCGACCTTGAGATGGCTGCCCAGATCGATGGAATCGTCGGGGTTGCTGGCATTCGGATGCTCCAGCGCCTCGTACTGAACGCTCCAGATCTTGGCGCCGGTCGCGGTCTGCTCGAGATAGACCGCGAAGGCGATGACACCCGCAGCCGTCTTGCCGACCACGATGTTGTCGTTCGTGGGATCCGCCCAAAGGAAGACCTCCTCGCCGTCATTGGTGAAGAGACCGCTCGTGTCACCGTCGAGCGCGCCGCCAGTCGAATCGGTGAAGGCGAGGTTGCCGATCGCGCCCGTGACGCCGCTGATGGTGATAACGTCGCCGCTGCTGACCGCGTGGTTGATCTCCGTGGCCGGAGCGCCCAGTGCCGTCAGCCGGCTGGAAAACGCGCTCGGGAGCGTCGTGTTGGTGTCGTCGTTCTGCAGGCCAGCGGTTTCGTCGAGGATAACGGTTGTGCCGGTAAGAGTGACCGTAAGTGCCATGATATCCATCCTCCAAAATGACTATGGGTGAGGTATGCACTTCAGAAATTCCACGCGCAGGCTCGCCGGCGATTCACCGCGTCGGCCTGATAGAGGCTGATCGCATCGTCGTCGATATCGGAGAAACCCGTGGCGACGCCGACGCCCGTCGAGAAGGCCGTGCCCGAGGTGTCGGCGACCAGCGATAGCGTGGCTCCGCTGGCGACGATCATGTCGTCGCGTTCGGCGTACTGCGGAAAGCCCGTGTCGGGGCTGGTGTTGAGGCGTTGAGAAAGGCGAGCAGCGTTGCATCCGCCGAGAGCGTTGCGACCTCGTTATCGGTGCTGCCGGTTGAAGGTATGCGAAATTCCTCGTCGATGACGAGGTTGCCGGAAATACTGAGAGCCATTGATTCCTCCAAGGATAAATGGATTGAAATTCTTCCAAGAATTTCCCATCGCCCGGAGGAGGCGCACGCATTACACAACAAAACAAAAACTCATCGTCTCTCAAAATGACGAGAGATCGAGCAACCCAGTCGAAAGCGCGCGCCGCCTCGAGCGGCGATCACACCCTGCTGATTTGATATTTCCTGAAGCAAGCAGCGGGCTCAAACATGGCCGCCTCCTCAAACAACTGAACTTTACAATGAAGCCCTCTCAATCAATCAGGGCCAACTCTGTTCAAGTGCCTGTAGGTTCGCAATTTCAATGCTTGTCGAGCCCGCAACCTCGACGAAAGTAGAAACGTTAAACCTGACATTAAATTTTGTAAATAGCGGCGCGATGTCGCTGCGCTCACGAAATGGGTATCGCGGCGCTTCTGATGAGTGTGAGACCTAGGCCGAATAACCGCTTATGTCGCTAAAGTACTACTCTTATCGGCTATGAAGGATGTCGTCGTCATTCAATATCATTACTCGCTTACGATGTGTTCGACTGGTATCTCGATCAAAAGTGTTCATAGATCTGATTTATAACGAGCATCAAATGTAAGTTGTCGGCGTTCGTCCTCGCGGGCAATCCATCTTGCTGGCGCGTGCTCGTCTCCTGAAGGCGCATCCTGTGGCCGCCTGTCCCAATCTCTGGGGACAGACGCCGGGCCCCGAAGGCGCTAGCCTTGGCATCGACTTGACCTCGAGACGACTGCAAGGGAGCGAAGCTTGAGCACGGCGCCGCGCATCGACATCGACCCGGCCGCATTCTGGGCCGATCCCTATCCGATGCTGGCGAAGATGCGGAGGGAAGCGCCGATCGCGTTCGTGCCGCAGCTCGGCTCGACGCTGCTGACGAGCCGCGACGACATCTCGATCTCGGAGAAGCAGATCGACGTGTTCTCCTCGCACCAGCCGGCCGGCCTGATGAACCGGCTGATGGGCCACAACATGATGCGCAAGGACGGCGAGGCGCACCAGGTCGAGCGCCGCGCGATGTTTCCGACGGTGTCGCCGAAGACGGTGAAGGGCTACTGGACCGCGCTGTTCCAGGCCCATGCCGACCGCATCCTCGATTCAATTGGGTCGGGCCGGATCGATTTCATGCGCGACTTCGCGCTGCCGTTCTCCGGCGAATGCCTGAAGTCGATCACCGGCCTCACCAATATCGGCTTTGAGGACATGGATGCGTGGTCGCAGGGCATGATCGAGGGCATCGCCAACTATGCCGGCGATCCCGCGGTCGAAGCGCGCTGCCACGCGGCGACGTCGGGCATCGATGCTGCGATCGATGACATCCTGCCGGTGAAGCGCAAGTATCCCGATCAGAGCATTCTGGGCGTGCTGCTCGCCTCCGGCATGGCCATGGAGAGCGTGCGCGCCAACGTCAAGCTTGCGATCTCAGGCGGCCAGAACGAGCCGCGCAAGGCCATCGCCGGCACGGTTTGGGCGCTCCTGACCCATCCCGAGCAGCTCGATCTCGTGCGAAGGGGCGAGGTGACCTGGCTCCAGGCCTTCGAGGAATATGCCCGCTGGATCTCGCCGATCGGCATGTCGCCGCGGCGGATCGCAAAGCCCTGGGGCATCCGCGATGTCCAGTTCGAGGCCGACGAGCGCGTGTTCCTGATGTTCGGCTCCGCCAACCGCGACGAGAAGCATTTTGAGCGCGCCGACCAGTTCGACGTGACGCGTGACACCACCAAGAGCGTCGCCTTCGGCGCCGGCCCGCATTTCTGCGCCGGCGCCTTCGCCTCGCGCGCGATGATCGCCGACGTCGCACTGCCGACCGTGTTCGCGCGCGCAAGCCGGCTCGAGATCGCCGACGACGAGCCGGTGCGGATCGGCGGCTGGGCATTCAGGGGCCTGCAGAATCTGCCGGTGAAGTGGCACTAGCTCGTACTGCATCCGTGCTTCGCGCCAACGAGGCACGCGCTTGCGACACCGGCGGTGTCATCGCCCGCGAAGGCGGCAGCGGGAGCTTCGTGCCTCGAGTCCCACTCCTCCACGATGCCATTATGCCCCTGTTTTGCCCGACGCCTCGAGGATAATTTCGGGCAAATCGTAAGTCGTTGATTTCGCGGGCCCCGCCTACTGTGCATGGGGTTGTTTTCGAAGTTTTGATAGCGGCCGCGAGTCTTCAGGACCGAGCCGCGCGGTCTTCACATCCGCGTGCAGAAAAATTCCATCTGCATTGGCTTCGCCGCTTGAAAGATTAATCATGCACGTTGCCGCGCCCGCAGTGCGCACATCGCTATTTTCGCCGATGTCTCGACACCTCCGATAAGCCGCACCATCATTCCCGAACGCAGATGAAATGGCGGCCGCATGCGGCCGGGAGTGTGGAATGCAGCGTCGCGACTTTCTGAAACTGTCCGTTGGAACCGCGGCCGCCGCTGCGTTCGGCTCGCCGGCAATCGCGCAAGGAACGTCACAAGGCGCGCTGAAGGAAATTCGTATCGGCTACCAGAAGAACGGCGTGCTGGTCATCACGCGCCAGCAGGCCGCCCTGGAAAAACATTTCGCACCCTTGGGCATCGAGGTGAAATGGGTCGAGTTCTCCTCGGGCCCGCCGATGATGGAGGCGATGAATGTCGGCAGCGTCGACTATGGCGCCGTCGGCGATTCCCCGCCGGTGTTCGCGCAGGCCGCCGGAGCTGCGATCGTCTATGCCGCGGGTCAGCCGATCACCAACGGCCAGGGCATCCTGGTGCCGAAGGATTCGCCGATCCGCTCCATCGCGGAGTTGAAGGGCAAGCGCGTCGGTTTCACAAAAGGCTCCAGCGCACACAATATCGTGGTACAGACACTGGAGAAGGCCGGCCTCACCTATGCCGACATCACCCCGGTCTATCTGACGCCGCCGGATGCCGGTCCCGCCTTTGCCAATGGCAGCATCGAGGCCTGGGCGATCTGGGACCCGTATTTCGCGATCGGCGAGACCAAGCAGAACGGCCGCATCCTGATCAATGCGCGCGAGGTCACCAAGACCAACTCGTTCTACATCGCCAATCGCGACTTCGCGAAAAACCACGGCGCCATCCTGCAGCAGATCGTCGACGTCACCAGCGCCACCGCCAAATGGGCCGAGCAGCATCGCGACGAGGTCGCCCGATCGCTCGCAGCCGTCACCGGCATTCCCCTGGATATCCAGACCATCGCGGCCAACCGCTCGTCATTCGTGGTCGGCCCCGTCACCGATGACATCGTGACGACCCAGCAGGGCGTCGCCGACCGCTTCTACAAGCTCGGCCTGATCCCGAAGCCGATCGTCATTCGCGACATCGTCTGGCGCAATCCGGCAGCCTGATCGTGCCGACCACTCTTCCCATTCACAAGGGTCTGAACATGAGGCGTATCATTCAGCGTCTGATCGCGGCCATCGCGCTGTCGATCGGCATCGTCGCCGCCGCGGTCGGCACCTCCTACGGTCAGGACAAGGTGGTCCGCATCGGCTATCAGAAATACGGCAAGCTGGTGCTGCTCAAGAGCAAGGGCACGCTGGAGCCGAAGCTCGCCGCCGGCGGCTACAAGGTGGTGTGGACCGAGTTTCCGTCCGGCCCGCCGCTGCTCGAAGCGCTCAATGTCGGCGTGATCGATTTCGGCAACACCGGCGAAGCCCCGCCCATCTTCGCGCAGGCCGCGGGCGCGCCGATCCAGTATGTCGCCTACGAGCCGCCGGCGCCGAAGGGCGAGGCGATCCTGGTGCCGAAGGACAGCCCGCTGAAATCGGTCACTGAGCTCAAGGGCAAGAAGGTCGCGCTCAACAAAGGCTCCAACGTCCACTATCTGCTGGTGAAGGCGCTGGAGAAGGCCGGCGTCAAATATTCCGAGATCGAGCCGGTGTTCCTGGCGCCCGCCGATGCCCGTGCCGCCTTCGAGCGCGGCGCGGTCGATGCCTGGGTGATCTGGGATCCGTTCCAAGCCGCCGCGGAAGCCGCCACCGGCGCGCGTACGCTCGCCGACGGCACCGGCATCGTTGCCAACTATCAGTTCTACTTTTCTTCCAAGAAATTCCTCGACGCCAACCCTGAGATCGTCGATGCCGTGCTCGCCGAGTTGAGCTCGGTCGACGACTGGGCCAAGGGCGACATCCATGCGGTGGCCGAGCAGCTCGCGCCGGCGATCGGCTTGTCGGTCCCGGTGGTCGAGGTGGCGCTCAAGCGGCAGTCCTACGGCATCAAGCCGGTCACGGATGCCGTCATCGCCGACCAGCAGCAGGTTGCCGACGCGTTCTTCGCGCTCGGCCTGATTCCCAAATCCATCAAGATTTCCGACGTCGCCCGGAAATCGGGATCGTGAGTAACGCCATGAGCAAGCAATCCAACGCCAACATCCTCTGGTTCCTGCCGACCCACGGTGACGGCCGCTATCTCGGCACCGGCATCGGTGGCCGCGAGGTCAACTTCAACTATCTGCGCCAGATCGCGCAGGCCGCCGATCAGCTCGGCTATTGCGGCGTGCTGCTGCCGACCGGGCGCTCCTGCGAGGATTCCTGGATCGTCGCCTCCAGTGTCGCGCCGTTCACCGAGCGGCTGCGCTATCTCGTGGCCGTGCGTCCCGGCCTGCAGTCGCCGAGCGTCGCGGCGCGCATGACGGCGACGCTGGACCGCATCACCAACGGCCGGCTGCTCGTCAACGTCGTCACCGGCGGCGATCCCGTCGAGAACAAGGGCGACGGCATCTTCCTCAAGCACGACGAGCGCTACGAGGTCACCCGCGAGTTTCTCAACGTCTACAGCGATCTGCTCGCCGGCAAGTCGGTCAATGTCGAGGGCAAGCACATCCACATCGAGGGCGGCAAACTGCTGTTTCCGCCGGTGCAGTCGCCGCGCCCGCCGCTCTATTTCGGCGGCTCGTCCGATGCCGGCATCGACGTCGCGGTCGATGCCGTCGACAAATATCTCACCTGGGGCGAGCCGCCGGCCCTGGTTGCCGAGAAGATCGCGAAGGTGAGGGAAGTCGCCAGCGCGCGCGGCCGAAAGCTCTCCTTCGGCATCCGCCTTCACGTCATCGTCCGCGAGACCAATGAAGAGGCCTGGCAGGCCGCGAACGAGTTGATCAAGCACGTCGACGACGACACCATCGCCAAGGCGCAAAAGAACTTTGCCCGCATGGACTCCGTGGGCCAGCAACGCATGGCGCAGCTCCATGGCGGCAAGCGCGACAAGCTCGAGATCGCTCCGAACCTGTGGGCCGGCGTTGGCCTCGTGCGCGGTGGTGCCGGCACCGCGCTGGTCGGCGACGCCCAGACCGTCGCGGCCCGCATCAGGGAGTATCAGGATCTCGGCATCGATACCTTCATCATGTCGGGCTACCCGCATCTGGAGGAAGCCTATCGCTTCGCCGAGCTGGTGTTCCCGCTGCTCTCGCTGGAGCAGCCGAGCAACGTGACCAGGCTGCATTTCAACGGCGGCCCCTTCGGCGAGACGGTCGGCAGCGATTTCCGTCCGCAGCAGCGAGTGTCCGAGTCATGAGCCTGATCGACAGCGTTTCGCTTCCGCGCAGCTTCCGCCTGCCGCGCGTCGACGGCCTGATCCAGTGGATCGTGCCGCTTGTCGTCATCGCGATCTGGCAGGTCGCCAGCGTCACCGGCTTCGTGCCGACGCGGGTGCTGCCGGCCCCGAGCGACGTCCTGCTCGCTGGCTGGAAGTTGCTGCTCTCCGGCGAGCTCGTCCGCAACATCTGGGTCTCGTTCTGGCGCGCCTCGATCGGCTTCCTGATCGGCGGCAGCATCGGCTTCGCCTTCGGGCTCGCCAACGGCCTGTCGCAGCTCTCGGCAAAGCTCACCGACACCACGCTGCAGATGGTGCGCAACGTGCCGCATCTGGCGCTGATCCCGCTGGTGATCCTGTGGTTCGGCATCGACGAGAGCGCAAAGCTGTTCCTGGTGGCGCTCGGGGTGTTCTTCCCGATCTACCTCAACACGCTGCACGGCATCCGCACCGTCGATCCGCAACTGATCGAGATGGGCCGCATCTACGGCATGAGCGACGGCGAATTGTTCCGCCGCGTGATCTTCCCCGGCGCGCTGCCGTCGATCTTCGTCGGCATCCGCTTCGCGCTCGGCATCATGTGGCTGACGCTGATCGTCGCCGAGACCATCGCGGCCTCATCGGGCCTCGGCTACATGGCGATGCAGGCGCGCGAGTTCATGCTGATCGACGTCGTCGTGCTCTCGATCCTGATCTACGCCCTGCTCGGCAAGCTCGCCGACAGCGCCTCACGCGTGCTGGAGCGCCTCACGCTCTCCTGGCACCCCGCCTTCCAGAAACGTTGATCAGAAATACCGGAAATCACATGCAGACAGCGCTTCGTACCTCCCTTCCCGAGACTGAGCTCGCCAGCCGCGCCAGCTTCGCCCCTCACGCCCGCGTGGTGCGCGAGGAGCGTCCGCAGCAAGCCATCGGCCTGCCGCTCAGCATCCGGGGCCTGCGCAAATCCTTCGGCAGCAACGAGGTGCTGCGCGGCGTCGATTTGCACATCCCGGCCGGCCAGTTCGTCGCCATCGTGGGCAAGAGCGGTTGCGGCAAGAGCACGCTGCTGCGCCTGATCGCAGGCCTCGACAAGATCGATGCCGGCAGCATCAGCTTCGGCCAGGATACCCAGCCAGAGGACATCCGCGTGATGTTCCAGGAGCCTCGGCTGCTGCCCTGGGCCCGCGTCTTGTCTAATGTGGAAGTCGGCCTCGGCCGCGATCGCGCTTCCGATGATGCGCATGCGCGTGCCGAGAAAGCGCTGGGCGAGGTTGGCCTCGCCGACAAGCGCGACCAGTGGCCCTCGGTGCTGTCAGGCGGCCAGAAGCAGCGCGTCGCGCTCGGCCGCGCGCTGGTCTCCCGTCCGCGTGTGCTCGCCTTCGACGAGCCGCTCGGGGCACTGGATGCGCTGACCCGCATCTCGATGCAGCGCCTTCTGGAGCGCGTCTGGCGCGACCAGGGTTTTACAGCGATCCTGGTGACCCACGACGTCGCCGAGGCAGTCGCCCTGACGGATCGCGTGCTGGTGATCGACGAGGGCCGGATTGCCCATGACGTCGTGGTTAACGCCGGCCGGCCCCGCGAACGCGGCTCTGCTGAATTGGCAAGCCTCGAAGCCTCAATTTTGAGCCACCTTTTGTCGGCGGAAGATCGTACCTAAATAGAGGGAACCCCGGCTTTGGGGACCATGCCATGAATGTAGTGCCCCGCGATCTCATGACTGAAATCCCCGTTTCGCCCGCCGATTTCCGCGGCGCCATGCGCCACCTCACCGGCGGCGTCAGCGTCATCACCGCCGGGCGGGGCAAGGATATCACCGGCATGACGGTGACCTCGGTGACCTCGCTGTCGGTGGAGCCGCCGACGCTGCTGGTCAGCATCAACCGCGATGCCTCGTCCTTCCCGCTGATCAGGCGCCACGGCGCCTTCGGGGTGAACATCCTCAATGCCGACCAGCTCGACGTCGCCGAACGCTTTGCCGGCAAGGGCGGGCTGAAGGGCGCCGATCGCTTCGCCGGCGCCCATTGGATCACGGCGGTCTCGGGCGTTCCGCTTCTGGTGGGGGCATTGTCGGCGTTCGATTGCGAGGTCGAGGAGATCGTCGAGCGGCACTCGCACGGCATCGTCATCGGCCGTGTCAGGGACATCAAGAGCTCGACCCGCACCGCGGCGCTGGCCTATTGGCACGGCCAGTATGTGGCGGTCGACCAGGACGAGGACGCGGTGCGGCTCGCCGACGTCAGCGTTCCCACGCGGGGCCGGCGCGGCATTTGATCGCCTCAGGCAGGCTGGCCTTTTCCGCCTCATCGCTCTAGAAGCGCCCTTGAGCCTCCCGCCGGGACGGCAACGGAGCGGAACGATGAAGCGCGTTGCGACTATCGCCTTCTACGCCATCGGCGCGCTCGCGATCGCCTATCTCGCGCTCTATGCCTATGCGATGTTCTCGGGCCAGCCGATCGTGCCGGGCGATCCCATCCATATCTTCCGCAAGCCGGACGCGCCGAGTTATTCGTAGAGGAACGTGCGCGCGGCCAATGTGGCGCGGACCTCTCTCAACTCGTCATGGCCGGGCTTGACCCGGCCATCCACGTGCATCGGCGTTCTCGGGAAGACGTGGATGCCCGGGTCAAGCCCGGGCATGACGGCGGTGTGTGCCGCGACTACCCCCGCAAAATCGCTAGCGCCAGCGCCTGCGCGCGCGGCACGATGCTGTCGATCTCGAGATATTCCTCCGGCGTGTGCGCGAGGCCGCCGACCGGGCCGAGGCCGCAGATGGTCGGCGTGCCCACGGCGGCGGTGAAGCCGGAATCGGCGCAGCCGCCGGAGAACTCGCCCTGCAGCGTGGTGAGGCCGACCTTCCTTGCGCCCGCCTGGTAACCTTCGAACAGCGCCTTCGACTCCGCGCTCTGCACCACCGGCACGAACTCGCCCTTGATCGTCAGCGTCGCGCTGGTACCCGGCACGTAAGAGGTCGCGACGATGTTCTCGATCGCGGCCATGATCCTGGCGCGATCGGCGGGATCGACATAGCGCAGGTCGATCTGGCCTTCGGCATGGGGCGCCGTGGTGTTGACCGACTGCCCGCCGGAGACGAGGCCGACATTGAGCGTGATCCCCTTGTCGAGATCGGTCAGCGCGTGAATCTGCACGATCTTGTGCGCGAGCTCGCCGATCGCGCTGATGCCGGCTTTGAAATTGGCGCCGGAATGCGCGGCCTTGCCGGTGATGGTCATGTGCATGAAGATGCCGCCCTTGCGTCCCGTCACGACATTGCCGGTCGGGCGGCCCGGCTCCGAATTGAACACGGCGCGCGCGGCGCGTCCCTCGCGCTCGATCACCGGGCGCGACGACGGCGAGCCGATCTCCTCGTCCGAGGTGATCAGCACCTTGATCGGGTGAGGCGAGCCGCCGAACTTGTGGAAGGCGGTCGCCACGAACACGTTCATGACGAGGCCGGACTTCATGTCGGAGACCCCGGGACCATAGGCGCGGCCGTCCTTGATGGTGAACGGCCGCCGCCCGGCCTCGCCCTTGCCGAACACGGTGTCGCGATGGCCCATCAACAGCACCGGCTTCTCGTTGCTGCCGGGCTTTGCCACCTCGGCATGGATCGCATCGCCGAACGTGCCGTGGCCTTCGCGCCGGCTCGGAATGCCGTGCTCGGCAAAGTGCCGCTCGAACCGCGCACCGACCGCATCGACGCCTTCCTTGTCATACGATCCGGAATCGATGTTCACGACATCGCGCAAGAGATCGATCATCGCCTGCTTCTGCGACGCCAGCCAGTCCGTGATTTGAGCTTCAGACATGTGTATCCTCGTGGTTCCCACGCGGGGTTATAGGACCTTGCGCAGGCGTGGCCTAGTCGCTGGATGCGGTGCGGCCATGTGTTCTCTTCCGTAGCCCGGATGAGCGAAGCGATATCCGGGGCCACTCCCTCCAGAGACGAGAGCCCCGGATTGCGCTTCGCTCCATCCGGGCTACGAAGGCCCAGCGGAGAAAGTCGCAATCCTACCGGCTCGGCCCGGCCTTCGCCTCGGCACCGCGAAGCTGCGTCGCGACGACCAGGGCACCGATCTTCCGGCCCATGTCCTTGCCGACCTCGGTCGAGAAGCGGTAGTGGAAGCCGGCGTAGATGCGGGCGTTGGAGACTTCGTCGCTGTAGTCCTGCAGCCGCGACCATTTGCGTGTGACCCCCGGTGCCGTCGGGCTGGTCAGGGAGAACTCGCCGAAATCTCCGACGACGGTCTGGAGCACGGTCGAGATTGCGGCCGAGACGATGCAGTGCGCGCAGGGATATTCCGGATGCATCGGCGTGTCCCCGAGCGGCAGCCAGGACGGATCGCGAGGCGTCGCGGCATTCGAGGTGATATCGGCGTTGCGGATGGCTGTGATCGGACGCCAGAAATTGTAATGGTACTTGGCCTCGAACACGGCGACGATGGCATCGTTGCCGGTCATCGACGTCAAAGCGAACAGGCGGGCGCAGTCGACGAGATCCATTCCCTTGGCCATCGCGGCCTGCCTGACGATGGGATTGTAGGTGCGGGCGCCGACGAAGAACCAGAAGCGGCCGATCGTCGTTTGCTCAGGCGTCCGGGTCGGGCTGCCGCGGCCACCGACCTCGCGGATTTCGTTGACGTCCTTGGTCCAGACCTCTGAATCGAGCGCCGGCGGCGGTCCGGGGCGGAATTGCGATCCCGACGTCATGACCCAGGGCGTCGTCGCGCCCGTGGTCTGGAACAGCGGAACGGCGGTAGGAACATAAACGCCCGCCGTGGTCAGAGGGCGGTAAGACTCCGGAGCGTTGCTGCCGTCGTTGGCGCGAAGCTGGATGATCTGCACCGCGGCGTCTTTCCCGAGCGCGATGCCGGCGGTCTTGGTCTCGCCCTCGGCAATCGGCGCCAGAGAGTTCGTCAGCGTCGAATCCAGATCCGGCTTGATGTCCGGATAGATCGACAGCAGCACGTCGTGAGCCGCAACCGCCGCCGCGGCTTCCCGCGAGGTCGAACGCTCCGCGGACAACGCGAGCTTGTAAGGCGCGTAGCGGCGGTCGATCGCGTTGACCGCCTCGAACATCGCAACGTGCATCATGGTCAGGGCGCGGCTCTGCGGCGCCGGAAGAATTTGTTTCTCGGCGGCGATCGCGTCGGCCTTTGCGTTCCAGTCCATGATCACGTCGGCGCGTGCGAGCGGCGCTGTGGCTATGATCAGCGTTGCAACCAGCGATAAGCGGGAAATCGTCCACGAAGTGCATTTCATGGCGTGCCCTTTCGGTTGAGGGAGGTTCGCAAAACGCGGATGCGGCACCTCGCCGGCATCCTGCCAAGCGGCCCCGGGACTGTAGCGATGTTGCGGCGTGTCGATTGTGAACTGCTTCACGCGCGGGTGCGGCCATGTGTTCCGCCCCGTAGCCCGGATGGAGCGAAGCGAAATCCGGGGCTTCCAATCGCGGACCTGACCCCGGATTACGCTTCGCTCCATCCGGGCTACGACGGATAGGCATCGACGCAGAGCCGGCAACGAAAAATGCCCGGGACTGGGCCCGGGCATTCGCATCCTCAATCTTGTCAGAAGCCCTTACGCTCCCACCATCGGCATCCGCGGATATTCGCCCGGCGTGCCCGCGGGCGGGATCGGGATGCCGCCGTCGGAATATTCGTTGAGCTTGTTGCGCAGCGTGCGGATGGAGATGCCGAGGATGTTGGCGGCATGGGTGCGGTTGCCGAGGCAGTGCTTCAGCGTCTCCAGGATCAGGTCACGCTCGACGTCGGCGACGGTACGGCCGACCAGCGCGCGCGTCACCTGCTCGGCGGCCATGGTCGCATGCGCCACGGCCGGCGCGGTCTTTGCGAGATCGAGCCGGTCGCCGTCCGGGGTGATGATCGCGTCGGGCCCGATCTCGTCGCCCTGCGCCATCAGCACGGCGCGGTGCATGGTGTTCTCGAGCTCGCGGACGTTGCCCTGCCAGCGGTTGGTGGAGAGCACGCGGCGGGCCTCCGCCGAGATCGGGCGCATCGGCACGCCGTTGGCCTCGGCATATTTCTTCACGAAGTGCTGGGCGAGCTCGAGGATGTCGGCCGGGCGCTCGCGCAGCGGCGGGATCTTCAGGTTCACGACATTGAGGCGGAACAGCAGGTCCTCGCGGAACGTGCCTTCGCGCACGGCCTCGGCGAGGTTGCGGTTCGAGGTCGCGATGATGCGGATGTCCACCGCGACCGGCTTGGTGCCGCCGACGCGGTCGATCACGCGCTCCTGGATGGCGCGCAGCAGCTTGGACTGCAGACGGACGTCCATCTCCGAGATTTCGTCGAGCAGCAGGGTGCCGCCGGTTGCTTCCTCGAACTTGCCGATGCGGCGGGCGACCGCGCCGGTGAAGGCGCCCTTCTCGTGGCCGAACAGCTCGGACTCCAGCAGATGCTCGGGGATCGCGGCGCAGTTGATCGAGATGAACGGCCGCTTGGCGCGGGTCGAGCGGGTGTGGACGTAGCGCGCCAGCACCTCCTTGCCCGTGCCGGACTCGCCGGTGATCATCACCGAGGCATCGGAGCCGGCGATCTGCTGCGCCAGCTTGATCACGCGCGCCATGGCTTCGTCGCGATAGACCAACTCGCGGGAATCGTTGGCGACGGCGGCCAGCACCGCGGCGATCAGCTCCGGATCCGGCGGCAGCGGGATGTATTCCTTGGCGCCGGCGTGGATCGCGGCGACTGCGGCGCGGGCGTCGTTGGTGATGCCGCAGGCGACGATCGGAGCGTGGATGTGCTCGGCTTCCAGCCGCATCACGAGGTCGCGGATGTCGAGGGCGACGTCGACCAGCAGCAGGTCGGCGCCCTTGCCGCCGCGCAGCACCCGCATCGCCTGCTCGTGATCCTCGGCGTGGGTCACGGTGGCGCCGTTCTCCATCGCGATCTTGGTGGCGGTGGTGAGCTGGCCCTTCAATGTGCCAACGATGAGAAGCCGCATGTCAGTCTCCTGTCCGTCTGGTCGCGCTGCCGCGCGTCATTCCCTGCGTATTAGGTGCGTTCTGTCTTGATGATTTCGGTCATGGTCACGCCGAGCTTGTCCTCGACCAGGACGACCTCGCCGCGGGCGACCAGCTTGTTGTTGACGTAGATGTCGATGGCTTCGCCGACGCGGCGGTCGAGCTCGAGCACGGTGCCGGGCCCGAGCTTCAAGAGCTCGCTGACGTCCATCTTGGAGCGGCCGAGCACGGCCGAGACCTGCACCGGCACGTCGAACACGGCTTCGAGGTCGGCGGCGGCGCGCGTCGCGTATTCGTCCTCGTTGTAGCCGACGTCCGTGGTCGGCGGCATCGGGCCGTTGAGATCGGGCAGCGGGACCTGTCCGTCGCTGTCGCTCATGATTTAGCTCCCCCTGCGGGACGCGATATAGCGTCCGACCATGTCGTCGATCTTGGCTGCGATGGCACTGCGTTCCAGCACGACACCGCCGTCTGCCCATTCGATCCGGCAGTCGCCGGTGGCGATTTCAGGCTCGGCCAGGATCACCAGCCGGCCTTCGAAGCCGCTCTGCTTCGCCAGCCGCTCGATCTTCTCGCGCGCGGCGTCATAGAGCGCATCGTTGATGCGGACGACGAGATGCGGCGTCGCGACCAGATGCGAGAAGCAGTCCTTGACCAGCGCGACGATCTCGCCGAGCGGCTCGGCGTCGACGAGGTCGGCGCACAGCTTGCGCGCCACGGCGACCGCGACCTCGACCGCCTCGGTCTCCATCCTGGTCTCGATGTTGCCGATGCCGGAGGCAACGCCGCGGATTCCGATGTTGATCTCCTCCATGGCGAGCGCGACGCGGCGGTCGCTCTCGGCCTTGGCCTCGCGCTGGCCGGCGGCAAAGCCGTCCTGGTAGGCGCGCGCCTCCGCTTCCGCGACCTTCTGGGCGATCTCGGCCGCGGTCGCGGCCTTGTCGCGCGTCGTCCGCTCGGGCGCCGCGAAGTCGGTATCGAACAGGAATTTTGCCGGAGCGGCCATCAGTACACCAGCTCGTCGTCGGCGCGATTCTTGGTCAGCATGATCTCGCCCTTGGCGGCGAGGTCCTTGGCGAGGTTGACCAGCAGCGCCTGAGCCTCGTCGACGTCGCGCAGACGGACCGGGCCCATCGCGGCCATGTCGTCCTGTAGCATCTTGGCCGCGCGCGAGGACATGTTGCCGAAGAAGAAGTTGCGGACGTCCTCGTTGGCGCTCTTGAGCGCGACGCCGAGCTTGTCCTTGTCGACGTTGCGCATCAGGGTCTGTGCCGAGCCGGAATCCAGCTTCACGAGGTCGTCGAAGGTGAACATCAGCGCCTTGATGCGCTCCGCCGATTCGCGGTTCTCTTCTTCGAGCGAGGTGATGAAGCGGGTTTCGGTCTGGCGGTCGAAATTGTTGAAGATCTCCGCCATGACCTCGTGGGCGTCGCGGCGGCGGGTCTGCGACAAATTGGACATGAACTCGGTGCGCAGCGTCTTCTCCACGCTCTCGATCACCTCCTTCTGCACCGCCTCCATCTTCAGCATGCGGTTGACGACGTCGAGCGCGAGCTCTTCGGGGAAGATGCCGAGCACGCGGGCGGCGTGCTCCGGCTTCAGCTTCGACAGCACGACCGCGATGGTCTGCGGATATTCGTTTTTGAGGTAGTTGGCGAGGACCTCTTCCTGCACGTTGGAGAGCTTCTCCCACATGTTGCGCCCCGCAGGGCCGCGGATCTCGTCCATGATGCCGTTGACGCGTTCGGGCGCCAGATATTGCTGCAGCAGCCGCTCGGTGGCGTCGAAATTGCCCATCAGCGCGCCGGAGGCCGACATGCGCGAGACGAATTCGAGCAGCATGTCCTCCACCGTGTCGACCTCGACGGTGCCGAGCGTCGACATTTCCAGCGAGAGCTGGCGCACCTCGTCGTCATCGAGCAGCGACCAGATCTTGCCGCCATATTGCTCGCCCAGCGCCAGCATCAGGATCGCGGCGCGCTTCGGCCCCGCCACCGCTTCCACCTTGGCGCCCCCGCGGCTGCCGGCACGCTGGCCGAGCGTGGAGATCACGCTGGTGATGTCGTTCGAGTTGGCGTTTTGCAAGGAGGCGGCCATGTCAGATCACTTCTTGATTCACTTGGCTAAGTTGCTTGGCGGTTACTTGGTTGGCTCGGTGAGCCACTGGCGGATGATGGCGACGGTTTCGTTGGGGTTGCGCTCGGCGAGCTCGCCGACGCGATGAACGGACTGGGCGTGGACCTGGCCCTGGATGGTGGCGACGTCGATCGCGCTCGCGGCCCCGCTCGGCAGGAGGGGCTGGCCGGAGGGAGCCGCTTCTTCGGACGCCGCCGGACCGGAGAGGACGCCGCTGATGGCGGCGGCGACCTCGTCGGAGGCGAGGATGCGCTTGACCAGCGGGCGGATCACCATGAACAGCACGACCAGGCCGAGCAGCATCATCATGCCGAGCTCGACGAAGTACATCAGGTCGTCCTTGGTGAACTGCAGCATGCCGAGGAGGCCGCCGGGTTCGCCGATCGGAGCGGTGGAGGGGGCGTCGGCGAAGCGCAGGTTCACGACCTCGACCTGGTCGCCGCGCTTCTGGTCGAAGCCGATCGCCGAGCGAACCAGGGTGGCGATGCGGTCGAGCTGTTCCTTGGTGCGGTCGGTGTAGGCCAGCTCGCCCTTGTCGTTCTTGGTATAGATGCCGTCGACCAGCACCGCGACCGAGATGCGGTTGACGCGGCCGGCCTCGGTCACCTCGGTCTTGGTGGTGCGGGAGATCTCGTAATTGTTGGTCTCCTCGGTCTTCTTGCTCTGGTCCTTGGCCGCGACGCCGTTGTTCTGCTGATTGCCGGGCAGCTCGTTGTTGACCGTGACCTGGCCGTTGGTGTCGGCGGTCATGCTGCTTTCTTCGCGGGTCTGGCTCGAGCGCAGCACGCGGCCCTCGGGGTCGTACTTGTCCGAGGTCTGGGTGACCTTGTTGAAGTCGAAATCGGCGGAGAGCTGGACGCGGGCCCGGCCGGAGCCGACCACGGAGGACACGATGTCCTCGACCTGCTTGCGCATCCGCTTCTCGAAGGCGGTGCGGCGCTCGTCGCCGAGCGCCTGCTCCGGATCGGTCTGAGCGCCGTCGGCGAGCAGCTGGCCGGCTTCGTCGACGATCGAGACGCGCTGCGGCTTCAATCCGTTGACGGCGGAGGCGACGAGATGGCGGATGGCGCGGATCTGCTGGGCTTCGAGCGAGCCGCGGACCCGCACCACGATCGAGGCCGACGGCTCCGGCGCCTCGCGGGCGAACAGCGGGCGCTCGGGCAGCACCAAATGGACGCGGGCGGCCTGGATGCGGTCGATGGCGCGGATGGTGCGGGCGAGCTCGCCTTCCAGCGCGCGCAGATGATTGATGTTCTGGACGAAGGAGGTGGTGCCGAGCGCGTCCGACTTGTCGAACACCTCGTAGCCGACGCCGCCGCCCTTGGGCAGGCCGCCCTCGGCGAGCTTCATCCGCAGGCGCGTGACCTTGTCCTTGGGCACCATGACGATCGAGCCCTCATTGCGGATCTCGAACTGGATGCCCTGGCGTTCCAGGTCTTTGATAATGCTGGAGGAATCTTCGACGCTGAGGTCCGTGAACAGCGTCGTCATCTGCGGCGTGGTGACCCGCATGATGACGAACGCGAAGAAGCCGATGAGCGCGGCGGTGACCGCGATCATCGCCCCGAACCGGGCGGCGCCGATACTTTTTAAGAAGTCCGCAAGACCTTGCAAGCAACCGCCCCGAAGCTTCGACCCGCAACCGAGCGGTCGACTGGGCAATTATTGCCTAGGTGATGGTTTCGATATGGTTAACGAAGGTTAAGAGATCGGACAAAAGTAGCGTCATGAAAAAAATCGGCCTCGCAGGGCGAGGCCGATTTTCGTCAAAAGCCGCAGATTTCCGGATCGCTTACTGGCGATATTGCTGGATGCGGGTGGTGCGAAGACCCGCCAGACCGTGCTGGTCGATGGAAAACTGCCAGGAGAGGAATTCGTCGACCGTCAGGGTATAACGGCTGCAGGCCTCCTCGAGGGAGAGAAGTCCGCCACGCACAGCGGCGACGACCTCGGCCTTGCGGCGGATGACCCAGCGTTTGGTGCCGGGCGCGGGCAGATCTGCAATCGTCAGCGGACTGCCGTCCGGCCCGATGACGTATTTTACCCTCGGGCGATGGGGTTCTGTCATGGCGTACTCACAAACTCTCAACCACTGAACTCACGCCGTAACCGTAACCCGCGCGGCTTAAAAATCCGCTAAGCCTAAGGCTTCAATACAATTCTCGTTGAAACTTGCGGGAACGCGGCCGGCCCGGGGCGCTAAAGACGTGGTTTCAGCGGGCCGGGCGGGGGTCTTCGTAAATACTTTACTAACGAACGGGCCTGCGCGGGGGTGTCGCCAAGGCCCTCAGCCGTCGTCCTGGCGAAAGCCAGGACCCATTACCCCAGGGAGCAATTGCTACGAGGACTCGGGGTCACGTCCTCTTACCAAAACGACTTTCGGTGGCTATGGGTCCTGGCTTTCGCCAGGACGACACTTTGTGTGCTGCAGCCGCCTCAGCCTTAGTTGCTGCTCGTCGCAATAATGCTCTTCACTTGGCTCAGCGTGTAGCTGGCGCCGTCGATCGTCAGCAGCGGCGGCGACTGGGTCAGGTCGACTGAGGACACCACGCCCTGCACCTGCGCGGCGATGCCGACATTGTTGCCCGCGACGTCCTTGCCCGTGGCCGAGATCGTGTACTTGCCGTCGGGCCACTGCGTGCCGTCATTGCCCATGCCGTTCCAGGTGAAGGGAATGTCTGAGCCGGCGGCGGCGGTGTACTTGCCGGTGAACACGGTCTGGCCGCTGGCATTGGCAACGGTGACGTCGACCGTGGAATCGCTGGGCACGTTGAGATGCCAGGTCGCCGACGATTTCGTCATGGTCGCGGTCGAGCCGTCGACCAGGGCGGTCTTGCCGACGAAGCCCAGCGCCTGGGTCGCCTGCGTGGTCTGCTGCAGGGTGACGAGCTGGGCCAGCGAATCGTTGGTCTTGAGCTGCTGCTCGACGCCGGCGAACTGCACCAGCTGCTGGGTGAACTGGTTGGTGTCGAGCGGATCGAGCGGGTTCTGGTTCTGAAGCTGCGTCGTCAGCAGAGTCAGGAAGGTCTGGAAGTTGCCGGCGAGCGTCGAGCCCGTGGTCGAGCTCATGTTCGAGCTCGACGAGGATTTCGGGAGGTCGGTCGTGCCGGAGACGACGGTGGGCGCGGTGGCGGCATTCGTGGTGGTCATGGTCGAATACTCCTCACACTCTGATGTCGACGCCGCTGCTCGATCCGAGCATGCGGCCGTAGCCGCGCCCAACGGGCGCTGCGGGAACGCTGTCGTCCTCGCTGATGATCAGCCGGCGGGTATTGCCGCCATTGTCGTTGTTCTGGCCGGACTGCTGGCCTGACGAGTTCTGGTCGCGCAGGCTGAAGGACAGCCCGTTGCTGCCGGTCTTGAAGCCGGCATCGTCGAGCGCGCGCTGCAATTGCGGCGCGTCCTGGCGCAGCATCTGCAGCGTCTCCGGCTTCTCGACCGTGAGATGCGAGGTGACCTGGCCGTTGCGATCGACATTGATGCGGACGTCGATACGGCCGAGATCGATCGGGTCGAGGCTGATGTCGAACCGCGTCTTGCCGGCGCGCGCGGCGGCGGCGATCTCGATCGGCACGGCGTTGATCGGCACGGCCGTCGAGGTCGCCGCGGTCGCGGTCAGGGTTGCGGTCGAGGCGGTCGCGGCCGAAGTGGTCGTGGTGAGCGGTGCCTGCACGGCGGCGGCGGCCTGCGCGCTTGGATCGGTCGTGTTGAAAGCGGCCTGCGCATTGGCATGGGCGTGGGCGGCCGGCGCGGCGGGGATCGCGTCGGGCGCACGGTCCGAAGCGTTGGTCTTCACCTCGGTCGCGTTGCCGTCGGCCTGCGGCTTGGCGGCTTGCGCATGCGCGGCGTTGGCGGGCGTCGCAGTCGCCGGCGTGAGCGCGGCGTTCGCCTTGCCCGTATCCTGACCGATGTTGGAGACGTCGCTTGCACCGGCAGCGGTGGCGGCGGCCTTGAACGAGGTCTTCGGCGTGCCCTGGTCCACCGCGGCGATCAGCCCGCCATTGGTCTTGGCATCGATCGCGGTGCCGGTGGTGGTGTCGGTCGCGCCGGTGGCGGCATCGGCCAGCGTCGCCGACGTGTCGGCATCGACTTTCGCGCCGGCCGTCTTGGCACTCTTGTCGCCTGATGTCGCGGTATCGGTCTTGGTGCCCGCGATCTGCGCCGCGGTGGAGGTGCTGGCGGCGATGCCGGCGGCGGCGATCGTCAGCGGCGAGGCGGCGGCATCGCTGGCCTGGCCGGCGGCTGCGTTCGGATCGAGCGGGACGACGGGTGCGGCGACGATGACGGCGTTCGGATCGGGCACCGCGGTCTGCGTCGCATCGATTTGCGCCGCGGCTGCGGCATCGACGGCGGCCGTGAGGCCGTCGCCGGCGTCGGTCTTGTCGCCCTTGGTCTCGTCGGATTTGTCGGCCGATTTGGCGTCGGAGGTCTCGGACTTGTCCTTGGTCTTGCCCGCCTTGGCTGGCTCCTTGCCCGCATCGTCCGTGGCGTCGCTCTTCGCGGGGGCCGACGTATCGGTGTCGTCGCTGGCCTTGCTCTGCGCGGAGCTATCCGTGGAGGCGGTGTCACGCGAACTCCGGTCGGAGGCGGAGGAGGCTGAATCGGTCCGGCGCGGCGCGGCATCCTGCGCCGGCGGATTGTTGCTGATCGCCTGGGTATTGCTGTCGACCAGCGAGCCGAAGGAGTCGCTCGGCGCGGTGTCCTTCGAGCTCTGCGAGCGCGCAGGCTTCTGCTGCGCGCTCGAAACCTGCACGTTTGCCACTAGATCTGACGAAACACCGACCACAGGCGACCCCTTGGAAACATCTTCGGCAAAGGGGTAGCAAGGAGCGGGCCAGCCTCCCACGGAACGATTTTATCAAGATAATTCAATATCTTGGTCGATCTTCGCCCCTGCCGCAAGGGCTGGAAGAGCCCCGCCATTTCTGCCTCCCCGGCAAGAATTGCCCTAAGCTGGCCAGCCCTGCGATTGCTTCACCGGAATGCCGCCTATATTAAAGAGATCGCTCTCAGCCGCTTTCGACCGGGCAAGTCGCGCCCCTGCGGGAACCCAGGTTCCCCGGGACCGTTTATGCCCCGGTCAAAGGCAAATCGCGGATCGCCGAACGCCGCCGTCACAAGAAGCCATGCTCAACAGTCTGGATCTCGAAGGCCGTCCTGAGGACACCAGGGTCGTCGTCGCCATGTCGGGCGGCGTCGATTCCTCGACGACGGCTGCGCTGCTGAAGGCGGAAGGCTACGACGTCGTCGGCATCACGCTGCAGCTCTACGACCACGGCGCGGCGACCCACCGCAAGGGCGCCTGCTGCGCCGGCCAGGACATCCACGACGCCCGCGACGTCGCCTCCAAGCTCGGCATTCCCCATTACGTGCTCGACTACGAGGACCGCTTCCGCGAGTCCGTCATCGACAATTTCGCCGACAGCTACGCGCTCGGCGAGACGCCGGTGCCGTGCATCGAGTGCAACCGCAGCGTCAAATTCCGCGACCTGCTGAAAACCGCGCGCGAGCTCGGTGCGCAGGCGCTCGCCACCGGCCATTACGTCGCCTCGCGCCGCCGCGACGACGGCTCGCGCGCGCTGGTCTGCGCGGCCGATAGCGACCGCGACCAGAGCTATTTCCTGTTCGCGACCACGCAAGAACAGCTCGACTTCCTGCGCTTCCCGCTCGGCGACATGACCAAGCCCGAGACGCGCGAGCTCGCGCGGCGCTTTGGCCTCAGTGTTGCCGACAAGCACGACAGCCAGGACATCTGCTTCGTGCCCACGGGGCGCTACACCGACATCATCACCCGCCTGCGTCCGAACGCGATGGATCCCGGCGACATCGTCGATCTCGACGGACGCGTGCTCGGCCAGCATCACGGCATCGCCAATTTCACCGTCGGCCAGCGCCGCGGCCTCGGCATCGCCTCCGGCTCGCCGCTGTTCGTGGTGCGGCTCGATGCCGCGAACCGCAAGGTCGTTGTCGGCCCGCGCGATGCGCTGAAGATGCACCGCATCGCCCTGCGCGACGTCAACTGGATCGGCGGCGGCGACATCGATCGCGCCATCGGCAATGGCCTCGAAATGTTCGTGCGCGTGCGCTCGACCCGCTCGCCGCAGCCGGCTTGGCTGCGCGGCGCCGGCGGCCATTACGAGGTCGAGCTCGTCGCCGGCGAGGAGGGCGTCTCGCCCGGCCAGGCCTGCGTGTTCTACGACGCGCCCGGCGGCCAGGCCCGCGTGCTCGGCGGCGGCTTCATCCAGAGCGCCGCCGCGAAGCTCGGCGCCGCGACATCGCGCCCGCTCGCGGAAGCCGTGCGCGGCTAATCTTGCCGAGATCGGCCCCACCTGCTACCGCGGGAACGATCGTCTCACATCAGTTAAGAGTATCCGGGGCAGGGCAGGGGGCATGGCAGCAGACATCTCGCGAGCCGGGGTCGAGAAGGCCTATGGCCGCTGGGCGCCGGTCTACGACCTCGTGTTCGGCAAGGTCTTCGACGCCGGCCGGCAGTCCACCATCGCGGAGGCCGATCGCATCGGCGGCCGCATCCTCGACGTCGGCGTCGGCACCGGCCTGTCGCTCTCCGACTATTCGCGCACCACGAAGATCTGCGGCGTCGACATCTCCGAGCCGATGCTGCGCAAGGCGCAGCAACGCGTGCGGGCCGAGCGGCTCTCCAATGTCGAAGTGCTCTCGGTGATGGATGCGAAGAACCTCGCCTTCCCCGAAAACTTCTTCGACGCGGTGGTCGCGCAATATGTCATCACTGCCGTGCCCGATCCGGAAGGCACGCTCGACGAGTTCGTGCGCGTGCTCAAGCACGGCGGCGAGCTGATCCTGGTCAACCACATCGGCGCCGAGAGCGGCCCTCGCAAGTTGTTCGAGCTCGCCTTCGCGCCCGTCGCCCGCCGCCTCGGCTGGCGCCCGGAATTCCCGTGGGCCCGCCTCGTCAACTGGGCCGCCAAACACGGCGGCGTCACGCTCACCGAGCGCCGCCCGATGCCGCCGATGGGCCACTTCTCGCTGATCCGCTACCGCAAATCGTGATCTCGCCGCGGGAACACGCGCCGAGGCCGGCGCGTTTTCCTGCCATGCGCACGACATCGAACATCATCCTGGCCAGCCTCCTGATCGCCGCCTCCGGCAATGCGATCGCGCAGGCTCCACCCGCCCCCGCGACGCCGCCGCAACAGACCGCGCCGCCATCCCCGCAACATGCGGCCAACTGCGCCCCGCAGGACCGCCCGAATCGCTCGCCTGACGGCACCACCACGGGCCAGTCCCGGGAACCGCTCGGCGACAAATTGGCAAAGTCCGACGGCGTGCTCTGTCCGCCCTCTGGGATAGACCCCGACATGCACGCCCCGGCCCCCGACACCGGCGGCAACACCCCGGTGATTCCGCCCCCGGGTAGTCCCGGCGGCGACCCGAATGTGAGGCCGAAATAGGCCTTGTTCGGTCCCGGATATCGTCATGCCCGGGCTCGTCCCGGGCATCCACGTTCTCCGGGCGCCGAATAGGCTCGTGGATGGCCGGGACAAGCCCGGCCATGACGGAATCAGTGGCAGATCAGGTCGATTCAGGCGCCGAATTCATCCCGCCAATCGCCCGACCTTTGCTTGACTTCCCGCCGCCCCCTTCTTTATATGCCGCGCGTTCGCGAGATCGGCCGTTCCGCCGTTCGCGACCCTGTGGCGGGGTAGCTCAGCTGGTTAGAGCACGGGAATCATAATCCTGGGGTCGGGGGTTCGAGTCCCTCCCCCGCTACCAAATTTCCCGATAAATCCTTGAATATACTCGTCACACCTGTTCGCCCCTGCGCGCGAATGAACTCTCTATGTGATGATCTCGGTAGAGCAAATTCGCGCGGAAGCTCGCGGCGGCAACGTCTCGCTTTTGCAGCCAAAGGCGAGCTTGCGGTGTCGTCGCGGGATGATCGCTGATCGGTTTCGTCGCCCGTGCGGCGGCCTGACGGAGTGATGGCCTGGGCGTAGACGATCAGTTTCGCTGGGCAGTCCAATACCCGGAGCAACGCGACGAGCCGGAATAGCCGCTCCACTTTCCCCGGCCGGTCGTGCCGAGCAATCGGCCGGAGCCGGACGCGTATTTGTCCTGGACGGTGACGGAGGCGCGAACTGCTCCGGACTTCGCAACGTAGCCCCTGAACCTGACGAGGTTAGGGTGGGTCACCACGCCATTCGCGACGTTGACCGTAAAATTATAGGATGCGTCGCATCCTCCGGCCTGCGTGACGAAGACGAGATCCCACCAGCCATCGTAGGGCGATCGGGCTTGCGCCGGCGGCGCCAGAACGATCATGCTGCCGATGGCGATGGCACTCAGGCTGACGATCTTCATGCTCATCTCCTCAAAGCTCGAGCGCGGTCGATATTTTCCCAGCCATTGCCGCCGCTCTCAGCCGCCGCATCTGCTGGCGATTGCGGTATTGAACGCCTCAATTTCGGAATCGAGCGCGGCAAGGTCGCGCAGGCGGTCGTTGCTTCGAATGCAGCCCGCGGCTGCCTGGCGCGTCGTCACGGATTCATAGAAAGAAGCAGCGAATGCGCGGCAGGCTTTCTCGTTTTCGGAAACTCCTGCCGGGTGATTGCGGACGGTTGCCCAGTGCGCGCGTGATGCTGCGATGTCCGATGTCGAGACGCAATCCAAGGCGAGAGCCGGGATCGATATCGCATTCATTGCGAGCGATGCGAGGAGAAGCGCTAGTCTTGGCATCGTGCTGGCTCCCTGGTGGCGTGGACGTTGGCACGACGATGAGCGTCCCCGCCGAATACGCTCGTGAATGGTATTGCTTAGATTTGAATGCGCTTGCCGAAATGGAAGACCTTCCGGCCAAGCGGTCGTGCGAACACGAAACGTAGGGATCGCGGAGCGCGAGGCCCGTTCATAGCTCGACCGAGAACGCGACCGCCAATCGGCGCAGCCTGCCAGGACCCGGGCCGCGCAAACCTGACCGGTCGCTTGTGATTGGAGAAGAACCAATGCGCTCCATTGTTGCACTATCGCTCTTGCTCGCTCTCGGGGCTTCGGCCAACGCGGCCCAAAGAGGGCGCCACGTCGATCCGCGCGCCTTTGCGGGCTCGCCCAACGCGGCGGCGAGCCCAGTCTACATCGCGCCGGGAGGGGAAAGGATCTATCGCGACCCGTCCGCTCCAGGGGGCTTTCGGACCGATCACGACGACCCGCCGTCGCCCAATGACCCTTCGAGGCTGGGCGGCGGTTGATTTCGGCGGGCGACAACGGTGTCGCCATCGCCAACCGCACGCTTAATTGCGCTGAGCGGTGCAATTTGCGCGCAGCCTCACGCCAGTTCGCCCGTCACGAATTGCGCGCGGCCAAGGCCGAACGACCAGTCGGCATCGCCGTTCTCGACAAAGGACACGATGATGTCCGAGCTGTCGAGACCGCAGGCATCCTTCAGCTTCTCGCACAACAGCTCGTAGAACCGCAGCTTCTCGTCCTCGCGCCTGGTGCGGGAGCGGACCTCGACCAGCACGACCTTGTCGGTGCGCGCGATGCCGAGGCCGGTATCGAGGGCGATCATCCGGCCCGGACGATATTCCGAGACGAGCTGGTAGCGGTCGCCCTCGGGCACGTGGAACGCGGCGACCACCGCTTCATGCGCCGCGTCGAGCAGCGTCTTGATCTCGGCATCGGTGCGGCCTTCGAACATGTTGAATCGGAGCAGCGGCATCTGGTTGTCCTTTCTCTGGTTGCGAGGGACCTGAAGGCTTGACCCGCTTGATCTATGGATCATAAAATTGCACAGCAATGAACGATAACTAGCCTCCATTGTGCATTAAGTGTCGCTCTGGAAAACGTGGTTCGAAAGGGTGCCGTCGATGGATTGGGAGCGGGTGAGGATATTTTTGGAGGTCGCGCGCGCCGGGCAGATCCTCAAGGCGTCGAAGAATCTGCGCCTGAACCACACCACGGTGGCGCGCCAGGTGACCGCGCTGGAGAAGAGCCTGAAGGCCAAGCTGCTCGAGCGGCACACCGCCGGCTGCACGCTGACCGCCGCCGGCGAGTCCCTGGTTCAGGCGGCCGAGCGCGCGGAAAGCGAGTTTCTCAAAGTCGGCGCCAGCATCGGCGGCAGCGCGGACACCATCAGCGGCACGGTGCGCGTCGGCGCGCCTGACGGTCTTGGCAATTTCTTCCTCGCCGAGCATCTCGGCGCCTTGGCCGCCCGCCATCCGGGTCTGATCATCCAGCTCATACCGCTGCCGCGCACGTTCTCGCTGTCGCGCCGCGAGGCGGATATCGCGATCACGCTGGACCGGCCGAAGCAGGGCCGGCTGATCCTGTCCAAGCTCACCGACTACAGCCTCAGCGTCTACGCCTCGGAAGGTTATCTGGAGCGCGAGGGTCCGATCGAGGCGCAGGCCGATCTCGCCGGCCGCCTGTTCGTCACCCACATCGAGGACTTCGCCTACAGCCGCGCGCTCGACTACGCCGCCGCACTCGGCCGCCTGATGTCCCGCCGCTACGAATGCGGCAGCATCGTCGCGCAGATCGAGGCGGTCCGCGCCGGACATGGCATCGGCATCCTGCACGACTACGCAGCCAGCCGTTATCCCGAACTCCGCCGCTTGCTGCCCGAGGTGCGTTTCGTGCGGAGCTACTGGCTGACCTCACACCCCGACACGCATGGCACGCGGAGGGTGCAGGAAGTGCACCGGTTCATCGCGTCGTCGGTGAAGGCGGCGCGGGGCGCGTTTGAGTTGGGGTGAGGGGGTGGGTGAGTGCGGTGTCACCGTAGCCCGTAGGATGGGTAGAGCGAAGCGAAACCCATCACCTCTCACATCGGGTGGTATCGATGGGTTTCGCTTCGCTCTACCCATCCTACGAGGACACCGTAGCTCGGGGAGAGCGATGTGGTGCGGCAACACGCAACCGCCGCAAGCGCGTCGCTCGTCCGCGTCCCTGCACGACGGAAAAAAGCCGCCGGGTTCTTCACCCCAGCGGCTCCGAAAAAGTCCGTAGCTGTTGATGGTCTCCGCAGCCTCGTGCGTACCGCCGTTACCTTGTTTGCGGCCATGCCTGGTCTTTGTAGGCGAAGGCATATGATTCTGCTGTGATCTGAAACACACAGTGGAAAATGATGCGGCTCTTGCTCTGCTCATCCGCCGCGCCACTCTCCAACTGCAAGGAGGACTGCGGTTGGGGCTGTACAACCCAAGGTACACCTCATAAAGTCGCTCTCATTAAAGATCTTCGAGAATTCGGGTTGGCCGATGGGAGATTTGTATGGCTGAAATTGCATCAGTCGCGCACATCAGGGCTGGCGAAGGTATTCTTAAATGGACGTTGCTGATCACGCTGGTGATTGCCCTTGCGATCGTTATCGCAGGCTGCGTCCTCGTCTACCTTGGTGCTTCAGGGCAGAGCGAAATGAGTTTGTTCGGCAGCACAGTGAGTACCACTAGCGTCGGTGTCATCGGGATATTCTGTGGGACCGTCCTCGGCATCCTCAACACACGGCGCATCTTGAAGGCCGTGGAGCGCTTGGGAGCGCTGCCTTGAGGATGTACGGGTGGATGCGCAGAGCACCTGCCACACCCATCACGCTTTTCGTCGGATAAGATTTTGACGGGTTTTCGCTTCGCTCTACCCATCCTACGGGCTTCGATTATTAGCGCGACGGGGAAGGACGCCGATGTTTGAGCTTACTACAAGCCGTAAAAGTTCATTTGAATTTCAAAGGAGCATGCGTGCTGCCTTTGAGCTAGGATCGACTACGGAGATCCAAACGCTTTCCACGCCAGGCGGTTCGATTGCGCAAGCTGAGATTTTGGTTAGGAGAGATCTCGATCTCTGGATTTATTTCTCAGAAAGGCCGGATTCCCGCGGCCTTCTCCAATGCTGGTGCGGAGTCGGCGCTCCTACTTGGCAAGCGGTTCTCGAGGTAAACATCCCAACGACGCGTACACTCAGTTGCTACACGCAGCTTGTTAGAGACGCCGAAGGTCAGGTCCACCTCGCTCACAAGGGAGGACTCGGGGGAGGCAAATATTCGGTTGCTCCGGATGTCTTCGCCGATCTTATCCAGGGCTTTGAGCGGGAGGCTGTCTCGGACGGCAAAAAGACGCTCTCTTACTTCATAGTCGGAGGTATGGCTGCCCCGAGGGCGTTGCTTCGGCATCTTTCAGAGTACGTCCATGAAGCTCATAGAATTCGCGAGTGGCGCAGAAGCCAGAGCAAGTTCAACTCCAAGCTAAAGCAACTGGTCGGAAGCGATAACGGAATGGGCGAAGGTGATGGGCCTGAGTACAAGGGGGAAGCTGAAGGAGGTGGAAAATACAAGCTGGAGCGTGAAGTTCATTTTCGCCGCCTGCATGCAAAAGTACAGAGGGCGCTCGCGAGGGAACTCCACGGGGAGCGACTTTCCTACAGCGATCGACGCCAACGAAACGGGCTAGGACCTGACCTGTTTATACGAGGGTCGAATGGTCGCATGAAGCAGCTATTTGAAATCAAGGTGGGGGCGGATTCTCAATCGACGTTCACAGCCATTGGGCAGCTCTTAGTTTACTCTGCTGCTGAGAGCGGTCCGATATCGAAGGTGCTTGTAACGCGAGGCTTGCCGCGAAGTGAGCAATTCGCAAAAGTCCTTCAAATGCAGGGCATTCAAGTTCTCTACTATGATCTTGACGATAGGTCGAAGGTAAAATTCATCAATATTGCGCAGGTACTCTCGACGTGACTTCCCTGTGTGATCTCTTCTTGAGGCCAAATCTAAACCGAAGCCTGAATCAGGCCGTGCTGCGGCTTCAAAATCGGCCGTAGCTAATACGTACGTTGTGCCGTCGTCCTCGCCCGTCGGGCAAAACGCCCGACACCCCGTCAACCCCTCCCCGCAAAAATATTCCACTTTACCGAAATTCGGAAATATCGTACGTATCGCCCATCCCGGCTCATCCTTGAGGGGCGATCATGTGATCGTCATTGTCGCGAGCCGGGCTTGCGGTGGACGCGGCAGCGTCGGGCGCGAGAGCTTGAGGGCAGGGCGGATTGCTCTCCGTGAGCCCTGATGCATCGCGCGGACGAACGGCGCTGACAGGTTCGTCTCGCTTTGGGGGCGGCGGCAACGTGCACAACGTCGTCGGCTCCCGCGGCGAACATGGCGAACCGCGCGTACGGCAAAACCGTGTGGTCCTGGCCGTCGTTGCTACGGTCATGCTCTTGCGGATGCGGTGATCGCGTCAACCGGCGCGGTGCCGGTGAATTCCGTGAGAATGAGGGAGGCCAGAGGGAACTCGGCTCCCGGGAGAGCACGGCATAAGCCGTCCGACCATCGCGCAGGGAAGGCCGAGTGATTGGCACCACCTGTATGCTGCTGTGCGGTTCTTTTGCGCTACCTTTCGCGCAGCGGACCGCGGGTGCGAGGTCAGCACCCGGCCTTCCCTGCGCCCTCTTGCCTTTGAGGGTGGAGTGACCAGGCAAAGCTCGGGCGAATTGAGCCGCGAGAATGCGAAGCCGTGTTGCCTCGCAATGCATCGCGTCAGCCGCGCACGCGAACCAGCGCGGTGCGATCGGCCGGCCCTAGTGACTGTGTGGCCCGGACCGATCGACACCGTGCATGCTGGTCTAGCTGCAGCTCAGCGGCAGCGGCTGGTAGGGATGATAGGCGTACCAGTCATAGCAATCCGGATAGGCGCCGTAGAATCCATATCCGGCGTGGTGGTGGCCGAAGCTGTGAAACGCGTGCTGGCGCAGGCCGCCGACATGACCGCCGAACCCGAGATGCTCGCCGCCGAAATGCTCTCCGCCGAAATGCCCACCACCGAAGTGATCGCCGCCGAACCCGCCGGCATGGCCCATGCCGCCGAAATGCCCGCCGCCGCCAAAGCCCATATGGCCGCCACCGCCGAAGCCGCCGCCGTGGCCACCGCCACCGCCGCCGTGCGCCTCGGCCGTTCCGACAGCCAGTGTGGAAGCCAGCGCCGCTGTCGCCAGAATGATCAATGCTCGTTTCATGAGGGGACTCCTTTCGTGTCCGGATGCGCGGCGGCCGATGCGTTCGCTTGCGTCTCGTGCCGTCGGCAAGCCCTATCGTGAAAACAGATAGGAAGCGCGCGCATCACGCCCACTGAATTCGATGTCAGGCGCGAGGCCCAGGCGCATCGGCGACATGATCCGGCCGCTCGCCGGCGCGCGTCCCCAAACGCGAGCGGGCCCGAACAAACGGGCCCGCCTGCATCATTGAATGGCAACGGCCGGGTGAGGCACCGGCCGCAACGTCGTAGGGATCAGAAGCTGCCGGTGCCCGGCTCGCAGGGGACGTTGTTGCCGGTCCACGGCGCCGTCGCGAACGCGCCGACACGCGGGGCCGGAACGCAGGCGCGCTCGCCCTGATAGCCGAAGCCCTCGGATGCGGCCGGCTCGGCCTGCATGGTGGACGAATGCGTAACGGCATGGCTGGTGCGCGCCATGACGGGTCCCCCGAGCATGGCGACAGCGACGAGTCCGGTCGACAACAGCTTGAGAGTGGTCATTGGAAGTCTCCTTGTGTGACAGCAGCCAGTCCAGGCCGGCCTGCACGACAGGTGCGGACGACCTCGCCTGAACAAAACGCACGAAACGCTCACCCGCCTTCAACGGCGCGTGAACTCTTCATTGCCGGCAAGCACGATCGTGCAATCCGGCAACGTTCGCGAGGCCTGCGTGTAACGGCGGCGTGCGCCAGAGCATATCTGCAAGAGCGTCCTGCTGCATGGAGACGAGAGATGATCACGGCGACAGCCCATTCGATGTCCCGCGCGCCGTCGCCGGCCGTGGCCGCGCGCATGGATTCCCTGACAGGCTATTTAATGGTGATCGGTTCGCCGCGGGACTATCTCCGTGGTGAGCCGGCGGCGTGTCGCATGACGGTGCTGCCCCGCATGTTCGGTCCGGACGGGCGTTGAACATGTCGTCGCGGAGCAGTGTCCCCGTGTCCCGCCGCCGGCCCCAACGTCTCGCAGCACGTGGGACCAGCACCATGACGCGCATTCTCCTGATCGAGGACGATACCGAGACCGCGGACGCG